>Ga0209155_1000019_pt1 | contig 63819 bp, 49 predicted proteins | sample GraSoiAngelo_122_FD_185879 | JGI IMG/M metagenome (GOLD analysis project Ga0209155, IMG submission 185879) | Grasslands soil microbial communities from the Angelo Coastal Reserve, California, USA - 14_0927_02_20cm (SPAdes) (version 2) | ecosystem: Environmental > Terrestrial > Soil > Grasslands ... | reverse complement strand
TCCCAGGCCGAGATCACCGCTTCCTTCTGCACGTTGGTGAACAGCGCGATCTTGCGGCGCTCGTCCTCGGGCAGCGGCTGGATGGTCCGGCACAGCAGCGCGTCGGCCTGGATGCCGATCTCGCGCAGCTCCTTGACCGAGTGCTGCGTCGGCTTGGTCTTGATCTCGCCCGCCGAGGCGATGTAGGGGACCAGCGTCAGGTGGATGTAGCAGACGTTGTTGCGGCCCAGCTCCAGGCCCATCTGCCGGATCGCCTCGAGGAACGGCAGCGACTCGATGTCGCCGACGGTGCCGCCGATCTCGACGATCGCCACGTCGGCGTCGCCGGCGCCGCGCTTGATGAACGCCTTGATCTCGTCGGTGATGTGCGGGATCACCTGGACCGTGCCGCCCAGGTAGTCGCCGCGCCGCTCCTTCTTGATCACCGACTCGTAGATCTGGCCGGTGGTGAAATTGTTCCAGCGGCGCATCTTCGAGCTCTGGAAGCGCTCGTAGTGGCCCAGGTCCAGGTCGGTTTCCGCCCCGTCGTCGGTGACGAACACCTCGCCGTGCTGAAACGGGCTCATGGTGCCCGGATCGACGTTGATGTACGGGTCCAGCTTGATGTTGGTGACTCGGATGCCGCGCGATTCGAGGATCGCGGCAAGGGAGGCGGCGGCGATGCCTTTCCCCAGGGAGGAAACTACACCACCGGTTACGAAGACATACTTGGTCATCTACCTAGGGCGTGTAGGGATGGGCAAGTTTACAGGAATTTCAGTAGGGCCTCCCATCCTTGTGCGCCGCTGCCGTTCCCTGCCCGGTTTCGATCCACATCAGGTCGTCGTCGGGATAGAGCGCCAGGTCGCCATCGATGCGGTTGCCGATTTCCAGGTATTGTGCCGGCCGCGTCGAGCGGTTGACGAAGTGGTGCGCGTCGCGCTTGCCCGCTGGATAGCCCGCGCACATGCCGGCCTTCAACAGCTGCTCGCCGGAACTGGTCACGAGGGTGACCTCGCCTTCGAGCACGTAGACGAATTCGTCTTCCAGCGTGTGCCAATGGCGCAATGCCGACTGGCCGCCGGGACCGAGCCTCACCAGGTTGACGCCGAGCTTGGTCAGGCCGCAGGCATCTCCCAGGCGCCTTTTCGCGCGATCGCCCATCCTCGACTTGAACGGCTCGGGATACCCCGAGCCGCGGACAACGGGCACGGCCTGCGGGTCGAGTGCAGGAAGTTTCATGGTGATACCTCCTCCATCTGGGCCGCCTTCATCGCCTCGACGCGGATTTCCTCGGTGAGGCGCGCCTTGTAGGCTGAGAATTCGGCGCTCGTCTTCATCGTGTAGTGGCGCGGATGCTGCAGATCGATCGGAACGATCGCCTTGATGCGGCCCGGCCGCGCCGACATCACCGCGACGCGGTTGGCCATGAAGATCGCCTCGTCGATGTCGTGCGTGACGAACAGCACCGTCTTGCGGTCGGCTTCCCAGATGCCGAGCAGCAGCTCCTGCATCAGCGCCCGCGTCTGGTGGTCGAGCGCGCCGAAGGGCTCGTCGAGCAGCAGGACCTTGGGATCGTTGGCGAGAGCACGCGCCAGCGCCGTGCGCTGCTGCATCCCGCCCGAGAGCATTTTCGGATAGTGGTTTTCGAACCCTTTGAGACCCACGCGGGAAATCAAATCCGCCGCCTTTGCATGCGTTGAACGTGCGCCGAACAGAATGTTCTGCTCGATGGTAAGCCAGGGAAACAGCGTATAGGACTGGAACACCATGCCGCGGTCCGGCCCCGGCCGGCTGACCGGCTGTGCGTCGAGCAGAACACTTCCCGCGGTCGGCGTCTCCAGCCCGGCGACGATGCGCAGCAGGGTCGACTTGCCGCAGCCCGAAGGGCCCAGGATGCAGAGGAAGTCGTTGTCCTCGACGCTCAGGTCGATCCTTTCCAGCGCTCGCGTGACGGCGCCGCCAGGCACGCCGGGAAATTGTTTCACCACCGCCTCGATCGCCAGCCGGTTCAAGCCAGGCTCCACGGAAAGAGCCTGCGGTTAAGCGCCTTGAACAGAAGATCTGAAACCAGCCCGATGCAGCCGATGACCAGGATGCCGAAGATGATCTGGCCGGTATTGAGCAGCGCCTGGCTGTCCATGATCATGTGGCCGATGCCGGCCGAGGCGCCGATCAGCTCGGCGACGATGACGTAAGTCCAGGCCCAGCCCAGCACCAGCCGCAGGATCTCGGCGATTTCGGGCGCGCCGCTGGGCAGCAGCACGCGGCCGACGATCTCGCGGTCGCTCGCCCCCAGCGTGTAGGCCGCTTCCACCAGGTCGCGGCGCGTGTTGCCGATCACCACCGCCACCATCAGGACGATCTGGAAGAACGAGCCGACGAAGATGACGAGGAGCTTCTGCGCTTCGCCGGTGCCGGCCCAGAGGATGAGCAGCGGAATGAACGCCGACGCCGGAAGGTAGCGGGAAAAGGAGATGAACGGCTCGAAGAAGCCCTCGATCGGCTTGTAGGCGCCCATCGCCATGCCGAGCGGCACGCCGATCGCGGCGGCGATGAGAAAGCCGCCGAAGACGCGCCAGACGGTGATGAGGATGTCGCGCACGAAACCGTGCGCAAGCAGGTTCCAGCCTTCGCGCAGCATCGTCGCCGGGTCGGCCAGGAAGGTGGGCGACACGAAACCGCCGAAGGTCGCCGCCGCCCATGCCGCGAAGAACAGCACGAAAAACGCCACCCCGAGCGCGACGCGCGCGCCCGGGGTGACCGGCTTCAGCGGGGTCAAGTTACCTGATGTAGGAGGCGTCGATCGTCGTATTGACGTCGGGCACCGACTTGATGACGCCGACCTCGAGCAGGAGCTGCCCCGCCTCCTTCAGGAAGGCCTGCAGCTCTCCGGCGAAAAACCTGCGGTTCGCCGCGCGATCCTGCCAGCGCAGGTAGGAAGCCGATTTCGCGAACGCTTCGCCGCTCTGCTTCACGTCGGCACCCATCACCTCGTAGGACTTCTGCGGCTCGGCGGCGATGATTTCGAGCGCCTGGAAGTAGCTCTCGGTGAGCGCTCTCGCCGCTTTGCCGTTCTCGGCCAGAAACCTGGGGGTGCAGCCGAAAGTGTCCATCACCACCGGGTAGTCGAGCGTCGTGGCGATGATCTTGCCGGCCTCGGGCTTGGCGCGCACCGCCGAGAGATACGGCTCGTAGGTCATCACGGCGTCGTACTGGCCGGCGAGGAACGCCTGCGCCGCCGGGCCCGGATCGATCGACACGACCGTCACATCCTTCGGCGTGAGACCGTTCTTCTTCAGCATCCACGCCATGACAAAGTACGGCGATGTGCCGGGCGCCTGCGAGCCGATCGTCCTGCCCTTCAGCTCGGCGATCCTGGCGATCGCGCTGCGCGTCGCCATGCCGTCCGCGCCGTAGCTCTTGTCCATCTGGAAGATCTGCCGAGTGGCGACGCCGTTCGCGTTCCACACCAGCCAGGTTTCGGCGGTGGTCGCGGCGCATTGGATGTCTCCGGAGGCGATCGCCAGATGCCGCGACTGCTGCGGGATCTTCTTGATGGTGACCTCCACGCCGTGCTTCTTGAACACGCCCGCCTGCACTGCGAGCGTGAGCGGCGCGAAGCCGGTCCAGCCGCTGATGCCGACGTTGACCTTGTCCTGTGAAAGCGCCGCTGCGGCAGCAAGCGCCAGCGCGGCGGCAAAGAGGATGCGGGTCATAGTGCCTCCAGAGGTTCTGTGCAAAGATGTTACCAAATGGACCCCGCAGCATCGCGCGTGGTGCGCGCACCGCGCGGCAGCAGCATCTCCGCGCGCAGCTGGCTCACCGAGGCGCCGCTGCGCATGCTGATGAACAACCTCGACCCCGAGGTGGCGGAGCGCCCGGAGGACCTGGTGGTCTACGGCGGCATCGGCAAGGCCGCGCGCAACTGGGATTGTTTCGACCGCATCGTCGAGACCCTGCGGCGCCTGGATCTTGACGAGAGTCTCCTGGTGCAGTCCGGGAAGCCGGTCGGCGTCTTCAAAACGCATCCCGACGCGCCGCGCGTGCTGCTCGCAAATTCCAACCTGGTGCCGCGCTGGGCGACCTGGGAGCACTTCAACGACCTCGACCGCAAGGGCCTGATGATGTACGGGCAGATGACGGCCGGCTCCTGGATCTACATCGGCAGCCAGGGCATCGTGCAGGGCACCTACGAGACTTTCGCCGAAGCCGGCCGCCAGCATTACGCCGGCGACTGGTCGGGCAAATGGATCCTGAGCGCCGGGCTCGGCGGCATGGGCGGCGCGCAGCCGCTGGCGGCCACCATGGCCGGCGCCTCGATGCTGGTCATCGAATGCGATCCCTCGCGCATCGAGATGCGCCTCAAAACGGGGTACCTGGATAAGAAGGCCGCCGACCTGGACGAGGCGACGGCGATCCTTAAAAACACGAGCAGCCCCGTTTCCGTGGGCCTGCAGGGCAACGCCGCCGAGCTCCTGCCGAAAATCCTTGAAATCTCGCGAACCACCCAATTCAGGCCGGCGCTGGTCACCGACCAGACTTCGGCGCACGACCCGGCGAACGGCTACCTGCCCGAGCACTGGTCGCTCGACAAATGGAAAAGGTTGAGAGGAACAGAACCTGAAGAGGTAGCGCTGTCGGCGCGCGAATCGATCGCGCGTCACGTGCGCGCGATCCTCGGCTTCAAGGCGATGGGGATCCCCTGCGTCGACTATGGCAACAATATCCGCCAGGAGGCCAGGGACGCGGGCGTGAAGAACGCGTTCGACTATCCCGGCTTCGTCCCTGCCTACATTCGGCCGATGTTCTGCGCCGGGAAGGGTCCCTTCCGCTGGGTGGCGCTGTCGGGCGACCCTGCAGACATCGCGCGGACCGACGCCAGGATGAAGGATCTGTTCTCGCAGGACAAAAACCTTCTCCGCTGGCTCGAGCTCGCCGGGAAAAAGATCCGTTTCCAGGGCCTGCCGGCGCGAATCTGCTGGCTCGGGCTCGGCGAGCGCCATCGCGCGGGCCTCGCCTTCAACGAGATGGTGCGAAACGGGGAGCTGAAGGCGCCGGTCGTCATCGGCCGCGACCACCTCGATGCGGGATCGGTGGCCAGCCCCAACCGCGAGACCGAGGCGATGAAGGATGGCTCGGATGCCGTGTCCGACTGGGCTTTTCTCAACGCGCTGCTCAACTGCGCGAGCGGCGCCACCTGGGTCTCGATCCACCACGGCGGCGGCGTCGGCATGGGCTATTCGCAGCATGCCGGCATGGTGATCGTCTGCGACGGCAGCGATGCGGCGGCGAGGCGCATCGAGCGCGTCCTGTGGAACGACCCGGCGAGCGGCGTGATGCGCCATGCCGACGCCGGCTACGAGGAGGCAGTACAGTGCGCACGGCGCAACCGCCTCGATCTGCCGATGCTCGAGTGATCGGCCTCGGAAAACAGCAGCTCAGCCTCTCCCGCCTGCGCACGATCGCGCGCGAGGGCCCGCCGCTCGAGCTCGATCCGGCCTGTCTTCCCGCATTGCGCGCCGGACTCGCCAGCGTCGAGCGCATCGTCGCCTCCGGCAGGGCGGCCTATGGCATCAACACCGGCTTCGGCCGGCTGTCGCAGACCCGGATTCCGGTAAGCGAGCTGGAGCAGCTCCAGACCAACATCGTGCTGTCGCACGCCGCAGGCACCGGGCCGCTCCTGGACGATGCCGCAGTGCGGCTGACGATCGCGCTCAAAGTCGAGAGCCTGGCGCGCGGCTATTCGGGCGTGCGTCCGCAATTGGTCGATCTGCTTCTCGGCCTGTACAACCGGGGCATTTATCCGCTCATCCCGGCCAAGGGCTCGGTCGGCGCCTCGGGCGACCTAGCCCCTCTCGCCCATCTTTCGCTCGCCCTGCTTGGAATCGGCGAGGTACGAGTCGCCGGACGCCTGCTGCCGGCGCGGCAGGCGTTGGGCAACGCAGGGCTTGAGCCGATCAAGCTCGCCCCAAAGGAAGGTCTCGCGCTTCTGAACGGCACCCAGGTCTCTACCGCGCTCGCGCTCCTCGGCCTGTTCGCCGCCGAGGACCTGTTCGCCGCCGCGGTGGCCGCCGGCGCTCTCTCGGTAGACGCGGCCGCCGGCAGCGATGCTCCCTTCGATCCGCGGATTCACGCGCTGCGCGGGCACGCCGGGCAGCAGGACGTCGCCGGCCGCTACGCCGCGCTGCTCGCCGGCAGCGAGATCCGCCGCTCCCACCTGGAGAACGATCCGCGGGTGCAGGATCCTTACAGCCTGCGCTGCCAGCCCCAGGTGATGGGCGCTTGCCTCGAGCAGATGCGCTATGCGGCGCGAGTGTTCCAAATCGAGGCTAGCGCAGTCAGCGACAACCCGCTGGTTTTCCCGCAGGGCGACGAAGTCGTCTCGGGCGGCAACTTTCACGCCGAGCCGGTCGCCCTCGCCGCCGACGCGCTGGCGGTCGCGATCGCGGAGATCGGCGCCCTCGCGGAGCGGCGCATCGCCCTCCTCATCGACCCGACCCTGTCGGGCCTGCCGCCTTTCCTGGTGCAGCACGGCGGAGTCAACTCGGGATTCATGGTCGCGCAGGTGACCGCCGCGGCGCTGGCGAGCGAGAACAAGTCGCTCGCGCACCCGGCGAGCGTCGACAGCCTGCCGACCTCGGCCAACCAGGAGGACCACGTCAGCATGGCGACCTCGGCCGCGCGCCGGCTCGGCGACATGGCGGCCAACAGCGCCGGTATCGTCGCCATCGAGCTGCTCGCGGCGGCGCAGGGCATCGACTTCCGCGCGCCGCTAAAGACTTCGCCGCGGCTGCAGGAGGTTCACGCGCTGGTCCGTTCTCGCGTGGGCTTCTACGCTCACGACCGCTATTTCGCCCCCGACATTACCGCCATCCAGGCGCTTGTGGAGGCAGGCGCTTTTCATCGGTTCGCGCCCGGCCTGCTGCCCTCGCAATGAAGGAACGCTAGCGCTACTCGCGCAGCTCGGCGCGGTTCCTGAAGTGCTCGAGCGCCTCGGGATTGGCCAGCGCCTCGAGGTTCTTCACCGGCCGGCCATGCACCACGTCGCGCACTGCCAGCTCGACGATCTTCCCGCTCCTGGTGCGCGGGATATCTTCGACCTGCAGGATCTTGGCCGGCACGTGCCGCGGGGTGGTGTTCTCGCGGATCCTGCGCTTGATCGCGTTGGCGAGCGAATCGTCGAGCGCGCGATCTTCGCGCAGCTTGACGAACAGCACGACCCGCACGTCGCCCGCCCAGTCCTGCCCGATCACCAGCGACTCGACGATCTCCTCCAGCTGCTCGACCTGGCGGTAGATCTCAGCGGTGCCGATGCGCACGCCCCCGGGGTTCAGCACCGCGTCGGAGCGGCCATGGATGATGATGCCGCCGCGCGGCGTCATCTCGCACCAGTCGCCCTGGCACCAGACGTTCGGGTACTTGGCGAAGTACGCGGAGCGGTACCTGGCGCCGTCGGGGTCCTTCCAGAAGCCCACCGGCATCGAGGGAAAGGGCCTGGTGCAGACCAGCTCTCCCTTCTGGTTCCTGACCGATCTTCCATTTTCATCGAACACCTCCACGGCCATGCCGAGGCCTTTGGCCTGGATCTCGCCGCGCCATACGGCGCCCGCGGGATTGCCGAGGACGAAGCAGGAGACGATGTCGGTGCCGCCGGCGATCGACGACAGGCACAGGTCGCCCTTGATGTTCGCGTAAACGTAGTCGAAGCCTTCCGGCAGCAGCGGCGATCCGGTCGAGAGCACGGCGCGCAGCTTCTCCAAACGGTGCGTTTCCCTGGGTTTCAGGCCAACCTTGCTCAGAGCGTCGATGAATTTCGCCGAGGTGCCGAAATGCGTCATGCCTTCCGCGTCGGCCAGGTCGAACAGCAGCCGTCCGCGCTCGACGAACGGCGAGCCGTCGTAGAGCAGCAGGGTCGCCTCAGACGCCAGCGCCGAAACCAGCCAGTTCCACATCATCCAGCCGAGCGTAGTGAAGTAGAACAGGCGGTCACCGGGCTTCACGTCGCTGTGCAACCGGTGCTCCTTCAGGTGCTGCAGCAGCGTCCCGCCGGCGCCGTGGACGATGCACTTCGGAACGCCGGTGGTGCCCGAAGAGTACAGGATGTACAGGGGATGGTTGAACTCGAGCGGCTCGAAGCGGATCTCGCCGGCGTCGAACGGGTCGAGGAAGTCGTAAAGCGAGGTTCCGGCCGTGGCGGGGGAGCCGATGTAGTCGATGACGACGCACTCCTCCACCGAAGGCAGCTGGTCCAGTATTTGTGCAGCCTTTTCCTGCGAATCGAACTCCTTGCCGCCGTAGAAATAGCCATCGGCGCAGAACAGCACCTTCGGCCCGATCTGGCCGAAACGCTCGAGCACGCCTTGCACGCCGAAATCGGGCGAGCAGCTCGACCAGACCGCGCCGAGGCTTGCGGCTGCCAGCATCGCCGCGGCCGCCTCCGGCAGGTTGGGCAGATAGCCTGCGACCCGGTCGCCCTTTTTCACGCCGGCGTCGGCGAGCGCCTGCGACAGCCGGGACACCAGGTCGTAGAGGTTGCGATGGCTCAAGCGGCGCTTGACCCGGTCCTCGCCCCAGAAAACGATCGCGTCGCGATGGTCGCGCGAGCCAAGCAGGTTTTCGGCGAAGTTCAGCCGTGCGTCGGGAAACCACAGTGCGCCCGGCATGCGATCGCCGTCGACGAGCGTGCGCGCTCCCTTCTGCCCCTTCACCCCGCAGAACTCCCAGACCAGGTTCCAGAAAGCGCCGCGCTCCGCGACCGACCAGGCATGCAGCTCGTCGTAGCTTTTCTTGCCGGCGAGCCCGATGAAGCGCGCCATGTCGGTCTGTGCGGCGCGCTCGGGCGTCGGCGTCCACATGGGCGTCACTGCGGCAGCTCCTCCACAGGCCGACGATTATAATTGCCCGCCATGCCGCGCGAATCGATGCACTACGACGTGGTGGTCGTAGGCGGCGGCCCGGCGGGCCTCGCCGCGGCGATCCGCCTGAAGCAGCTCTCCGCCGGGCTCTCCGTGTGCGTGCTCGAGAAGGGATCCGAGATCGGCGCGCACATCCTTTCCGGCGCCGTGATGGATCCCCGCGCGCTCGCCGAGCTGTTTCCGGACTGGAAACAAAGAGGCGCGCCGCTCGATACCCCGGTGAGCGAAGACCGGTTCCTCTTCCTTACCGGATCGGGGTCCTTCAGGACGCCGGATTTCCTGCTGCCCGCCTGCTTCAAGAATCACGGCAACTACGTCATCAGCCTCGGCAACCTGACGCGCTGGCTGGGCAGGCAGGCCGAGAGCCTGGGCGTTGAAATCTTTCCCGGCTTTGCCGCGGCGGAAATCCTCTACGAAGGCGAGCGCGTAAAGGGCGTCGCCACCGGCGAGCTCGGCATCAGCCGCCGCGGCGAGAAGACCGGGGCCTACCAGCCCGGGATCGAGCTGCACGCGAAATACAGCTTCTTCGCCGAGGGCTCGCGCGGGCATCTCGGCAGGCAGCTGTTCGCGCAGTACGCCCTGCAGCGAGACGCCGATCCGCAGGTCTACGGCATCGGGCTGAAGGAGCTGTGGGAGGTGCAGGCCGAGCGCCACTCGCCCGGTCTCGTGCTTCACAGCGCCGGCTGGCCGCTCGACGCCGGCACTTACGGCGGGTCTTTCCTGTATCACATGGAGGATCGCCAGGTCGCGGTCGGCTTCGTCGTCGGCCTCGGCTATTCGAATCCGTTCCTGTCGCCCTACGAGGAATTCCAGCGCTTCAAGACCCACCAGGCGATCCGGCAGTTTCTGGAGGGCGGAAAGCGCGTCTGCTACGGCGCCCGCGCGATCACGGCCGGCGGCCTGCAGTCGCTGCCGAAACTGGTTTTCCCGGGCGGCGCGCTGGTCGGCGACGAAGCCGGATTCCTCAACGCCTCGCGCATCAAGGGCAGCCACTGTGCCATCAAGAGCGGCATGCTCGCCGCTGAAGCGGCAGCGCAGGCGATCCAGGCCGGACGCAGCGGCGACGAGCTTGCCGCCTACCCCGAAGCGTTCCGCGCGAGCTGGCTTTACGAGGAGCTTTACCGCGCCCGCAACTTCAAGCCCTGGATGTCCAAGGGGCTCTATAGCGGCTCGCTGATGGTCGGCATCGACCAGATAGTGTTGCGCGGCAAAGCGCCCTGGACGCTGCGACACCATCAGGCGGACCATCAGACGCTGAAAAGCAAGGATGCCGTAAAGCCGATTGCCTATCCCAAGCCCGATGGTGTGCTGAGCTTCGACCGGCTGTCGTCGGTGTTCATCTCCAACACCAACCACAACGAGGACCAGCCGGTCCACCTGACGCTCAAGGATCCTTCCGTCCCGCTGCAGAATCTGCAGATCTATGCCGGGCCGGAGCAGCGCTACTGCCCTGCCGGTGTCTATGAGTTCGTTGACCTCGAGACCGCGCCGCGCCTCCAGATCAACGCGCAGAACTGCGTGCACTGCAAGACCTGCGATATCAAGGACCCGCAGCAGAACATCGTCTGGGTCGCGCCGGAAGGCGGCGGCGGCCCCAACTATCCCAACATGTAGACTGCCGACAGCGCCTATGGAAACCACCGATCTGACGCCCAGGTTCTGGAGCCCGGACGTCCTCTGGCTGACGGTCATCGCGGCGGTGCTGACGGTCCTGCTGCTGCGCGCGCGCCGGCACGAGCGCACGGTGTTCGTCAACACGCTGTGGCTGTTCCTGCTCGGGGTCATCGGCCAGGCCTCCGCCGGCGCCGTCTATGCGCTCGACTTCCCGAGCGCTGCGAAAACGGTCTACGCGGTGTTCCGCATCATCTCGGCGATCGCGCTCATCCGCCTGTTCGGCTTCGGCGTGTTCCGGCTGCTGCTGCCGCTCCTCGGCAGGGACCTGCCGCGCATCATCGAGGACCTGGCGATCGTCGTCGCGTACGTGGTCTACGGTTTCGTGCAGCTGCGCGGCGCCGGCGTCGATCTCTCCAGCCTAATCACCACCTCGGCGATCCTGACCGCGGTGCTCGCCTTCTCGATGCAGGACACGCTCGGCAACCTGCTCGGCGGGCTGGCCATCCAGCTCGACAACTCGGTGCGGGTCGGCGACTGGGTGCGCGTCGACGACCTGGTCGGCCGCGTGCGCGACATCCGCTGGCGCTCGACGCTGATCGAGACGCGCAACTGGGAGACGGTGGTGATCCCGAACAGCGCGCTGATGAAGTCGCGCGTGGCGATCCTCGGCCGGATCGAGGGCGCGCCGCTGCAGTGGCGGCGGATCCTCAATTTCATGGTCGACCCCGCAGTGCCCCCGGCGCGCGTGATCGCCATCGTCGACGAGGAGATGCGCGAGCTGGCCATGACCAACGTGGCGCGCACCCCGGCGGCGAGCTGCGTGCTCTACGGCTTCGAGTCGGGCAACCTGCGCTACCAGCTGCGCTACTTCCTGACCGACCTGATGGAGGACGACCTCACCGATTCGATGGTGCGCGTGCACCTGTTTGCTTCGCTGCAGCGCGCCGGGATCCGCATCGCCGAGCCGCAGCATACCACCCACGCCATCCAGCGCGACGAGGCCCACGCGGAGACCGTGCGCCGCCGCGAGCTGACGCGGCGCCTCGAGATGCTCGGCAGGGTCGGCCTGTTCGCCGGGCTCTCCGAGAACGAAAAGGCCGAGGTCGCCGAGCGCCTGCAGTACGCGCCGTTCGCGCGCGGCGACGTGATCACCAAGCAGGGCAATACCGCGCACTGGCTGTACATCATGGCCTTCGGCGATGCCGAAGTGCTCTACGAGCCGCCCAGCGGCCCGCCGCAGGTCCTCGCCCTGTTGCAGCCGGGACAGTTCTTCGGCGAGATGGCGCTGATGACGGGCGACGCCCGCACCGCGACGGTGGTGGCCAAGACCGACGTCGAGTGCTGGCGCCTGGACCGCGCCTCGGTCCAGCAGCTGCTGCAGACGCGGCCGGAGATCGCCGAGGAAGTGAAGCGCGTGATCGGCGCGCGGCGCGGCGAGCTGGAGCGCGCGCGCGAGGCGTTCACCGCGTCGGCGGTCGATGCGAGCGCGGCGCGGCAGGGCGACCTGCTCGGCCGCATCCGCCGCTTCCTCGGCCTCGGCGCGTAAGCCGAAGGCTAGTAGGCGGCAAGGAACTGGTCTTCGGAAAGCGCCATTACGCCGGCCGCGCCGTTGACCACGGTGTTGCGCAGCGCCGGCGCCTGCACCAATACATGATCGGCGTAGAAGCGCGCCGTCGCGATCTTCGCCTCGAGGAAACTGCGCTCGCCGCTCTGCAGCGTGCGCTCGGCCGCGAGCGCCGCGCGCCCCATCTGCCAGCCGCCGGCGACGATGCCCATCAGCTTCAGAAACGGCACCGCCCCGGCGAATGCCGGCCGCGGGTCCTTCGCGCTGGATGCGACGATGAATTCAACACAGTCGGCGAGCGCCTGCACGCCGGCCGCGAACTGGCTTCTAAGGGCAACCAGATTCTCATTGTTCGATTTCGAAAGCTGGGCCTCGAATTGCTTCAGCTGGGCGATCCATTCCTTCGCGGTCTCGCCGCCCTCGCGTGCGATCTTGCGGCCGACCAGGTCCATCGCCTGGATGCCGGTCGTGCCCTCGTAAATGGTCGTGATGCGCGCGTCGCGCAGGTATTGCGCAGCGCCGGTTTCCTCGACGAAGCCCATGCCGCCATGCACCTGCACGCCCAGCGAGGCGATCTCGATGCCGGTCTCGGTGCTCCAGCCCTTCACCACGGGAATCATCAGGTCGACATACGCCTGATGGCGCCTTCGCTCGGCCGGATTTCCCGATTTATGGGCAAAATCCATCGCCGCGGCGGTCGTGTAGGCCAGCGCGCGCATCGCCTCGGCCTGCGATTTCATCAGCATCAGCATGCGCCGCACATCCGGATGCCGGATGATCGGCACGGTCTTGCCGCCGGCTACCAGGTCGCGGCCCTGCAGGCGCTCCCTGGAGAAGGCGAGCGCGCGCTGGAACGCCCGCTCGGCGATCGCCACGCCCTCCAGGCCGACGGCGAAGCGCGCCGCGTTCATCATGATGAACATGTATTCAAGGCCGCGGTTCTCCTCGCCGACCAGGTAGCCGACCGCCTGGTCGTACACCATTACCGCGGTCGGGCTGGCGTGGATGCCGAGCTTGTGCTCGATCGAGGCGCACCTGGCGCTGTTGCGCCTGCCCGCCTTGCCGTCGGCGTCGGGGATGAACTTCGGCACGACGAAAAGCGAGATCCCCTTCACGCCTTCGGGCGCGTCCGGCGTGCGCGCGAGCACCAGGTGGACGATGTTGTCGGCCAGGTCGTGCTCGCCGTAGGTGATGAAGATCTTCTGGCCCGAGATCAGGTACTCGCTTGCCCGGCGCTCGGCGCGCGTGCGCACGAGGGACAGGTCCGACCCGGCCTGCGGCTCGGTGAGGTTCATCGTCCCGGTCCACCTGCCTTCGATCATCTTCGGCAGGTAGGCCTGCTTCAGAGCATCCGAACCGCGCAGCAGCAGCGCCTCGACCGCGCCCTGGGTGAGAAGGGGGCAGAGCGAAAAGCTGAGGTTCGAGCTCTTCCACATCTCCTGCACCGGCGTCGATACCAGCCTCGGAAGCCCCTGCCCGCCCCACTCGTGCTCGAAGGGCAGCGCGTTCCATCCGCCGTCGCAGAACTTGCGGTACGCGTCGCGAAAGCCGCGCGGGGTACGCACCTCGCCGCCGCTCAATTTCGAGCCTTCCTGGTCTCCTGAAAGATTAATAGGATCAAGTACTTCTGAAGCAAACTTCGAAGCTTCCTCGAGGATGGCGTCTACGGTATCCGGGGTGGCTTCCTCGAACCGCGGCAGCTTCGCAACCTCGGCAAGCCCCGCGAGCTCGTTAAGGACGAAGCGCATATCCTTCAAGGGCGCCACATACGCGCTCATTTCTTCAGCTCCTCGACTAGGGTCGGCACGATCTGAAACAAATCGCCGACCACCCCATAGTCGGCGACCTGAAAGATCGGCGCCTCCTCGTCCTTGTTGATCGCCACGATCACCCGGCTGTCCTTCATTCCTGCCAGGTGCTGGATCGCGCCCGAGATGCCGACCGCGACGTAGAGGTCCGGCGCGACGATCTTCCCGGTTTGCCCGACCTGCCAGTCGTTAGGCACGAACCCGGCGTCGACCGCCGCGCGCGAAGCGCCCATCGCCGCCCCCAGCCGGTCGGCGAGCGGCTCCAGGACTTTGGTGAAATTTTCCCCCGACGCCATCCCTCTGCCGCCGGAGACGATGATCTTCGCCGCGGTGAGCTCCGGGCGCTCCGATTTCGACAGCTCGCGCCCGACAAACGAAGACAGCCCGCTGTCGGCCGGCGCCGCCAGCTTCTCCACGGCCGCGTCGCCGCCGGCTGCCGCCACTGCATCGAAGGCGGTGGTGCGCACCGTGATCACCTTGAGCGGGTCCCTGGATTTCACCGTGGCGAGCGCGTTCCCGGCGTAAATCGGGCGCACGAAGCTGTCGGCGCCCTCCACCGCGACGATATCGGAGATCTGCTGCACGTCCAGCAGCGCGGCGACGCGCGGCATGACGTTCTTTCCGTTGGACGTCGACGGCGCGAGGAGGTGCGAATAGTTCTTCGCCACGGAAACCACCGTCGCGGCGACATTCTCGGCAAGGAAATCGCGCAGCTGCGGCGCATCCGCATGCAGCACTTTCGCCACCCCGGCAATCTGCGCCGCCGCCTTGGCCGCGGCCCCTGCCTCATGGCCGGCGATCAGCACGTGAATATCGGATCCGAGCTTCTGCGCGGCGGCAACGGCATTGAGGGTCGCCTTGCGGACCGACTTGCTGTCGTGCTCGGCCACGACCAGAACCGCCATCTCAGATCACCTTTGCGTCGTTGCGCAGCTTGTCGACCAGCGCTTTCGCGTCCGCGACCTTCACTCCCGCCTTGCGCTTCGCCGGCTCCACCACCTTCAGCGTCGTGAGGCGGGGCGTCACGTCGACGCCGAGGGCATCGGGCGTGAGTACCTCGAGCGCCTTCTTCTTCGCCTTCATGATGTTCGGCAGCGTGACATAGCGCGGCTCGTTCAGCCGCAGGTCGGTAGTCACGACCGCCGGCAGCTTGATGGCGTCGGTCTCGAGCCCGCCGTCGACCTCGCGCGTCACTACGGCCCTGTCTGCCTCGAGCCTTATTTTCGAGGCAAACGTCGCTTGCGGCCATCCCAGGAGAGCCGCCAGCATCTGCCCGGTCTGGTTGGCGTCGTCGTCGATCGCCTGCTTGCCCATGATGACGAGCTGCGGCTTTTCGCGCTCGGAGACGGCCTTGAGGAGCTTCGCCACCGCGAGGGGCTGCAACTCGGCGTCTGTATTGACGAGAATCGCGCGGTCGGCGCCGATCGCGAGCGCGGTGCGCAGCGTCTCCTGGCAGGCCTGCACGCCGCACGACACCACCACGATCTCGGTCGCGACGCCGGCTTCCTTCAGGCGCACCGCCTCCTCGAGCGCGATCTCGTCGAAAGGGTTCATCGACATCTTGACGTTGGCGGTCTCGACGCCGGTGCCGTCCGCCTTGACGCGCACTTTGACGTTGAAATCGACCACACGCTTGACGCTGACCAGGATTTTCATACCTTACGCGGCCCGGGTGATCCGCTCGTGGCTCTGCGCCAGGCGGTCGACCAGCACGCGCATGCAGCCCTTGTTGAAGCCGACCTGGCAGGCGTCGGTGGCGGCGCGCAGCGCGTCGGCCCTGAACTCGATGACGGTCGCGTCGCTGCCTGTCGTCACGGTGGTCGTGCGCCGCTGGACGCGCTCGGTGAAGTAGAGGATCTCGCCGAAGCAGGCGCCGGGCTTCAGGCTGGCGAGCGGCTTGCCTGACAGCGTGACCTTCACTTCGCCGTCGACCAGGAGGTAGAAGCTGTCGCCCTCCTCGCCCTCGCGGATCAATGGCGTTCCCGCCGTCACCGTCTTCCAGCTGCCGATGCGCACCATTTCCCACAGCGCGACGTCGTTGAAGTCCTCGAAGAACGGGAATTCGCGCAGCTTGTTGAACTTCTCCGACTCGGAGATCGACTCCCCGGCCAGGCGCAGGCTGACGAAGGCCTGGCTCAGGTCCTTGCCGAAGTCGAGCCAGGACTTGTAGCGCTCCTTCGGATCCTTGTTGATCGCCTTCATCACGATCTGGTCGAGCAGCGCCGGCAGGTCGGGACGCAGGGTGGCAGGATGGGGCGGAACGGCATTGAGAATGGCATAGGTGAGGGCCGCCTGCGTCGATGCCTGGTAGGGCAGCCTGCCGGTCAGCAGGCGGTACATGGTGACGCCGAGCGAGTAGATGTCGGTCTGGTGCGTCAGCGCTTCCATGCGGACCTGCTCCGGCGACATGTACGCCGGCGAGCCGACACCCGTGATCTGCGTGGTCTCGTGGCCGAGCCGCTGCTGGAACGAGGCGCCGAAGTCGCCCACCTTGGTTTCGCCGTACTGCGAAAGCAGGATGTTGCCCGGCTTGATGTCGCGGTGGATCACGCCGTGCTGGAACGCGTACTCCAGCGCGCGGATGCACTTGAAGATGATCTCGACCACCTTGTTGAGCGGCAGCAGCGTGCTGACGTCGGCGTGCGCCTCGAGCGTCTTGCCGGGCACGTACTCCATCACCAGGTAGCTGTGGTCGGGCTCGACCACCGCGTCGAGGATGTCGACGATGTGCGGGTGGTTCAGCTTGCCGGCAAGCGACGCCTCGGCGACGAACGCCTTGTGCAGCATGCGCTCGCTGTGCGGGTCGGCGTGGGAGTCGAACAGGAACACCTTGATCGCCACCTCGCGGTCGGCGAAGGGATCCCGCGCCAGATAGACGCGGCTGGTGGCGCCGCTGCCGATCTCCCGCAGGATCGGGTACTTGCCCAGCTGCTCTTTCGGTTCTAGCTTCATGCCGGCAGATATTTCATGACCTGCTCGAGCAGCTCGGATTCCTGGTACGGCTTGCCGAGAAAGGCGTTGACGCCCAGCCGCGTCGCCTGGTCGCGGTGCTTCTCGGCGGTGCGCGACGAGATGACGATGATCGGAATGCCGCGGGTGCGCGAGTCGCCGCGCACGGTTCGCGTCAGCTCGAAGCCGTCCATGCGCGGCATCTCGATGTCGACCAGCATGACGGCAGGCAGCGTGTCCTTGATCAGCTCGAGCGCGTCGACGCCGTCCTTGGCGGTGAGCACCCGGTAGCCCTCGCGCTCGAGCAGGCGGCTGGTGATCTTGCGCACCGTGAGCGAGTCGTCGACCACCATGATGAGCGGGGTAGCCGCGGCCGCAGGCGCCGCCATTGCCGCCGGCGCAATCGCAGTCTTCGCCAGAGCGCTTCTCGCGTGCTGCGCAAGCTGCACCGGATTGATGATGAGCACGATCCGGCCGTCCCCCAGCACTGTCGCGCCGCCGACGCCCGGCACGCGCGCCAGCTGCGGCCCGATGTTCTTGACGACGGTTTCCTGGTTGCCGATCAGCTCGTCCACGTGCAGCGCGATGCGCTGGATGCCGCTGCGCAGGAGCAGGACCGAGTTGTAGGCCTGGATTTCGGTGGCGCCGCGCCCGCCGAGCAGATGCGGGAGGTAGTACAGCGGGTAGGAGCGGCCCTGCGACTCGATGACCGCCTTCTCGTAGAGGCCCGCCAAGGCGTCCGCCTTGACGCGCAGCACCTGCTCGACCATGGCGGAGGATACCGCGAGGACGCTGCTTGCGGCGCGCACGATGACGGTCTGCGTCACGGCGAGCGTCAGCGGCAGGTAGACGGTGAAGGTCGTGCCGCGGCCGCGCGTGCTGGCGATCTCGACGCGCCCGCCGATCGAGGCGATCTCGCTGCGCACCACGTCCATGCCGACGCCGCGGCCGGAAAGCTGAGTCAGCTTGCCGGCGGTCGACAGGCCGGAGACGAAGATCAGCTGCGCGAGCTCGGCTTCGCTCGCCTGCTGATCGCGGGTCAGCACGCCCTTCTCGATGGCCTTCTTGCGCAGCTGGTCGAGATCGAGGCCGGCGCCGTCGTCGCTCACGACGAGCGCGATTTCATTGCCTTCCTGGCGCAGGTTGATGGCGATGCGCCCGGATTCCGGCTTGCCTGCGGCCAGCCGCTCTTGCGGGGATTCCAGGCCGTGGCCCAGGGCGTTGCGCAGCATGTGCTCGAGCGGCGCGCCGATTCTCTCGAGCACGCTGCGGTCGAGCTCGACCTGGCCGCCTTCGATCTCCAGCTCGGCCTTCTTGCCGACCTCGCGCGCAGTCTGCCGCATGATGCGGTACAGGCGCTCGTTAAGGTTCGAGAACGGCACCGCGCGCATGCGCATCAGCTCCTGCTGCACGTCGCGGCTGATGCGCGCCTGCTGCAGCAGGCCGGCGTCGGTTTCGCCCAGGCTCTTCAGCAGCGACTGCTGGATCGACGCGGCGTCGTTCAGGCTCTCGGCCATCATCCGCGTCAGCTCCTGCAGCCGCGTATAGCGGTCGAACTCGAGCGGATCGAAGTCGCGGTCGCGCTGCTCGAGCACCGACTGCCGCGACTGTATCTGGCTGTCGGCCTGGACCTCGACCTCGCGCAGCTGATTGCGCAGGCGCGCGACGCTGTCGTTCAGATCGCCCAGCGACTGCTTCACCTGCCGCAGCTCCGCCTCGATGCGCGAGCGCGCGATGGCGATCTCCCCCGCCTCGGAGATCAGGTGATCGAGGATATCGGCGTTGACCCGCAGCAGCGCCGCCGGGCTGGGCAGCGGCGGCTCGGCCCGGGGCGCAGGCGCGGGCGGAGCCGCCGCCGGCGCCACCAGGCGGCCGCCCATGTGCTCCAGGTCGAGGCTCAGGCGGTCCATCTTCGACTCGAGCTGATCGAACAGCTGCGCCGAAAACTCGCCGCTCTCGATGGCCGCCTCGATCTGGCTTTCGATGATGTGCGTCAGCTCGCCGAGCCGGATCGCGCCTGCCATCCGGGCGCTGCCTTTGAGCGTGTGCAGGCCGCGGCGCAGCGAGTCGGAGATGTTCTGGTCGGAGGGGTTCGCCTTCCAGTCGCGCAGGTCGCTGCCGATGCGCGGCACCAGGGCCTCCGCTTCCTCGAGGAAGATCGGCAGCAGCTGCTGGTCGATGTCGTCCTTCATCACGCGCAGCTCCCTGCCGCTCTTCGCGGCAGGGGCAGGCGGCGGTGGCGGCGTCTGCAGGCGCGCGGTCAGTTCGTGCAGGGCCCGCGCGGCTTCGATCGCCGGCGCCGGCGCCTGACGCTGCGCAAGGGCGGCGACCATTTCACGCAGCTTGGCGACCGCCTCCCTCACTGGTTCCACGTCGCGCGGGGCCCTGACATGGCTGGCGACGGGCGTCCAGTGCTCGAGCGCCGCGGCGAGATCAGCTACCGCGCCAAAGCCCGCGGTGCGAGAGCTGCTCGCAAGCGTGTGTGCCGCACGCGCGAACTCATCGGAAGCCTCGGACTGGGTTTCCAGCGTCTGGACGTGCTGCAGCGCTTCCTTGGCATAGATGTCGAAGAAGCTGCGTGCGAGGCGCGTGGTGCCGACCGTGATCTCCTCGGGCTCCGGCTCCACGGCCCTCAGCTTCTGAGCCCGTTCCACGATCGCCCTGCCGTCGAGAGCGAAGCTCTCCCGGCCGCGCAGCCTGCCTATCCATTCCCTGAAGGCCGCGCTCGCCAGGGCGATCAGCTCGAGCAGCTCGGGGGAGGCCGGCTGCTGCCGCTCGAGCCAGCGGTTCATGACCTGCTCGATTTCCCAGGCGACCTCGCCGAGATCGGTCAGGCCGACCATGCGGCCGCTTCCCTTCAGGGTATGAAAGCCGCGGCGGATCGTCGTCAGCACGTCGCGGTCGCCGGGCCGCTCGCGCGAGCGCGGCAGCGACGCATCGATATTCCCGAGCACTTCGCCCGCTTCCTCGAGGAAGATGTCGAGCAAGCCTTCGGATTCCGCCGCCGGCTGCGTCTCGCGGGGTTTTTCCTGCGGCTTCTCGGGCGCCGCCGCGCTCGCGGCGCGTTTCTCGTAGCGGCTGAAAAAAAGCTCGATCGCCTTGTCGGACGGATCGCGCCCGTTGACGCACGGCGCCAGGAACAGGCCGAGGCTGCTGAGGCCTTCGGCGATCCAGTCCATGTCCTCCAGCGAGGCGTCGCGCTCGCGGGCGGCGCAGGCCTTGATCAGCGCTTCGCAGAGCGCCGTGACCTGGGTGGCGCGCTCGAATCCCAGCACGGCGAGCGCGCCATGGATCTGCCGCAGGTGAGTGTCGAGGCCGCGGAGCGCCTCGCGCGCCGCCAGCTCGCGCGAGTAGGCATCGAGCACCTGCTCCACGTGCTGGAGATTGGCGAGGATCTCCTTCGCCACCTGCGCGCGCAGCTGCAGCGCGCCGATCTGCTGGCTGAGATCGGCGCGCAGCCCGGCGGGCGGCTCGCCGGTCGATTTGCCTTGCGCGGCATCGAGCAGCCAGCCGCCCATGATGCCGATCTGCTGCTGCAGGTCGGCCGGCGGGCGGGCGAAATTCTCGAGCACGCTCTCCGCCAGCAGGAAGGCCGAGGCCATCTCGATGACCATGAACTGGCTCTTCGGCGGATACGGGTCGGGGAGCCGCGTCGCGACGAGGGTGATGGCGTCCAGCAGCTTGATCAGGTGCTTGTTGCCGAGCTCGGCGGCCTTCGCCTTGAACCAGCTCACCAGCTCGCGGAACCGCAGCACGCTCTTCGGCTCGCCGGTCACGTACTGCTGCCACACGGCCTTCAGCGCGTCCAGCCGCGAGCGCGCGTCGCCCAGGACCGGCTGCAGCCGGTCCATGTCGAGCTCCACCTTCTGGCCGGCGGCCTCGGGCGACGGGATCAGGCTGTCGAGGCGGTAGAGCAGCTTGATATCCTTGAGGCGTTGCGTAGACGGCTTGGCGCGCGCGACCAGATACAGCATTTCGCGCAGCAGCGGATCGTTGACCGCCTGCGAGCCGGCAGCGAGGTCCCGCATGTGGAAATCGATCTTGTTGCAGAGCACCTTGGCGCTCGCCTGCCAGTTGGGCTCCGGCGCATCGAGCAGGCCGTCGACGAGCCCGATCGCGACCCAGGCGAGCGCGCGCGGCTCGGGGAGCTGCGCCGAGACCTGGTAGAGCGCGTCGAGCGCCTGGCGCATGTCCTCCGGGCCGGCGGCCGAGCCGCGCAGCCAGGCCAGCAGCCCGCGCTGGAAACGCGCGCGCTGCGCCTGCAGATGCGGCGCCAGCTCGTTCTTTGCCAGCGTCCAGGGGCTGGGATGCGAAGGCGCCGGCGGGGTCAGATCGGGGAAGAACAGCTCCTTTTCGGAGCTGTCGGCCTTGCCCTGCAGCTCGGCGAGCTCCCGATAGACGGGAAACAGCCGCAGCGGCACGTTCGCCTGGCCGCGCGCCACGTCGTCGACGAACTGCTTCAGGGCGAGCACCGCGCGGTCGATGATGCCGATCGACGCCGTGCTGGGCCGCGAGCCGTTCGCTCCCGAGAAGCTGCCTTCGATCGCTTCGCAGAAGCGCGTCGCGCCGCTCAGCCCCACCATGCGCAGCGCCCCGCTCACCTGGTGCAGGTGCTCGGGGCATATGCTGAGCGCAGCGGGATCGTGCGGGGACGCGGAAAACTGCGCGATGCTGTCGCGCACGTTCTCCAACGCCTGATCCACTTCGGCGGTGATCCAGGACAGGATGGTGGCGTCGGCCATGGTCCAGTCAGGCGAGCTTGAAGCCCGCCACCGAGTTCTTCAGGCCGTCGGCCAGCGCCGTCAGCCGCGCCGCCGAAGCGGCGGTCTTCTTGGTGCCTTCCGTGGTCAGCTGCGTGATGCCGAGGATGATCTTCATCTTGCCAGCCACCTGCGCGGCGGACACCGCCTGCTGCTGCGTGGCGCCGGAGATCGAGCCGATCAGCTCGGCGAGGCGGCTCGAGACCTGCTCGATCTCGCGCAGCGCCTGGTCCGCCTCGTCGGCGGTCTTCGTCCCCTCGACCACGCCGCGCGTGCTGCGCTCCATCGCCTCCACCGCGTCCTGCGTGTCGCGCTGAATGCTCTTCACGATCGCGCCGATGTGCTTGGTCGCCTCGCCTGAGCGCTCCGCCAGCCGCTGCACTTCCTCGGCGACCACCGTGAAGCCGCGTCCGGCCTCGCCGGCCGAGGCTGCCTGGATGGCGGCGTTCAGCGCCAGCACGTTGGTCTGCTCCGTGATGTCCGAGATCAGCTGCACGATCTCGCCGATCTCCTGCGAGCTTTCGCCCAGCCGCTTGATGCGCTTGGAGGTCTCCTGGATCTGCACGCGGATGTCGTTCATGCCGCGGATCGCGTTCTGCACCGCCTGCGCGCCCTTGCCGGCGGCATGCAGCGACGTTTCCGCCACCTTGGCGGAGTCGTTGGCGCTCTTCGAGACTTCGTTCATCGATTGCGCCATCTGCGCCACCGCCTGGCCGGTGCCCTGGATCTCGGTCGCCTGCTTCTGCGCCGCCTGCAGCAGCTGGCCGGTCACCGTCTGCGCTTCCTGCGTCGCGGCGGTCACCTGCTGGGCCGCGCCGGTGATGCCGGTCACCAGGCGACGCAGCTCGTCGATGCTGTAGTTGATCGAGTCGGCGATCGCGCCGGTGATGTCCTCGGTCACCTTCGCGCGCGCCGTAAGGTCGCCGTTCGCCAGGTTGCCGATCTCATCGAGCAGCCGCAGGATCGCGTCCTGGTTGCTGCGGTTCATCCGCTCGCTTTCCTCGGCGCGGCGCCGGCTGTCGTCGACGTACGCCTTGCCGATCAGCAGCAGCACCAGGACGGCCAGCACCGACACCACGCCCAGGGCGACGTAGTTGATGCGCCGCGCGTTCAGCTCGTCCTCGTAGCCGCCGCTCAGGCGCTCGGCGGCGCCGAGCAGGGTCTCGCTGTCGTTGAACATGTCGCGGCTGGCGCGCTTGGCGTTTACCAGGCGCTGCATGTTGCCGAGGATCTCGCTCACCGCGCGCTGATAGTCCTTGAACGCCGCTTCCAGCTCCCCGAGCTTGCCCCGCATCTCCGCGTCGGCGACCCGGCCGATGCGCAAGGCCTCGCTGCCCTGCAGCAGCCCCTGCAGGGTGTCGCGGTAGGTGTTCGAGTCCTTGCCGAGGAGGAACGAGACTTCCGGGTCGATGATCTCCTCCGCGAGCATGGCATTGGCGTTCTTCGCCATGCGCTGCGTCAGCATCATGAGCTGAGCGGTGATCGCGTTCTGCCGGGCCGACCCGCCGGACTGAACGCTGATGGCGGCGATCTCGTCGGTGAGCTCCTGCAGCACCGGGTTGCCGGCATTGATCGATCGCACCGCCTGGCCCAGCGACACCAGGTTGCGTTCCTCGGCGATCACCAGCGACGCGTTGCGCTCGGTCTTCTTCCATTCCTGGTCCAGGGCACTGAGCATCGGCCGCACGCGCTCGGAGGTCGGCGGCAGATCGACGCCGCTCGCCACACCGCCCGAGCGCAGCAGCTTCACTTCCGACGCGAACTCGTCGCGGCTGTCGCGCAGCTGCTTGAATGCCGCGGCGTTGCCCTGCGAGGCCTGCTGAGCCGCCTTGGCGAGGCGCTGCGACAGCATGCGGATCTTGCCGACCACGGCGATGTACAGCGAATTGAAGGTCGCCTGTCGCGCATCCACTACCACGATCGCGGCGTCGGCGAGCAGGAGAAGCACCAGCAGCGCGGTCAGCAGCTGGAGCTGCCGGCCGCCTGTCAGCCGGCGAATGAGCCGCAGCGGCGCCGCCAGCATGCCGCCAGAGGCGGCCCGCGGCGGGCGCCGCAGCGGCGCGCCGTGCTGCGCGGCCTCGCCGCGGCTGAGAAACGGCAGTTTGAGGGCTAATTTGAATGCCATGCGATTCTCCGTGGTTTCCTAGCGCAGGAACTTGCCCTCGCGGGCGATGATGGTCAGGTCGACGAACTTCGACCCGGCGTGGTTCTGCGGCGAATAACTCACGTAGAAACCGCCGACGTCGACGTCCTGCATCCTCTCGAGCGCATCGATGAACGCTTCGCGGGTCAGATCCCTGCCGGTGCGCTTGAGCCCTTCGACGAAGACCTTGGCCACGACGAAGCCCTCGATCGCGCTGAAATTGAAATCGGGGTGGCCCGCCTTGGCCGCGAGCCGCTGGTACTCCTTGACGACCGGCACCGCCGCCCCCCACGGGAACGGCATCACCTGGGAGATCGCCACGCCCAGGCCGTCGCTGCCGAGCGCGTCGGCCAGCGCCTTGCTGCCGACGAACGAGACGTTGTAGAACGTCGCCGCGCTGCCGCTCCTTTTCATCTGCCGGATGAATTCCGCGCACGAGGTGTACTGGCTGATCATCACCACGGCGTCGGGCTTCGCGGCGTTGATGGCCTTTACCGCATTCTCCACCTTGATCGTGTTGCGCTCGACGGTGCCGAGGGCGGAGACCTTCAGGCCGCGCTTCGCCATCGCGATCTCGGTGCCCTTGAGACCGGCCTGGCCGTAGGCGTCATCCTGGTAGAACACGGCGATGCTCTTGCCGCCGATCGACAGCACCTGCTCGACGATCTTGTCGGTCTCGTCGTAGTAGCTGGCGCGCACGTGGAAGATGTAGCGGTTGAAGGGGGCGCGCAGCGCCTCGGCGCCGGTGAACGGGCCGAAGAACGGGACTTTCGCTTCGGTGAAGACCGGGATCGCGGGCACGCTGGTCGGCGTGCCGACGTAACCGATCAAGGCGAACACCTTGTGCTCGTCGATCAGCTTCTTCGTGTTCGGCACGGTGCGCGCAGGCTCGTAGCCGTCGTCGAGCGTGATCAGCTCGATTTTCCGGCCGTGCACGCCGCCCTGCGCGTTGACGTAGTCCAGGTACGCGCTCACGCCGTTGCGCATCTGGATGCCGAGCTGCGACGCCGGCCCGGTCAGCGCCACCGACTGGCCGAGCACGATCCGGTCCTTCGTGACGCCGTTTTCAGCCGCCGCGGGCTGCGCCAGCAGCACCGCCAGAGCGATCAGGAGGCGAACGCAGTTCTTCTCCATCCAGGCCCCTCAGATTCCCACGTCGAGAAATTCCGGCTGCTGAACCAGGGCCGGCAGGTCCAGCTCTTTCCACCGCCTGCCTTCCGCATCGCTGTATTCGGCCCTGATCCAGGGCGCCTGCGCGGCGTCGCGAGCGCGCGCCTGCAGCTGCGAGGCGTTACGCAGCCCGAGCGAGCCGTCCACCAGCAGCGCGCTGCCGACGCGGAAGCGCTCGCCGACGAGCAGCAGGCGGGCCCGCTCGCGCACGGCGACCCCCGGCCCGCCGAGGAAGGCGGAGAAATCGACCACGCTGTAGAGATTGCCGCGGATATTGGTGACGCCCTTGAACCACGCGCGAGTCAGGGGCACTGCGCTGATCGGCGTGACGGGAATGACCTCGCCGGCATCCGCCAGGTCGACAAGCCAGCCTTCCTCGCCTACCTGCAGGGCCAGCTTCGAAGCGGTGCCGCCGAGCTCGGCGCTTTGCAGCCGGGCCGACAGCTCGCGCTGGTAATCCCGCAGGGAAGCTTTGGCCGCCATCAGCCGAGGGCGGCGATCTTGGCCAGCAGGTCGGCCTGGTTGATCGGCTTCACGATGTAATCGCGTGCGCCCTGGCGCATGCCCCACACCTTGTCGGTCTCCTGCGCCTTGCTGGTGCAGATGATGACCGGGATGTGCTTGGTGCTGTCGTCCCGGGCCAGCATGCGGGTCGCCTGGAAGCCGTTCTGGCCTGGCATGACCACGTCCATCAGCACCAGGTCGGGGCGATGCTGCTTGACCTTGGCGAGCGCGTCTTCGGCGCTGTCGGCAGTCGAGACCTTGTACCCGTTCTTCACCAGCAGCTCGCTGAGAAACTGGCGATCGGTGGCGGAGTCATCGACGATGAGGATGTTCTTGATTGGCATGACGGATGGCCTTTCAATGGATCAGGTGGGAAGCGAAGCCGGCTTGACGTACTCGTTGACCGCCTCGATCAGCCCTTCCTTAGTAAAAGGCTTGGTCAGGTAGCGATCGGATCCGGCGAGCCTGCCGCGCGCGCGATCGAACACGCCGTCCTTGCTCGACAGCATGATCACGGGCGTGGATTTGAGCTGCGGGTTCTGCTTGATCAGCGCGCAGGTCTGGTACCCGTCGAGCCGCGGCATCATGATGTCGACGAAGATCACCTGCGGCTGGTGATCGGAGATCTTGGAAAGCGCATCGAAGCCGTCTTCGGCCAGGATGACTTCATAGCCGGCCTGGCGCAGAAATAGCTCCGCGCTGCGTCGAATAGTGTTGCTGTCATCGATCACGAGCACCTTGATGGCGCCCGTCGGCGATGCTTGACTCACTACTCCCCCTTTTCTTGGACCGCGAGCTGGGCTTTGTACTTAATAGTCTGACATTTACTTCTATTTTTTCAAGTGAAATAATTGCTATCTACAGCTTGCGGCGGCACCGGAGCCGGTCACGCCCTCGTGCGATGCAAACCACAGCGGCGGAACTCTATCTCTTACAGTAAGTTACCGCCGATGAATGCGGTGAAGCTATGAAAAAGTTGTTTCTCGCCCTCGTTCTCGCCGCCCCGCTTGCCGCTTACGGGCAGGCCTGGCCGGCAAAACCGATCCGCTGGGTCGTGCCCTACACCGGCGGCGGCATCACCGATACCGTGACGCGCGTGGTGACGCAGAAGATGCAGACCTCGCTCGGCCAGCCGATCGTGGTCGACAATCGCCCCGGCGCCAACAGCATCCTCGGCGCCGACATCGTCGCGAAGGCGCCGCCGGACGGGTACACCATGCTCACGGTCATTGCGGCCCACGCCGCGAATGCAACGCTCTACGCCGGCAAGCTGCCCTTCGACACGGTGAAGGGCTTTGCGCCGATCTCGCTGGTCGGCATCGCGCCGCTGATCCTGACCGTCAACAATGACTTACCCGCCAAGGACGTGAAGCAGCTGATCGCCTACGCCAAGGCCAACCCCGGCAAGATCAACTTCGGCTCCTCGGGCATCGGTGCCGCCGCGCATCTGACCACCGAGCTGCTGAAGCAGACCGCCGGGATCGACATGGTGCATGTGCCGTACAAAGGCACCGCGCCCGCGCTCACGGCCCTGATGGCAAACGATATCCAGCTCCTCGTCGACGTGCCGAGCACGCTGATGCCGCATGTGCGGGGCGGCAAGATTCGCTCGCTCGCCATGTTCTCCGCGAAGCGCATCCAGGGCGCGCCCGATGTGCCGACCATCGCCGAGGCCGGAGGGCCGCCGATCGAGTCGTCGACCTGGGTGCTGTTTCTCGCACCCGCGGGCACGCCGCGCGGGATCGTGGACCGCCTCTCGGCCGAGACGGCGAAGGCGATCAACGAGTCCGGCATCAAGGAGCGCTTCGGACAGATCGGCATCGAGCCGGTAGGCGGCAGCCCCGAGCAGGCGGGGCAGTTCCTCGACGCCGAGATGGCCAAGTGGGCGCAGGTCATCAACGCCGCAGGCGTCAAGGCCGATTGATGGCGCGCAGGCCGATCCGCTCCGATCTAGCGTGGTCAAGCGCCGACCGCATCGTGGTGCGCGGCAAGGATCTGCCGGGGGAGATCCTCGGCAAGCTGAACCTCGGTGACATGGCCTTCCTCGAGCTCACCGCGCGTACGCCGGAGCCGCGCGAGTCGAAGCTGTTCAACGCGATGGTGGTGACGCTGGTCGAGCATGGCCTCACGCCGAGCGCGCTCGCCGCGCGGCTCACCTACCTCGGCGCGCCCGAAGCCATGCAGGCGGCCGTCGCGGCCGGCCTGTGCGGGCTGGGGAGCGTGTTCGTCGGCTCAACCGAGGGCTGCGCGAAGCTCCTGTCCGAAGCCGTTGCGCGGGGCGACGATGCGAGGAAGATCGTCGCCGACAACAAGAGAATCCCCGGCCTCGGCCATCCGCTTCACAAGCCAGTCGACCCGCGAGCCGTGCGGCTCTTTGAAATCGCCCGGGAGACGGGCTACTACGGGAAGTTTTGTGAACTGATGGAAGCGGTAGGGAAGATGAAAGGCCTTCCCGTCAATGCTACCGGAGCCATCGGGGCGCTCGCCTGCGAGCTCGGCTTCGACTGGAAGGTGTGCCGCGGGCTCGGCGTGATGGCGCGCGCGGTCGGGCTGGTCGGCCACTTGCTGGAGGAGTCGCAGCAGCCGATCGCCGAGGAGATCTGGCTGCGCATCGACGAAGAGGCGTCGGCGCACCTCAAGCCGAAAAAATGAATCTCGGCCGCGACAACCACCCGGAGTTGCGCGACGCCGTTCGCGCGCTGTGCGGCCGGTTCGACTCGGCCTACTGGCAGGACATCGACGACAAGCGCGCCTACCCGGAGGCTTTCGTCGACGCGCTCTCCACGGCGGGCTGGCTGTCGGCGCTGATTCCCGAGGAGTACGGCGGCTCGGGCCTGACGCTGACCGAGGCCTCGGTGATCATGGAAGAGGTGACGCGCTCGGGCGGCAACGCCGGCTGCTGCCATGGCCAGATGTACAACATGAACACGCTTCTTCGCCACGGCTCGGACGCGCAGAAGAAGAAATACCTGCCGCAGCTCGCTCGCGGCGAGCTGCGCCTGCAGGCGATGGGCGTCACCGAGCCCGGCGCCGGCACCGACACGACCAACATCAAGACGCTGGCAGTAAGGAAAGGCGACCGTTATGTTGTGAACGGCCAGAAAGTGTGGACCTCGCGCCTGCAGCATTCCGAGCTGATGATCCTGCTCGCGCGTACCACGCCGCTCGCCGAAGTGACAAAGAAGTCCGACGGCATGTCGATCTTCCTCGTCGAGACGAAAAGCCACGGGCTGGAGGTGAAGCCGATCCGCAACATGGTGAACCACGAGACCAACCAGGTGTTCATCGACAACCTCGAGATCCCGGCGGCGAACCTGATCGGCCAGGAAGGCAGGGGATTTCGCTACCTGCTCGACGGGCTCAACGCCGAGCGCATCCTGATCGCGGCCGAGTGCATCGGCGATGGCTACTGGTTCACCGAAAAGGCCTCCAGATACGCTCGCGAGCGCGTCGTCTTCGACCGGCCGATCGGGCAGAACCAGGGCATCCAGTTCCCGATCGCCGAGAGCTACATGGAGATCGAGGCGGCGAACCTGATGCGCTACAAGGCCGCTGCGCTTTTTGACAGGAAGCTCGACTGCGGCGCCGAGGCGAACATGGCCAAGCACCTCGCCGCGAAGGCGTCCTGGGAGGCGGCCAATGTGTGCCTGCAGACCCACGGCGGCTTCGGCTTCGCCGCCGAGTACGACGTCGAGCGCAAATTCCGCGAGACGCGCCTGTACCTGGTGGCGCCGATCTCGACCAATCTCATCCTTGCGTACCTGGCGGAGCACGTCCTGGGCTTGCCGCGATCGTTTTGACATGCTCGGGACGAACCCCCAGGCCGATCAGCCGCGCCGGAATGCGGCGCAGCAGCGGATAGCGCGCAAGCAGGCGTAGAAAGAGCGGTGGCTCAAGCCGCTCGCCGGTGCCCAGGACGCGCGCGATCACACGCTGCTGCATCATGAGCTGCAGCCGCTGCGTGACGCGCACCGGCCATTCGCGGCGTTTCTGCACCTTGCGCAGATCATCCACCGACACTCGATGGTCTTTGAGCGGCGTTGCCAGGATGTTGGCGGCCGCCACGGCATCCTGGATCGCGAGATTGATGCCGACGCCGGCGACCGGCGACATGGCGTGAGCGGCATCGCCGATGCACAGCAACCCGGGCCGGTACCACTGCCGCAGCCTGTCGACGCGAACCGTGAGCAGCTTGATTCTCTCCCAGTCGGTGAGCTCTGCGACGCGATCGGCGAGGAACGGCAGCAGCCTGGCGATACCGGCACGCAACGCCGGCAGGCCGCTGCGGCGCACCTCTTCGGCTGCGCCTTTTGCGATCACATATCCGCATTGCCAGTAGTCGCCGCGGTAAATCAGGACCAGGATGCGGCCGGCGTCGAACAGCGCCATGGTCGCTTCGGGGTCGTCTGCGCGCCGCGACAGCCTGAACCACAGGACGTCCATCGGCGCGCCGAATTCCTCCACCTGGAGACCGGCCTGCGCGCGCACGCTGGAGTGCCTGCCGTCTGCGCCGATGACCAGGTCTGCCTCGACCTCGAGGTCTTTCGCTCGAACTCCGGCAATGCGTCCGTCGCGCTCGATGAGGGACATCACCTCGGCATTCATGCGCAGCTCGAAGTGCGGCGAGCGCGCAGCTTCCCTGGCGAGAAAGGCCAGGAAGTCCCACTGCGGCATCATCGCGATGAAGCGGCAGCGGGTGGGCAGATGGCTAAGATCAGCCACCACGATCTCGCGCTCGCCGAACTTCGCCGCAAATTGCGGCACCTGCTGGTGCGGCAGGCGCAGCAGCGCCTCGAGCAGCCCGAGCTCGTGCATCACCTCCAGCGTCGAGGGGTGAATCGTGTCGCCGCGGAAGTCGCGCAGGAAATCGGCGTGCTTCTCCAGCACCAGCGTGCGCACGCCGGCGCGGGCGAGCAGCAGCCCGAGCATCATGCCAGCCGGGCCGCCGCCGGCAATGCAGGCCTGGCGGTTCAGGCGCGCGATAGCGCTGCTTTCACTCTCTCCGCGTTGAGCGGCGCCTTGCGCAGGCGCACCCCCGTGGCGTCGAAGAACGCGTTCGCCACGGCGGCCGGGATCACCCGCATCGTCGGCTCGCCGGCGCCCGAGGGTGCGACCTCCGGCCGGTTGATCAGCACCACCTCGATCGCCGCCGGAGCGTCCTGCATCTCCAGGATCGGGTAGCTCGCCCAGTCGACGCTGCTGACCGCATCGCGGTCGAAGCGGACCTGCTCGTAGACCGCGCGCGAGATGCCTTGCACGACGTTGCCTTCGATCGTGTAGCGCAGGCCCTGCGGATTGATCACCAGCCCGCAATCGTGCGCGACCACCACGCGACGCGCCCAGATCCGCCCAGTGCTGCGCTCGACCTCGACCTCGGCCACGGCGGCCACCGCAGTGCCGTTGCGCTCGGCAAAAGCGATGCCCCGGCCCTTCATGGTTCTTTCAGAAGAATTCCTTGCCTGCCATCCGGCCTTTTCGGCGGCGGCTTTGACCACCGCCTGGTGCCGCGGATCGGTGAGGTACCTGAGGCGGAAGGCGACCGGATCTTCGCCCACCGCGGCGGCCAGCTCGTCGATGAACTGCTCGGCTCCGAAGTGGATCTCTGGCCCGACCGGATCGCGCATATGCGCGGTGCGCAATGGCGAGCAGTTCTCCACCAGCGGCGCGATCGTCTCCCAGGCGAGCAGCTTGTTCTCGAAGCCGTAGGACTCCGCCGGCACGCCGAAGATCTGCGTTCCCTTCGCCGGGATGCCGGTGGCCTGCCCGACCAGGCTGTCGGCCGGGTCCGACTCGTTGGTAGCGATGTGCTGGCGCGAGAAGCCCTTGGCGACGAACTCGTAGCCGATCACCTTGCCGGAGGCGTCGATCGCCGCGCGCGCGCGATGCACGCATGCCGGGCCCTTCGGGTCCCACGCCGTGCCGTCGGCCCGCATGCCCTGCACCCGCACCGGCTTGCCGGCCGCCTTCGAGAGGAACGCCGCGTCGAGCGCGGCGTCTCCGGCGTCGTTGCGCCCATAGGAGCCCGGCCCGGCAACCCAGATCGCCCGCACTTTCTCCGGCGCCATGCCGAGCAGCTTGGCCACGCCGTCACGCACAAAGTGGGGCTTCTGCGATCCCGTCCACACCGTGCAGCGGTCAGCCTTAGCGTCTGCAACCGCGCAGCCGGGACCCATGCTGGCATGCGACTGGAACGGCCACTCGTACTGCGCTTCGACGATGCGCACGCCCGGCGCGCTGAACGCCGCCGCCAGGTCGCCCTTCTTCACGGGCTCCTCGCGCTTCACGACCTTGGCACTTCGGATGTGCTCGTGCAGCGAATCCATCGCCGGGAAGGCGCCGTCGAGCGCATGCCAGTCGACCTTCAGCATCTGCGCCGCTCGTACTGCGTCCCACTCGCGTGGCGCGACCACCGCGACGAAGTCCTTCTCGCGCACGACGCGCGCGCCGCGGATCGACCTGATCGAGGCCTCGTCCACGCCTCGTACTTTGCACGCCGCCCGCGGCGGCCGGATGACCCGCGCGTGGAGCATGCCTTTCACGCGCACGTCGGTGACGAACCGGTCGGTGCCGTAAACCTTCCAGGCGACGTCGCGGCGCGCGAAGGACTTGCCCACCACCCTGTACTCCTGAGGCGTCTTGGGCTTCGCCCGGACCTTGATGTCCATCGCGTTCCCGACTTGCTTGTTCCACTCCACGGGGTGATGAAAATACTTGCCGCCGACCAGCTCGCTGTAGGCAACTTTCCTTCCGTCCTGAGAAAGAATGATTCCCTCTTCAACCCGCAACTGCTCGGCTGGCACACCGAGCCGCTTCGAACCGCTTTCCAGCAAAAGGCGCCGCGCTTCCGCCGCGGCGCTGCGCAGCAGTCGCCCGCCATTCGATACGCCAGTGCTGCCCGAGGCGCCACCCTGGTTGCACGAGGTGCCGGTGTCGCCCATCAGCACGTCCACCTTGTCGCAGGCCACATCGAGCTCGTCGGCCACGATTTGCGCGATCACGACCTCGAGGCCCTGTCCCATGTCCATCTTGCCGAAGAAGGCCTGCACGCGGCCGTCGGGCAGTACTGCGATCCAGGAATCGAGCTCAGTCGGCACGAGCGCGGGCTTGCCGCCGGCGACTTGCGCCAGCGCCCCGGTGAGCGGCGGCGCGGCAAACGAAACGACCAGCGCCCCGGAGGTCTTCAGGAATTCGCGGCGAGTCAGAGTCGTCATGGTGTTCTCCTCACGCCAGGCGAGCTTGCGCGCGCTTGATGGCGCGCAGGATGGCCACGTGCGTTCCGCAGCGGCACTTGAGCCCGGCGAGGGCGTCGCGCAGCTGCGCGTCGCTCGCCTTCGGGTTCTTCTTGAGGTAAGCCGCGGCGGTCATCACCCAGCCGTTGATGCAGTAGCCGCACTGCGGCACCTGCTCCTCGACATACGCCGCCTGCAGCGGGTGCGGCTTGTCCGGCGTGCCGAGGCCCTTGAGGGTGGTGACCGTCCTGCCGCTCGCGGCGGACACCGGCAGCACGCACGAGCGCACCGGCTCGCCGTCCAGGTGCACGGTGCAAGCCCCGCATTGCGCGAGGCCGCAGCCGAAGTGGGGATTATCGAGACCGAGATCGTTGCGCAGGGCGTAAAGCAGCGGCATCTCTGGCTCGGCGTTGACTGAAACGCGCCTGCCGTCGACAGTGAATCTGAAGCTCGGCATAGCTCCTCCTAATGGCTCATCGCCGGCAGCCAGGTGGCAAGCGGCGGAAAGATAATGATCAACCCGATCAGCAACAGAACGCAAGCGATGAACGGCATGCCGGCGAGGTAGATGTCCTTCATCGTCGTGCCCGGCGGCGCGACGCCTTTCATGACGAACAGCAGCAGCCCGAACGGCGGCGTCGTGTAGCCGATCTCCAGCGCCAGCAGCATGATCAGGCCGAACCAGGTGAGGTCGAAGCCGAGCGTCTTGGCGAGCGGGAAGAAGATCGGCGCGGTGAGCAGCATCATGGACAGCTGGTCCATGAAGCAGCCGAGGAACAGGATCACCCCGATCATGACGAACAGCATGCCGAGCGGCGTCACATCGAAACCGAGCGCCCAGTTCATGAGCCCGCTCGAGGCCCCCGTGAAAGCGAGTACCTGCGCGAAGGTCGCCGAGCCGAAGATGATGAGGAACGCCATGACCGTCACGCGCAGCGCGCCGTTGAGCGACTTGACCAAGGCCTTCCAGGTCATCTCGCCGTAGCAGGCGGCGAGCACGATCACCGACAGCGCGCCGAGCGCCGCCGCCTCGGTCGGCGTGCACCAGCCGACGATCATGATGATCACGGAGAAGACGATGATCGCTACCATCGGGATCACGTCGACGAAGAACAGGCGGATCTTTTCCCGCCGCGACACGGGTTCTGGCGCATAGGCCGGCGCCGCCTCCGGCAGGATCACCGTCCATGCCCAGATCAGCACGCCGTACATCGACGCCAGCAGGAAGCCGGGGACGACGCCGGCGATCAGCAGGTCCGCCACGTCGGTACGGCCGAGGGTCGCGAGCAGCACCGTCAGCGCCGAGGGCGGGATGATCACCGCCAGGCCGCCCACGCCCATGATCGGCCCGATCGACAGGTACTTGCTGTAGCCCCGGCGCATCATCTCCGGCACCATCAGCGAGCCGAGCAGCGCGCAGGCTCCCATGCTCGAGCCCGCCGGGCCGGCGAACGCCGTGCCGCCGATCAGCGTCACGTACGCGAGCCTGCCGCGCACGTTGCCGAGCAGCTTGTCGGCGGCATTGAAGCACTTCGTCGCCAGCCCCGTGTGGTAGAAAAGCTCGCCCATCAGCAGGAACATCGGGATCGGCACCAGCGCGAAGCTGGTCATCGCGCCGAAGCCGTTGTTGATCACCTGCACGATGCCGGGGCCGCCGCCCATGAACAGCGCCGCGGCGACGATGTTGGTCGCGAAGAAGGCGATCGCCACCGGGATGCCGAGCATCATCAGCCCGACGCCGAGGCCAAACAGGAGCAGCGCGGCCCAGTACCACTGCATGCAGGGCCTACTCCGACTGCCCGCCGAGGCTGCCGAGGAAATCCTCGCGCCGCACGACGAAGCGCAGGAACTCGATGCCCATCATCGCGAACGACAGCGGGATGAAGCCGACCACCATCCAGCGCGGCATGTCGAGCGAGCGCACGTCCTTCTCGTTCTGCAGGAAGTCGCTGATCGTGACGTCGAGGCCGTACCAGGCGAGGATTGCGCAAACCGCGATGCAAACGCCGCCGATGACGCAGGTGAGCAGCTTGCGCGGCCGGGGCTTCAGGGTCATCAGGAGGATCTCGACGTAGATGTGTCCCTTCTCGCGCACCAGCCAGGGCGCGCCAAGGCAGGGCACGGCGAGCAGCGCGTACTCGGTGAACGTGAAGAAGTGGGCCGAGCTCTGGTACCCCAGGTTGCGCAGCACCACGTCGAGGCAGATGACGACCATCATCGCCGCCATCAGGAAGCCGGCGGCGATCGCCATGCCGTAGAGGACGGCGTCGTACGCCTTGACTACATAGCGCAGGGGATCAGCCCGGTGTGAAGAGCTGCACGATCCGCTCGTAGTTCTCCATGCCGCCCGCCTTCTCCGTGCGCTCCTTCATGCGCGCCAGGCTCGCGGCGCGGGCGCCGGCCACGAAGCGCCTGGACGCGTCCGGCGACTGCGCCAGCGTCTTGATGCCGCGCTGGGCGAGCTCCGCCTGCTCCTTCTTCCACAGCTCCTGCAGCGACTGCAGGCTGGCAGACTCGTGCTCGATGGCAGTGCGCTGCAGGATCTCGCGCGTCTTGGGCGAAAGCGAGGTCCACTTCTTCTGGTTCATGATGATCATCAGATCGGTCTCGAAGAAGTCGGGCAGGATGCGGTACTTGATGTAGCGGTCCCAGTTGAGGTCCATCAGGCCGATCTGCGTCCACGCCGTGATGTCCACCGTGCCGCGCTCGAGCGCCGTGTACAGCTCGGAAGAGTTGATGTTGATGACCTGCGCGCCGAGATAGTTGGTGAGGAACGCGTTGTAGATCGGATTGCCGCGCACCTTGAAGCCCTTGATGTCGATGTGCCCGCCGCTGTCGAACTTCGGCTCCTTGGTCGACCACAGGGTGAAGCGGATGCCGCTGTCCACCCATCCGAGCAGAACCACGCCCATGCGTTTTTGATGGATCTGGTTAAGGAGGTCGATGCCGCCGTTCTTGCGCGCCGTCGGCCCGTCGACGGTGCTGGCGCTCACCGCGTCGCACTCGGGCACGACCGCGGCGTAGAACGCGCACGGCGAGTAGACCATATCGACGACGCCGCTGCGCACCGCGCCGGGCTGCTCCATCATGCCGATCGCTTCCGGCCCGCCGCGCACCTGGATCGTGAACTCGCCCCTGCCCGCGTCGTTGGCCTTCTTCACGAACTCGAGGAAGCTGCGCGAGTAGATGAGCGAGGCCGGAAACACGTGGGTTGCCGAAATCGTGTCCGCCGCCAGCACGGGCGCGCCGAGCGCGAGCCCCAGCGCAAGAGCAAAAATCCTCTGCAACATGGCCTCCCTCCCGTTGTCCGAACGACGCGCGGCATCTTACCATCCGCAGAGTGACGACGGTCTTTTCGGCGTTCGAGCAGACTGCCCGCGCGCACGGCGCCAGGCCGTTCCTGCAGCTGTTGCCTGAAAAGCTGGAGCTGAGCTACGCCGCGGCGCTCGACCGGGTGACGGACATCGCCGCGCGCTACCGCGCGCGCGGCTACCGCGCCGGGCACCGCGTCGCGCTGCGGCTCGAGAACCGCCCCGAGTTCCTGCTGCACTTTCTCGCCCTCAACTCGATCGGCGCGAGCGTAGTGCCGATCAATCCAGACTACCGTTCAGCGGAGCTGGAATATATCCTGGGCCATTGCGAAGCGAGCCTGGTCGTGACCCGGGAAATGCTCGACGGGGATTTTCCGGTCGCCCCAAAACCGGGGAATGCGCGCGAGTGCGCCCTGCTCTATACCTCGGGCACCACCGGCAAGCCGAAGGGCTGCCTGCTGAGCAACTTCTACTTCCTCAACGTGGGGCGGCGCTATATCGCCGAAGGCGGCCTGTGCGCATTGCGCGAAGGCGAAGAGCGGCTCATCACGCCGCTGCCGCTGTTTCACATGAACGCGCTCGCGGTGTCGACGACCGCGATGATCCTGACCGCGGGTTGCGTGGTACAGCTAGACCGCTTTCATCCAAAAACCTGGTGGCGCGACGTCGCCGAGTCCGGCGCGACGATCGTGCATTACCTCGGTGTCATGCCCGCCGTGCTGTTGAATTTACCTGAGACATCTTTTGATAAGGCGCATTGCGTGCGCTTCGGCTACGGCGCTAATGCCAATCCCGCGGACCACGCCGCGTTCGAGGAGCGCTTCGGCTTTCCGCTGATCGAGGCCTGGGCGATGACCGAGACCGGAGGGGGGGCGCTGATCGCGGCGAGCCGCGAGCCGCGGCATGTCGGCACGCGCTGCATCGGCCGCCCTCCGCCAACGCTGGAGATCCTGATAGACGAAGAAAGCGGAGAGCTCCTGGTGCGGCAAGCCGGGCCGGATCCGCGCCGCGGCTTCTTCTCCGGCTACCTCAAGGACCCCGAGGCGACGGCCGCAGCCTGGCGCGACGGCTGGTTCCACACCGGCGACGTGGTGCGCCGGGGGCCGGACGGCGCGCTGCATTTCGTCGATCGCCGCAAGAACATCATCCGCCGCGCCGGCGAGAACATCGCCGCGCTCGAGGTCGAGGCGGCGCTCGCCGGCCATCCCGCGGTGGGCCAGGTGGCCGTGATCGCTGCGCCCGACCCGGTGCGCGACGAGGAAGTCATGGCCTGCGTGGTTCTCAACCAGAGCAACGCGGTGAGCCGGGAGACCGCCATCTCCATCCAGAATTGGTGCCTGGAGCGGCTCGCCTACTTCAAGGCGCCGGGCTATGTCGCCTTTCTCGACTCGCTTCCCGTCACCTCGACCAACAAAGTGCAAAAGGCGAAGCTGGCGGACTTCGCGCTGCATCCGACCGGCTGCTTCGACGTCCGGGAGCGCAAGCGCCGGCCATGACTCGCAAGGGCTACGAAGGCGTCGCCGTCGCCGTTCCGGTCACCGTGCCGTATGTGCGCTATTCGATCCGCGCTGCCCATTGGTGGTTGGCAAGATGTATTTCCGAAATCCTCAAGTCTGCGGGGCTGAAGAAGGACGCGATCGACGGACTGAGCGTCTCGAGCTTCACGCTGGCGCCCGACACCGCCATCGGCCTCACCCAGCACCTGGGCCTGTCGCCGCGCTGGCTCGACCACCTGCCGCTCGGCGGCGCGAGCGGCGTGGTCGCCTTGCGGCGCGCGGCGCGCGCGGTGCAGGCGGGCGACGCGGACATCGTCGCATGCATCGCCGGCGACACCAATCATGTCGACTCCTTCCGGCTGACGCTCGCCAATTTCAGCCAGTTCGCGCGCGACGCGGTCTATCCCTACGGCGCGGGCGGCCCTAACGCGAGCTTCGCTTTTCTCACGGCGTACTACATGCGCGTCTACGGCGCGACGCGCGAGGATTTCGGCAAGCTGTGCGTGGCGCAGCGCGCCAACGCGCTGAAGTATTCGCACGCGCTTTTCAAGAAACCGCTGACGCTGGAAGAGTACCTGTCGGCGCGGGCGATCGCCGAGCCACTGCATCTGTTCGACTGCGTCATGCCGTGCGCGGGCGCCGAGGGGTTTCTGGTCTTGAGCGAAGAGCGTGCAAAAGCGCTCGGCATTCCGTTCGCAGCCTTGATGGGGACCATCGAAAGGCATAACGCCTATGCCGCGGATCCGGTGCAGATGCGCGCCGGCTGGGCGCTCGATCGCGAGGATCTCTACGCGCAGGCCGGCGCCGGACCGGGCGACATGGACTTCGTCCAGACCTACGACGACTACCCGGTGATTTCGCTCCTGCAGCTCGAAGACCTCGGCTTCTGCGCCAAGGGCGAGGCGCCGGCTTTCGTACGCGAGCACAGCTTCACGCACGACGGCAGCTTTCCGCTCAATACCAGCGGCGGGCAGCTCTCGGTCGGGCAGGCCGGCGCCGCGGGCGGCTTCCTCGGCATGGTGGAAGCGCTGCGGCAGCTGACCGGCCAGGCGCAGGCGCGCCAGGTCAAGGATGCGAAACTCGGCCTAGTCAGCGGCTTCGGCATGATCAACTTCGACCGTGGTCTCGGTTCCGGCGCGGCGATCCTCCGATGCTAGACAAGCCAAAACGCAAAAACCCGGTCCTGCGCACGCGGCTGCCGACACTGCCGCCGGCGGCGCGCAGCCGCGCCGCGCTCGGGCTGACCGCCGCTGCGGCGCTCGGCCGCTTCGAGCTGCAGCAGTGCCGCGATTGCGGCACGGTGCAATACCCTCCGCGCGAGGCTTGCCAGCAATGCCTTTCGATTCATCTTCAATGGCATCCTCAGTCAGGGGACGGCGAACTTCTGTCGAGCACGCTTTTACATCACAGCAACGACCTGTTCTTCCGCGAGCGGCTGCCGTGGCGCCTCGGCCTCGTGCAGCTCGACTGCGGCCCTACCGTGGTGGCGCACCTGCATGGCGGCGTGCCGCCCGCGCCCGCGCGAGTGCGCGTGGCCGCGCGGCTTGACCGTGCCGGGCAGGCAGTGCTGGTGGCGTTACCCGAGAAGGAGACTTCCAACATGGCAGACGACCGGCAATTGCGGGAATTCACCTGCGATCCGAAATTCCGCAAAGTCCTGGTGACCGACGGCAAGACCGCGGCCGGCCAGGCGATCGTGAAAGCGCTCGCCCAGGCGGGCGCAGAGATCATCTGGGTGGGGTATGCCGAGCCATGGAAGAAGTTTTCCGGTTTTGATGCGTTAAGCAAGGTTTCCCAGGTCAGCCTGCTGCCGCTCGATGTCACCGACTCGAAAAACGTCCGCGAGCTGGCGGCCGAGATCGGCGGCAAGGTGGACATCCTGATCAACAACGCCGAGCACCACCGCGCTTTCGGCATCGGCAACCGGCCGGGCGTCGAGACCGCCCGCGCCGAGATGGACGTCAACTACTTCGGCCTGCTGCGCCTGGCGCAGGAATTCGGCCCGGCCATGCGCGCGCGCGGCGCCGACGGCCTGGCGAGCGCGGCAGCCTGGGTGAATGTGCTGTCGATCTACGCGCTCGCCAATTTTCCGCCGCACGGCACCTTTTCCGCCTCCATGGCGGCGGCGCACTCGCTGGCGCAGTGCCTGCGCGCCGAAATGCGGCCCGCGGGCGTGCGCGTGGTCAATGTCTTCCCCGGGCCGCTCGACGACGAATGGAACCAGCTGCTGCCGCCGCCCAAGGTCGCTGCGGCCGGGCTGGCGGGTGCCATCGTCGGCGCCCTGCGCGATGGCGTCGAGGATGTGTATCCCGGCGACGTCGCGCAGGAATGGCTCGCGCGCTGGCGCGACAATCCGAAGGCGCTGGAAAGAGAGCTGTCCTCATGAGCATCCTCGATAGTCTGGTTCGCGAATTGTCGGCAGGCAGAATCCGCGTGGTCGACCTGACCCAGACCCTCTCGCCCGAGTTTCCGCAGATCTCGCTGCCGCCGGAGATGGGCCAGGCCTGGCCGTTCCGCATCGAGGAAGTGTCGCGTTACGACGAGCGCGGCCCGGCCTGGTACTGGAACAATTTTTCCTGCGGCGAGCACACCGGCACGCATTTCGACGCGCCGATCCACTGGGTGTCCGGCAGGGACTTGCCGAACAACGCGACTGACAGCATTCCGCCCGAGCGCTTCATCGGACCAGCCTGCGTGATCGATTGCTCGACGCAGGCCGCAAAGGATGCGGATTTCCTCCTGACAAAGAAACATCTTTTGGAATGGGAAAGACGCCACGGTCGCATTCCTGCACGAGCCTGGGTCCTGATGCGCACCGGCTGGTCGAAACGCAGCATCGAACCGGTCGAGTACCAGAACTACGACGAGACGGGCCAGCACACGCCCGGCCCGGACACCGACGCGGTGAAGTTCCTCGTCGCCGAGCGCGACCTGCTCGGCTTCGGCACCGAGTCGATCGGCACGGATGCAGGGCAGGCGTATCACCTTCGTCCGCCCTATCCCTGCCACTACTACATGCACGGCGCGGGGCGCTACGGCCTGCAATGCCTCACTAACCTGGACCAGCTGCCGCCGACCGGCGCGGTGGTGGTGGCGGCGCCATTGAAGATCCGCAACGGCAGCGGCAGCCCGCTGCGCGCGCTTGCCCTGATGGAGAGCGGCAAATGAGCCAATACAAAATCTGGTTCCAGGGCGCGACCGACCGCGTGCAGCATGCGCCCTACATCAACAAGGTCGAACCGCACCTGAAGGCGATTCTCGACCCCGAGTTCACCGGCACCTTCAACACGACTACGCCACCCGCGACGACGACCCACGCCGTCACCGAATTCCGCATCGCGCGCAATTTCATCCGCAACGCCATCGAGGCCGAGCGCCAGGGCTATGACGCGATCGCCATCACCCATTTCCAGGATGCGGGCCTCGCCGAAGCGAAGTCGGTGGTAGACATCCCGGTCCTCGGGCTCGGCGAGACGACCCTCTTCCATGCCTGCACGCTCGGGCGCAAGCTCGGCCTGGTGACCATCAACCCGGCGTTCATCCCGTGGCACGAGGACCAGGTGATCCGCTACGGCCTGCAGCAGCGCGTGATCGCGGTGCGCGCCGTCGATGCGAAGATCACCGATTTCATGGACGCCTTCTCAACTGAAGAGGGTTTCAAGAAACTGCAACCGAAGTGGGAGCGCGAATGCCGCGCCCTGCTCGACGCCGGCGCCGACGTCATCGTCCCCGCCGGCGGCCTGCCGATGATGCTGTTCTCGGGCGAGATGGACGGCGCACCGGTCATCAATGGCATCACGGTGATCGCAAAGAGCGCGGAGATGGCGATCAAGCTGCGCAGGCTCGGGGCCGGCAAAGTGAGCCGCCGCTCGAACTTCGCCAGGCCGCCGGAGAAATCGCTGAAGGAGTTTCTAGAGCACGGATGAGCCAGACGCTGGCCCAGAAGCTGGTGGCGCGGGCAGCCGGCCGCAGCTCGGTCGCGCCGGGCGAGATCGTCACCTGCAAGGTCGACCTGGCGATGATGCACGACTCGAGCGGGCCGCGGCGCGTGAAGCCGATGCTCGAGCGCCTCGGCGCGAAAGTCTGGGACCCGGGCAAGGTGGTGGTGATCACCGATCACTACCTACCGGCCTACGACGACGAAAGCCGCAACATCATCCGCATCGCACGGGAATGGGTGCGCGAAGCCGGCATCGACAGCTTCTACGACGCGCAGGGCATCTGCCACATCGTGCTGCCCGAGCGCGGGCATCTGCGGCCCGGCATGTTCGTAGTCGGCGGCGACAGCCATTCGCCGACCGGCGGCGCGTTCGCCGCCTACATGTTCGGCGTCGGCGCCACGGAAATGCTCGGCGTGCTGGTCACCGGCGAGATCTGGCTCAAGGTGCCTCACACGATCGCCATGGAGTTCGCCGGCAAGCTCGGCGCCGGCGTTTCCGCGAAGGACGTGATGCTGTTCCTCATCGGCCGCTTCGGCCTCGACGGCGGCCAGTACCAGGCCGTCGAATACCGCGGCGACGCGATCCGCGAGCTCTCGATGCAGGAACGCATGACTTTGTGCAACATGACCGCCGAATTGGGTGGGCAGGTGGGACTGATTGCCTCCGATGACATTACCAGGCAGTACCTGAAATCCGAAATTGAAGTCTGGGATAGCGACCCCGGTGCAGCCCTCCTCGCTCACCACCGCTTCGATGCCAGGGAGCTGCCGCCACAGGTCGCTGCGCCTCATAGTCCTGCCAATACCAAGGCCGTTCACGAATTTAGAGACGTGAAACCAAACCTTGCCTACATCGGCGCGTGCACCGGCGCGAAGCTCGAGGACCTTCGCATGGCGTCTCGAATCCTCAAAGGAAGGAAATCGAAGATCCGTTTGCTCGTCGCGCCTGCCAGCCTGCGCGACCAGCAGAGCGCCGAGCGCGAAGGCACGCTGCAAGTGCTGCTCGATGCCGGGGCCGAGCTGCTGGCGAACTCCTGCGGCATGTGCGCCGGCTACGGCGAGCACCTGCTGCCCGAGAAGGCGGTGGCGATCTCCACCACGGCGCGAAACTTCAAGGGCCGCATGGGAGCGGCGTCGGCGCAGGTATACCTGGCCTCGCCGTATACCGTGGCGGCGTCGGCGGTCGCCGGCCGCGTGTGCGATCCGCGGGAGATGCTGGCATGAGGGCCTGGGTATTCGGCGACAACGTCGATACGGACGTGCTCGCCCCGGGCCGCTACATGAAGCTCCCGATCGAGGAGATCGCAAAGCACTGCCTCGAAGCGATCGATCCGTCGTTCGCCGCGGCGGTGCGGCCCGGAGACATCGTCGTGGCGGCACGAAATTTCGGCGCCGGCTCCTCGCGCGAGCAGGCCCCCGCAGCGCTCAGGCATCTCGGCGTCGCGGCGCTCGTCGCCGAATCCTTCGCCGGCCTGTTCTACCGCAACGCGATCAACCTCGGCTTGCCGGCTCTCGTCTGCCAGCAGGCAAGGCGGATCCGGCCCGGCGATTCGCTGACGGTGAACGCGGAAGCTGGAGAAATCCAAAACCTGACCACCGGGGAGACGCTCGCCTGCGAGCCGATCCCCGCCCACCTCATGCAGATGGTCCGCGACGGCGGGCTGCTGGCGCATCTCGAGAAGCGATGCAATACGACCTCCTCATAAAGAACGTGCGCGTCGTGCGGCCGAACGAGCATGGCGTGCGCGAAGCCGATATAGCGGTCAAGGGTGAGAAATTCTTCACAATTGAAAACGGGCTTGACGTCAAAGAAGCAAAAAGCGTCTATGACGGCAAAGGCTGGCTCGCCTTCCCCGGGGTGGTCGACGCCCACATGCATACCGGCATCTACGCGCCGCTCGCCGAGGATGCCGTGAGCGAGAGCCGCGCCGCGGCGCAGGGCGGCGTGACCTCCAGCCTCAATTATTTCCGCGGCGGCCAGTACTACCTCAACAAGGGCGGGCCGTACCGGCAGCTGTTTCCCGAAGTGCTGGAGCTTTCCGCCGGGCGCTTCCACGTCGACTACGGCTATCACCTCGCGCCGATGGATGGCGCGCAGATTTCTGAAATTCCATATCTGGTGGAAGAACACGGCGTCTCTTCGTTCAAGATCTTCATGTTCTACGGCTCGCACGGCCTGCACGGGCGCTCGGACAGCCAGCGCGAGTTCCTGATGATCGGGCCTGACGAGCGCTACGACTACGCGCACTTCGAGTTCATCATGCGCGGCGTGCAGGCGGCGAGAGAGCGCTTTCCGGACAAGGCGGCGCAGATCAGCCTGTCCCTGCACTGCGAGACGGCGGAAATCATGACCGCCTATACGAAGATCGTCGAGTCTCAGAAAAACCTTGAAGGCCTGGCCGCCTACCACGCCGCGCGGCCGCCGCATTCGGAGGGCCTCGCGGTCTTCATCGCAGCCTATCTCGCGAACGAGGCGGCATTGCCTACGATCAATCTGCTGCATCTTTCCTCCAGGAAGGCGCTCGAGGCGGCGTTGCAGATGCAGGAGGTGTTTCCGCACATCGACTTCCGGCGCGAAGTGACCATAGGGCATTTGCTTTTGGATATCAGGTCTCCCGCGGGAGTACTCGCAAAAGTGAATCCGCCGATCCGGCCGCGCGAAGACGTCGAGTTCCTGTGGCAGAAGCTGCTCGAGGGCAAGGTCGACTGGGTAGTTAGCGACCATGCCTGCTGCCGCCAAGAGACCAAGGCGGCAAAGCAGGCCTTCGGCAACATCTGGCTCGCCAAGTCAGGCTTCGGCGGCACCGAGTACCTGCTGCCGGCGCTAGTCTCGGAAGGCATGAAACGCGGACTCTCCTTGAACAGGATTTCTGCTTTACTCAGTTTCAATCCTGCCCGCCGTTTCGGCTTGAACTCCAAGGGCGACATCGCCGCAGGCCTGGACGCCGACCTGGCCCTCGTCGACCCGCGCGAGAGCTGGACGGTGCGCGCCAGGGAATCCGCTTCGACGCAGGGCTACACGCCGTTCGAAGGCATCGAGCTCGGCGCGCGCGTCAAGGCGACGTTCCTGCGCGGCGCGCTGGTCTGCGAGAATGGCAATCCCGTAGGCAAGCCGCGCGGGCGCTACCTCCACAGGCCAACCGCCTAGAAAGGCACCATGGATCTCGGATTGAAAGGCAAGACCGTCCTGATCACCGGCGGCTCCAAGGGGATCGGTCTCGCTTGCGCGATGTCGTTTGCCGCCGAGGGCTGCGACCTGCACCTGGCGGCGCGAAACCGCGAGCTGCTGGAGACGGTGCGCCGCAAGATTCGCGCCGACCACGGCGGCGTCGACGTGAGCCTGCACGCGCTGGACCTGCGCGACGGCACCGCGCTGCACGACCTCGCCACTGCGTGCGGAGACAGCGACATCCTGGTCAACAACGCGGGCGACATCCCCGGCGGCACCATCGAGTCGCTGGACGAGAGCAAGTGGCGGCACGCCTGGGAATTGAAGGTGTTCGGCTACATCAACCTGACGCGCGAGCTGTTCCGCCGCATGAAGGCGCGCAAGCGCGGCGTCATCGTCAACATCATCGGCATGGCGGGGGAAAACCCGACCTTCGAGTACCTGTGCGGCGGCGCCGCCAACGCCGGCCTGGCCGCCTTTACCAAGGGCATGGGCAAGGGCTCGCGCGAGCACGGCGTGCGCGTGCTCGGCGTGCACCCGCCCCCCACCCGCACCGATCGCATCCTCACGCTCATGAAGGCGCAGGCGAAAGCCAGGTTCGGCGACGAAAGCCGCTACGAGGAGCTGATGGGCAGCGTGATCGAGCCGCAGCAGGTAGGCGACACCGTGGCGTTCCTCGCCTCGCCGCGCGCCGGGCAGCTTTCAGGCATTGTCCTGAATCTTGGACCCTAAGACCCGAGACGGCTTCGTCGGCGCCGTCGGCAATACGCCGCTCATCCGGCTGCGCGGCGCGTCGCAGGTCACCGGCTGCAGCATCCTCGGCAAGGCCGAGTTCCTGAACCCGGGCGGCTCGGTGAAGGACCGCGCCGCGCTCTACATCATCCTCGACGCCGAGAAGAGAGGGGCGCTCAAGCCCGGCGGCGTGATCGTCGAAGGCACCGCCGGCAACACCGGCATCGGCCTCGCGCTGGTAGGCAACGCACGCGGCTACCGCACGGTGATCGTCATCCCCGACACGCAGAGCCAGGAAAAGAAGGACCTGCTGCGGCTGTGCGGCGCCGAGCTGCACGAAGTCCCTGCCGTGCCGTACAAGGATCCCAACAACTACGTGCATGTGTCCGAGCGGCTGGCAAAGGAGCTCGGCGCGAAGGGGGAATCGCACGGAGTGCTCTGGGCCAACCAGTGGGACAACACCGCGAACCGCGACGGCCACTACCGCAGCACAGGGCCGGAAATCTGGGAGCAGACCGGCGGCAAGGTGGACGGCTTCACCTGCGCGATCGGCACTGGTGGAACCCTTTCCGGGGTAGGCATGTTTTTAAAACAGCGAAATCCCAACGTGAAAATCGCAGTGTCGGACCCCATGGGTGCGGCGATGTACCACTGGTTCAAGCACGGCGAGCTGAAGTCCGAGGGCTCGTCGATCACCGAAGGCATCGGCCAGGGACGCGTCACGAAAAATATCGAGGGCGCGCCGGTCGATGACGCCTACCAGATCCCCGACGCCGAGGCCTTGCCTTTGATCTTCAGTCTCCTCAAGGAGGAAGGCTTGTGCCTTGGCGGCTCGAGCGGCATCAACGTCGCCGGCGCGATCCGCCTGGCGAAGGACCTCGGCCCGGGGCACACCGTGGTGACGATCCTCGCCGACTCCGGCACGCGCTACCAGTCGAAGCTTTTCAACCGCGCTTTCCTGAAGGAAAAGGGCCTGCCCGCGCCCGATTGGCTTTAGGTTTCCAATTTGGGGTTCCGCTTTCGGGCATGAGCCGACGCCAGTTTGAGGAAACAAGGGCTTGCGGGTAGCCTTGCCTGACTCGGCCCCGCCTGCGGGGCGTTTCAACACCCCATTTAGGGGTTCGATTTCTGGTTAGGCGTCACGAGGATCTCCAGCCGTGCTCTCCGCCACTTGTCACTGCGGCGCCATCCGAATCGAAGTTCCGCGGCGCCCGCAAAAACTCACCAACTGCAACTGCTCGATCTGCCGGCGCTATGGCGCCCTCTGGGCGTACTACAAGGTCGGAACAGTTCGCGTGACCGGTCACCCCGAGAACACTACCGAGTACGTTTGGGGCGACAAGACGCTCAGAACAGTCCGGTGTCGCAACTGTGGGTGCGTCACACATTGGGAGCCACTAAAGCCAAAGCGAAACAGTTGGCTCGGGGTGAACGCACGGAACTTCGAGCCAAGCGCGCTAGGGTCTGTGCGTATCCGTCGCTTCGATGGAGCTGACACTTGGAGGTACCTCGACTGAGGTCTTGGGCAACGAAGTGACGCCTAACCCCTCAACCGGACGTCCATCGGCACGCGGCGCGATGCTTTATACAACTCTTGCATTGGAGAACGACGTGGAACCCAAGCTTCTGCTGGTACGTTTTATCCCTGCCTGCTTAACTGTTGCCGCTCTTTTCGCGAGCGCAAGCGGCGTGGCGCAGCCTGCGCCGATTCGCGAGACAAAGGGGGTCGACATCTCGCACGTCGAGTCCCTGGATCTGACTCCCTGGGCGCACGACGTTAAAGGTCGGCAGCTACGCATCAGGAAGCTCGTATTTCAGCCGGGCGCAGTGGTCGGCCTGCATAGTCACGACGACCGTCCGGACGCCTCGTACTTGGTGCAGGGAGAACTCACCGAATACAGAGAAGGCGGATACGTGAAACGCCGCCCTGGCGACACTGTGCACACGTCGGGGAAGAACGTGACCCACTGGGTGGTGAACGAAGCAAATGTACCGGCGGTGCTGATCGTGGTCGACGTCTTCAAACCCTAGGGCGAGCGCAGCGCCCATCCGTACGGTTCGCGACCTAACCATGGCTTCAAAGGGACTATGACTTGCCGTGCTGCTCAACTGGTGCCCGAGCGGCCCGCCGCTGATTTCCGACGTCTGGTTTTGACTCAATGCTTCGGCGGCGGGCGTTTCTCTATGAAAGCATCCATCCCGGCACGGCCTTCGTCGTGGGCAAAGGCGCTGGAGATCACGCCCGAGGCGAGGTCATAGGCCCTGGCCACTCCGAGGTCCATCTGCTGATAGAAGGCGCGCTTGCCCGCGGCGAGGGTTTCGGGCGGCTTTTCCGCAAGCTGTTTGGCAAGGCTCATGACTTCAGAGTCGAGAGCATCCGGGGGAACGACACGGTTCACCAGGCCCCATTCCAGCGCCTTCTTCGCATCGATAGCGTCGCCGGTCAGGAGCAGCTCCATCGCGCGCTTGCGCAGCAGGTTGCGGCCCACCGCGACACCGGGGGTCGAGCAGAAAAAGCCCCAGCTGACTCCCGGGGTGGCGAACTTCGCCGCATCGGAGGCCACCGCCAGGTCGCACTGCGCGACGAGCTGGCAGCCGGCAGCGGCCGCCGCGCCGTGCACGCGCGCGATGACCGGCTGCGGGAGCGCGGTGATCGACTGCATCATCCGGCTGCACTGCGCGAACAGCTTTTCGATCTTCGGCCGCTCCTTCAGCGCGCGGATTTCCTTCAGGTCGTGCCCCGCACAAAAGCCTTTTCCCGCCCCTGCCAGCACCACAACACGTATTTTCCTATCAGAAACTAAGGAATCAAAAGCGGTCTGAAGAGCCTCCAGCATCTGGCTCGTGAGCAGGTTCATCTGCTGCGGGCGGTTCATGGTCAGCGTGCAGATGGCGTCGCGATCATCGCGCAGCAGGAGCGGCTCTGTGGCTTGCGGAACGGCACTCATGTATCGATGGCGCTCGTCGATCTTGCTTTCTCACGCAGCAGGAACTTCTGGATCTTGCCCGTGGAGGTCTTCGGCAGCTCGCCGAACACCACCGCCCGCGGCGCCTTGAACCCGGCCAGGTGGCCGCGGCAGAACTCGATGATCTCCATCTCCGAGGCCTCGGCGTGCGGCTTCAGCTCGACGAAGGCGCACGGCGTCTCGCCCCATTTCGCGTCTGGCTTCGCCACCACCGCCGCGGCGAGCACCGCCGGGTGGCGGTAGAGGATGTCCTCGACCTCGAGCGAGGAGATGTTCTCGCCGCCCGAGATGATGATGTCCTTCGAGCGGTCCTTGATCTTCACATAGCCGTCGGGCTGCATCACCGCCAGGTCGCCGGAATGGAACCAGCCGCCGGCGAACGCCTCCTGCGTCGCCTGCGGGTTCTTCAGGTAGCCTTTCATCGTGATGTTGCCGCGGAACATGATCTCGCCCATGGTTTCGCCGTCGGCGGGCACCGGCCGCATGGTCTGCGGGTCCATGACGCTCAGCCCTTCCTCGACGTGATAGCGCACGCCCTGGCGTGCGTTCAACCGCGCTTGCTCCGCCAGGGGCAGCCGGCCCCACTCCGGGTGCTTCGCGCAGACCGTCGCCGGGCCGTAGGTCTCGGTGAGACCGTACACGTGGGTGATGCTGAAGCCCATCTTCTGCAGGCCTTCGATCATTGCCGCCGGCGGTGCCGCCGCGGCGACCAGGCCGCTCACCTGGTGGCTGATTCCCTGTTTCATCTCCTCGGGCGCGTTGACGAGCATCTGGTGGACCACCGGCGCGCCGCAGTAGTGCGTGACGCGATGCTGCTTGATCAACCGGAAGATCATCTGCGCATCGACCCGGCGCAGGCATACACTGGTCCCCGCGTTCGCGGCCATCGTCCAGGGAAAGCACCAGCCGTTGCAATGGAACATCGGCAGCGTCCACAGGTACACCGAATGCTGCGGCATGCCCCAGACCAGGATGTTGCCGACGCCGTTCAGGTAGGCGCCGCGGTGGTGATACACCACGCCCTTCGGGTTGCCGGTGGTGCCCGAGGTGTAGTTGAGCGAGATCGCCTGCCATTCATCGGCCGGCCAGCGCCATTCCCACGCCGGGTCGCCCCCGGCGAGCAGCTCCTCGTAGGTCTTGCTTCCGAGGCGCCTGCCCGGGCCGGCGTACTCGGGGTCCTCGACGTCGATGACCTCAATTTCACGATTTATTTTTGAGATCGCCTTTTCGATCACCTCGGCGAATTCCCTGTCGACCAAAATCAGCTTCGCGTTGCCGTGGTTCAGCATGAAGGCGATGGCGTCGGCATCGAGCCGGGTGTTCAGCGCATTGAGCACTGCGCCGCTCATCGGCACGCCGAAGTGCGCCTCGTACATCGCCGGAATATTGGGCAGCATCGCCGCGACGGTATCCCCGACGCCCAGGCCGCGCCTGGCCAGAGCGTGCGCCAGGCGGCGCGAGCGCTCGTACGTCTGCCTCCAGGTGGCGCGCTGCGCGCCGTGAATCACCGCGAGGCGGTCCGGATAGACGTGCGCCGCGCGCTCGAGGAAGGACAGCGGTGTCAGCGGCGCATAGTTCGCCGCATTCTTGTCGAGCTGCTGCTCGTAGGGGTTGCGTTTCACGCTGTCTTGAGTATACGGCGCCAGAGGACGCCGCTTTTCGCTTCCTTCTCCATGCCGTCGAGGTACTTCTCGTGGAGCGCGACCTCCTCGGGCAGGGCGCGCAGCACCACCAGGTTGGAGACGTCGACCTGCAGCGCCGCGAGCGCCGCCGCCGCCGCGGCCGGGGTCTCGAGCTCCATCACCAGGCTCTCCTGGCCGCGGGTCATCGCCAGGTAGCACTCGGCGAGCAGCCGCGCGTCGAGCAGCGCCCCATGCAGCGTGCGGTTGGAATGATCGACGAAATAGCGCTCGCAAAGCGCGTCGAGGCTGTTCTTCTTGCCCGGATGCAGCTCGCGCGCGAAGGCGAGCGTATCGGTGATCTTCGCCACGTGCTGGCCGAGCCGGCCGAGCCCGGCGATCCCGAGCTCCAGGTCGAGGAACTCGACGTCGAAGTCGGCGTTGTGGATGATCAGCTCGGCGCCCTGAATGAAGTCCAGGAAGGCGCGGGCGACGTCGGCAAAGCGCGGCTTGTCGGCGAGAAACTCGCGCGTCAGCCCGTGCACCTTGAGCGCCCCCTCCTCGACCTCGCGCTGCGGGTTCAGGTACACGTGGAAATGCCGCGCGCTGATGCGGCGGCTGAGGATCTCCACGCAGCCGAGCTCGATCACCCGGTCGCCGAGCCTGGGGTTCAGCCCGGTGGTTTCCGTGTCGAGCACGATCTGCCTAGCGCTCATCCGGTATCCCGCGGTTCGCCAGCTGGTCCGCCCGCTCGTTCTCGGGGTGGCCGGAATGGCCCCTCACCCAGTGCCATTGCACATCGTGCAGGGCCGCCAGCTCGTCGAGCCGCTGCCACAGGTCGACATTCTTCACCGGCTTCTTGTCGGCGGTGCGCCAGCCGCGGCGCTTCCAGTCATGCACCCATTCAGAGATCCCCTTCGTGACATAAAGGGAATCGGTATAGACCTGTACTCGGCTGGGACGCTTCAGCGCCTCGAGAGCGCGGATGACCGCGGTGAGCTCCATGCGATTATTCGTGGTGTCGGGCTCGCCGCCATAGAGCTCGCGCTCGGTGCCTTTGGCGCGCAGCAGCACGCCCCAGCCGCCCGGGCCCGGATTGCCGCGGCATGCCCCGTCGCTGAAGATCTCCACCGCCTCTCTATCCATGATTCTTGTGAGAGCGCTGCGTCATCGGCGCGAGCGCCCGCCGCCGCGCGCGCTCCCGGCGCCAGGCCGGGGTGACGACGCGCATGCCGTGCACTCGCTTCACCGCGCGCACCACATAGACCGCGCCCGCGAACCACAGCCAGCGCGGGCCCATCTTCTCCATGAAGCCGAAGCGCCGCAGCCACTGCGGATTGGAGAACGGCGGCGCATAGCAGCCGAACTTGCCGCCGTTCAGCTCCAGGCCGAGGAGCTTGAGCCATTCCTTGAGCCGCACCAGCCCGATGAACCTGCCGTCCCACGGTGCCCCGGCCTTGCGGGAAAACACCTGCCGCAGGCGCCAGAGCGAAGCGCTGTTGAAGCCGGAGATCACGACCTGGCCCTCGGGCATCAGCACCCGCTCGACCTCGCGCAGCACGTCGTGGGGGTTGGGGTGAAACTCCAGCACGTGCGGCAGCGCGACCAGGTCGACGCTCTGCGAAGCGAGCGGCAGCTGCAGCGGGTCCGCCGCCAGCGCGGCGCCGGGCTCGAGCGCCAGCGAAAAACGGTAGGGAATGCGGTTTTGCCGCAGGAAATCGATTTCGGGCAGACCGACCTGCAGCGCCCTGAAGCCGAACACGTCGTCTACGGCGCTGTCAAACTGTGTGAGCTCCCAGTCGAGCACATAAGTTCCCTGGGGTGTGGAAAACCACCAGGAAAGCGACGAGCGGCCGCCGTTATACTTCTGCGCCCCGTTTTGCACGAAGGAATGCTGCACCATGCTCAGGATCGTTCCCGTCAAAGCGTTCAAGGACAACTATGTCTGGACGCTGCGCAACGCGACGCACGCCGCGGTGGTCGATCCCGGCGAAGCGCGCCCGGTGCTCGACTATCTGTCGCGCGAGCGGCTCGAGCTCGCCGCGATTCTCGCCACGCACCACCATCCGGACCATGTCGGCGGCATCGCCGAGCTGGTGGCGACGCGCCCGGTTCCGGTCTATGGCCCGCGCAAGGAACCGATCCCCGCGCTGACGCGGCCGGTGTCCGAGGGCGACAGCGTTCGCATCCCCGAGCTTGGCGTCGATTTCTCGGTGATCGACATCCCCGGGCATACGCGCGCGCACATCGCCTATTATGGGGCAGGGTCGCTGTTCTGTGGCGATACGCTGTTCGCGTGCGGCTGCGGGCGGCTCTTCGAAGGCACCGCCGAGCAGATGTACGCGTCGCTGCAGAAGCTGCGCGCGCTGCCCGACGAGACGAAGGTGTATTGCGGGCACGAGTACACGCTCGCGAACATCGGCTTTGCTAAAACCGTCGAGCCGGGCAACGCGGCGCTCGAGCAGCGCGAGGCGCGCGACCAGCGCCTGCGCGCGGCGGGCAAGCCGACGCTGCCGAGCACGCTCGGCGAGGAAAAGGCCACCAACCCCTTCCTGCGCTGCCTCGAGCCGGCGGTGGTCGAGTCGGCCAACAAGTACCTCGGAGCACGCATAGCCGATCCTGTGAGAGTATTCGCCGCAATACGGGACTGGAAGAATCGCTTTTGAAGAACAAACAGGTCCTTGCCGGGTGGTTGATCGCGCTGCTCCAGGCCTGCGCGTCTCAGCCCGTGGCGCCCGAGTTGCCGGGCGAGCAGGCAGCCGCGGCGGAGACGGCCTCCCCGGCGCCGCCCGCGCCGCCCCGCTCGCCGCCCGTGAGCCCGCAGGCCGCGCTGCCGCCGGCCATTCTTCCCGACGCGTCCCTCCTGGCGCCCTTCGAGGGCGAGCAGCGGGTCGTGCAGGAGCCGCTGCGCGGCTTGAGGAGGATCGATCGCACCGAGCGGCCGGCGGATCTCTGGCAGCGCATTCGCCAGGGCTTCGCGATCCCGGACCTCGACAGTGCCCTGGTGGAGAGGCACACCGCGTACTTCGCCGCGCGCCCAGAATACCTGCAGCGCGTCTTCGACCGCAGCCGGCTGTACCTCTACCACATCGTCGAGGAGATCGAAAAGCGCGGCCTGCCGACCGAGCTGGCGCTGCTGCCGATGGTGGAGAGCGCGTTCAACCCGATGGCCTACTCGCGCGCGCACGCCTCGGGCCTGTGGCAGTTCATCCCGGGCACCGGCAGGCGCTTCGAGCTGAAGCAGAACTGGTGGTACGACGGGCGCCGCGACATCGTTGACTCGACCACCGCGGCGCTCGACTACCTCACCAAGCTCTACGAGCTGCACGGCGACTGGCAGCTCGCGCTCGCCTCCTATAACTACGGCGAGAACGGGGTGGCGCGGGCGATCGCCAAGAACCGCGCCGCGCGCAAGCCCACGGACTACGCGAACCTGAAAATGCCGGCAGAAACGCGCATGTACATCCCCAAGCTGCAGGCGTTGAAGAACATCATTTCCAACCCGGCGCTGTTCGGCATCGTCCTCGATCCGATCCCCAATGCGCCCTATTTCGCCGCCTATACGGAGCTGCGGGACATCGACGTGCAGCTCGCCGCCAAGCTCGCCGAGATGCCGGTCGAGGAATTCATCGCCCTCAATCCCGGTTTCAGCCGGCCGCTGATCCGCGCCGCGCTGACGCCCCGCATCGTGCTTCCCGCCGACAAGGTCGACGTGTTCCACGCCAACCTCATCAAGCACGACGAGAACGCGCTGGTGTCGTGGCAGTCCTATCAGACGAAGCGCGGCGAGACGCTAGAATCGATCGCGAAGAAATTCGGCCTGACGCTGGGGCAGCTGAGGGAAGTCAACGGCATCGCGCCGCGCAGGCGCGAAGTTCCAGGCCTGCTGGTCGTGCCGGTGGACCTCGCCGCGGCGAGCGGCATGCGCAAGCTGCCGCTCATGTACGCGCCGCCGATCCCGATTGTGATGCGGCGCATCTTCCACACCGTCAGGTCCGGCGAGACGTTCGACTCGATCGCTGAGCGCTACGGCGTCATCGTCGAGGACATCAAGCGCTGGAACCGCATCAGCCGGCTCGCCACCGGGCAGCGCATCGCCCTCGAGGTGCGCGCGCCCGCGAAGAAGGGCAAGCCGCGCTCCAAGGCGAAAGGCAGGCGCTACCGCAAGGCCGCCTAAACTTCGGGGACGGAGCCCTAACTCCAGCGACGCGAAGCTTTCGGAGTTAGGGTTCCGTCCCCGAACTCCTGAGGACCTCGTCGAGCGGCCCGCTCTCGACGATGCGGCTGTCCTTCATCACCATGACGCGATGCGCCATGGCGCGCACCACGTCGATGTCGTGCGTCACCAGGATGTAGCTCAGCCCGTACTTCCGCTGCAGCCCGCCAAGCAGCTCCAGCACCTGCTTCTGGATCGTGACGTCGAGCGCGCTGGTCGGCTCGTCGAGCACCACCACCTTCGGCTTCACGATCAGGGCGCGCGCGATGGCGATGCGCTGGCGCTGGCCGCCGGAGAACTCGTGCGGGTAGCGGGCGAGCAGCGCCTCGGCGTCCCCGCCTTCGGTGAGCCCGACGTCGTAGAGCGCCTGCACGATGCGGCTGCGCCGCTCGGCGGCATTGAGCTGCGGCGCGTGGATCTCGAGCCCCTCGCCGATGATCGCCTCGACGGTGAGCCGCGGCGAGAGCGACGACAGCGGATCCTGAAACACTACCTGGATTTGGCGGCGCAGCGCGCGCTTTTGAGCCCGGTCTGCTTGCGACCACTGCATGCCGTCGATGCTGACATGGCCTTGAGCTTTCAGAAGACCGAGAACAGCAAGAGCGAGCGTCGTTTTGCCCGAGCCCGATTCGCCGATGATGCCTAGAGTCTCGCCGGGCGCGAGATCGAAATCGACGCCCTGGACCGCGGTAAAGCGGCCGCTCTTGAACCAGCCGCGAATGCCCGGCAGGCGAGTCGGGTACTCCACCCTCAGGCCGCGGGCCTCGACCACGCGGCCGGCGCCCGGCGGAGCGACGTCGCGCACCGGCCGGCTGTTGACGAGCTTTTGCGTGTACGGGTGCTGCGGACGCCCGATCACCTGCGCCGTCGGCCCCTGCTCGACCATCACGCCGCGCTCCATCACCGCCACGCGCTCGGCGTAGCGCCGCACCAGGTTGAGGTCGTGGGTAATGAGGAGCAGCGCCATGCCGGCCTCGGCCCGCAGCTTCTCCAGCAGATCGAGGATCTGCAGGCGGATCGCGGCGTCGAGCGCTGTGGTCGGCTCATCGGCGATGAGGAGCTTCGGATTGCAGGCGAGCGCCATGGCGATCATCGCCCGCTGGCGCTGCCCGCCGGAGAGCTGATGCGGATAGCTGCGCGCGCGCCGCTCGGCGTCGTCGATCCCCACGCGGCGCATTGCCCCGACTGCCCCGGCCCAGGCCTGCGCCCCGCGCAGCTTCGTGTGCAGCTCGATCGACTCGACGATCTGGTCGCCGACCGTATGGATGGGGTTCAGAGCGGTCATCGGCTCCTGGAAGATCACGGCGATGTCGCGCCCGCGCAGCTCGCGCAGCTCCTCGGGGGACATTTTCAAGACTTGCTTCCCGTTGAACAGAATCTCCCCGGTCAAGCGCGCGCTCTCGATCAGGCTGAGCGTCGAGAGCGCGGTCACCGTCTTCCCGGAAGCCGACTCGCCGACCAGCGCCAGCTTCTCCCCGGCGTCGAGCGAGAACGAGACACTCTCCACCACCCGGCGCACGCCGAAGTGGATGCTGAGGTCGCGCACTTCGAGCAGGCTCACCTCATTTCTCCTCGCCCTCCAGCACCTTGCGCGGGTCGAGCGCGTCGCGCAGCGCGTCGCCGATGAGGATCAGCAGCAGCAGCATCACGACGAGCACGGCGAAAGTCGACACCGAGATCCACCAGGCGTAGAGGTTGTCCTTGCCCTGGCTGAGCAGCTCGCCCAGGCTCGGCGCGCCCAGAGGCATGCCCAGGTTCAGGAAATCGAGGCTGGTCAGGGCACCGATCGCCCCGGCCATCTCGAACGGCACCAGGGTGACGACCGGCGTGATGCTGTTCGGCAGGATGTGCCGCCACATGATGATCCGGTTGCTCTGGCCCAGAGCGCGGGCAGCCCGCACGTAGTCGAGCGTGCGGTTCTTGAGAAACTCGGCGCGCACGTACGCCGCCATGCCGAGCCAGCCGAAGATGGCGATCAGCAGGACGAGGAGCCAGAAGCTGGGCGAAAACAGCGACGCGAAGATGATCAGCATGTAGAGCACCGGCAGCGCGCCCCAGATCTCCTTGACGCGCTCCATGCCGATGTCGGTCCAGCCGGCGAAATAACCCTGCAGCGCCCCGTACAGCACGCCGAAGGCGGTGGCGAGCGCCGCGACAATCAGCGCGAAGACCACCGAGAGGCGAAAACCATAGAGCAGCCGCGCGAGCAGATCGCGGCCCCGGTCGTCGGTGCCAAGCCAGTTCTCGCGATTGGGCGGCGACGGATCGGGGTTCTGCGCGAAGTAGTTGATCGTGCTGTGGTGATAGCGGTTGAGCGGATAGAGCGCGAAGTTGCCCGGTTGCGCCAGGTTTTCGCGGATGCGCGGATCGAGAAAGTCGGCCGGCGTGGGAAAATCTCCGCCAAAGGCCGTTTCCGGCGTCGTCTCGATCACCGGGAAGTACCAATGGCCGTTGTAGCGGGCGGCGAGCGGCCTGTCGTTGGACACCAGCTCGGCAATCAGGCTCACGCCGAAAAGCACACCGAGCACGAGCAGGCTCGCATAGCCCAGCCGGTTGCTGCGAAAGCGGCGCCACGCGCGCCGCGTCGGGCTCTCTGGCGAGTGCATGCTCAGTCGAAGTACTTCACGCGCGGGTCGACCCAGACGTAGCACAGGTCGCGGATGAGATTCGTAATGAGGCCGATGATGGTGAAGACGAAAAGACTGCCGAACACGACCGGGTAATCGCGGCGGATCACCGATTCATAGGACAGCAGCCCGAGCCCGTCCAGGGAGAACAGCGTCTCGATCAGCAAAGACCCGGTGAAGAACGCCGCGACGAACGCCGCCGGGAATCCGGTCATGATCGGAATCAGGGCGTTGCGGAACACGTGGCGCCAGAGCACCGCGCGCTCCTCGACGCCCTTCGCCCGGGCGGTCATCACGTATTGCTTGCGGATCTCCTCCAGCACGGAGTTCTTGGTCAGCGTCGTGATGACGGCGAATCCGCCCACCGTCATCGCCGCGACCGGAAGGGCGATGTGCCAGAAGTAATCGGTGATCTTGCCGAAGAGGCTCAGGTCATGCCAGTTGGCGGAGGTGAGGCTGCGCAGCGGAAACCACTGCACGAACGTTCCGCCCGCGAGGAACACGAGCAGCACCACGCCGAGGACGAAGCCCGGGATGGCGTAGCCGAGCAGCACGATGAACGTGGTGGCGGTATCGAACGCCGTGCCCGCCCTCACCGCTTTGGCGATGCCGAGCGGGACCGAAATCAGGTAGGTGAGAAGAAACGTCCACAGTCCCAGGCTGATGGACACCGGGAGCTTCTCCGCGATGAGCTGGGACACTTTCTTGTTGTGGAAGAAGCTGGTCCCCAGGTCGAAGCGGGCGAATTGCCCGATCATCTGCACGAAGCGCTCGTGCGCCGGCTTGTCGAACCCGTAAAGCTTCCTGATCTCCTCGATCTGCGCCGCGTCCACGCCCTGGCGGCCGCGATAGCCGCCGAGCCCCGGGGCGCGCGCCGTTCCACCACCGCCTTCCATGCCGCCTTCGCGGCCCTCGAGCTGGTAGACGAGCTGCTCCACCGGCCCGCCGGGGACGAACTGGATGACGACGAAAGTGATGAGGAGGATTCCGAACAGCGTCGGGATCATCAGCAGCAGCCGCTTCAGGAGGTACGACCACATTCAGCGTTTCCTCCACCAGGTGAGGACGACCCAATCGTCGGCGGCGTAATACAGCGGCTTCACCTCGGGCTGCTCGAATTTGCCGGCGCGGTATGCGACGCGGTGAGTGCTCGAATACCACTGCGGGATGACGTAATGGCCGTGGCGCAGAACGCGGTCGAGCGCGCGCAGCCGGGCGACGAGCTGCGGCCGCGTGGCGGCGGACAGCGCCAGGTTGACGATGGCGTCTACCGCCGGGTCGCGCACGCCGATCCAGTTGCTCGAGCCCTCGGTGTCGGCCGATTGCGAGCCGAAGAAGTCGAGCAGGTCGGCGCCCGGCGCCTCGCTGCCGGGAATGCGCAGCGAGAAGAGATCGAAGTCGAACACGTTGAGCCGCTTGCGGTACAAGGCGAAGTCGGCGCGGCGATAGTCGAGCCGGATGCCGAGCTTGGCGAGCGCCTGGATGTACGGCGTCATGACGCGCTCACCGCCGCCGCTATCCATGTATTCCAGGGTGAACGCCTCTCCTTTTGCATTGCGCAGCGCCCCGTCGCGGTAGGTCCATCCCGCGGCAGCCAGAAGCTCGCGCGCCTTCTGCAGGTTGCCGCGCAAGCTGTTGGGCGGATCGGTAGAGGGCGGCTGCGGCACTTCCTCGCGAAAGATTTTTTCGGATAATTTATTTCTTAGAGGTTCGAGCACCTGGAGCTCGTCCGGACCCGGCAGCCCCTTGGCCTCGAAATCGCTGTTGTTGAAATAGCCGCGGCAGCGGAGGTACGAGTTGTACATCAGCCGGCGGCTCATCCATTCGAAGTCGAAGGCGAGCGCAAGCGCCTCGCGCACGCGCACATCCTTGAACTTGTCGCGGCGCGTGTTGATGAGGAAGCCCTGAAAATCGCCGGCGTTCGCGAATGGCAGCTCGGCCTTGACCAGCTCGCCCGAGTCGAACTTCTTGCCGGTGTAGATACGCGCCCATTCGCGCGCCGAGAACACCCGGAGGAAGTCGAACTCGCCCGCTTTGAAGGCTTCAGTCTGCGCCACGTTGTCGCGATAGATCTTGTAGGTGATGCGATCGAAGTTGAACATGCCGCGGCGCACGCCCAAATCGCGCCCCCAGTAGTCCGGATCGCGCTCGTAGGTGATATCGCGGCCGAAGTTCACGCGGCCGACCCGGTAGGGACCGCTGGCGATGGGAATGTCCATCACGACCTTGTCGAAGGATTTTCCCGCTCCCCAGTCCCGGCTGAAAACAGCGAGCCCACCGACGAGAAGCGGCAGCTCAGCGCTGGCCCGCGCAAACTCGAACCGTACTGTGCGCGGGCCGAGGACGACGGCGCGCTTCACATCGCCGTACACCACCCGGAATTGCGGATTGGCTTCCTTGGTCATCAGGATGTCGAAGCTGTGCTTGACGTCGGCCGCCATGACTGGCTTGCCGTGGTGGAAGCGCGCTTTCGGGTTGAGGCGGAAAGTCACCGCCAGCCCGTCGGCGGCGACCTCGATGTCCTCGGCCAGAAGTCCATAGGCCGTGGTCGGCTCATCCAGCGTCGGGGTGAGCAGGGTCTCGAAGACGAGGTTGCCCAGCCCGGGCGGCGACGTGCCCTTCAGCGTGAACGGGTTGTACTTGTCGAAATTGGTGATGCGCAACGCGGCGACCAGGTCGAGCTCGCCGCCCTTAGGCGCGTTCGGGTTGACCCATTCGAAGTGCGGAAAGCCGCGCGGGTACTTGATGTCGCCGAACTGGGCATAGGCATGAGCTGCCCACGTCGGGGGTGACCCCAGAATGAGAAAAAAGAAAACCCAGAGTCTCACTGCGCGCGCCCGGGCATGGACGACAGCAGCAGCCGCGTATAGGGATGCTTCGGGCTGGAGTAGATCTCGTCCGGGCCGGCGATTTCGACGATCTCGCCGTCCTTCATCACCATGACCTGGTCGGCCATGTAGCGGACCACCGCCAGGTCGTGCGAGATGAACAGGTAGCTCATTGCGTATTCGTCCTGCAAATCCTGCAGGAGGTTCAACAGCTGGGCCTGGACCGAGACGTCGAGCGCGGAGACCGACTCGTCGCAGATCAGGACCTCCGGGCGCAGGGTGAGCGCGCGGGCGATCGCGACCCTCTGGCGCTGGCCGCCGGAGAACTCGTGGGGGTACTTGGCGAACGAGTCCGCGGCGAGGCCCACCTTGTCGAGCAGCTCCAGGCTGAGCGCGCGCCGCTCGGCCTCGCCGCTGCCGACGCCGTGGATGTGCATCGGCTCCATCAGGATCTGGCCCACCGTGAAGCGCGGATTGAGCGAGGCATACGGATTCTGGAACACGATCTGGATGCGCCGCTTGTAGGGGTACGCCGCCTGCGGCGTGAGCGGCAGCAGGTCCCTGCCCTCGAACAGCACCTCGCCGCCGGAAGCCTTGTGCAGCCGCATGAGCAGCAGGCCGACCGTGGTCTTGCCTGACCCGGATTCGCCGACCACCCCGAGCGTCTTGCCCCTGGCCAGCTTGAACGAAGCGCCCCTCACGGCCTTCAGCTCGCGCCTTCCGAAGAGCCCGTCGCGGAAATAGAAGCTCTTGGCGAGGCCGCGCGCCTCGAGGATGATCGGCTCGTCGCCGCGCAGGCCGCGCGGGCGCTCACCGGGTTTTGGCCCTGTTCCTCCCATGAAGTCATCGATGACCGGCAGGCGCTGCGGCCGGCGATCGAGAGGCGGCCGGCAGGCAAGCAGCGCCCGAGTATAGGGGTCCTGCGGGGCGGAGAAGATCTGTTCGGCCGGCCCCTGCTCGCGGATCTCGCCGTGGCGCATCACCAGCACCTGGTCGGCGATCTCGCTCACGAGCGACAGGTCGTGCGTGATGAACAGCACCGACATCCGGCGCCGCGCCTGCAGGCCGGCGATCAGCTCCAGGATCTGCCGCTGCACGGTGACGTCGAGGGCGGTGGTCGGCTCGTCGGCGATGAGCAGCTTCGGCTCGCAGGCGATCGCCATGGCGATCATCACGCGCTGCTGCTCGCCTCCCGAAAGCTGGAACGGGTAGGCGCCGAGCCTGGCCTGGGGCTCGGCGAGGCCGACCTCGCCGAGCAGCTGGAGCGCGCGCAGCCGCGCCTGCGACGCGGGCAGGGCGCGGTGCTGCCTCAGCACTTCCGCGATCTGGAACCCGACCGTGAACACCGGGTTCAGCGAGCTCATCGGCTCCTGGAAGATCATCGAGATCTCGGCGCCGCGCAGCGCCTGCAGCTCGCGGCCGGGGAGCTCGAGCAGCTTGCGCCCGAGGTACTCTACGCGGCTCGCAGGATGCACGCGTGCGTTCTCGCGCGGCAGCAGGCCCATGATGGCGAGCGCGGTCACCGATTTGCCGCTGCCCGATTCGCCGACCAGCGCGACGGTGCTGCGCTCGTCGATGTCGAAGCTGATGCCCTTTACCGCGCGCAGCGTCGTCGCTTCATCGATGCGGAAGTCGACCGCCAGGTCGCGCACGCTGAGCAGGCTCATTTCAGCCTTGGATCCAGCGCGTCGCGCAGCGCGTCGGTGAGCAGGCTGAAGGCGCTCACCAGCACCGCCATCGCAAAGGTCGCCGCCGCGATCTGCCACCATTTGCCGAGGATCAGCTCGCTTTGCGCCTCGGCGAGCATGCTGCCCCAGGACACGGTGTCGACGCCGACGCCGAAGCCGAGGAAGCTCAGGATCACCTCCGACTTGATGAACAGCACCACGTGCAGCGAGAGCTGCACCAGCACCACGTGGCTCACGTTCGGCAGGATGTGGACGAACATGCGGCGCACCCCGGATGCGCCGATCGCGTCCGCCGCGAGCACGTACTCGCGCACCTTGTGCTTCATGTACTCGGCGCGGATCAGCCGGAAAATTCCAGTCCAGCCGGTGAGCCCGAGGATCAGGATCACCGTCAGCACGCCCTTCTGGTTGACCACCGCCGCGACGGCGAGCACGAGCAGCAGGTACGGGATCGACGTGAACACGCTGTAGAGCCAGTTGAAGAAATCGTCGATCCACCCGCCCCGATAGCCGGCGAGCGCGCCGAACAGGGTGCCGAGGAAAGCGGCGAGCGCAGCCGCGACCAGGCCCACGAACAGCGAAGTCTCGGTCCCTTTCACCGCCTTCTTCAGGACGTCCCGGCCCCACTTGTCGGCGCCGAACGCGAGAGTGGCAGCGCGCGTCTCGGTCGCCGAGGTGCCGGCCAGCTCTCTTGCGATCTCGGCCAGGTCGTCGGCGAGCGGATCGGGGATGCCGTAGTCCTCGAGCGCGCCCCGTGGCGCTGTCTCGGCCGCAGCGGCGGAACTCGCGCCGCGCGGCGCCTCGGGCCCGAGGAAGGCCGGCGGCGCGTAGGTCACGGCCACTTCCTCCGACCAGTCGCGCACGATCCAGCCTGCCGCGCAGGCGACCATGACTGCTCCATAGATGAGGACCACCACCAGGCAGGCGAGGCCGAGGCGGTCGCGCTCAAACCTGCGCCAGGCCAGCAGCCAGACGCCCGGGGATCTGCTCACTTGAGCTGCACGCGCGGGTCGATCGCCTTGTAGAGCAGATCGGCGCCGAGGTTCACCACCATGGTGGCCACCGCGACGTAGATGGTCACCGCCTTGATCACCGGAAAGTCGCTGCGCTCGACGGCGAGGATCACCTCGCGCCCGATGCCGGGGATGCCGAAGAAGCGCTCGATGAGGAAGGCGCCGGCGAGGAGCCCGGGAAGCTGCAGCAGAATGTTGGTGACGATCGGAATCGCCGCGTTGCGCAGCACGTGCACCCACATCACGCGGTTCTCGCTCAGGCCCTTGGCGCGGGCGGTGCGCACGTAGTCCTGGTTGATCTCGTCGAGAAAGAAGCTGCGATACAGGCGTATGTCCGGGGCCAGCGAAACCGCGACGCCGACGATGATCGCCAGCACGCTGTAGCGCAGCAGGTTCTCGGCGAAGCTGATGCCCCAGCCCTGCACCGGGAACCAGCCGAGCTGGTAGGCGAGCACATACTGGAACACCAGGATGTACACCAGGATGCTGATCGACTGCCCGACGGTGCAGCCGATCATGATCGCGCGGTCGGTGAGCGAGCCGCGCAGGTAGGCGACCAGCATCGCCGCCGCCATCGCGAGCAGCGTGCTGATCGCGAGCAGCGGCACGAGCACCGTGAGCGAGGGCCCGAGCCGCGTGGCGAAGATCTCCGACACGCGCTCGTTGGTCGACCAGCTCGCGCCGAAATCCCCGCTCGCGACCTGCTTGATGAAGATCCACAGCTGGACCGCATAGGGCTGGTCCACGCCGAGCTGGCGGCGGATGTTCTCGATCTGCGCCGGGTTCGAGATCTTGCCCGCCAGCAGGTAGGCCGGGTCGCCGCCGACGAAGTTGAACAGGAAAAACACCAGCAGCACCACGCCGAGCAGCGTCGGCACGAACTGCCACAGGCGGCGCAGCACGTACGCAGCCAAGGCTTCAGTCCCCGGGGCTCGGCGCGAGATCGAGATACAGCCACTCGGCGTGCAGCACCGGGTGCTTGGTGAACCCCACCACCCGCGGCTGCTGCAGCGCGTTGCGGATGCGGCTGTCGGCGAGCAGCCACACCGTGTCCACTTCCATTCGGCGCGTCATTTCGTGGTACAGCCGGTCGCGCTCCGGCCCGTCGGCGAGGCGCCGCGACTTCTCGTAGCGCCGGTCGAATTCCTCCGAGCGGTAGCAGGCGTTGTTGCTCTCGTTGGTGTTCGGACCGTACAGGAGCTGCATGAAGTTGTCGCCGTCGGGATAGTCGGCGATCCAGGAGGCCATGCGCGTCATGAGCCGGCACTGCTTCTCGAGCTTGAGCAGCTCCGGGAAGCGCTCTTTCTGGATCTCCAGGCGCACCCCGATCGAATCGAGCGAGCGCTTGAGCAGCTCGTCGAACTGCCGGTCGCGCTCGGTGGGCGTCGAGGCGTTGCGGATGACGAGCGGCGCGCCGTCGGGCCGCCTGCGGTAGCCGTCCGGGCCCTTGCGGTAGCCGAACTTCTCGAGCAGCGCATTCGCGGCGCGCGGATCGTAGGGAATGAGGCTGCGGTAGCCCGGATCGTGGCCGGCCACCCCGGGCGGCACCGGGTACTCGGCGCGCACCGCCTGGCCC
>Ga0209155_1000018_pt1 | contig 63820 bp, 60 predicted proteins | sample GraSoiAngelo_122_FD_185879 | JGI IMG/M metagenome (GOLD analysis project Ga0209155, IMG submission 185879) | Grasslands soil microbial communities from the Angelo Coastal Reserve, California, USA - 14_0927_02_20cm (SPAdes) (version 2) | ecosystem: Environmental > Terrestrial > Soil > Grasslands ... | reverse complement strand
TCGCGCCACGGTGCTGATCGACCTGTCGAGCGACCATCGGCTGCGAGACCCGGCAGACTACGACCGCTGGTATGGCTCGCCGCACCCGAGGCCGGCACTGCTCGACCGCTGGACCTACGGCATCCCCGAGCTCCACCGGAACGAGATCCGTAGCGCCACGCGTATCACGGGGGCGGGCTGCAACGCCACCGCGTCGATCCTCGCGCTCCTTCCACTCTTCCGCGCCGGTATGGTGGACCGCACCCGACCCGTCGTCATCGAGTGCAAGGTCGGTTCGAGCGAGGGCGGGCGGGAGCCGAGCGAGGACAGCCACCATCCGGAGCGCTCAGGCGTGGTGCGTTCCTTCCGGCCGGTCGGACACCGCCACACCGCCGAGATCGAGCAGGAGCTGCATCTCGGCGGGCACAGCGTCCGTGTCGATCTCTCGGTGACCTCGGTCGAGCTCGTCCGCGGCGTGCTCGCGACGGCGCACGCCTACACGGCTGCGCCGGTCGACGAGAAGGCGCTCTGGAAGATCTACCGAGACGCCTACGCCGCCGAACCCTTCGTTCGGATCGTGAAAGAGCGTACCGGCATCTGGCGTTATCCCGAGCCGAAGCTCGTCGCGGGAACGAACTTCGCCGATGTCGGCTTCGCGCTCGATCCGCGCGCGGAACGCGTCGTCGCGCTCTGCGCGATCGACAATCTGATGAAGGGCGCGGCCGGCAACGGCGTCCAGGCGATGAACGTCGCCTGTGGCTATGCCGAGGATGCCGGCCTTGGCTTCGTGGGACTGCATCCGTGACCGGTCGGCCAGCCACGCGAGGGATCCTTGTCCGACGCCGCACCGTGGTCGGCTCACTGCTGGCCGTGGCGATCGTCGCGCCGCTCGCATACTGGGGCTGGCGGGCCCTTCAACCTCGCGACGAGCTCCTACTGAACTGCTCGGTGGGGGCGCCTCGCATCGCCGGTATTGCGTCTCCCGGTGTTATGACGTTCCGGCCGTCCGCGCGCGTCGCCGCGGGTTTCGCCGTTTCGTATACGGAGGGCTTCGATCTGGGCCAGCGCGGGAGCCTCGCGTGGAAGAGCGATCGACCGGGCCTGCGAGCGTTGTTTCTTTACGAGAGCACGGTCGCGCTCGCCGACCGCGAGCCCACCGCTGCCAACAAGGTCGGCGAAGTCGACTTTTGGTGGAACGAGCTCATACCGACGGCCGGGACCAGCGGATGGTCTGACGACGGTCCGTGGAGCAAGACGATCGACGACTTGGGCCCCGGGCGCTACTGCCTCACCATCCTGGAGACGGCAGGTTCGGACGCGGACTGGACCGTGACTGTCACGAACAACCCATGACGCTCCGCGCTGTGGTGAAGGCCGGCGGCAGCGCGGGCGTCGATCGCGACGCGGTCGCCGACCTCGTCGCCGACATCGCCCGCTCGGACGAGATCGTCCTCGTCCATGGGGCATCCGCCGAAACGAACAAGCTCGCCGCAGCGTTCGGTCATCCGCAGGAGACGGTCGTCTCGCCCTCGGGTCACGAGAGCCGACGCACCGATCGCCGAACGCTCGAGATCTTCGCGATGGCGGCTCTCGGGGTGGAAAACTTCCTCTACGTCGAGAAGCTCCAGCAGCGCGGCATCGACGCGGTCGGGCTTTCAGGAATATCCGGTCGTCTACTCGTCGCGAGCAAGAAGGACGTGCGCTCGGTGCAAGGCGGGAAGACCATCCTCCTTCGCGACGACTACACCGGAAAGGTCGAGGCGGTGAACCTCCCGCTGCTTACGCAGTTCATCGGGGCGGGGCGCGTCCCGGTCATCGCGCCGCTCGCGCTGTCCACGGAGCAGCAGGCGCTCAACGTGGACGGCGATCGGGTCGCCGCCGCGATCGCGGTGGCCATCGACGCCGATGCGCTCATCATCCTCACGAGCGTGCCCGGCCTTCTTCGCGACGCCGACGATCCGCGCACGCTCGTGCCGGAGACGACGGTCCACGAGGCGGAGACGCTCGCCCGCGGACGGATGAAGGTGAAAATACTTGCCGCGCGTGAGGCCATCGAGGGTGGCGTGGACGAGGTCGTCATCCGGTCGGCGAGCGGAGACCCAAGCGTCCGAACCGTGATCCGCTCGTGAGCGCGACCCTTCGTTCGACCGCCGATCTGATCGCGGCCGAGGACGCGCACACCTCCGGCCTTTACACCAAGCGCGGCATCGTCCTCGTTCGCGGGGACGGCGCAATGGTGTTTGACAGCGAAGGGCGCGCGTACATCGACTGCGTCGGCGGACAGGGAACGGCCAATCTCGGCCACGGGAATGCCGCCGTCGCGGACGCGGTCGCGCAGCAGGCCCGCGTGCTCGCGTCGTGCACCGAGCTCTTTTACAACGATCGCCGGGCCGAGCTGTACGAGCTGCTCGCCGGCATCCTGCCGGCGTCCCTCGATCGGTTCTTTCTCTGCAACAGCGGTACCGAGGCGGTCGAGGGGGGCCTCAAGTTCGCCCGCGCCGCCACGAAACGCACCGGCATCGTGGCGACAATGCGCGGGTTTCACGGGAAGACCATGGGCGCTCTCTCGGCGACGTGGGGCCCGGAATACCGACATCTGTTCGGCCCGCTCGTCCCCGGTTTCTCGCATGTCCCGTTCAACAAGCCTGAGGCGCTCGACGCGGCCATTACCGGCGAAACCGCTGCGTTCATCTTCGAGCTCGTGCAGGGGGAAGGCGGCGTGCGCCCGGCAACTTCTGAGTTCGCGCGGGAGGCGGCGCGGCTCTGTGCCGAACGCGGCGCGCTCCTCATCGTCGACGAGGTCCAGACGGGCTTCGCTCGGACCGGCACACTCTTCGCCGTCGAGCAGTACGCGATCGCGCCGGACATCCTTTGCCTCGCGAAATCGATCGCCGGCGGCATGCCCATGGGCGCGATCGCCTTCTCCCGAAAGGTCGGCGACCTCGCCAAGCGCTCGCACTCGACGACCTTCGGCGGCAATCCACTCGCATGCGCGGCCGCGATCGCCGCGATCGGCGAGATCCGCCGACTCGACCTCGCTCGGAATGCGCGGGAGCGCGGCACGCAGCTTATGGACGGCCTGCGCGCGATACGCAGCGATCGCATCCGCGAGGTGCGCGGGCTCGGGTTGCTCGTCGGCGTCGAGCTCAAGGAGAACGCGTCGACCGCCCTCCACGCGCTTCAGGAAGAAGGCGTCCTCGCGCTTGGCGCGGGCCCGACCGTCGTGCGCTACCTGCCGCCGCTCGTCATCACCGCAGACGAGATCGAGCGAGTGCTGGCGGCGAGCCGGAAGGCGCTAGCGTGATCCATCGACACGTCGCATTGCTGCTCGCGCGCTCGATCCTCCGTTAGCTCGTGGGCCCGGATCCGGCGGACCTCGATCTCGTCCGCGGTCTCGTCGAGATCCCGAGCGTCTCGCGCCGCGAGGGCGAGGCGGTCGAGTGGCTCGTCCTGCGTATGGGAGAGCGTGGCTTTCGCGCGATCGTCGACGATGCGGGCAATGCGGTGGGCGAGATCGGCGGCGGCCCCTTCCACGTGGTCCTGCTCGGGCACATCGACACGGTGCCGGGAGAGATCGACGTCCGCATCGAGGGTGACGAGCTCGTTGGTCGCGGGGCGGTCGACGCGAAAGGTCCGCTCGCCGCGTTCGTCGCCGCGGCAACCAAGCCGGTCCCCGGAGTACGGGTCACCGTCGTGGGCGCGGTCGAGGAGGAGTCGCCGACGAGCAAGGGCGCCCGGCATCGCGCGACGCTCGCGGCACCCGACTGGTGCGTGATCGGCGAGCCGTCCGGTTGGGACGCGGTGACGGTCGCGTACAAGGGACGGCTCACGCTCGAGGTCGCTCTCTCGCGCGAAGCGCGTCATGGTGCGGCGCCGGGACCGACCATCGCGGAAGAAGCGCTCGCGCTCTGGGAACGCGTGCGAGGGTCGAGGGGCGAGCGCGGCGGCGCCGAGCGCGCGTCCGAACGACTCGACTGCCGGCTGGAAAGCATCGACACCGGATCCGGCGACGGTCTCTTCGAAAGAGCCCGCCTCCGCATCGGCTATCGCGTCCCGCCAGGAATGGACTCCGGCGACCTCGAGCGCGCCGCAAGCGATCTTGCGCAGAGCGACGGCGATACGACTGTCGTCGTTACCACGCAAGGAAAGGAAGAACCGGTGCGCACCGCCAGGACGAGTCCCCTCGCGCGCGCCTTCGCGCGCGCGATCGTCGCGGCCGGCGGTCAGACCACCTTCAAGGAGAAGAGCGGCACCAGCGACATGAACGTCTTGTTCCCAGCGTGGGGCTGTCCGATGGTCGCCTACGGCCCGGGCGACAGTCGCTATGACCACACACCTATCGAAAGGCTGTCGATCCGTGACTTTGCACGCTCGATAAGCGTCCTGAGGGGGGTGCTCAGCCGAGCGAGCGACCGCATAATCTGACGCCGACCTGCATAAGGAGGCGCGCTGGGTGTTTTCGAAGCGCCACACGCGCCAGAGGCTCGTCGTCGCCGGCCTGGCGGTCCTCGCACTGGCCGTCGGCGCCCTCCTTCTGCGAGGTGAGTTCTTCGACACGACGCTTCAATCCGCGGTCTACGACGAGGCCATCTACCTCGGGAACGCGACCGTCCGCAATCAGATAACCATCGTCGCTCTCGACGATGCCACGGTCGCCCAGTACGGCCGGTACCCGCTCCCGCACCAGGCGTACACGGACCTTCTTCGCGCCCTCCGCCCCCTGAACGCGAGCGTCATCGCGTTCGACGTCGCTTTCTACGATCCGTCGGTCAACCCAGAAGAGGACCGGACCCTCGCCGCCGCGATCCGAGATGCCGGCAACGTGCTCCTCGCAATGCAGGGATCGGGCACCGCGACGCTCGGGGATCACACCGAGCGATATCCCATCGTCCAGCTTCCTGTTCCGGTGCTGCGAGAGGCGGCCACAGGCGTCGCGGCGGTGAACATCCATCCGGATCCGGACGGACGTGTTCGCTACGCGCAGCTCCAGATCGAGGGGCCGGACGGCACGACCTACTACTCACTCCCGCTCGTGACCGCGGCGGACAAGGTTCGCGCGGATCTCAAAGGGGCGCACCGCGCGGGCGACATCTTTACCGTCCCGGCCTTGCTCGGCGATCGTGTCATCCCGATCGACCGGCGCGGCGGCATGACCGTGTACTACGCGGCACAGCCCGCACCCCCGACCTCGGAAACTGCCGCCCACCCCTGCGCGAGCCAAGAGAGCTTTTGCGTGGTGTCGATGAAGGACGTCATCAACGGCTCGGTCCCGCGCGAGCTCATCACCGGACGAGCGATCTTCGTCGGCGCGCACTCGCTCTCGGCGGTGCCGGACAGCTACCCGGTGCCGAATTCGAGCGGCCGGCAGATGTTCGGCGTCGAGATCTGGGCGAACGCCGCACAGTCGATCCTCACGAACCGGTACCCCGTGCTGAAGCAGAGTGACGTCGCGACGCTGGCCCAGCTCCTCGTGGTCACGCTGGCGGGGTTGCTCCTTGTGCTCCGTTGGCGCCTGTATGGTTTCATCGGCGCGCTCGTGCTGGTTGGCGCGTACGTCACGGGCGCCTACGTTCTTTTCACGATCCAGACGGCGGGCATCATCGGCACCGGCCCGGTCGAAGTGCCCTCGATCGCTTACGTCATACCCGCCGTCTTCTGGTGGATCATCCTGCTGGGTTATCTATTGGTAGAAGAGCAGATCACGGTCGCGCGGACACGGGTCACGTTCGGTCGTTTCGTCACGCCGTCGGTCGCGCGCACGATCATCGATCGCGAGGAGGCGGGAAAGCTCGCGCTCGGTGGCGAGGAGAAGCGCGTCACGGTCCTCTTCGGGGACATCCGCGGCTTCACGACGCTTTCGGAGGGACTCGCGCCGGGTATTCTCCTCGGCCACCTCAACCGGTACTTCGACGGTATGGTGGACATCGTGAATCGCTACGAAGGCACGGTGAACAAGTTCAACGGAGACAACATCATGGTCCTCTGGGGCGCGCCCCTCGAGGTAAAGGACCAGGCGCGCAAGGCGGTCGAGTGCGCGCTCGAGATGCAGCGCTGGATCGTTTCCGAGCGCGAGAAGGGCGGCCCGGACGTCTCGTTCGGGTTCGGCATCAACACCGGCCCTGTCGTCGCGGGCTTCCTGGGTGCGAAAGGACGTATGGAGTACACGGTCATCGGTGACAGCGCGAACGTCGCGTCGCGGCTCACCGCGGCCGATATCGCGCGGCGCGACCAGGTGGTCGTGTCGGGGGAGACACTCGCGGACCTCGGCGATGACGTCGAGGCCGTCGACCTCGGCGCGGTGGCGGTGAAGGGCCGTGTCGAGCCGGTGCCGTGCTGGCAGATCAACCGTCTCGGCGAGGTGACCACGCCGAAACCCGCGCCGCCACCCGAGATCCCCCTCCGTCGTGCGGCCGTCGCGGGGTACCACCGTGCTTGACGACAAGGTCGCGCTCGTCCTCGTCAAGCTCGGGCACCTCGCCGTCCAGAAGGACCGCGAGGCATACCTGCGCGGCCTCGTGGATCTGTGCTCGCAGGCCGTCGACGCCGAGCGCTGCACCGTCTACATCGTCAACGGGAAGAAGAAGGAGCTCTGGGCCCGCGTGGCTCAGCGGACGGCGACGGAGATCCGGCTGCCGATGGGGCAGGGCCTCGCGGGGCAGTCCGCACTCACCGGCGAGACGATCAATGTCCCAGACGCCTACGCCGATGCGCGCTTCGACCGGAACGTCGATCTCCGCACCGGATTCCGAACGTTGAACATGCTCGTCGTCCCGGTGTGGGGAAGCGATGGGCAAAGCGTGGTCGGCGTGATCCAGGCGCTGAACAAGCGCAACGGCGCCTTCGAACGACGTGACCAGATGCTGCTCGAGCAGATCGCCGAGACGGTCGGGCCCGTGCTCGAACACATCCCCATAGATAACTGATGACGGAGGAGCGCCGAAAGCAGCCGGAACGTCGTACCCAGCCGCGCCGCAAGACCGAACGCAGAGTCACCGCGGGGTCGAAGCTCGATCTCATCCTGGACGTCACGCGCAGGCTCATGTCGATCACCGATCTGGATGCGCTCCTTCGGGACATGGCGACCGTCACGACGCAGCTGCTCGACGCCGACCGCGCCACGATCTTCATCGTCGATCGCGACCGTGCCGAGATCTGGTCGAAGATCGCGCTTGGGACCGGTGCGGGCGAGATCCGGCAGGCGATCGGAGTCGGCATCGCGGGAACCGTCGCGGCAACGGGCGAGAGGATCAACATCGCCGACGCCTACGAAGATCCCCGCTTTAACCCCGAGCCCGATCATCGCACCGGGTACCGCACGAAGACCCTGCTGACGTTCCCGATGACCGGCCAGAACGGGCGCGTCATCGGCGTGTTCCAGGTCGTAAACAAGAACGGCGGCGGCGCCTTCTCCACCGATGACGAGGAGACGTTGAGCTCGCTCGGGGCGTCGGCCGCGGTGGCGGTCGAGAACGCGCAGCTCGTGGCCGAGCAACGGCGCCTTTGGACGACGCTCATCGAAACCCTTGCCGTGACGATCGACGCGCGCGATCAGCAGACCGCCGGACACAGCCAGCGCGTGACCAGATACGCGGAGGTGATCGGCCGGGGTCTGGGGCTCGAGGGGATCGAGCTCGAGAAGATCCGCGCCGCCGCGCTGCTCCACGATTACGGCAAGATCGCGGTGCGGGACCAGTTCCTTATGAAGCGCGGGAAGCTCGACCAGGCGGAGTTCGAATACATGAAGGCACACGCCGAGAAGACGGGCGAGTTCCTCGCACACCTTGTGTTTCCTCAGGACATGCGTGACGTCCCGGTGATCGCGGCTCAGCATCACGAGCGCATGGACGGCAAGGGCTATCCCCGGGGTCTGCCGGCGGAGCGCATCCTCCTCGGAGCGCGGATCGTGGCGGCGGCCGATGTGTTCGACGCGCTCACCGCGCCCCGCTACTACAAACCCGCGTACACACTCGAGCGGACCCTCGAGATCATGGACGGCATGGCCGGCGACCATCTCGACCCGGCCGTCGTCTCCGCGGTCCGGCGGAACGTGCACGACCTCGAGTGGACGCTCGACTCGATGAAGCACACCTGGCCGAAGCCCGGCGACGAGGGCATGACCGCCGCGCCCGACTCGGGCCTTTCCGAGCGAGATCAGGCGACCAGATCGTGAGCATCAGATGAAGATCCGGTTCTGGGGTACCCGCGGGTCCATCCCGACGCCCGGTCCGCTCACGGTGCGCTACGGTGGCAACACCGCCTGCGTTGAAGTTCGCGACAGCACGGGATCGCTTCTCATTCTTGATGCCGGCACCGGGCTTCGCGAGCTCGGCACAGCCCTCATGAACGGCGGCGGCACGCGGCCGTTTTCGGTCGACCTCCTCCTCTCGCATCTCCATTGGGATCACATCCAGGGGATCCCGTTCTTCCGTCCCGCGTACGACTCGAAGTCGTCGCTGCGCATCCGCGGCCCCAAACAGTCCCGCACCATGCGCGAGCTTCTCGGTCTCGGGATGGACGACCCGTTCTTTCCCGTCGACATCGACGATCTCCCCGCGCAGCTATCGGTGGGCGAGCTGCAGGATGGGAGCGACGAGCAGATCGGACGTTTTCGCGTCCGCGCAACGAGCATCTTCCATCCGGCGCCAGCGCTCGCATTCCGGATCGAGGCCGACGACCGCGCGCTGGTCTATGCCACGGACACGGAGGACCCTTTCTCCGGCAAACCCAATCCGGTCATAGCTCTCGCGACAGGCGCGGATACCCTCATCCACGACGCCCAGTTCCTCGAGAGCGACTTCAAGCCGACGTGGGGGCACTCCACCATCACGAGCGCGATCGAGGTAGCCGCGAAGTCGAACGTGAAGCGTCTGGTGCTCTATCACCACGATCCCGATCGCACCGACGACGCGCTCGATCGGATCGCCGTGGAGGCGCAGAAGAAGGCGAGCGCTACGGCCTCCAACCTGGAGGTGGTCGTCGCGCGTGAAGGCACGGAGCTCGCGATCTAGCGCGCCTCGAACCAAAGGGACGGAGCGTATCGTCGGACCGACAAGACGGGGGAGGTCCGCAATGAACGCACTGGACGCTGTCAATCAGGCGAAGGACGTGATCACGGTTCGCCGCGTCTATGGCGAACCGATCCAGGAAGACGGCATCACCATCATCCCCGCCGCCAGCGTGATGGGAGGCGGGGGAGGAGGCGGCGACACAGCCGGGAACGGCGGCGCCGGCTTCGGCGTTCGCGCGCGCCCCGCCGGGGCATGGGTGATCAAGAATGGCGAGGCCGAGTGGCGCCCGGCGATCGACCTGAATCGGACGATCCTCGTTGGCCAGCTCGTCGCGATCGTCGCGCTGCTTGTCGCCCGCTCCGTCGTGAAGACGCTGGCAAGGGCGAAGCGCTAGGCGTGTAACGGGAGCCGGGCCCGCCCGGGCCCGGCTGCGTCCAAAGTTGTGCGCGTTCGGTATATCCCCTGGCTCTATTGCGCAGCATTCGTTAACTGACACGGCGCTGCGACACATAGGCCGCCGCATGTCGCATTTAGTGACGTTGTACGAAGCGACGCTTCCAAAAGTCCACCCCACCTCCCCCAATGCGCACGCGCCGCCGGCCAGGGACTCCATCCCGCCGGCGGCGTCGTGACTTCTAGGAGAATCTCGCTAGAGCGATGAGCTCAGCGCGCAGATCCAGAGAACTCGTTGACGCCGCTGGAGCCCGCAGCCCAAGCACGCAGCTGCAAATTCGGGTGCTGAATCTCCCTTCGTCGCGCACCGCCGGTCTCTACGGAAGACGACGACGGATCGGATGCCGGAGTGCGAGCCCTTTGACCTCTTCCAACGACATACCCCCGGTGGGCTGCCAGTCATGCGGCTCGGCCTTGGCACTCGGGCAGTAGGCCCATCGGTCATCGTGCATCGTCAGGGCGTCGTTTGGCTCCGGACCCTGATGGCCCGGCCGAGCGCAGAAGAAGTCGATGCGATCGTCCATCGATAGGTTTGACGCAGGAGCGCGCCGGAGCACGTCACCCCGCCGGGGGAGCGCCGGCTCTCCTCCCGCACGTTGACATGTGACCGTTAGGTCACTTATAGTCAGCCTTGTGGACAGGGTGTTCAGGGCACTGGCAGATCCGACCCGCCGCAGCCTCCTCGACCAGCTCTTTCGGGAGGACGGACAAACGTTGACCGCGCTCGAAGGACGGTTCCGGATGACGCGGTTCGGCGTGATGAAGCACCTGAAGCAGCTGGAAGAGGCTGGCCTGGTGGTGACCAAGCGGCGAGGGCGGGAGAAGCTCCATTTTCTCAACCCTGTTCCGATCCGGCTTGTCCACGATCGGTGGGTGAGCAAGTACGCCGAACCATGGACCGCGGGACTGAGCGAGCTAAAAGACAAACTGGAGGAACGAGTGGAGAAAGTTTTCGAGATCTACATCAAGACAACTCCTGAGCGCTTGTGGGAGGCCATCACCGACAGCGAGATCAGAAGCAAATACAACTTCGGCGTCCATATCGACTCGGACTGGACGCCGGGCTCGCGGTACGAGACAAGTCACCCCACCAACAACGGGCCTTTGGTGGAAGGCGAGAATCTTGAGGTCGATCCCCCGCGCCGCCTCGTGCAAAGCATGCGAGCGCTCTGGGGCGAGGACGTGAAGCGCGAGGGAACGTCGCGCGTCACCTGGGAGATCGAAGCGGTCGGCGACTCGTGCCGTCTCACCGTGACCCACGACGAGCTTCGCGAGGGCGCGAACGAGGAGCTCTACGGCGGCTGGCCGATGATCCTCTCGGGCCTGAAGACCTACCTCGAGACGGGAGAGCTCCTGACCACACCAGGTTCGCTCATGTACGCCACTCCGCCAGCATCCAGAAAACGCTGAAGCCCCGCGAACCCTGATGGGGCCGGGCACAAACGTCCGGCCTCAGCGCCTCAGAAGGCAAACCGTGGGCGAGGAGGGACTCGAACCCTCACGCTCTTTCGAGCACGAGCTCCTAAAGCTCGAACGTCTGCCGATTTCGTCACTCGCCCGATTCTTAGCGTAGCCGCTGGTTCTTCGTTTGGGAGATCGTGCGAGCGGCGCGGCCACCGAGATTCGGTCGGCTGGTGACGCTCGCTGCGCCGTCCTATAGGTCATGGCGGCGCTCGTACTTTTCCCAGATATGGCGTTTCCTCAGGAGACACGGGGCGGTTGGATCCGCATAGAGAGCACTCAAGAGTCTGATTGAATCGTGCTTCCCGTACCCAAGCGCGAAGTAGAGGTTCGGACGATTCTCCCGTCGCTCCGTGACGATCCAGCCTCGCAGTCCCAGGCTGGCTTTCAGGCGTGCGCGAAGCCACTCGAGATGCGCACGACTAGCTGAGACAAACCTCGTCCGAAGCCATTCGTAGTAATAGTCAGATCGGCGCGAGGTGTCCGCACGCCAGACTGCGTTTGTGATGGTTCCATCGCCATCCAGTAGTCCTCGCGCGAGCGGCAGCAAGAAGGAATCTGGAACGTCGAGTGCTCCTAGCGTGAGACTCCTTCGTGGGGTTAGACCAACAGCGCGGAGCCATTCATAGAGTCTCGCATCACCAAACTGCGTCACGAACACGACACCCTTCCTTGTCTTCTCGGTCCTGACGCGATTCGTGCGGCCGAGTGTCGCGAGGTAGGTGTCCACGAGCTGCCTATCTCCAGATTTGAAGTCGATCCGGCGCCGTCCTGTGATCAGGCAGCCGTCGGTCGCAGTCAGTCCAACGACATAGGCCATCGCGTCCGACCACACAAGCGGAAGTCTTGTAGAACTCGAGAGCCTCCATCGGCAGAGTTCGGCGGGAGTTTGTCGTTCGTAAATCAACCCGCGATGCGCGGCTGCGGCCCGCGCGACTCGTGGGATCTGTCGCCGCGGAGAGCCCTTTCGCCCAGCCTTTTCCTTCGCCGCGACCCATCGGTCCGTATCGGAGCTAACTGCACCGTCCGGGCAAATAGGACGGTTGGTTAGTACCGCAGTAAGGGCGGTGCCATGTCGGACATCGAGGGATCGCAACGTATAGAGCGGCGGCTCAACTCTTCCGGCGATCGACCACCCATGCCGAACCGGGTCGACGTTTTGCGACTTCCTTCACCTCAGCGGCCGCGCGCGCCGCGGCGGTCGCGCCGCTGAAACGGCCCGGCGGTACGTTCACGATCCCGATTGAGACTGTGGCGATGGGCGTGTGGCGGAGACGTCCCCGACGATCGCGGGCCTCGATCCAGCCGCGTGCGTGGTCATCCGGGTCGTAGAGCGCGCGGATCGAGGCGTCGAACCGTGCGGTGATCTCCTCTGCGAGCGCCTCCGCTTCCTCGGCTCGCGCCAGCAGCACGAAGTCATCCCCGCCGATGTGCCCGACGAAGCGCTGGTCGGCGCCGGCGGCGTGAATCAGGATCTCCGCAAGCATCGTGATCACGCGGTCGCCGCGCGTGAACCCATAGTGGTCGTTGAATTCCTTGAACCGGTCGATGTCGACATAGAGGAGCGCGAAGTGCTCGCTACGTGCGAGACGCGATTCGAGCTCCTCGGTGATCGTCGGATTGCCGGGTAGACCAGACAGCGGGTTGACGTTCCGCAGGCCGCTCCACCGTCGCACCGCCGCGCCGACGCGCGCAAGCAGCTCGTCGGCGTCGTACGGCTTGGTGATGAAGTCTTCGGCGCCCGCCTCCAGCTCGGCGAGCTTAGCCGCGCGGTCGGTGTGAGCGGTGAGAAATACGATCGGCAGAAAGCGCGTGCGCGGGTCTCTGCGCAGATGACGGTGCACGTCCGCGCCGGACATCCCGGGCAGGCCGAGATCAAGCAGCACGAGGTCGAACCGGGCATCACGCATCACCGCGACGGCTCGCTCGCCGTCGGCCACCTCGTCGCAGACGTAGCCCGCATCGTCGAGGAGCGCATGCAGCGCGCCGCGCGTCGCTTCGTCGTCCTCCACCACCAGGACGCGTGCAGCCATGCAAGAAGAGTCGGCGTGCGGTGGAGTCACCCTCAATAGGAGAGGCGTACCGATTGAGCTTGGTTCTCCGGTCGCTAGGTCAACGTGCGGTCAACGGCCTTGTCGCGCTTCCACACCCGCGAGCCGTTCGATGACCTTGAGGAGTGCGTGATTCCCCTCCCGCCCCCCGCCGTCCTGCTGCAGCGCCGTGTACAGCGCGTGAACGAGTGCCGTTCCCGGAAGGGACACGTGATCGCCGTAAGCGTTGTCCAGCACCAGTCGCAGATCCTTCTGCTGGAGGTCGACCATGAAACCGGCACGGAAGTCGCCGGCGAGCATCTTCGGCGCGTAGTTCTGCATCGCCCAGGAGGAGCCCGCGCCCCCCGCGATCACCTGTCGGGTCCGCTCGAGATCGATGCCCTGCGCCTTCGCGAAGACGAGCGCCTCGGAGACTCCGAGGTTGTTGATAGCAACGGCTATTTGATTTGCCAGCTTGCAGGCCTGCCCGGCGCCGTGATCTCCGATGTGGACGATCGTCTTTCCAAGCGCCTCGAACAGGGGCATGGCGCGTTTCACGTCGGTCTCGTCGCCGCCGATCATGATCGCCAGGCGCGCCTCGATCGCCCCGACCTCGCCGCCGGAGACCGGCGCGTCGAGCGTGTGGAACGGGGGCCGATTGGCCGCGGCGCGCTTCGCGAAGTCACGAGACGCGACCGGGCTGATCGTGCTCATGTCGATCGCCAGGAGGTCAGGGTGGGCGCCCAGCGCGATGCCGTCCGCGCCGAAGGTCACCGCCTCCACGTCGGGGGAATTCGTCACCATCGTCACGACGAGGTCCGAGCGCTGAGCCACCTCGCGCGGCGTGCGGACCACCGTCGCCCCCGCTTTCTCAAAGGGCTTGGCCCGATCCAGCGTGCGGTTGGTGACCGTGACGGCGAAGCCCGCCTCCAGGGCGTTTCGCGCCATGGGCGCGCCCATGATGCCGAGGCCGACGAAACCGACGCGCTCCATCGTGGACTCGGTCAGTTCTCGATGTCGTCGTCGCTCGAGAGGAACACGCTGCGGTCGCCGGCCTCTTCGGTGACGAGGAAGGTGCCCTGCTCCGTCACGTCCACGTTCACCGAAGCGACGAGAAGCTCGTCGGTCACGTGGATGAACCCGGCCGTGCGTGCGAGCTCGTTCGCGATCGCCTCTGAGAGTGAATCCTCCTCGAACGAGTCGACGAGCAGCGTCCGTGCCTTCTTCACGAGGGCGAAGAACTCGAGCGGTTCGAAGCTGCGCTCGTGCGCGAGAAGCACAGCGGTGCCGAGGTCCTCGTCGCCTTCATGGATCTCGTAGAAGAACATCTGCTGCCAACGAGCCTAGCCGATTACCATTGACGCTCTCCATGCAGAACTCCCCGAAGACCGTGCCGCCATCCGTCAAGCACACGCTTCGTCGGGAGGCCGGATCGAAGGTCACGCTCGAGGTCGAGGTCGCGGCGGACCGTCTCACGCGCGCGGCCGATGCCGCGTTCGAACGGCACGTGCAGCGCGCAAAGATCCCTGGTTTTCGTCCGGGCAAGGCGCCGCGCGGAATGTACGAGCGTGCGTACGGCAAGGAGCATCTTTGGGAGGACGCCGCGGACGACCTGATGGACCAGACCTATCGGGAGATCGTCGAGGCGGAGGGCATCGAGCCGATCGATCGACCGGATGCGAAGCTGACGCAGCTCAAGGAAGGCGAGCCCCTCCGGTACACCGCGACGGTGGTCGTGCGTCCCGACGTCGAGCTCGGCGATTACCTGGCCCATGGCGCGAAAGTCGAGGCCGCTCCGCCCACCGACGAAGACATCGAGCGCACGATCGCCTCGATGCGCGACACCCACGCGCAGCTCCGGCCGGTAGACCGCGAGGCGCGGGCCGGAGACATTCTCACCGTCGACATCGACGCGGCCGTGCCAGGCAAGACCTTGCCGCCGTTCGCGCGCAACGCGCACATCGAGGCGGGGAAGGATCTCGGCATCGCCGGCCTTGGTGAGGCGCTCGTCGGCATGAAGGTCGGCGACGAGAAGAAGGTGGACCTCGCGTTCCCGAACGACGCGAGCGAGAGCGACCTCGCCGGAAAGACAGGGACGTTCAGCATTCGGCCATCGCAGGTCGCCGAAAAGGTCTTGCCGGAGCTTGACGACGAGTTCGCGAAGACCGTCGGGGTCGCGGACATCGCAGCCTTGAGAAAAGCGGTCCGCAACGAGCTTGCGCATGCCGCCTTCCACGAGGCGCGCGACGACGCGGCCGACAAAGCGGTGGAACACGCGATGGCGACGTCCACCGTCGAGGTCCCCGAATTACTGGTCGAGGACGAGCTCGAGCATCTCGTGACCGACCTGAAAGCGCGCATCAAGCAGGAGGGTCTGAGCTGGGAGAAGTTCCTGCTCCAGGCGCGAAAGACCGAGGACGACATCCGGAAGGAGTGGCGTCCGGTGGCCGAGCGGCGCGCGAAGTCACTCTTGGTGCTCGACGCGATCGCGCGAAAGGAGGGCATCACCGTTTCGGGCGACGAGCTCGCCGCGCAGGCCGCGATGTCCCCGCTCGCGCAGGTCGACCCTCAGGCCCTGCGCTCTCCGGCGGTCCTCGCGTCACTTGCGCGGTCCATCCGAAATCGGAAGACGGTCGACAAGCTCGTCGGGCTCGATTCTCCTGACGCCGAGCGCGAGGCGATCAGGAAGGCGGGCGGTGATGACTTCGACTTCCACGGCGACGCGCCTGCGAAGCCGGCGGAGCCGAAGATCATCGTGCCCGAGAAGTCAGATGCGACGCCCCAGGGCCGCGAAGCCCTTCGCGCGATGCTCGAAAAGAAATAGCGTGTGGCGGTCCCTGCCGCTCTCCGCCGGGATTCTCGTGTCGCTCACGTTCCTCACCACTCCCGCTGCGGCTGAGCCGCCCTATCTCGCGACGTGCGGCACGGTTCGCGTCTTCATCGCACCGAGCGCCAGCGTCGCCGGATCGGTCACGATCGGGACGTCCACCTTCGCGCTCCATGCATCCGACCACCTACCAGCGGCGTCACCCGTCGGTCTGGCAGTGTGCATCAATCGGACGCTCACGACGGCGGGTCCCGTACTCGAGCTCATCGCCATGCCGTCGCCGATCTGCGGTGAGGTCCTGGGACTAAGCCCGGCGATCCCTGATCAGCGCGGCGCCGTCATCGACATCGTGACTACGACGCCCGGCCTTCGCATCGCACTCGCGGCGTCGCCGAATCTTGCGTTCACGTTCCCGCAGCGAGCCACCTCGGCGTGCTTCGAGATCCGCATCGACGCGAGCGGGACCGCGATCGCCAGCATGGTGATGGGAGCCGCGGTGCCGGCTGCGACTCCAACCGCGCCTCCCATCACGACATTGCCGTCGACGGCGACTGACGCCAGGTCGGCCGAGGTCGTGGCCATCGTCGGGACGACCTCGGCCGCCATCGCCTTCCTTGTAATGCGGCGACGACGCCGCCCGTCGAGCGCGCGCTACACGAGATAGCGCGGGAACCATTCCACACTCGGCGCCTGGGGCCGGGATTACCTGCCCGCGGGTGCCGCGACGGCGATCCGCGCCGCGAGGTCCCGGATCATCTTCGACGCCGCGCTGTCGGGATGAAGGACGGCGAGCGGACGGCCCCGGTCCGCGGCGTCGTCGCAGGCCTCGGTGTACGGGACGACGATGTCGGGCTTCCGGTTGAAGAACCGCGAGACGTGGTCCATCTCGACCCCGGAGGCGCTCGTGCGATTCACGACCAGCACGGTGCGCTCCTGCGGGAAGGAGAGCTTTTCGAGGACTTCGAGCGCCTGCTTCGTCGCCTTCAGCGAGGGGAGGTGCGCGGCCGTCACGATCACGGCGGCGTCGGCCACGTCGAGCACGGAGAGGACGTGCTGCGAGAAGCTCGCCGGAGCATCGACGACGACGTAATCGGACTGCTTCTGAAGATGATCGACGGCCTGCTGCACGGCCGGCACGCTGACGAGCTCGGCTCGTTCCGGCAGGTCGCAACCGGCGAGAACGCGGACGCCGCTTCGGTCCTGCTCCAGGTAGCTGGCGAAGGTCGTCTCGTCCAGCTGCTCGTGAGCATTTTCGGCGAGGTCGGCGAGCGTGTGGGCAGAGTTGAGATTCATCAGCATCGGGGCGTTGCCGAACTCGAGGTTCAGGTCGAGCAGTGTGACGCGATAGATCGTCGTCGCGGCGAGCGCGACGGCCGCGTTCACCGCGAGTGTCGTGCAGCCGACTCCGCCCTTGCCGTGCACGAACAGGATCACGTTCCCCCCGCGCTTGGCGACGGCGTCGCCCTTCGTGGTGCGAAACCGTTTGATCAGGACTTCGATCTTCGCTTCGAGAACCGCCATCTCGACCGGCTTGGGGACGTACTCGTCGGCCCCTTCCGCGTATCCGGTGAGGACATCATCGGCCTGCTTGCGCGCCGACAGCATGATCACCGGGATCCGTGCCGTGCGGTGGTCCGCCCGCATCCTCCTCGTGAGCTCGAGACCATTCATGTTCGGCATGTTCACGTCGGTGATAAGGAGCTCGGGCGCTTTGGCGCGGATCGCCTTCAAGGCCTCCCAACCGTCGTTGGCCACGCTGACGTCGTAGCCGTGCCGCGCCAGCCAGGTCGAAAGCAGCTTCCGTATCTGCTCCTCGTCGTCGACGAAGAGGATGCGTTCCCCGGGCACTAGCTCTTCAGGAACTGCGCAACGCGGGCGCGTAGCTCGGACATCGTGAACGGTTTGGCCAGATGGCCGGCAGCGCCGTGGCGGAAGCACTCTTCGACCTGTTCGCGTTGCACCGACGCCGTCATGAAGACGATCGGTATATGCGCGAGGTCCGATCTCGCGCGCATCGCGTCGGCCAGCTCGAAACCATCCATCACGGGCATCGCCACGTCACTGAAGACTACGTCAGGACGCAGGTGCCCTATGAGCTCCAGTCCCTGCTTGCCATCCTCCGCGATGTGCACGTCGTGACTGGTCGACCGCATCGCCGTCTGGACGAGCTTCCGGATCATGGGATCGTCCTCGCAGAAGACGACCTTGCTCACGACGCCGCCTCCGCGGCGGCCGAGATCAGAGCGGCGCCTCGTGGAAGCCTCACGTGGAAGACCGAGCCCTCACCGACGCTGCTCTCGGCCCAGACCGTCCCGCCATGGAGCTGGACGATCTGGCGAACGATCGGAAGGCCGAGGCCCGTCCCCTGGATGTGACGCGTCGCCAGCGATTCCACCCGGCCGTACCGCTCGAAGATCGCCTCGAGCGACGCCTTGGGGATACCCATGCCGTGGTCGCGCACCACCACGTGCGCCGCGCCTCTTTCGGCGCGGGTGCTGACCACGATCTCGCCCCCGTTCGGTGAGTACTTCACGGCGTTGCTCAACAGGTTGGCCATCACCTGGGTGAGCTTGTCGCGGTCTCCGTTCATCTCGCCCACGAGCGGATCGAGCCGCACGGAAACCGCATGCCGCGGTGCGTTCGGGCGCATGTGATCGACGGCGTCGCTTACGATCGCATTCAGATCGAGTGGCTCGCGATGGAGCTGCATGCGCCCCGATTCCATCTTGTCGAGGTCCAGCATCTCGGTGATCATCCGATTTAGCCGGTGAGCGTCCTTGTTGATATCGCCGGCGTACTCGCGCATCTCCTCGAGAGTGAGGTCCTCGCCAGCCATCATCTCCGAGAAGCCCTGAATGCCCGTGAGCGGCGTGCGGAACTCGTGGCTGACGATCGAAACGAAATCGCTCTTCGCTCGGTTCAGCCGCTCGAGCTCGGCGACCGCGGCGCGCTGGCGCTCGAAGGCCTCGGCCGCCGTGATCGCGACGCGAAGCTCTTGCGCGACGGCCTCGATGAGGCGGACGTCATCGGCCGTCCACTCTCGGGAGCGGTCGACCTGCGAGAACGAAAGGGCGCCGGCGAGCTGACCTCCGACGCGGATTGGGGTCGCGGCGGCCGCGATGACGTCCTGCTGGATCACATCCTCGGCCGCGCGCGGATCGGTGAACCGTCGATCTTTGCGGACGTCGGTCACGATGACCGTGCGTCCGAGCCGAGCGGCGAGGCGCGCGATGGGTACGTGCTTGGCCCCGATCCCCACGGGCGCGACGCCGGTCGCGTCCCACTCGTACGTTACGGCGAGGTCATCCTCCGTCGCGCCGGTGCAGACGAGAGCGCGGGAAACGTCGAGCACCTTCGCGAGCTCGTCCACGGTGCCGCGAAGGATCTCCTCGGGATCGAGGCTCGCCCGGGCGCGTTGCGCGATCCGGTTCACAAGCGCCTCGCGCTCCGCGCGCGCCTCGGCCTCCTTGACGGAGAGCGCGCTGTGAATGGAGCCCGCGACGTACTGCCCCATGATCATCGGAAGCTGGACTTTGTCCGCGATGAGATCGTCGATCCCCTCGCCGATGAGAAGGAGCGCTCCGACGAGGCGTTCGCGCGACACGAGCGGCAGCGCGGCGAAGGACGTCGCCGTCGCGAGAGCAGGCAGCTCCTCGACGATTTTCTTCCACATGTCGGCGTGCGCTTGGTCGTCGGCGAGGAGAAGCGACTGCCGATGATCGATGACGCGTGTGCGCACGACGGCCGGAAGGGCGACGGTCGAATAGCTCTTCCCTTGAAGCGTCGCCGCGCGCGGACCATCCGCTGCCACGGTGCGAAATGCCTCGAGCACGTCGTCGTACACGATGAGCGCGAGGGTCATGTCTGTCGGTAACGCGCCACGGATCGCCGCGACGAAGTAGCCGCCGATCTGCTCGAGGTCGAGTGGGCCGGCGACCGCCGCCGAGAGACCAAAGATCGACCCGAGCTCCTGTTCTTTCTGTTCCCCCGCGATCTTGGCTTCTTCCTCGGCGCTCTTCGCGCCGGCAAGCTCGGTCGCGAGGCGATGCATGACCGCCGCCGCGATGAGGCTGATGCCTAGCCAGACGATGAACGACACGATCTGGATCGATGAGAGGACGTCGCCGCTATCACGCTCGGCGACGAGGATCCCGCTCTGGGTGAGCTGGATCGTGTAAATGAACTGGACAGCGAAGAAGACCACCGCGGCGTAGAGGGTCGACGCCGCCACGTAGAAGCGCAGCGAGCGCGGAAGCTTACGCATTCTCTCCTGTCGTCGGCGCGAATCGTACTGGCTCGCCTGTCAGGTGGACATGCCTACACCTCTGATCCCGAATGGCAACCGAGATCAAGCCCGGAAATCGCGCGTCGGCGTCAATCGACTGCCGTACACTCTTTGAACAGGCTCAACCCGCGAGGAGGGTGCTCTTGACGACGCGGAACTACGTGCCGATGGTCATCGAGCAGTCCGGCCGCGGCGAGCGGGCGTACGACATCTTCTCGCGCCTCCTGAAGGAGCGGATCATCTTCATCGGGGATGCCGTCGAGGACACGATGGCCAACCTGATCATCGCCCAGCTCCTCTTCCTCGAGTCCGAGGACCCCGAGCGGGACATCTACCTCTATATCAACTCCCCGGGCGGCGTCGTGACGGCCGGGCTCGCGATCTACGACACCATGCAGTACCTGAAGGCGCCCGTGAACACGATCTGTATCGGCCAGGCGGCTTCGATGGGCGCGGTGCTACTCGCCGCCGGCGCGAAGGGCAAGCGGTACGCCCTTCCGAACTCGCGGATCATGATCCACCAGGGCTCAGGAGGCTTCCGCGGCAACACTCCCGACGTGCTCATCCAGGTCAAGGAGCTCGAGACTCTCGTCGAGAAGCTCATGCGCATCCTTGCGCACCACACCGGCCAGCCGGCCGACAAGGTGCGTCGTGACGTCGACCGTGACCGCTTCATGAGCGCGGAAGAGGCGCGCGAGTACGGGCTCATCGACGAGATCTTCGTCGGCAAGGAATCGCTCATCTCGATCGCCAAGGCCGACGAAGTCAATCGCGAGCCAGCTCGAGAGCCGGTGGCGGCCCGCTAGACCATGACAACAACCGCGAAGGGCGGTAAGCCCTACCGCTGCTCCTTCTGCGGCAAGAGCCAGGATCAGGTCCGCAAGCTCATCGCGGGCCAGGGCGTCTACATCTGCGACGAGTGCATCACGCTCTGTCGCGAGATCGTCGACGAAGAATTCATGGAGACACCGAAGGCCCGGACACTCGGCGCGAAGGTCCCCAGCCCGCGGCGCATCAACGAGATCCTTGATCAGTACGTCATCGGTCAGGACAAGGCGAAGCGCGTGCTATCGGTCGCCGTCTACAACCACTACAAGCGCGTGGGCGCGGGCCACCGGGTGGACGACGTCGAGCTCGGGAAGTCGAACGTGCTGCTCATCGGTCCGACCGGATGCGGCAAGACGCTCCTTGCTCAGACGCTCGCGCGCATCCTCGATGTCCCGTTCTCCATCGCCGACGCCACGAGCCTCACCGAAGCCGGTTACGTCGGTGAGGACGTCGAGAACATCCTGCTCCGGCTCATCCAAGCGGCCGACTTCGACCTCAACCGCGCGCAGCGCGGGATCATCTACATCGATGAGATCGATAAGATCGCGCGCAAGGGCGACAACCCGTCGATCACCCGCGACGTCTCCGGAGAGGGTGTCCAGCAGGCGCTCCTGAAAATACTCGAGGGGACCGTCGCGAATGTTCCGCCGCAGGGCGGTCGTAAGCATCCGCATCAGGACTTCATCCAGATCGACACGACGAACATCCTCTTCGTGTGCGGCGGCGCGTTCGAGGGTCTCGAGAAGATCGTCGAGGCGCGCGTCGGAAAGAAGACGATGGGCTTCGGCGCGACTCTCCGCGACAACACCAAGGAGACGTCGGCGATCCTCGAGCAGGTCATGCCCGACGATCTTTTGAAGTACGGTCTCATCCCCGAGTTCGTCGGCCGGCTCCCGGTCGTCGTACCGCTCCAGGCGCTCGACGAGGGCGACCTCATGCGGATCCTCACCGAGCCGAAGAACGCGATCGTGAAGCAGTACCAGAAGTTCCTCGCGCTCGACAAAGTGGAGCTGCAGCTCACGCCGGATGCGCTGCAAGCGGCGGCGAAGGGCGCGGCGAAACGGAAGACCGGCGCCCGCGGACTCCGGACGATCATCGAAGAGGTGCTGCTCGACGTCATGTACGAGATCCCGTCGAGCACGAACATCCGGAAGGTCGTCGTCACGGGCGATTCGATCGAGGGCCGCATGAAGCCGCTCCTCCTCTCGAAGAACGAACAGCAGGTGCTCGAGAGCGACGAGGCCACCGCGTCCTAGCGCCGCTCCTCACTCATGCCGAAGCTGTACTACGCGAGCCCGCGCGACCTTCCTCTGATCGAGCCCCATCCCGGCGTGAAGGGCCGCGTCGTCCAGGCGGAGCACGCGACCCTCATCGTCTATGACTACACGCCGCGGACGATCGTCGAGACGCACAAACACAACGTGGAGCAGTTCGGCGTGGTGGTGAAAGGATCGCTCGCGATGGTCGTCGCGGGCGAGCAGCGCATCCTCATGGTCGGCGATACTTTCCGGATTCCCGCCGGGACCGCACACGGCGCGCGCGTCTTCGAGGAGATCACCCAGGTGGTGCAGGTCTTCGCTCCGCCGCGGACCGATCTTCCGCGGCCCGGCGCGAACGGCGCCGCTACGCCGCCCTAGCCGTCTCCCGGCGTAGGGCAATGACGACGAGGAAAGTGCCCAGGAGGACGACGCATCCCGCGAGCGCGAGCTGCTCCGGAGTGCCGTAGATCGCGCAGCTTCCGTTCGGCTGTCGGTTGAACGCATCGCATCGTTCGACGGCCTCTCGAACGTAGTAGACCCACCACAAACCGAACGCGACGAGGAAGCCTCCGCCCAGCGCGCGTGAGGCCCGCTGCAACGTGGCCAGGCCGACGAGAGCGGCAATCGCCACGACCGCCAGTGGGAAGGCTGTCGTGAAGAGCGGCACAGCGACGAGCCCGAGGATCAGGCCGGCGAGTGCGGTACCGAGGGTGGTGTGGACGGCGGCCTCCCTACGACTCTGATACCTGCGAGGCGATTAGCGTACCTATCGTCACGGCGGGATGCGGGGACTTTTTCCACGCGACCCGCTGCTGGTGGGGCGTCTCGGCGCGTTCCTCGGAGCGGTGGCCTGGCTGTGGCTCGGTGGGCAGGGAGTCGTGCCCCTCGCGGCCGTCGCCTTGACGTTTCTCGTCGTGACGTCGGCCGGGGTCTGGTGGCTTGATCGAAAGCGCGGCCACGCGCTCGCACTCCACGAGGTCCCAGCGCAAATCGTGCTGGCGGATCTTGGCACCGCGGGCGTCTGGATGGTCGGCAGCGCGACGAACCCGCGGAGCATCGCGTTCGTCATCGTCCTGGCGGTCGGGGCGTTCGCCATGTACCGGCTTGGGCGCGGGGGGCTCATCGCCACCATGACGACGTACCTCGCGGCGCGTCTCGGCATGGAGGCAATTCGAGTGGCACTCGGCGAGCCAACGCCGGTACCCCAGCTCGTTGCCGAGGTCATCGTGGTGTCGCTCGCCGTGCTGATCGTCTCCGCCACGGTTGATAGCTATCGCGCCGAGCAGACCCGCGCCGAGAACGCGCTCCGCCGCGGCAACAACCTCGAGCGCCTGGCGGCGGAGATCGCATCCGAGACCGAGCCGATGGCGCTCTTCCACACGATCGCCCGTAGCGCGTTGCTCCTCGCGAACGCGCACCACGCGACCATCAATGTTCGCCGCGGCGAAGAGTTCTACATCGCCGCCGGCGCCGGCACGGGTGAACGCGTCGTGGGTGTCCATGCGCCCGCCGAGATGGGCATCGTCGGGGCCGTGCTGCGCACGCGAGCGACGGTGGCGGTCAATGACTACGCCACCGATCCGACGGCCGTCCCGGCCGTCCGCGACATCGGGGTGCGAGCGCTGATCTGCGTCCCGATCTTCCTGCATGGCGAATTCGCGGCGACGATCACCGTCGGCCGGCTTGACACACGACCGTTCGACGCCGAAGACCGCGCCGCACTCGAAGGCCTCGCGTCACATGCCTCCATCGCGCTGCGCAATGCGCGGACGATCGAGCAGGGCCGCCGTCTTGAATCGCTTTCCCGCGAGCTCTCCGGGGCCATGCCCGAGGACGTCATCGATCGCATCGCCCAGACGATGCAGGCGGTCTTCGACCTGGAGTGGGTGATCATCAATGAGGTCAAGGGCGATCTCGTCCGGTCACTGGCCGCTCTCGGGAAGGCGGCTCCAGCGAGCCGCCACGGGTGGATATCGCACGGACCGTTGCTCCGGCAGGTGGTCGCCGCCCGCGAGCTGGTGCTCATGCGCGATTACGCGAGCGACAGCGCCATCGAGCCCGACCGGCCGATCAGCATGCTCGCGCGCGAGGTGGGCATACACGCCACGATGGTCGCGCCGGTCATCTTTGACGGCGAGATACGTGCGGCCCTCACCGTCGGCACGACCGATCCCTACCGATCGTTCGACGCGATCGAGCGCCGAGAGCTCCGCGCCTTCGCCGATCTGGCCTCGACCGCGCTTCGCGCGGCGAACGAGCGCCGAGAGCGCGAGCGACGCATCGGGCGGCTTTCCGCGCTGAACGTCCTGGCGTGGCAGCTCGGAGCGGTGCACGACCCGTTCGAGATCGCGCACCTCGCCTTCGACGCGGCGGCGACGCTTGTCTCACGCGACTCCTTCTCGATCGCGCGATATGACGAGCGGGGCAACGAGCTCGAATTCGTCATCAACGCGCGCGGCGACGAGGCCGGCGTGGACGAGGCGCGGGTTCCGGTCGGATCGGGGCCGGCGAGCCTGGTCATCCAGAGCGGCGAGCCGTTCCGCGCACCGAGTGAGGTGTATCTGCCAATGAAGAGTCGCGGAAAGCTCGTCGGGGTCCTCGCCTGTGGAGCGGACGCCCCGAAGACGCTCGACGACGAGGATGTGGCCGTCCTGCAGACGCTCGCGAATCTCGTTGCGACCGCGTTCGAGAACGCCGAGGCCCTCGCGCGCATGCGCGAGCTGTACCTCGCATCGGTGCGCGCGCTCGCGGCGGCCGTCGATGCGCGCGATCCGTACACGCGCAGCCACTCAGCGCGGGTCGCGGCCCTCTCTCGCGGGATCGCCGAGGAGATGCGTCTGAGCGCGGACCAGGTCCGCCGCATCCAGCTCGGCGCGCTCCTCCACGACATCGGCAAGATCGGCGTTCCCGACGCGATCCTCAACAAACCGGGCGCGCTCTCAGCCGACGAGTGGGTCATGATGCGCAGCCACTCGATGCTTGGCGCGTCGATCGTTAACGCGGTCGAGCCGCTTCGAGACCTCGTCCCGATCGTGCGGAGCCATCACGAGCGGTACGACGGAGCCGGCTATCCGGACGAGCTGGGCGGCGATCTCGTTCCGATCGAGGCGTACGTCGTGGCCGCCGCGGACGCGTTCGAGGTCATCGTCAGCCGGCGTGCGTACAAGCCGGCGCAGACCGTCGAGCATGCCTGCGCCGAGCTCCTGCGCTGCCGCGGGACTCAGTTCCATCCGGCGGTGGTCGATGCGTTCCTGCGGCTCATCGAGCGCGACCGTGCGCAGGGCGCGGCCCAGCTCCGCCGTATCGCCGGGATCCTTCACGAGGACATCGAGGACGTGCCCGGACCGGGCGTCCTCCTTGAGCAGTTCGCCGCGAGCGCTCAGACCCACGGCCGGCAGCTCGCGATCCTCCAGCGGCTCGCGTCCGAGATCAGTGCGGTCCTCGACATCGACGACCTCGCCGAGCGGCTGCTCCGGATCATCTGCGACGCGATGGGCTACGAGAACGGGTTCCTACTCACCCTTGACGACGCCGGCGAGCATCTCGTGATCCGCGCCGCGGTCGGCCCGTCCGGGTCGTACGTGGGTCAGCGCCTTCCGAAAGGTCAGGGCATCAGCTGGTGGGTCGTCGAGCGGGGCGAGCTCCAGAATGTCGCCGACGGCCGCCTCGATCCCCGTTTTTACGGCCCGAGCGAGATCCGCTCCGTCCTCTGCGTCCCGTTGCAGCTCGGCGATGAGCGCATCGGGGCGCTCGGCGTCGAGAGTCCGCGGAGCGCCGCGTTCGGCCGCGAGGACGAGGATCTGCTGACGGCGGTGTCTCATCAGGTCGCCGCCGCGGTGCGGGTCGCGAAGCTGCACCAGGCGGCGAAGACGGCCGCGGCGACCGATCCGCTCACGAGCTTGCCGAACCGGCGAACCTTCTTCGAGCGTCTGGAGCGCGACCTCGCCGCCCGCGACGGCGCCTCGCTCTCGGTCGCGATCGTGGATGCCAATGACCTCAAGGCGTTGAACGACGGGTTTGGCCACGCAGCGGGCGACGAAGCCCTCGTGCGGGTTGGTGGCATCCTCCAGGCCGGGGTGCGCGACGGCGACCTCGTTGCGCGGATCGGTGGCGACGAGTTCGCGATCCTCTTTGCCGGCGCGCCGCTCCTCACGGCGGAGCGGATCGTTCGCCGGCTGGCCGAGCGGATCGCGGGCAGCACGCTCGGGGTGGGCCACCGGCTGCCCACGATCGCCTGGGGCGTAGCCGACGCGACCGGCGACGCGACCGTGGACGCCCTCGTCGAAGCGGCAGACCGCGCGATGTACCGGCAGAAGCAGCTCATGCGCAAACGCACCCCGGCCTAGCCCTCGCTCGCTTCGGGAAAGCACGGCATCGGTCGTGCACCCATGATGTGGGGATGGGGAATCTCCTACTCCGCGTCGGCTTTGCCTTAGCGATCGTCGCGGCCGCGATCGGGATGACGTTCGCCGCCCCGAACAACTTCGGCCGCTCCGACGCCGCGAGCCCAGCTCCAGCGTCCTCGGTCGCGCCGGTGGTCGCGGGCTACCAGGCCGCGCCGCTGGCCGCCGATGGCAGTGTTTTGTCGACTCAGGCGAGTCAGCAGGCCGCGACGCTTGTCGCTCTCGCCACGACCATCGTCCTGCTCGCGATTTTCGTTATCCTCTTCAGCAACCGGCCGCGACCGGGAGGAGTACGGACCCCAGAGCGATAGAGAAGGCGCCCAACTGGTGAAAGGGTGCCGCGCCCCAGGTTCGGAAGGTCGCCCGCGAGCCGGATCGGATCCGCCCGTTACAGCGGGTATGAGGCACGGACTCCGTGCGAAGCCAGGGTGGTACCACGACGCCGCTCGTCCTTGGACGAGGCGGCGTTTTTGTTTGCAAGGAGGTTTCGGCCATGACGATCGAAGGACCGCCCCAGTCAGCGCTCGATTTTGCGGAGAAGAATTTTCGCCCCGTCGCCGTCGAGGCCGACCTTTACCGGTGGTGGGAGCAGAGCGGCTTCTTCACGCCCGCCGCCGACAATCGCGCGAAACCCTTCGTCATGATGCTGCCGCTCCCGAACGTCACCGGTGACTTGCACCTCGGACACGCGCTCGGGTTCGGGGGTTACGAGGACCTGATGGCCCGCTACCACCGGATGCGCGGTGAGCCGACGCTGTACATGCCGGGCACGGACCACGCCGGGATCATCGCCCAGGTTGTCGTCGAGAACGAGCTCGCCAAGGAGGGCATCACCCGCCAGCAGCTTGGCCGCGAGAAGTTCCTCGAGGAAATGTGGCGGTGGATGGACCACTACCGCCCTCGCATCGAGAAGCAGCTCCGCATGCTCGGCTGCTCCCTCGACTGGTCCCGTCCGCATTTCACGATGGAGCCGGCGCATCAGCGCGCGGTGCGGACCCACTTCATCCGCCTGCACGAGAAGGGTCACCTCTACCGGGCCGATCGGATCGTGCACTGGTGTCTGCGGGATCAGACCACTTACTCGGATCTCGAGGTGCGGCATATCGAGCGGACCGACACGCTCTACTACGTCCAATACCCGTGGGCTGACCCGATGCCGCCGGGGACGCCTCCGGTGATCGTCGCGACAACGCGTCCGGAGACGATCGTGGCCGACGTCGCCGTGGCCGTGCACCCGGAGGATGCCCGGTGGAAGGCGTTCGTCGGGAAAGAGGTGCTCGTTCCAGGGGTCGAGCGACGAGTGAAGATCATCGCTGACGAGGCGGTCGATCCGGCGTTCGGCACGGGCGCGCTCAAGATCACGCCCGGCCACGATCAGACGGACTTCGAGATCGGACAGCGCCACGGCCTGCCGGTGCTGTCGGTGATCGACAAGCGCGGAATGATGACGCCGGCCGCGGGGCCGCTCGCTGGTCCGGACCGCGAAGCCGGTCGCAAGATGATGGTCGAGAAGCTGCGCGCCTCCGGGCTCCTCGTGAAGGAAGACCCGATCACCCACGCGATCGCGGTCCACGATCGCTGCGGGACCGTCGATGAGCCTCTGGTGCTGAAGCAGTGGTGGGTGCGCATGGACCGGCTCGCGCCACCGGCGATCGCCGCGGTCCGCGACGGCCGCATCACCCTCGTCCCCAAGTACCAGGAGAAGGTCTACTTCAACTGGATGGAGAACATCCGCGACTGGCCGGTATCGCGTCAGATCTGGTGGGGCCACTCCATCCCGGCGTGGTACTGCCGTGACTGCGACAACGTGATCGTCCCTGACGAGGACGCGCCGGATCCGATGCGCTGCACGCGCTGCCGCAGCGACGACATCTATCAGGATCCCGACGTGCTCGACACGTGGTTCTCTTCCGGGCTCTGGCCGTTCAGCACGCTCGGGTGGCCGGACCAGACGCCGGACCTGAAGCGCTACTACCCGGGAAGCGTCCTCGAGACGGGCTACGACATTTTGTTCTTCTGGGTGGCCCGCATGATCATGCTGGGCCTCGAGCACATGGGAGAGATCCCATTCGACAGGGTCTACTTGCACGGTCTCGTGCGCGTCGGCAGCGTCAAGATGAGCAAGTCGCTCCACAATGTCGTCAGCCCGGTGGAGTTCATCGAGGAGTACGGCGCCGACGCTCTCCGTTACGCGTTGGTGCAGGGCATCGCGATGGGCGCCGACTCGCAGCTCTCGCAGAACAAGCTCGATCACGCGCGGAACTTCGCGAACAAGCTCTGGAACATCAGCCGGTTCGTGCTGAAGCAGGTGGACGAGCACCAGGAGGCATTCCAGGGCCACACCGCCGATGAGCCGCCCGATCCCCAGGGCGAAGCCGCCCGCTGGATCATCTCTCGGACCGACGCGGCCGTCGCGGAGGCGACGCGCCTCGTCGATGGCTATCTCTTCGGCGAGTACCTCGTCGCGCTCGAGAGCTTCATCTGGGGTGAGCTCGCGGACTTTTACGTTGAGCTTGCAAAGCCTTTGCTTCACGGCCCGCACGCGACCGAGGCCGTGCGGACGCTTGCGTACGTGCTCGATCGCTCATTGCGTCTGTTGCATCCGTCGATGCCGTTCCTCACCGAGACGATCGCGCTGCAGCTTTGGAAGCGCACCGGGAAATCTGACTCCGCGCCGTCACTGGTCGTTTCGCCCTGGCCGGTGGCGGGCGAGCGCGACCTCGCCCTCGAGGAGCGCTTCAGCGCGTTCATCGATGTCGTGCGCGCGGTCCGCAACCTGCGACAGGAGGGCGGTCTCGATCCGTCCGCGCGCGTGAAGGTGTCGCTCGCCGGCGAGACGGCGGCCGTGCGCGATCTCCTGAGCCAGATCGGCGATCTGACGCATAGCGAAGTCACGCTCGCAGAAGGTGGCGACGGTGCGGCGACCGTTGTCCGTGCGATCGAGATCCGTCTCGCCGCCGTGCGCGAGCAAGGCCAGGACGATGCGAGATTGCGCAAGGACTTAGAGGAAGCGCGGGTGATGCTGCAACGGTCGCGAGAGCTGCTCGCAAAGCCAGGCTTCGCCGACAAAGCACCAAAAGAAGTCGTCGAGAAAGAAAAGACAAAACTGAAGGAGCGCGAGGATCGGGTGAGACTTCTGGAAGCCGAACTAAAGAAGCGCGGCGGCTAGGCCCTTTTCGCCAGCCGACGCCGGGTCCTGTCCCGCTTCGCGGTCAGGGGCCCCTGCCCCTTGGGTCGGGGTCGCGCGCTCGCCTGCCGGTCCGCTTCCCACCACTAGCACCGCGCGCGAGCGACGCGGCCGGCCGACGGCTCGCGCGCAACCCGCTCCCCCGTGCCACCCGGCGTCGGCGCGAAGACCCGCACTCCCAGATGCAAAAGCGCCGGAGCCTCTCGACTCCGGCGCTTCTCTCTCGTCGTCTAACTTTTTGTTTGTTTATTGGTTGTCTTTGAAGATCGCGTTCGCTTTGTCGCCAGCTGCTTTGATCGCGGCGTCGGGTGTCGCTTTCGCGGTGAGGACGGACGTCATCATGTCGGTCACGACGTTACGCACATCCTGCTGCCCGCGGACGTTCGGCTCGGGCGAGCTGTATTGGATGAGGTCGAAGCCCTGCCTTCCTTGCGGGACCTTTGCCCAGTAGTCCTTCAGGATCTGCGCGTCCGCTGCGGACTTCCGAACGGGCATGTAGTAGGAGGTCGCCGCGAATTGCGCGGATTGGTCGGTCTCGCTCATCCACTTGATGAAGAGCCACGATGCGAGCTGCTTTTCGGCGGTGCTCTTGAAGATCGCGACATTCGCGCCGAATTGGACGGTCTTGGGCTTCGCAGTGTCTGTCTGAGGCAGGTTGGCGATGCTCCACTTCGCGCCGGTCTTGTCGGCGATGTCCTTGAGGAATGGAATCGACGAGGTCGTGGAGAAATAGAAGAGCAGCTTGCCGCCGGGCAGGTCGTTCTGCCAATCGAAGCCGGCCGGCGTGTACCCGCTGCCGTTCTTGTTCATGCGGTCGTACATCTGCAGCACCTGGAGGCCCTCTTTGCCGTTCCACGCGACGGTCTGGTTGTCCGCCGCCATGAGGCTGCCGCCGCGTGAATAGACCTGTGCGTTGAAGTACGAGGCGTCGGTCGTGAAGCCGAAGCCGTAGCGGGTCGTCTTGCCCGAGGCGTCCTTCTTCACCGCGGCTGCCGCCGTGGCCTCGAATTCGTCCCACGTCTTGGGGATCGGCTTACCGAGCTCTTTGAGGATGTCCTCGTTCACGTACATGACGGCCAGCGACTTCGTGAACGGCCACGACAGCAGCTGATTGCCGAACTGAGGAAAGATGTTGGTGTCGTAGTAGCCCTTGTAGATGTCGTCCTGGCTCGTCTTTGTCAGGCCGTTCACCTTGCTGTCCTTATACGGCCCAAGATCGACGACCGTCGCCGCCTTCATGTAGTCGGCGACGTTGCTCTCGTACGCGTGAGCGAGCTCGGGGAGGCTTCCGGCCTGGATCGCGCCCATCAGCTTTTGGCCGAGAACGGTGTAGTTGCCCTGGTTGAGGGCGGTCACGGTGATGCCTTTGCCGTTGGTGTCGTTGAACTTCTTGACCATGGCGTCGAGGGCCACCTGTTGCGGCCCGCTGAGCGCGTGCCACAGCGTGATGGCGACCGGTCCGGAGAGCGTGATGTCCGCCTCCGTGGACTGCTGCGGCGCTGGAGCCCCCGCGTTGCACGCCGCAGTGACCAGCATGATCGTCGCGAGGATCGTCCCCTTTACCCGCATGGATCTTCCCTCCTGCGTGACATACGCATCCCTCTCATCCTCGGATGCCCGTGCGTGCGATCCCTTGCACGAGGTAGCGCTGGGCCACGAGGAAGAGGACCACGATAGGAGCGACCACGAATGTGGACGCCGCCATGAGCAGATGGTAGCTCGACCCGGCTTCCTGCCGGAACGCGGAGAGACCGACCTGCACGGGCCGGAAATCGGGCCTCGATGTGACGATGAGCGGCCACTGGAACGCGTTCCACGAGCCGAGGAACGTTATGAGTCCGGCCGTGATCAGCGCCGGGATCGAGAGCGGAAGAACGATGCTCCAGAGAAATCGCAGGTGCCCCGCGCCATCGATCCGCGCCGCGTCGGAGAGCTCGTTCGGGATCGAGAGGAAGAACTGGCGCATCAGGAAGATCGAGAAGGCGCTCGCGATGAACGGAACGATCTGCACCTGGTAGCTGTCGAACCATCCGAGGCAGGGCAGACCCAGACAGGCGTTCCGGCTCGGGCTCATCAGGACGTAGTTCGGAATGAGCGTCGCCTCAGCGGGGATCATCAGCGTGGCCAGAAAGATGGTGAACAGCACGCCCTTCCCGCGGAACCTCATTCGGGCGAACGCGTAGGCGGCGAGACACGCCGTGATCAGCTCGAGCACCGTCACCGTCACCGATACAAAGATCGTGTTGACGAAGTACCGGCCCCACGGCGCTCGGTTCCAGGCGTCGCTGTAATTCTCGGGATGAAGCTCGGTCGGGAAGATCGTCGGCGGCGTGCGCGCCGCCTCGAGGACGTCCTTCAACGAGCTCGTGATCATGAAATAGAACGGGTACGCGACGACCACGGCGACGACGATGAGCACGGCGTGCTTCGCGATCGCGCCGACACGGGGTCGCATCGAAAACCGCGGCACGCCTCGCTCCAGCGTGATCGCCCTAGCCATATTGCACGCGCCTCCCCAGCACCCGGAACTGCACGAGCGTGAACAGCAGGATGACCAGCGTGAGGATGAACGCGAGCGCCGACCCAAGACCGAACTGCGCTTGCTGGAATGCCGTTCGGAACACCAGGAGCGTCACGGTGCGTGTGGTGTCGAGCGGCCCGCCGTTCGTGAGGACGTACACGGAGTCGAACGATCTCAAGACCCCGATTGAAGCGACGGTGAAGACGAAGAACGTGGTCGGCGAGAGAAGCGGGAGGGTGATCTTGGTGAAGATCTGTCGCTCGCTCGCGCCGTCGAGACGCGCGGCCTCGTAGAACTCCTGTGAGATATTCGAAAGCCCAGCCAGGAAGATGACGATCTGATAGCCCAGGTAATGCCAGACAGTGACGAGGGAAAGGACGACGAGCGCGAGGCTCGGCCCGGCGAGCCACGTCGGCACCGTGATGCCGAACGCGGACGCGGCAAGCTCGAAGATGCCGCTCGGCTCCTCGAGCCACTTCTGCCCTCCGACCCCGACGAGTCCGAGGACCGCGTTGGCCGGCCCGTACTGGGGATTGAAGACCCACACAAAGACCGCGGCCGCCGCGACGAACGAGGTCACGTAGGGGAGGTAGTAGAGAGTCCGGTAGAGGCCGCGCGCGCGCATCTTCTGGAACAGGAGATACGCGAGCACGAGCGCGACGGCCATCTCGAGAGGCACCGTGAAGATCACGTAGGTGAACGTCGTGGATAGGGCGCGCCAGAAGTCGGGACTACGGAGCGCGCTGTCGTAGAGCCAATCGGTGTAGTTGCCGAGACCGCGGAAGGCCCCCTGGATCACGTCCCACTTGAAGAGCGACATATAGAAGGCTGCGATCGCCGGTATGACCTTGAAGATCCCGATGATGACCACGGCCGGTAAGAGGAAGAGCCAGGCCTGAAGCGTCTCGATCGGAAACCGACGGCGCGGCGACGCGCGGACCTTCGCAGGAATGACCTCGGCCGCCACCGGCTGCGATGATAGGCGAGCGATGCCGATCTACGACTACCACTGCGATCACTGCGGTCACTCGTTCTCAGAGGTGCAGTCGTATAAGGAGCCCCCGATCGAGAAGTGCCCGAACTGCGGCAAGAGACCGCGGCGCCTCATAGCCCCCTCGGCGGTGGTCTTCAAGGGATCGGGCTGGTACAAGACGGATAGCCGCCCCGCGGAGAAGAGCGAAACGAAGGCCGAGACCAAGTCCGAGAGCAAGTCCGAAACGAAGTCGGACGCGAAATCCGACGCCAAGGCGAAGCCAAAGGACCAGAGCGCTCCGAAGAGCGAGGGGTCATCCTAGGCCGCGTCGTTGCGCGCGGCCGGGCGCTGATCGTGAGCTTCGCCGCCGACGAGTGCCCCTTCCTCGCCGGCGCCGTCGCCTACCAGATCTTCTTTGCGCTCATCCCGCTTCTTGCGCTGCTCGTCGGTGTCCTCGCGTTCGTCTACGGGCCGGACCGCGCCGAGCGCGATCTCGTCGATATCCTTCGCGACGTCTACCCATCCGCGACGTCGCAGGAAACGCGGATCGCTCGCGAGCTGGTCCAGGGCCGCGCGCTCTCCTTGTCGCTCGGCGTCATCGGCACCGTTTTTTCGACGATGGCCATCCACGGTTCGCTCGATCGCGCCTTCGCTGCGATCCTCGGCCGGGAGGGCCGGCGGAGCTTCGTTCGGGGACACCTCGCGGCCGCCGGATTTGTGGGCGCTCTCGCGGTGCTCGCCCTCGTCTCGTTCGCGCTCTCGTTCGGCACCGCGGCGGTCTCCGATGCCCTCGTTGGGGCCGGTTTCGGCGCCCTGGTGTGGGTCGGCGTTCGCCTCCTGTCGCCGCTCGCCGGCCTTGTCGTCGGCTTCGTCTTCTTCTTCGTTATCTATCGCTCCGTCCCGCGTCGCCGGCCTTCACGGCGTGCGGCGGCCGAAGCGGCCCTGGTATCCGCCGTGCTGTGGGAGGTCGCCAAGCTGGCGTTCGGCTACTTCACCCGAGCGCTCGCGCTGTTCGCGGCCTACGGGCCGCTCGCGTTCGCGGCGGGGCTTCTTACCTGGATCTATGTCACAGCGCTCATCATCTTGTTCGGCGCGGAGGTCATAAAGACGCGTGGAACGGCTTGAAGCGTTTGCGAGCCGGGTCATCGAGGGCTGGAGCGCCCGCCTTTTCGGGGCAAAGCTTCAGCCGGTTCAGATCGCCAAGCGCGTGATCCGCGCGATGGAAGCGCACCAGACCATCTCGCTGAGCAAGACCTTCGTTCCCAACTCGTACGTGGTCTCGCTCTCGCCATCGGACTTCACGCAGTTCGAGCAATACCGGCGGAGCCTCGAGCAGGATCTCTCCGAGGCCGTCCTCGGGGCCGCGCGGGACCGCAACTACACGCTCCTCGCATTTCCCACGGTCGAGATCGAGCGCGACGAGGAGCTGCCGCCCGGCGACATGCGGGTCTCGTGCGCGCTCGTCGATGCGTCGGGCGACGAGGTCACGCCCGATCCAAAAGCGCTCGGCGCGGTGGAGGCCGGCCACACGATGGTGCTCGACCGCGAAAAGCTCCTCCGCGAGAAGCCGCGAGCGCCCAAGGCCGCGATCACGGTGCGCGAAGGGGATGACCGTCGCGACATCGTCCTTGGGTCCGAGCCGCTCGCGATCGGCCGCGACCCGCAGAACGACATCACGCTCGACGACCGCAGGGTCTCGCGGAAGCACGCCGAGATCCGTCTCCGCCTGGGCCGATACACGCTGTACGACCTTCAGAGCACGAACGGCACGTATGTGAACGGCCGGCGTGTCGCCGAGGTCGTGCTGGCCGACGGAGATCGCCTTTCGATCGGCGGTGTCGAGCTTCAGTTCCGCGCGACCGACTAGATGGAGATCACGTTCGCGGTCCTTCTCTGGGGCGTCCGGATCCTGTTCCTGGTCCTTCTGTACCTCTTCCTGATCCGCGTCTTCAGCTCGCTCCAGCGTGCGCTCGCGACCGAAAACACCATCGCGGCCCGACCGACGGGCCTGGCGCATCTCGTCGTACAGCGGACGGTCCGCGGCGCGTTCCGCGTCGGCGATCGCCTGCCGCTTCGCGCGGTGAACGGCCTGGGACGCGACGCGGGAAACGACATCGTGATCAACGACGAGGCGGCCTCGGCGAAGCACGCCCTCGTGGAGTTCGCCGACGGCGAGTGGTGGGTCGAGGACGCCGGTAGCACGAATGGAACGGTCGTGAACGGCGAGGTCGTGCGGTCGCGCGAACGCCTGCAGTACGGCGACGAGCTCGCGATCGGTCGCGTGGCGCTCAGGCTCGAGCAGTGATACATGCGCAGGCGGCCGTTCCGCTCGGGCGAGGGCGCTTCACCGAGCTCTCTCTGCTCATCTGGGTCGCCACGCTCGCGATCACGGGTTTCGTAGCGGTGCTCGCGACGGAAACCTCGTCGTTCAGGCCGACGGCGGTCGTGGTGCCGGCGGTCTTCCTCGCGCTCATGCTGTCTCTCCACGTCTTCCTCGTTGGCATCCGCTTCCGCGGCGATCAGATCCTCCTGCCGATCGCCGCCGGGTTGACCGCCATCGGGCTCGTTCTGGTGCAGCGGCTCGCCTCGGATCTCCTCCTCCAGCAGCTCTCGTGGTCGATCATCGCCGCAGGCGCGTTCGCCGCAACGATCGTCGTGCCCCGCGATCTCACGGCCCTAGCCCGTTTCAAATGGACCTGGGCGCTCCTCGGCCTCCTCCTACTCATCGCCCCGCTCCTCCCGGTGATCGGGCGCGAGATCAACGGCGCGCGGATCTGGATCAAGGTCGGGCCCGGGAGCATCGAGCCGTGGGAAGCCGTGAAGATCCTCCTCGTGATCTTCTTCGCCGCGTACCTCGAGGAATATCGCGAGGTCCTGTCGCATGCCCAGCGCCGCATCGGTCCCTTCCCGGTGCCGCCTGTTCCGTATCTCGTGCCCATCGTCGCCATGTGGGGCATCGCGATGCTCGTGATGGTCTTCGAGAAGGACATGGGTGCGACGGTGCTGTTCTTCGGGATCTTTCTCGCAATGCTTTTTCTCGCGACGGGGGAGGCCTTCTACGCGATCATCGGACTCGGGCTCCTGATCCTCGGCGGCATCGTCGCCTATCAGCTCTTCGGACACGTGCAGGCCCGCGTCGACACCTGGCTTCGGCCGTTCGATGAAGACCTGCGTTTCGGCACCGGGTACCAGCTGGTCCAGGGGCTGTACGCACTCGCGAATGGCGGTCTCATTGGCGTTGGCCTCGGCAACGGGATGCCCGACCGCATACCGATCGTGTGGAGCGACTTCGTCTTCGATGCGTTCGCCGAGGAGGCCGGGCTCGCGGGCGCGATCGCATTGCTCGCCCTGTACCTCGTGTTCCTCTACCGTGGAATGCTGATCGCGCTTCGCGCGCCGACGATGTTCCTGCAGCTGCTCGCGGCGGGCCTGTCATTCATCATCGCGCTCCAGACACTTGTCATCGTCGGCGGGAATCTCCGGCTCATACCGCTCACCGGCATCACGCTTCCCTTCGTTGCCTACGGCGGCTCGTCGCTTGTGACCAACTGGATGCTCGTCGGGATCCTGATGCGCGTCTCGCAGGTCTCAGAGCGGATGAGGGATGGGGGACCTTCATGACCTCACCGATCAGCGCGAACATCCGATCGCTAACGCTGACGCTCGCCCTGGCGTTCCTCGTGACGTCGATCGGAGCGGCTTACTGGACGGTCCTCGCCTCAGATCAGCTCGCGAACGATCCGTTCAATCCGCGCCTCATCGCTGCGACGAACGACCGGCCGCGGGGAGCGATCGTCGATCGCAACGGGTCGCCGGTCGCGACGAGCGAAAAGGCCGATGCCGGCTTCATACGCTCCTACAAAGACCGGACGCTCGCGCAGGTGGTCGGCTACGCATCACCCAAGTTCGGCCTGTCAGGCGTGGAGGCCGCCTACGCGGACTCGCTCATCGGACAGGATCCGGCCGACCCGGTCTCGATCTGGAAGGCGCGCTACCTTGGCGATCGCGCCCCCGCCGGGCAGGTGCTTCTGGGCATCGACCTCAAGATCCAGAAGGCCGCGGCGGATGCGCTCGGCGGCCGCAAGGGCGCGATTGTCGCCCTCGATCCGCGGACCGGCGCGATACTCGCCTCGGTCAGCGTCCCGAGCTATGACGCGAACCAGGTCGTCGACCCATCCAAGCAGGACGCCGCGTTCGACCAGCTGAGCCACAGCCCGGATCACGCGCTCCTGAACCGCGTGGCGCAGGGTCTGTATCCGCCGGGCTCGATCTTCAAGGTCGTGACCGGCGCGGCCGCTCTCGAGAACGGGTTCGATCCGACCAAGAAGCTGCGCGTGGATGACCCCTACCAGGCCGACAAATCTTGGGGCGATTATTTCGTGCGTTCGGCGTCGCATGCGCACGGCCTCTTCGACATGTCCGACGGCTTCCGTCTCTCGGAGAACATCTACTTCGCCCAGGTCGGTCTGCAGATAGGCGCCGCGAAGCTCACCGATTACGCCAAGCGCTTTGGGATCGGCTCGACGCCCAACCTGGATCTGCCCGCCGCGAAGGGACAGCTTTCGGATTCGGGCTCGATCGACCGGCCGACGCTCCTTGCCGACACGTCCTACGGACAAGGCGAGCTGCTTGTCTCGCCCCTTCAAATGGCGCTCATCTACGCCACGATCGCCAACGGTGGGGTCATGCCGACCGCGCACTACGCGACCGAGGTCCGCGACGCCGACGGCCACGTCGTCCGTCAGATCGCGCCCGGTCCGCAGGGCCAGGTGATCTCGCCGAACACGGCGAAGACCCTGACGACGATGTTGGTCGGCGCAGTCTCGGGACCCGGCGCATTTGCGTTCGGCGCGAAGATCCCGGGGGTAAACGTGGCTGGAAAGACTGGAACCGCCGAGAACCGCCCAGGCGAGGCTCCGCACGGTTGGTTCGTCGGCTTCGCCCCGGCAGAAAATCCCACCGTGGTGGTTGCCGTGATAGTTGAAAACACGGCAGAAGGGGGAGTGACTGCTGCCCCTCTAGGAGGCCAGGTCATGCGGGCTGCACTGGGTAAATAGCACATGCTCAGCCCGGCGGGTGGCACGGCGTAGCGGGTCTCTCACGAAGCGCGGGTGCCCCGGGCACCCGCCCGCAGCGAACGACAGTGAGCTGCAAGGGTGGGGAGGGTGCGCTGAGGGAGAGACCCGCGTAGCCGGGACAGGACCCGCCGGGAATCCATGAGGGAACTAGGACGGTGGCGGGCCCGTATATGAACTTAGGGTCTTCCTACGTTGTTATGTGAGCAACCCTGATACTTCTCAGAGCGGCCGCGAACTCAACGAAGGGGTATGAAGCACGGTGGAGAAAGCTCTCGCGGCGAAGGTCAACGGCGTAGTCGAGAACGTCGAGCGGGTCATTTTTGGCAAGCATCACGAGATCGAGCTCGCGCTCGTGGCGCTCATGTGCCGCGGCCACATCCTCCTCGAGGATGTCCCCGGCACCGGGAAGACCGTCCTGGCGAAGGCCCTCGCCCGGTCGCTCGGCTGCACCTTCCGCCGAATCCAGTTCACTCCGGACCTGCTGCCGTCGGATGTGACGGGCGTCTCGATCTTCAACCAGCAGACGAATAAGTTCGAGTTCCGGCCGGGCCCGGTCATGAGCCAGGTGGTCCTGGCCGACGAGATCAACCGAGCCACTCCCAAGACGCAATCCGCCCTCCTGGAGTCGATGGACGAGCACCAGGTGACGGTCGACGGGACGACGTATCAGCTGCCGGAGCCGTTCCTCGTCATGGCGACGCAGAACCCGATCGAGTACGAGGGGACCTTCCCGCTCCCTGAGGCCCAGCTCGACCGTTTCTTCATGCGCATCCAGCTCGGCTACCCAAAGGAGCGCGAAGAGATCGCGATCCTCGACGCGCAGCGGATCATCCATCCGCTCGAAACAATCGACCAGGTGCTGTCGTCCGAGGAGCTTCTGCGGGCGCAGTCCGCTTCGCGCGAGATACATCTCGCCGAGTCGGTCAAGAAATACGTCGTCGACGTGGTCACCGCCACGCGATCGCACCCGGACGTCTACCTCGGCGCTTCGCCTCGAGGCTCCCTCGCGCTGTCGCGAGCGGCTCAGGCATACGCATCGATGAACGGTCGCGACTACGTCGTGCCGGACGATGTGAAAGCGCTCGCCGCCCCGACGCTGGCGCACCGGCTCATCCTTCAGCCGCAGGCGAGGCTCAAGGATCTTGCCGCGACCACGGTGGTAGCCGAGATCCTGGCCTCGGTCCCGGTCGAGGCGACCACCGGCCAAGCGCTGCGGGCTTAGGGCCTGCGCCCATGAAGCCGTGGCATTTCGGGGTCCTGTGGCTCGTGCTCTTCATCGTCGCCGTCTCGACGGGCGTCGAGCTTTTGTCGTACCTCTCGTACCTCGTGCTCTTCGTGTTCATCGCGATGTCGATCCTCTCGCGACTCACGCTCGAAGGGCTCTCCGTGAAGCGAACCATCGGCCAGTCCTACGCACACCTCGGCGACACGATCGAGCTGGCCTACGAGCTCACGAACGATCATTGGCTCGGGAAGCTCTGGCTCGAGGTCTTCGAAAAGTCGAACTGGCCTGAGCCTCTTACTGGCCGCGTGCTCTCGATCGGTGGCCACAAGACCCGCAAATGGAAGGTGCTCGCGAAGGCCCATCGGCGCGGTCGCTTCCGGCTCGGTCCGATCGTGCTCCGGAGCGGAGATCCGTTCGGGCTCTTCGCGACCGAGGCGCGCATCCCTTCGGAAGCGCTCCTTCTTGTCTACCCACGCGTCGTACAACTGCCGTTCTGGACCCTGCCCGGGTCGTTGCTCGAAGGGAATGTCCTCACCGGGCAGCGCTCCCTCCAGTCCACGTCGATGGTCATGGGCATTCGCGAGTACCGCCCTGGCGACGCCATGAACCGGATCCATTGGCCCTCGTCGGTGCGGCATCGCCGTCTCCACGTGAAGGAGTTCGAGCTCGACCGGACCGCTGATCTCTGGATCTATCTCGACCTGGACGGCCGCTGGCATCACGGCGACGGCGAGGACTCGACCGAGGAGCGGGCGGTCACGGTGGCGGCCTCCGTGGTACGGAAGGCGCTCGATGGCCATCGGAATGTGGGCCTCGTGACGAATGGCAACCGGGCCGAGGTGCTGCATCCCGACCGCGGCACGAAACAATTCGGCAAGCTCATGCAGTACCTCGCAGAGGTGCATGCCGGCGGCACGCGCTCGCTGCAGGAGACGCTCGTCGAGACCCTCCCGCGTCTCCGGCGTGGCGCATCCTGTCTTTTGATCACACCCTCGCTCGATCGTGCGTGGGTCAGGCCGGCCAGCTCGCTGCGCGAGACGGCAATCGCGACACAGGCGGTCCTCGTGAGCCCACCGTTCGACCTTGACGAGCGTGACCGCGCGCGCCGGCGGGCGATCCTCGGAGAGCTCGCGGTCGCCGGTGTGCCTGCCGCCCACTTGGCGGCGGGCGCGCCCATCGAGGAGCTTTTCCACCAATCGACGGCGGCCATCGCGTGAGGGAGCGTCTCGCATCCGCCCAGCGAGCGATCTTGCCGCGGATCGACCGCACGAAGCTGCGCTTCCGCGGTGGATGGTTCGCGCTTCCCATCTACCTCGTCGTGATCTCGATGTATCCGCTCTCGCTGCAGCACGCCGACTGGGTAGAGATCAGCTCGCAGTTCTGGTGGATCGCCATCGCCGGCGTGTTCGCTGGGACCCTTCTGGGCAATGGCCGCATCCGGTTCCCGAGAGCGGTCCTTGCCGGCTCCGCGCTCGGCATGCTCATGATCACGCTCGCGACGACCTTCGCCTCCACCGGCGGCGGGGCCTACCGCGACAAGCTGACGCACCTCGCGATCCTCGTGAACAACTGGATCACCCAGGTCCTCGCCGGCGAGGCCGCGAGCGACCCCACCGTGTTCGTCCTCTTCTTAGGCGCATCGGTGTGGTGCGCCACGTTCGTGGGTTCGTTCGTCCTTGCGCGGACCGGTCGTATCTGGGACGCGGTGATCTTCAACGGTGCCTGCCTCGTCATCAACGTTTCGGTGGCGCTCACGAACCTGTACCCCGACCTGATCGTGTTCACGCTCGCGGTCCTCGTGCTGCTCGTGCGCATCCACATCGTGAACCTGCAGGAGCGTTGGACGCGCCAGAACATCGTGCCGTCAGGCGAGATGGATTGGCGCCTCCTGCGCGGCGGACTGACCTGGACCGCCGTGCTCGTGATCATGGCGCTCATCACTCCACGCGTCGGAGCGGCCGAGGTGCTGAACGGCGCCTGGAGCACGTTCGAGGGTCCGTACCACAGCGTCGAGGCAGAGTGGCAGCGGTTCTTCGCCGGCGTATCGGGACCGAGCCGCCTGCGTGGGGTCTCGTTCTCCGATTCCATCCGTCTGGGGCAGGCTCCGAACCTCGGCGATCGCGTGGTCATGACCGTCGAGGCGCCATCCGGCCACTTTTGGCGTGCGGTGACCTACGACTTCTACACAGGTGCGGGATGGCGCACGACCGAGAGCGACAAGGCCGATAAGATCTCGCTCCCGACGGCCGATCGCGAGAGCTACCAAGCCCGCTTCGACATCATCGTTCCGCACTCGAACATCCTCTTCGCGGCGAACGAGCCGCAAAAGGTCGACGTGCCGTACCAGTTCTACACGGGGGCGGACAAGACCTATTCGACGTCCCTTCACGCGCTGAATCGGTCGCAGGCCGCGGGCACGTACACCGTGACGAGCCTCGTGTCGACCGCCGACAAGCAGACCCTGCGCAAGGTCACGGCCACGTACACCGACTACATCAAGGCGAAGTACCTGCAGCTGCCATCGACCGTGCCTCCGCGAGTGAGGGCACTCGCTCACAGCCTTCTGGACAACATCCCAAATGCATACGACAAAGCGGAGACCCTTGAGACCTTCCTGCGGAGCCCGCCGTATTCGTACTCGCCCCAGGTGAAGCCGACGCCTCCCGGGAAGGACCCGATCGAGTACTTCCTCTTCGATCTGCGGCAGGACTTCTGCGAGTACTTCGCCTCCGCGATGGTCGTCATGCTCCGCGAGGCCGGCGTACCAGCGCGGCTCGTCGAAGGATTCACGACGGGCACCTACGACTCGGCGAGCAACGCGTACGTCGTCAAGGAGCAGGACGCGCACGCGTGGGTCGAGGTCTACTTCCCGCAGTACGGCTGGATCGAGTTCGAACCGACCCCGTCGCAGCCGCCCTTCCCACGTGTCGACAATTCCACGGAGAGCGGAACGGGTTCCAGCGACGGCACCGGTGCCGGCGACTCGAGCTCCGACCCGAACGATCCGGCAGGTCGACCGAACCGCGCCGAGGACCAGTTGAATCAGGACGACAGCTCGGGTGGGTTCAGCGGCGACAGCGTCGTGGCCGCTGTTCGCTCGATCGATCCCCGACCGGCGCTCGCTTTCCTCGGCTTCCTCTTCCTCCTGCTCGTGGCGGCAGTCGTCAGATTCAACTGGCGCTTCCGGCGATATGGTCCGATCGAGTCCGCCTGGGGAAAGACACGTCTCCTCGCGAGCTACGTCGGTCATCCGCCGCATCCGTCACAGACCACGTATGAGTTCGCGAGCTCGCTCGGCGCCGCCATACCCGACACGCGGGACCCGGTGCAAAGCCTCGCGCAGGCCCGGGTCGTGGAGCGCTACTCGGCCCAGGGCGCCGACGACGATCTCCGGGACGCAGCCGAGACGGCGTGGCATCAAGCTGCCTCCGCGATGATCGGTCTCCTCCCCGGCCGCGTCCTTCGCCTCGTCACGCACCTTTGGCACTGACCGCGGACCACCCCAACGTCGCGCGCGTCCGCGCCCATGCCGGCGCGCGCGGGATGGATCTGCCGGTGAAGCGTTTCACGGCGGCGACGCGCACAGCCGAGGACGCGGCGCGGGAGATCGGAATCGACGTGGAGCGGATCGTGAAGTCGCTCGTCTTCCTGAGCGCGGGCGAGCCGATCGTGGTCCTCTGCTCCGGCCGTGCCCGCGTGGACCCCAAGCTGCTCGCGGGCGCTCTCGGTGCGCCGAGCGTCCGTCGCGCGACCGCTGACGAGGCCAAGACGCTGACCGGTTTCGCGATCGGGGGCGTTCCGCCATTCGGTCACCAGCCGCCGTGCCGCGTCATTGCCGATCAGGGACTCCTCGGATTCCACGAGGTGTGGGCCGCGGCGGGATTACCCGACGCGGTGTTTCCGATCGCGCCGAACGACCTTGTTCGGATCGCCGATGCCGAAGTCGCGAGGGTCGCTTCGGTCCCGGGCGGCCCAGCTTCCTAGAAGAGGTAGCGCGTCACGCTGCGCGGGAACCCGCGCACATCCCACGCCAGGACCTTCGTCGGAGTGAGCACGTAGCCCCCCTTGTCCCACTGCTCCGGCTTCGGCCGGTACTTGTAAGTCCGGCCGTACTTCGCGCCGTACTGCTTTGTGATCCGCTCCGCGGTCGGGCGGTCCACCGACGGCACGCGCGCGGCATGTCCTTCGATCATGACAGCGGTCGTCCCGGATTCGGCGCCCATCGCGATCCGCGGCTCGCGCGCGACGTTGCGCGCCCACTTCGTGTCCTCGCCGCCCTCGAAATACCACCGCTCGTCGATCCACGCACCCCACTGGCCGACGAGATGCGGCTTGCCGTCGGCGTCGATCGTCACGAGCCAGTACGACCGGGCGCCCTCAAGGATCTTTCGCGTCACTGTCCACGGCAGCATTCCGCGTTCGGTCTTCGGAACGGCGTAGCCCTTTGGCATCCGCGGGCGCGTCGCCCGCGGGCTAGCGCTCTTCTTCGTCGTCTTCTTCGTCAGCGGCATCGTCGGCTTCGAACTCATCTGAATAGAACCCGAGCTCCTCGGACTTGAATACGGTGACGAGAAAGTCCTCGCGCTCCGGATCGTGCGTCTGGACGAGCTCCTCGTCGATCTGATCAATCACCTGCTGGAGCTCGTCGTCGGTGAGGTCGACCTCGAGGAGCAGCGTGCCGTGCACCTCGAAGCGGCCGTAGTGGAGATCGATGCGTCCAACACGGCGCGCGCCGCCGTAAATCGCGAAGATCTCGCTCGACTCGGTGCGGACCGTGCGTTCGAAACGTGAGGATTCCACAGACCGCGAGAGGTTAACCCATGGCCCTCGCCGGATGACCCCGTCCGCGGTACTAGGGCGACGCGGAGAGCGGCGTCTCGAACGGCTTGCTATCTGGCGTGTAGAAGAATTCGAGCACATGTGCGGTCAAGGACCCACGGTTCAGTATCTGCATTGAGCGACCGATTCCGATCGCGATTCCCTTGCCAGCGGTGAGGTAATCGTGAAGACCGGGCTGCCGGACCTCGACGTCACCATCGAGTACGACGAGCACACTGGCGCCGCCGTGGGCGACCGCGGCGGAGCGCCCATCGGGTTCGAGCGCGAGCCTATCGAGCCGGAACGTGTAAGCGCCTTCAGGTTGGGGCACCGGCAGCTGTGGCCCCTGGACGATCCGCCGCAAGGCGCCGAATGCCGTACGTGAGCCGCCGTAGACGATGAACGTGTACCAGCGAGTCGTGGTCGAGCCAGGGTTGCTTTGGTGGAACGTCTTTGGCGGAGTCGCGGCGGCTTCGCCTGCGTGCACATCGACGGAGCCATCGTCCCAACTCCATCGGACCGTACCGGACAGGACATAACCAATACTCAGGAGCGGCGCGTCGTCAAAGGAAGCTGCGCTGTTCGGCAGGAGATCAGGCAGCGCGTAAACGCCGAGGTAGGACTGGATGTAGGCCGGACCGTCCTGCGCGCGCGTGGCGAGCGTGGCTGCCGTTACTCGACTCGCACGCGGATCGGCGACGGGGACCGATGTCGGGTCCGCCGCGGCGGTCGACGACGGATCAGGCTCGGAGGTGACCGGCGGTCCGACGACCGCCGACGGTGAGGGTAGAGACGCAGAGCTTGAGCAGCCACTCACCATGATCGAAGCGATCAGGACTGACGCCGCGGCTCGAATCATCGGTGGTGGGATCGTAGTCCTGAGGTCCTAATTGACCGGTTGCGCGACACGTCCCGACGATTTGGAGATCGCTACACCCCGAGGCGCGCCGTGCGCACCGCGTTGATGTCGGCGAAGGCGCCGATCCGCGCGCGCACTTCGTCCGGCACGGCGTCGTCGACGGTCAGGATCATGAGCGCCTCACCACGCGGATGGAGACGTCCGACCTGCATCGACGAGATGTTGACGTCGTGCTCGCCGAGGAGCGTTCCCACCCGCCCGACAAGGCCGGGCTTGTCCTGATGTTTTGTCAGCAGGAGATGGCCGTCCACCGGTACGTCGACCCAGAAGCCGTCGATGAACACGATCCGCGGGTCACCTTGCACGAGCGTGCCGGCGACCTCCGTCGAGCCGACCTTGACCGAGAGGAGCGACGCGTACCGCGCCGGTTCGGTCTCACGCCGCTCGGCGATGACGAGGCCGCGCGACCGCGCGAGGTCGAGCGCGTTCACGAGATTCACACGCTGCTCGCTGAACGTCTCGAGCACGCCCTTCACTGCCGCCGCGCGAAGCGGCTCCGGGTCCAGCTCCAGGACGGCCCCGCCGTACCCGAGTGCGAGCTGCGCGGGCCGGTCGTCGAGGAGCTGCGCCGCAAGCGAGCCGAGCCGCTCCGAGAGGCGCAGCCACGCCATCCCGCCGGCCTCTTCCGAAGGCGGGCGCGGCGCGTTCACCGCGTACCGCGCGGGCTTGCCGTCGAGGACGTCGAGGATCTGCTCGACCACGTCGACCGCCACGTTGGTCTGGGCCTCGGTGGTCGAGCCGGCGATGTGCGGCGTCAGCACGGTGCGTGGGGCGCTCCGGATCTTCGCGTCGGCGGGTAGGGGTTCCGCAGCGAACACGTCGAGGGCGGCGCCGGCGATCGTTCCCTTCTCGAGCGCGACCGCGAGCGCGTCGAGGTCCACGATTTCACCGCGTGCCGCGTTGATGACGACCGCGGTCGACTTCATTCGGCGAAGCGTCTCAGCACCGATCAGCCCGCGCGTCTTCTCGGTGAGCGGTACATGCAGCGAGATGACGTCGGCTGATCGCACGAGCTCATCGAGCTCCACGAGCCGCGCGCCGGCGGTGCGCGCCGACGCTTCCGTCGCGAAGGGGTCATGAGCGATGACGGTCATGCCGAAGGCGGCGGCGCGGCGGGCGACCTCACCTCCAACGCGTCCGATCCCGACGAGGCCGAGCGTCTTCGCGCGTAACTCGCGGCCGATGAACTTCGAGCGTGTCCACTCGCCCGCGCGAACGCTGCGGTCGGCGTCGACGACGCGGCGGAGAAGGGCGAGAGCGAGAGCGATGGTGTGCTCGGCCGCGGCGACGATGTTTCCGAGCGGCGCGTTCACGACGTACACGCCCCGCGCGGTCGCGGCGGGAACGTCGATGTTGTCAACACCAACGCCGGCGCGACCCACGACCACGAGGCGCGTCGCCGCGTCGAGTATCGGCGCGGTCACTTTTGTCTCGCTGCGCACGATGAGCGCGTCGATGTCCGCGACGCGCGCGAGGAGGTCCGCCTCTTTCAGACCGGTGGTCTGGCGGACCTCGCAGCGCGCGCGGAGCAGCGCGAGACCCTCTTCGGCAAGAGGGTCCGCGACGTGAACGATGTTGCGGCGACTAGCGACGAGTCGCGACCGCGTCATTCGCCGGCCGTGAGGTCGACGAGGCGCGGGCCGCGGGACGCGACGTCGGCTGCTGGCTCTCCGCGTACGCGCGGAGCGCCGCGGTCATGGCCACGCCTGGCTCGATGGGCTGGTTCAGGTCACGCAGCGTGAGCTCGAGCGCGCTGAAAAAAGCAACGATGTCCTGGAGCGTCACGAAGCCAAGGTGGGCGACGCGGACGAGCTGTCCTTCCATCTTGCCCTGACCGCCGGCCACGATCGTGTCGTGGTCGTCACGCAAGATGCGGATGAGATTCCGTGCATCGACGCGGGCTGGCGGACGGAACGCGGTCACCGCGGGAGACGCGTAACGCTCGTCGGCGAAGAGCTGAAGGTTGACGGCCTGCAGACCGCGTCGTGTCGCGCGGGCCAGGTCGCGGTGACGGCGGATGATCGCCTCGAGACCTTCCTCGGCCATCAGGCGGAGCGACTCCTGGAGCGCGATGAATACCGTGACTGCCGGAGTCGCGGGAGTCTGCGCCTTCTCGAGCGACGCCTTGTACGCGGCGAGGTCGAAATACGCCTTTGGCAAGTTCGACTTTTCATACGCCTTCCAGGCGCGGGGGCTCATCGTGACCATCGCGACTCCGGGAGGGGCGCCCCACGCTTTCTGCGAAGCCGTGATGCAGACGTCGATACCCCAGTCGTCTATCTCGAGGTCGGCGCATCCCGCGCCCGACACGCTGTCGACGAGGAAGAGCTTTCCGGAATCACGCACGACCGCCGCGATGTCCTTGATCGGGTTCAGGACACCGGTCGAGGTCTCGTTGTGCGTGATGAGGACGGCCTTCGCGGCATCCTTGCCTTTCTCCTTCGCGAGCTCGTCGCGTACGAGATCGGGCTCGACCGCTCGGCCGTAGGGGACGTCGACGCGCCGAGCGTCAACGCCGTAGGACTTGCAGATCGCGGCGAAGCGCTCGCCGAACGCGCCGCAGCTGAACACCAGCGCCTTGTCGCCGGATGAGAGCGTGTTCGCTATCGCGGCCTCAAGGCCGCCGGAGCCGGAAGCGGTGAGGAGCAGGACATCGTGCTCGGTACGCAGGAAGTCCTGAAGTGCGCGGGTCAGCGCCGCGAGCAACGCGGCGAACTCAGGGCCGCGGTGGTTTATAAGCGGCCTCGCCGACGCGGCGAGCACCGCCTGAGGAACGAACGTGGGACCAGGGATGCGGAGGTTCTGCGGACGGTACATTGAGCGCCCTCCCGGTGTTGATGATGCCAGCCGCTCATCGCGGCCACAAGGCGAAAGTCAGACATGGCTGAACCGAAGTTCGCCCCCTCAATCCTGTCTGCCGACTTCGCCCGCCTCGGCGACGCGGTCATCGCGGTCGAGCGAGCCGGCGCGGACTGGATCCACGTCGATGTGATGGACGGTCATTTCGTGCCGAACCTCACATTCGGGCCGAAGATGGTGGCCGATCTGCACCGGGCGACCCGGCTGCCCCTCGACGTCCACCTGATGATCGAACGCCCCGAGGAGTGGGTGGATCGCTACGCCGACGCCGGGGCGACCTACTTGACGATCCATGTCGAGGCGTCGAACGACGTGGCCGGGACGCTCGCGGCGATCCGCGCTCGCGATATCCGTGCCGGGCTGACGTTGAACCCGGAGACTCCGGTCGACGCCCTGCTCCCGCATCTCGGCTCACTCGACCTCGCGCTCGTCATGAGCGTCCATCCGGGCTTTGGCGGGCAGAAGTTCATCGAGGGCGCGCTCGACAAGGTCAGGGCGATCCGCCAGGTGCTGGATAGCCGAAACCTGAAGGCGGAGCTGGAGGTCGATGGCGGCGTGAAGCCGGACAACGCCGCTCGTGTCGTCGCGGCGGGCGCGACGGTCCTCGTCGCTGGTTCGGCCGTGTTCGAAGATCCCGATGGTCCGGTCGCGGCCCTGGGTAAGTTCAAGCAAGCGATACGTCGTTAGACGACACGCGACCCGGCGCGCGATCCCGATTCGTGCGTTCATTTGCTCCGTGGGAAGGACGCCGCGCGCGGCCGCGGCCGCGCTGATCCGCGAAGGCGCACCGGTCATCTTGCAGCGTGTCGTCGCAGAAGCCACCTCGGACCGGCAACGAAGCGACATCGTCGAACTGGAGCGCCGCCTGACCGCGTATCTGGAACGACGTATCCCGCTCTGGGTCCAGGCGCTCGAGGCGGATGACGCGGAGCGCGCGCCGGCGATCAAGCGTCTCCTGCGCGCCGATGCCGAGGCCGGCGAAAGCATTCCACCCGTGATCCTGCTCGGGACCGTCGCGATCGGCTATCGGCTCATCGAATCCGAGATCCGCACACGCGCATCCGCGTACGGATTCACCGCCGAGGTGCTGTGGGCGCAGATGGATCTGCTGCGACGGACGGTGGGGGAGATGCGACGCGGCCTCGCGGATGGGGAGAGCGTCGCCTAACTAGTCGGCGTCACCAAGCCCGAGCTCCGCAAGACGCGAATCGCTGATCCCGAAGTGGTGCGCGACCTCGTGCACGACGGTGTCGCGGACGATCGCGGCCTGGCGCCGGGGCGACGCGGTGATCCGCTCGATCGGTCCGCGAAAGATGCAGATGCGGTCGGGTAAGTACGGCTCCTGCGCGCCCCGTTGCGTAAGCGGCACCCCTTCGTAGAGACCGAGGAGCGTGCCGCCGCGCGGTAGCTGCTCGGGCGCGGGCTCGTCCTCGATCACGATCTCGAGGTTGCGGATACGCTCGCGGAACTCCGCGGGGAGCTCGTCCAACGCGTTGCGCACCAGCCGCGCGAAGCGCGCGCGGCGCAGGTCCGACATGACCGGACTCTATCGCTGCAGGGGAGGCGGGGGCAGGGGCCCCCGTGGCGCGAAGCGCCCTGCCACCCCTCTCCGCTCGCCGCGTTAGCGGCGAGCTGAAAGCTCAGGCCGCGCACGCCGATCTCACGCGGGCGAGCGCGCGCGCTCGGAGCCGGCACACCCCCGATTCGGACAGGCCAACCTCGCCGCCGATCTCCCGCAGTGTCAGGCCGCGTCCGTACGACAACACGAGGACGCGACGCTCGAGCGGCGTCAGGTCGCGCAGCGCGCTCGCGACCAGCGGCCAACGATCGTCGCGACGCCCGGCCACAGGTCGCACCTCGGCGACGTCGCCGATGCGATCGAGGGAAACCTCAACGTACGGCGGATTCGCAGGCGAACCCGTTGCGCCGTCTTCGGTCGCGCGCTGCGCCGCCCGGAAGGCGCGGCGCGCGCTCCGGGTCAGCGGGTCGCGCTCGCGGAGAGCGTCCAGGATCTGACCGCGGACGCGCCGCGCGGCGTACGCGCCGAACGAGGCGCCGCGGTCCCCCCGATACCGGCGAGCCGCCTGGACAAGACCTAGCACGCCATCGGCGATGAGGTCCTCGCGGTCGGCCCCGCGGCAGCGCGGGTCGATGGATCGCGAGGCGACCGCTCGCGCGAAGCCGAGGTGCGCGATGATGCGATCGTCGGCGTTGGGCTGGCTCATGTTCGTCGTGCAACCCAGCGGCGAACGTAGGAGTGGCTCAGGCGCGCGTCTGCGCCGCCTATCGCTCTGGGGCCGCGGGCTAGCATCGGCAGCGTGTCGCCGAGTCGACGCGCGTTGTACTTGACGCTGTTGATTCTCGAGACGCTCGTCGGCGTCCCAATGGTTGTGCTCCTGGAGCTATCCACGATCGGGTACCGGCCCCAAGCGCCACTCGAGTGGGGATTGACTGCGGCATGGCACCTCGTACTGATCGGCACGCTCGTGCTCACGATCGTCGCGTGGAGGAAGCTGCTCCGCTAAGGTCTCTTGCGCCCGCGCCCGGTTACGCGTGCGGTCCGCGCCGTGGCAGCGGGGATCGATGGATCGCGAAGCGACCGCCCGTGCGAACTGAAGGTGCGCGATGATGCGGTCATCTCCGACAGGAACGGCCGAATCGGCCATGCGCACCTCCCCTGCGGCGCGGACCGTAGTCAGGCTATGGGATGGTGTCAATAGAAGATTGACAAAGTTGTCCACCAAAGCCGAGGCTTTTTACCGGCGCTACAGCTATCCCGACTGGCTCGAAACGCACAGCCGTGTCGTGGGGGCCATCGCCGAGGCGCTCGTGGCTGGCAGGCGGCGCGGGGCTCCGCCGATCGATGTGGACTCGGTCGTCCTGGCGGCGTATCTCCACGACATCGGCCGGAGCCCTCTCCTCGCCGGCGATGCGCGGGATCACAACATCCTCTCGGGCATCGTCCTCGCGGCCGAGGGGTTGGGCGCCTGTATTGAGCCGGCGCGGCGCCACGCCATCTATACGGTGCTCGATCCGAATCTCGCGCCTCGCACGCAAGAAGAGAAGATCGTCTACGCCGCCGACCGCCGCGGTGGTCAGGTCGTCGAGCCGCTCGAGGACCGTGCCCACGACACCGCGCGCCGGAACCCGAAATACGCGGCCGAGATCGTGCGCGCGATCCCACATGCAAAGGCCATCGAACGCGAAGTGTTCGCGGACGTGTCGTTCGCGCCTGACGACCTTCCGGAGAAGGTGCGGTGATCGACCGTAAGCGTCTCGGGCGCCGCATGACCGAGCTCGCGCGGATCGGCGGCGACGGTACGGCCGTCTCGCGCCTCGGTCTGTCCGCCGACGAGCAGCGCGCGCGGGACCTCGTCGGCGGCTGGCTTTCCGCGAAGGGCGCCATTGTTCGGCGCGACGCGGCCGCAAACGTGTTCGCGCGATTCGGTGATGAGGGGGAGACGATCCTTGTCGGATCGCATCTCGACTCGGTGCCGGAGGGCGGCCGGTTCGATGGCGCGCTCGGCGTCCTCTGCGCGGTCGAGGCGCTCGAGTCGCTCGTTGAAGCGAAGACGAAGCTGCGCCGTCCCGTCGAGGTGGTGGCCTGGGCCGATGAGGAGGGCGCCCGCTTCGGAGTGGGCCTCTTTGGATCCACGGCCGCGTTTGGTCGCCTCGGGCGCGGGGTTGGCGATCGCCGCGACCGCGACGGTGTTTCGATCGCGGACGCGTTGCGTGCTCTGGGTGAGCGGGGCGATCCCGCCGCAGCGCGGCGCGACCCGACCGAGCTCGCGGCGTACCTGGAGCTTCACATCGAGCAGGGACCGCGCCTCGACGCAGCCGGTCTACCGCTCGGCGTCGTGAGCGACATCGTCGGCATCTACCACGCTCGCGTGACGATTCGAGGCCGCGCCGATCACGCGGGCGCGACCGTAATGACCGCCCGAGCGGATGCGCTCGCCGCCGCATCCGAGATCGTGCTGGCGGTCGAGCGGATCGCTCGCGGCCGCTCGGACTCAGTCGGAACGGTGGGCGAGATCAGGGTCCGTCCGGGCGCGAAGAACGTCGTCCCGGGCGAATGTGTTTTCTCTCTGGACCTGCGTGCGGCGCGGGATCACGATGGCCTCGTGCGTGAGGTGCTCGCTTCCGTGACCAGCATCGCGAGCGCGAGGGCCGTCGAGGCGTCGGTCGACGAGCTCGCGCGTGTACCGGTGACCGCGCTCGATCCTCGGATCCGCGACGTGCTCAAGAGGGCGACGAGGAGCGTGGGCGTCGACGCGCCCGAGCTTGTCAGCGGCGCCGGCCACGACGCGCAGAACCCCGCCCTCTCGGGCGTGCCCACGGGCATGATCTTCGTCCGATCGACCGGCGGATCGCACACACCGCGCGAGTTTGCGTCCGTCGACGACGCCGCCCTCGGTGCGCAAGCTCTCGCGAACGCGATCAAGGAGCTTGCCTCGTGACCGAGCCGGCCGCCTGTGTCTTCTGCCGGATCGTCGAAGGCCGCGAGCAGGCCAGCTTTGTGGCACAGGGCGCCGACGTGCTGGCGTTCCTCGACCTCCATCCGATCACGGAAGGCCACACGCTCATCGTTCCTCGCAAGCACGCCGCGTCGATCGGTGAAGTCGACGAGGTCTCGGCGGTTGCGATGTGGTCGCTGGCGCGGCGGGTCGCCGCCGCCCTCGGCGCCTCGGGCTTGCGCTGCGAGGCGATCAACTTCTTTCTCGCGGACGGCGCGGCCGCCGGTCAGGAGGTCTTTCACTCGCACCTCCATGTGATCCCGCGCTGGCAGGGCGACGGCTTCCGGATCGAGTTCCCGCCGCACTACGGTGCGGCCGCGCCGCGGAAGGAGCTCGACGACATCGCGGGCCGGCTCCGCAAGAAGGTCTGAAGTCAACGGCGCCGCGTCTGACGCAGCGGGACAGCGCCGGGTGTCTGCCAGCGCAGTGGGACCCGAGACCCTACGTGGTCGAGGGAGGGACCCGCGAGCATGGCAGGCACCCGGCGCTGCCCTCACGGCCCAGGTGCCAGTTGACGTAAACTGGCGAGCATGGCGACGGCCGCGCCCGCGACCTTTCGGATCGGCGAGCTTGCCGCGAAGGTCGGACTGACGGAGCGGACCATCCGGTATTACGAAGAGCGCGGTCTGCTCGAATCGGTGAAGCGACTCGACGGCGGCCAACGCGTGTACACCGACGACGATGTTCGCCGGCTTAAGTTCATCCAGAAGCTCAAGGTGCTCGGTCTTTCGCTCGCCGAGATGCAGGAGCTCGAAACGCTCTACGGTCGCCATCACACCAATGCCAAAGTGCTTCCGCGCCTCATCGAATTGCTCGACTCCCATCTTGTGACCGTGAGCGAGCGTCTGGGCGAGCTCGCCGCGCTCCGCGATGAGATCCGTGCCTATCGCCACCACGTGACGAAGCGCCTAGAGGAAGCCAAGTGAGCGCGGTGATCGTCGGCGCGGCGCGGACACCGATCGGCGCCTTTCTCGGCAGCCTCGCCCCGCTTTCAGCACCAAAGCTCGGCTCCATCGCGATCAAATGCGCACTCGAGCGCGCCGGCATCGACCCCGGTCAGGTCGATGAAGTTTTCATGGGGAACGTCGTGCAAGCGGGCGTGGGTCAAGCGCCCGCGCGCCAGGCCGCCCTCGGTGCGGGAATTCCGAACTCGGTCCCGTGCACCACGATCAACAAGGTGTGCGGGTCGGGTCTCAAAGCGGTCATGCTCGCGGCTTCGCAGATAGCGGCAGGCGAGGCGCGACTCGTCGTGGCCGGCGGCATGGAATCCATGTCCAACGCTCCGTATCTCGCGCGTGGCCTTCGTGCCGGCTTACCACTTGGCGAGCACAAGCTCGAGGACGCCAACCTCGTCGACGGCCTCATGGATGCGTACGGCCACGGGCATATGGGTCTCGGCGGCGAGCTTGTCGCCGAAGCGTGCGGACTGGGTCGCGCCGATCAGGACCGCTTCGCGCTGGCCTCGTACGAGAAAGCCCTACGGGCGCAGCGCGAGGGGGCGTTTGACGCGGAGCTCGTGCCGGTCGAAGTGCCGGGCCGAAAGGGCGCGGTCACGCTCGTCAACAAGGACGAGTCACCGCGTGAGACAAGCCTCGAAGCGCTCGCGAAGCTGCAGCCCGCGTTCAAGACCGGCGGGACGGTCACTGCGGGAAACGCCTCGAAGCTCAACGATGGCGGCGCCGCGGTGATCGTCGCGTCCGCCGAGCGGGCGCGCGACCTCGGCGCAAAGCCACTCGCGCGCATCGTCGCCCAGGGTCAGTTCGCTCACGAGCCGGAGCGATTTCTGGCGGCACCGAAAGGCGCGATCGAGCGTTGCCTCGAGAAGGCCGGGTGGAAGATCGCGGACGTCGACCTCTTCGAGGTGAACGAGGCGTTCAGCGGTATCGAGTGCGTGCGGCGCGAGCTCGACATTCCCGAAGCGAAGTTCAACGTGAACGGCGGCGCGGTAGCGCTCGGTCATCCCATCGGGGCGTCCGGCGCGCGGTTGCTCGTGACGCTGCTCTACGCGCTGCGCGCACGTTCGCAGAAACGCGGTGTCGCCTCCCTTTGCCTCGGTGGCGGCGAGGCGGTCGCGCTCGCGGTGGAGCTCGCCTGACCCGCCCGCCCGCTCTCACCAACGTGTTTGGCTTCAGTCAGGATCGCGAGCAGGTCGCGCGGTTCTTCGAAGACGTTGTCGGCCTGCGCCGTCAGCCCAAGCGTGACGACTCGGTATGGTTCGAGCCGGCGAACGGAGCGACGTTCACGGTCCACGACCGCGAGGACGAGCCAGGGGTGCCCGGTTTCGTGCCGTGGTTCCACGTCGACGATTTGGCCGCAACGTTCGACCGGGCGCGAGCGAGAGGCGCAAACGTCGGGGAGATCCGCGACGGCTTCTTTTTCGCGCGCGACCCGGATGGTCGGATCTTCGGAGTCCGGCAGTGGCGATGACGGCCGCCGAGACGGGCTTCGACCTCACGCTCACCGAGGAGCAGGAGCTGGCCCAGCGAGCCGCGCGCGACTTTGCGACCGAGAAGGTCCTCCCGCGCGCAGCCGAGATCGACGATCAGGGCAAGATCCCGCCGGAGCTCCTCCGCGAGATGGGTGCCCTCGGCTTCATGGGCCCGTACGTGCCCGAGCGGTACGGTGGCTCGGGTCTTGACGCGCTGTCGTACGCCCTGATCGTCGAGGAGATCAACCGCGCATGCGCATCGACCGGCGTGGTGCTCTGCTCGCACGTGTCGCTCGCGGTCGATCCGATCCTGCATCACGGAAGCGACGCCCAGAAGGAGAAATACCTGCCGAAGCTCGCGCGTGGCGAGTGGATCGGCTGCTTCGCGCTCTCCGAACCGGCGTCGGGCAGCGACGCCGCGGCCATGCGTACCTCCGCGCGACGCGACGGTGACAGCTGGATCCTGAACGGGACCAAGAACTTCATCACGAACGGAGCGCTGTCGAACGTGGCGATCGTCTTCGCGCAAACCGATCCGGCGCAGAAGCGAAAGGGCATCGCCGCTTTCATCGTCGAGAAAGGCACGCCGGGATTCACGGTGGGCAAGCTCGAGAAGAAGCTCGGCATCCGCGGATCGGACACCGCCCAGCTCATCTTCCAGGATGCGCGCGTGCCGGCCGCGAGTCTCCTCGGCGAGACGAACGAGGGATACAAGATCGCGCTCTCGACCCTCGACGGCGGCCGTATCTCGATCGCCGCGCAAGCGGTCGGGATCGCGCGCGCGTGCCTTGAGGACTCCCTGGCGTACGCCAAGCAGCGCGAGGCGTTCGGCAAGAAGGTCGCCGATTTCCAGGCGATCCAATGGATGCTCGCGGACATGGCCACCGAGATTGACGCTGCCCGCCTGCTGACCTGGCGCGCGGCGGCTTTGAAGGACGCGGGCGAGGATTACATCCTCGCCGCCGCCGAAGCGAAGCTTTTCGCCAGCGACGTCGCGGTCAAAGCCAGCCGCGATTGCGTGCAGATCTTCGGGGGCTATGGCTATCTGAAAGACTTCCCGGCCGAGCGCCACTACCGCGACGCGAAGATCACCGAGATCTATGAGGGGACCAGCGAGATCATGAAGCTCGTCATCGCGGAAGAGATCTTGAAGGAATGAGCGCGTCGTGACAGCGCCGACCGCGGGTCTTGGCGCGTGGATGCTGCTTGCGCTCGTGCTTGTCGGTTTCGGTGGGTTCTTCTTCAGAGCGTGGCAGCTGTACCGGCTGCTCCTTCTGGGCCGGAACGAAGATCGCACCGACAAACCCGCGCGACGGCTGCGCGATGAGATCGTCATCTACCTCGGCCAGCGCAAGCTCATCAAGCGCCCGTACTGGATCCGCGGGATCACCCACGCGCTCATCTTCTGGGGTTTCCTCGTCATCACGTATGGAAGCGCGGACCTGCTCTTGCGGGGCATCCTTGGCTGGCAGCTGCCCGGAACGACGAGCCCCGCCTACATGTGGATTCTCGACATCTTTGCCGTGGCTGTGCTCGTCTCGGTCGCGATCGCGATGTACCGGCGCGCGTTCTTGCGACCACCGCGAATGCACATCGTGCGCGAAGGCTACGTAATCCTCGCCATGATCGCGTTCCTCATGCTGACGCTGCTCGTGTTCGAGAGCGCCGCGATTGCCGGGGTCCGCGACCCCGGTCACATCGAGAGCGCTGCTCAGCCGCCGGTCGCCAGTGTGCTGGCGTATCTCATCCCGACAGCCGCCGGGCCGGTGATCTTTGCCGGCACGTGGTGGGCCCACGTGCTCACGATCCTGGCTTTCGCGGTCTATCTCCCGCGGACGAAGCACCTCCACATCGTCACGACGCTTCCGAATGTGTTCTTCCGAAAGCAGACGCCCCGCGGGCAGCTCTCGCTCATCGAGGACATCGAAAACAAGGAGACCTTCGGCGCGGCGTCGATCCGGGACTTCTCCTGGAAGCAGCTGCTCGATGGCTACACGTGCACGGAGTGCGGGCGTTGCTCCGATAACTGCCCGGCGCTCGCGACCGGAAAGTCTCTCGATCCGCAGAAGATCGTCCTGGACATACGCGATCAGCTGCTCCGCGACGGCCCGAAGCTTCTCGCCGACGCGAAGGCGGAGACGACGCCGCCTGCGCACTACGTGGAGTCAAAGCCCGAAGAGCTCTGGGCTTGCACGACGTGCGCGGCCTGCGTCGAAGCCTGCCCGGTCACGATCGAGCACATCGACAAGATCGTCGACATGCGTCGGCACCTCACGCTCATGGAGGGATCGGCGCCCCCCGAGGCGCAGCGCGCCATGACGAACATCGAGCGCGCCGGGAACCCGTGGGGCGAGGCGCGCGAGACGCGCGGCGATTGGGCTAAGGACCTCGGCGTTCCCACGTTCGCCGAGAAGCAAGACGCGGAGTACCTCTACTTCGTCGGGTGCGCAGCGTCGTTTGACCGGCGCAATCAGAAGGTCGCGCGCTCGGTCGTGCAGGTGCTCCGCGCAGCCGGCGTCTCCTTCGCGATCCTCGCGTCCGAGGAGACCTGCAACGGCGACCCCGCGCGGCGGATCGGCAACGAATACCTCTGGCAGACGCAGGCGCAGCAGAACATCGAGACCATGAGGAAGTACGGCGTGCGGAAGGTCATCGCGAGCTGCCCGCACTGCTTCAACACCATCGCAAACGAATACCCGCAGCTTGGCGGGAACTACGAGGTCGTCCACGCGCTGCAGCTCGTCGACCGGCTCATCGTTGAGGGCAAGCTCAAGGTTGGCCGGGGAATGACGGAAGCCGTCGCGTATCACGATCCCTGCTATCTCGGACGGCACAACGGCGTGTATGACGAGCCGCGCGCCGTCCTGGACGCGATCCCTGGCGTCCAGCGCGTCGAGATCGAGCCGCACAACCGCGAGCGCGGCTTCTGCTGCGGCGCCGGCGGCGGACGCATGTGGATGGAGGAGAAGGTCGGCCAGCGGGTGAATCACCGCCGGATCGAGCAGCTGCTCGCCATCAACAGTGGCGCGACAAAGGTGGCGAGCGGGTGCCCGTTCTGCTTGATCATGCTCGAGGAAGGCGTCGGGGCAAAGGGCGTGCAGGAGCAGATCAAGCCGGTCGACGTTCTGGAGCTCGTCGCGGCAAGGCTGGAGACCTGATGGACTTCACCGATGGCACGACCATCTTCGCGATCGTGTTCGCGTTCGTGATGCTCGCCGTTGCGTTCGGCGCGGTCGCGTTCGCGCTCTGGTACTCGGGGGATCAGCAAGAAACGTGAAGATCCTCATCCCGCTGAAGCAGGTGCCCGACTCGACCGTGCGCGTGAAGGTCGCGCCGGACGGAACGTCGATCGTCACCGAGGGCATTAGCTGGTCGATCTCGCCGTACGACGAGTACGCGATCGAGATGGCGCTGGAGCGTAAGGACGCCGACCCGACGACGGTCGTCGCCGTCGTGACCGTCGGCGCGGCTCGTTCGCGCGACGCGCTGCGTCAGGCCCTCGCGATGGGCTGCGACGAGGCCTCGCTCATCACGGCCGATACCGCCGCGCCGCTCGCGGTCGCGCGCGCGCTCGCGAAGGTGGTGGACGAGACCAAGCCCGACCTCGTGCTCTGCGGCAAACAGGCATCCGACGACGACCAGGGCTTCGTCGGGCCGGCCCTTGCCGAGCTGCTCGGGTGGGCGCACGTCGCCACGATCACGAAGGTCGTCCCCGTCGAGGGCGGTGTCGAGCTCTGGCGTGAGGTCGAAGGCGGTCACGAGGTTTGGAAGGCGCCGCTCCCCGCCCTGGCGACAGTGCACAAAAGCGAAAAGGAGCCGCGCTACCCGTCGCTCCCCGGGATCATGAAGGCGAAGAAGAAGGAGATACCCGAGAAGGCCTTGAGCGCCCTCGGCATCGACGCCTCCGGTCCGACCTGGACGATCCTTTCGATGGAGCCGCCGCCGGTGCGCGGCGGAGGCAAGATCCTCAAGGACGGCGACGCCAAGCAGATCGCCGAGCAGCTCGCGACGGCGCTGCGCGACGAGGCGAAGGTCCTGTGAAGACGCTCGTCGTCGCGGAGCGCAAAGGCAGCGAGCTACGCCGAGTCACGCTCGAGCTCGCTGCGAAGGCGCGCGAGCTCGGGGACACGGCGCTCGTCGAGATCGCCGGCGAGCGCTACTCGCCGCTCCCGTTCGTGTCGGCGCTCGCGAAGAAGGTCGAGTCGGAGAAACCGGACCTAGTCCTTCTAGGAGCCACGCTGAATGGGCGCGATCTCGGTGCGCGCCTCGCTGCGCGGCTCGGTCGCGCCTATGCCGCCGACGTGACCGGTCTCCGCGTGGCCGGGAACGCGCTCGAATTGGATAAGCCCATGTACGCAGGCAAAGTGCGCGCGAAGGTGCGGCTCGATCTCCCGGCGGTGGTCTCGGTGCGACCCGGCGCGATTCCGCTCAAGGGGGCCGCCGAGGCGCCCCAGGTCGAAAAGATCGAGGCCGACGGATCGGCCGAGAAGCTCACCTTCGTGAAGCTCGCGGCGACCGCGACCGGAACCAAGCGCGTCTCGCTCTCCGAGGCCCGCGTCGTGGTGTCTGGCGGCCGCGGCCTCAAGGGTCCCGAGAACTGGCATCTCGTCGAGGAGCTCGCCGACGCGCTCGGCGGGGCCGTCGGCGCATCGCGCGCCGTCACCGACGCCGGGTGGCGGCCCAACGAGGAGCAGGTCGGGCAGACCGGAAAAACGGTCACGCCGGATCTCTACGTTGCGCTCGGTATTTCCGGCGCGATCCAGCATCTCGCCGGGATGACCTCGAGCAAGGTGATCGTCGCGGTCAACAAGGATCCCGACGCCGACATCTTCAAGATCGCCGACTACGGGATCGTTGCCGACGTGTTCGAGTTCGTGCCGGCATTCACCGAAGCGGTCAAGAAAGCGCGAGCGTGAGACCGTTCGTCGGGGCCACCGAGCGCGAGCTCGCCGGCGCGGTGGCGGATTGGGCATCGAGGAAGGGTGTCGCCGAGCGGATCCCTGCCGCGGAGAAGGAGGGAGCGCTCCCGCGCGACGTCATCGCCGAGCTCGGACACCTAGGCGTGCTGGGGATGACGATCCCGGAAACCGACGGTGGCCTCGGGGCGTCGGCGGTCGCGTTTGCTCTTGTCCTCGAGGAGCTCTCCGCCGCATGGCCCTCGCTCGCGGTCGGCGTTGCCGTCAACAGCGGCATCGTCGCGGGCTCCATCGTTCGAAGCGCGACCGACGAGCAGCGCAGGCGCTGGCTGCCGAAGCTCATGGACGGTACGGGGCTCGGGGCGTTTGCCCTCACCGAGCCGACGTCGGGGAGCGACGCCGCATCGTTGCGGACGACGGCGCGGCCGGACGGGAACGGCTGGCGCATCGACGGGCGAAAGCAGTTCATCACGAACGCGCGCTACGCCCCGTTCGCGATCGTGCTCGCGCGCGCCGGCGAGTTCGACCCGAAGCGCACGAGCGCGGGCATCACTGCGTTCGTGCTGCCGCTGGACGGACCGGGAGTGTCCGTAGGACCATCGGAGCAGAAGCTCGGCCTGCGCGCGTCGGACACGAGCGCGCTCATCATGGAGAACGCCGCCGTCGGCGCCGACGCAGTGCTGGGCGAGGTGGGGAAAGGCTTCGCGATCGCGATGGCCGGACTCGATGGCGGGCGCATCGGCATCGCGGCGCAGTCCGTCGGGATCGCACGCCGCGCGCTCGAGATCGCCCGCGCTTACGCGAAGGAGCGGAGGCAGTTCGGCAGGCCGATCGCGGATTTCGAGGGACTCCGGTTCAGCATCGCGAAGGCGGAGAGCGATCTCGCCGCAGCGCGCCTCCTCGCGCTCCGCGCGGCGTGGCTTCGCGATCGCGGCCGTCCATTCACACGCGAGGCAGCGATGGCCAAGCTCTACGCGAGCGAGATGGCCCAGCGCGCCACGCACGCCGCTGTGCAAATACTCGGCGGCAACGGCTACATGCGTGACTACGCGGTCGAGCGCTACGCGCGCGACGGACGAGCCACGACGATCTACGAAGGGACGAGCGAGATACAGCGCATCGTGATCGCGCGCTCGCTGCTCGCCGCATGACGATCGAAAAGACGAAAACCGGCAAACAGCGCTGGCTCGACGAGATGTACGGGCCAGCCGTCAAGAAGCACCGCGAGCGCAAGAACAGGTTCTCGACGCTCTCGGACGAGCTGATCGAACCCCTCTACACGGCCGACGATCTCGAAGGGTTCGACACCGACCGCGATCTCGGCTTCCCCGGCGAATTCCCGTACACGCGCGGCGTACAGCCTTCGATGTACCGCGGACGTCTCTGGACGATGCGTCAGTTCGCGGGGTTCGGGTCCGCTGAAGACACCAACGAGCGGTTCCGTTACCTGCTGAAGCACGGCGTCGACGGACTCTCGGTCGCGTTCGACATGCCGACGCTCATGGGTCGCGACTCCGATGACCCGCTCTCGCGCGGCGAGGTCGGGCGGGAGGGCGTCGCCGTCGACACGCTGCACGACATGGAGATCCTCTTCGACCGCATTCCACTTGACCGGGTCACGACATCGATGACCATCAACGGACCGGCCTCGATCGTCTGGGCGATGTACCTCGCCGCGGCCGAGAAGCGGGGGATCCCCCTCGACCGCCTTGGGGGCACGATCCAGAACGACGCGCTCAAGGAGTACATCGCGCAGCGCGAGTGGATCGTTCCGGTGAAGCCGGCCATGGGCCTGGTGGTCGACACGTTCCGCTACGGCTCGCGCGAGGTGCCCCGGTGGAACACCATCTCGATCTCCGGCTACCACATCCGCGAAGCCGGCGCGACGGCCTTGCAGGAGCTCGCGTTCACCCTCATCGACGGGCTCGAGTACGTGAAGTGGGGCGTCGCAGCCGGCCTCGACGTGAACGACTTCGTGCCGCACCTTTCCTTTTTCTTCGACGTCCACAACGACTTCTTCGAGGAGATAGCGAAGTTCCGCGCGGCGCGGCGCATCTGGGCGCGCGAGATCGAGCGCCGTTACCACCCGAGGAACGAGCGCGCGCTTCTCATGCGGACGCACGCGCAGACCGCGGGCGTTTCGCTCACCGCGCAGCAGCCGTACAACAACGTCGTCCGCGTGACGCTGCAGGCGCTCGCGGCCGTTCTCGGCGGCACGCAGTCGCTCCACACGAACTCGCTCGATGAGACCTATGCCTTACCGACGGAGGAAGCGGTCACGCTCGCGCTGCGGACCCAGCAGGTCATCGCACACGAGTCCGGTGTCGCCGACACGATCGACCCACTTGCGGGCTCGTACTACGTCGAGTCGCTCACGCAGCGCATGGAGCGCGGCTTCGAGCGGTACCTGGGCGAGATCGAGAAGATGGGTGGCATGGTCGAGGCGGTCGAGCGCGGCTATCCCCAGCGCGAGATCACGGAGGCGTCGTTCCACTTCCAGCAGCAGGTCGATGAGGGGGAGAAGATCGTCGTCGGGATCAACAAATACGCCACGAGCGAGGAGGCACCCATCCCGACCCTCGCGATCGACCCCCAGGTCGAGCAGAAGCAGATCACGCGGCTCGCGGAAACGCGGAAGACCCGCGACCGGGGCCGGTGGAATGAATCAATTGACGCACTCCGCAACGCAGCCAAGCGCGGCGACGAGCTCATGCCGCGATTTGTCGAGTGCGCGCGGGCAAACGCAAGCGTCGGCGAGCAGGTACTTGTCCTGAAGGAGGTCTTTGGTGAGTACCACGACCCCGGTTATTTCTAAGCACGACCTGCTCCGCCAGATCGGCCAGCGCTATCGCGCGCTCCGATCCGCGATCGAGGCGCTGCCGCCGGAGCGACTCACGGAAGAGCTGAGCACGGGCTGGAGTCTCAACGAGAACATCGCACACCTTGCGGCGTGGGAGGAGACGGTCCCGAAGCGCGTCGCCGGCGTACTCGAAAGTGGCGAAGACCCAAAGCTGTACGACGACGTGGACGCCTTCAACGCGCGCGCCGCGGAGGAGGCGCAAGGGAAGACCACCGAGGAGCTCCTCACGAGGTGGACGGCGGCGCACGACCGTCTTCTCGAGACGGTCGGCTCGCTTCCCCAGGATGCCGACGGCCTGGCGTTCGAGATCGTCGAGTGGAATACGACGGGGCATTACCCCGATCACTACGGCGACATCGGCGCGGCAGTCCGAAGCGCCGATGACCTTGTCGGTCTCGTGCAGACGAATTGGATCGACTTCCGCGGGCCGATCGGCGCGATCGGGTTGTCCGGACTCGAGGAGCGCACCTCGACTGGCTGGACGTACAAGGACCTCGCCGCGCACGCCGCGGCGTGGGAGGCACGGACCGCGGATCGGCTGGCGAAGCTCCGCGAGAGCGGCGCGCCCCAACCAGGCGTGGACGACACGGATGAGTTCAACGCCGCGGTGGTCGAGCGGACTCGCGGCCGCGACGCGCGCGACGTGCTCCGCGAGCTCGACGCTGCGCACGATCGGATCGTCGAAGAGATCCAGAAGCTCACGGCGGAGCTGATCCACGGGAACGACGACTGGGTGATCGCCGTCGTCGCCGGGAACACCTACGGGCACTACGCGGAGCATTTCGACGAGGTCATCGCGGGCGTCCCGAAGCGCCCGGCCCAGCTCCTCGAGAAGATGCGCGAGGGCTGGCGTCCTTTCCGGCGCGCGCTGAATCGTCTCGGCCTATCCGCGCTGTCGGGGACGACCTCGTCCGGTTGGACGTACAAGGGGATGCTGGGTCATGTCGCGTATTGGCTTGAGCAGGTCCCGCCGGAGCTCCCGAACC
>Ga0209155_1000017_pt1 | contig 65370 bp, 73 predicted proteins | sample GraSoiAngelo_122_FD_185879 | JGI IMG/M metagenome (GOLD analysis project Ga0209155, IMG submission 185879) | Grasslands soil microbial communities from the Angelo Coastal Reserve, California, USA - 14_0927_02_20cm (SPAdes) (version 2) | ecosystem: Environmental > Terrestrial > Soil > Grasslands ... | reverse complement strand
CGGACGCGCACATGCGGCGGAAGCTTAAGCAGAAGGTCGATGCATCCGCGCTGCGCAATGTCGAAATCTCCGACGCGCCGCTCGACTCGCTGCCGTTCAGGGCCGAGGAGTTCGACGCGGTGGTTTGCTCGCTCGTGCTGTGCTCGGTGCCGGACCAGCCGGCGGCGCTTGCCGCGATCGCCCGCGTGCTCAAGCCGGGTGGACGCCTGGTGTTTCTCGAGCACATCGCCGCCGATGGGCGTCCTGAGCGGCTCAAATGGCAGCGGCGCATCGAGCCCGTCTGGAAGCACCTGATGGGCAATTGCCATCTCACGCGCCGCACGGAAGCGGCCATCGCCGCGGCGGGATTCGAGATCGAGCGGATCCAGCGCGAAAGCATCCGCAAGGCGCTGCCCATTGTCAGGCCGAGCATTCGCGGAATAGCGCGAAAGGTCTAGACGTTCACTCTTTGCCCCAACGACTCAACGAGGAGACCATGGAAGATTCCAGCAGGGACTTGCAAAACGACCATCTCAACAGCCTGGTGCCCGATGTCCGCGTCGACCGGCGCGGCTTCGTCGCCGCCTGCCTCGCGGCGGGGTTCGCGGTCACCGCGGAGCCGGTGCTCGCGCAGGCGATCAAGACCTCGATGGAGGGGCTGGACGGAGGCGACATCAAGATCGGCGACATTCCGGCGTACTACGCCGTGCCGAAAACCGGCGGCAAGCGCCCTGTGGTGCTGGTGGTCGCCGAGATCTGGGGGCTGCACGAGCACATCAAGGATGTCGTGCGCCGGGTCGCCAAGGAGGGCTATTTCGCGGTGGCGAACGAACCTTACTTCCGCATCGGCGAGCTGTGGAAGATGGAGGACATCAAGCAAGTGCTGGCCGGCTCGAACCAGCTCGCCGATGAGCAGGCGTTCAAGGACCTCGACGCGGTGGTCGCCTGGGCGAACAAGCAGCCGCGCGCCAATACCGAGAAGCTCGCGATCACCGGCTTCTGCCGCGGCGGGCGCATGGTGTGGATGTACAGCGCGCACCAGAAAAAGCTCGATGCCGGCGTCGCCTGGTACGGCGCTCTCAACTCGACGCCGCCCGCCATGCCGCAGGCGCCGGCCGACGTCGCGGGAAATCTGAATGCGCCGGTGCTGGGGCTCTACGGCGGCGCCGACCAGGGTATTCCGCCCGAGGCGGTTGAGAAGATGCGCGCCGCGCTCAAGGCGGCGGGCAAGGACAAGCAGTCGCAGATTCACGTCTATGAAGGCATGCCGCACGGCTTCAATGCCGACTACCGGCCGAGCTACCGCAAGGAGGCCGCCGAAGACGGCTGGAAGCGCATGCTCGCCTGGTTCAAGAAAAACGGCGTCGCCTAATCCGCGTACACCCCGGCCTTCTTGATCAGCGGGCCCCACTTGGCGATCTCGGCCTTGAGGTGCTTGCGCAGCGCCTCGGGCGTGGCCTGGCTCGCCGGCATGGTCTGAGCGCCGAGATCGGCGAAGCGCTTCTTCACCGTGTCGTCCTTGACGGACTCCTGCAGCGCGGCGACGAGCTTGTCGATCACCGGCTTGGGCGTGCCCTTGGGCGCGTACAGGCCGTGCCAGATGCCGACCTCGAAGCCCTTGAGCCCCTGCTCGTCGAGGGTCGGGATTTCCTGCAGGGACGGCACGCGCTTCTTCGAGGTCACGGCGTAGGCTTTCACCTTGCCGCTCCTGATCTGCGAGGTGGTGTTGGTCGTCTGGTCGCACATGAAGTCGACCTGGCCGCCGAGCAGGTCATTCATCGCGGGCGCCGTGCCCTTGTAGGGGATGGTGAGGAAGTCGGTCTGGATGGTGCTCATGAACAGCATGCCGCACAGGTGCGAGGCGGCGCCGATGCCGGCGTTGGCGTAGGTCACCTTGTCCTTGTTCGCCTTGATGTAGCCGAGGAACTCCTTGAAGTCCTTGGCCGGGAAATTGGCGCGCGCGATCAGCGTCATCGGCACGTCGTTGATGAGGCCGATCGGCTCGAAGTCCTCGATCGGATTGAAGCGCAGCTGCCGGTAGAGCCACGGGACGGTCGCCATGCCGATGTGATGGATCAGGATGGTGTAGCCGTCGGGCCTGGAGTTCTTCACCTGCTCGGGCGCGAGGATGCCGCCGGCGCTCGGCCGGTTCTCGACGACGATCGTCTGGCCGAGGGGCTTGCCCATCGCCTGCGCGATGACCCGCGCGACGGTATCGGTCGGCCCGCCCGCCGCATACGGCACGAGCATGGTGATGGCCTTGGCGGGGTACTGCTGCGCCAGCGCGCTTGCGCAGAATGCAATCGCTGCGATCAACGACGTAACGAACGAGATCCGCTTCATCATGGGCTCCGGTGGGGGAGGCGCAATTCTACGAAAGGGCAAGGGTGGCGCGCCCGGCGGGATTCGAACCCACGACCCTTGGCTTCGGAGGCCAATACTCTGATCCGCTGAGCTACGGGCGCTTCGGAGAGGACGCGCAGGATAGCCCGATTTCCTTTCCCCGTCCACGCGTTAGCGCCGCAGCAGCCACAGCAGCAGCGAGACGACGGCGGAGATGATCAGGCAGGTGACGATCGGAAAGTAGAAGTGGAAACCATCGCGCTCGATGTGCACGTCGCCCGGCAGCCGTCCCAGGCCGAGCTTCTCGATCCACGGCCATGCGAGACCGATGACGATGCACAGGACGCCGAAGATGACCAGCCATCGAGCCATGTAAAATCATGCCCTTATCTAATTCGAAACAGACCGACGTCGTGAGCACCCGCGATCCGCATTCGTCCTTCATCAAGACGCCCAAGCAGTTGATCGTGGTGATCGGGCTTTCGTTCGTGGTGCCGATCGTCGGCATTATCCTGCTTGTGCAGCTGGTGGTAAGCCGTCCCGCCCCAGATCCGAACGCGATGACCGACGAGGCGATCGCGAAACGCCTGCAGCCCGTGGGCCGGGTCGAGTTCGGTGGCGCCGGCGCCGCCGCCGGCAGCCGCAGCGGGGAGCAGGTCTACAAAGCGGTCTGCACCAACTGCCACCAGAGCGGCGTCGCCGGCGCGCCGAAGCTCGGCGACAAGGCGGCCTGGGCGCCGCGCATCAAGGAAGGACTGAACGAGCTGGTTGGCGAATCCATCAAGGGTGTCCGCGCGATGCCGCCGCGCGGCGGCGACCCGTCGCTCACCGACGAGGAAGTGGCGCGCGCGGTGGTGTACATGGCCAACCAGTCCGGCGCCAGGTTCAAGCAGCCCGCCGCCTCTTCGCAAAAGGCCGACGGCAAGAAGGTCTACGAGACGACGTGCAGCGCCTGCCACGCGAGCGGCGTCGCCGGCGCGCCGAAGCTCGGCGACAAGGCGGCGTGGGCGCCGCACCTCATGCACGGCACGGATGGCCTGCTGCAGTCGGCGCTGAAAGGCAAGGGCGCGATGCCGCCCAAGGGCGGCAACCCGTCGCTTTCCGACGGCGAAGTGCGCGCCGCGGTCGAGTTCATGGTCACCCAGAGCAAGTAGCCTGGACCTGCTTTTCATCATCGACCCGCTTGATTCGCTCAAGGCGTACAAGGACTCGAGCGTAGCGATGATGCGCGCCGCCCAGGCGCGCGGGCACGGGGTGCATGTCTGCGAGCAGGCCGGCCTGCATTGGGCGAAGAATCGCGTGGCGGCCGGCGCCACGCGGCTGTCGCTGACCGACAACGACGAGGACTGGTACCGCAGGCACGAGTCTCAGATCAGGCCGCTTGCCGAGTTCGGCGCGGTGCTGATGCGCAAGGACCCGCCGTTCGATCTCGAGTACGTGGCTAGTACCTGGCTTCTTTCGGCCGCGGTGCGCGAGGGCGCGCGCGTGTTCAACGCGCCGCAGGCGCTGCGCGAGCACAACGAGAAGTTCGCGATCGCCGAGTTCGCCAGGTTCACGGTGCCCTCCCTCGTCGCGCGCGAGATGCCGAGGCTGCAGGAGTTCATCGACGAGCACAGCGACACGGTGCTCAAGCGCCTCGACGGAATGGGCGGCGCCGGCGTGTTCCGCGTCCGGCACGACGATCCGAACCGCAACGTCATCGTCGAGAGCATCTCCAAGCTCGGCACGCGCAGCGTCATGGCGCAGCGCTACATCCCCGCCATCGCCGAGGGCGACAAGCGCGTGCTGCTCATCGACGGCAAGGTCGTGCCGCACTGCCTCGCGCGCATCCCCCGCCCGGGCGACTCGCGCGGCAACCTCGCCGCCGGCGCCCGCGGCGTGGCGCAGCCGGTCAGCGCGCGCCACCGCGAGATCGCCGGGGCGCTCGGCCCGGTGCTCGCCGGGCGCGGGCTGCTGCTGGTCGGCCTCGACGTGATCGGCGACTGGCTCACCGAGGTGAACGTGACCAGCCCGACCTGCTTCCGCGAGATCCAGGATCAGACCGGGTTCGACGTCTCGGGAATGTTCCTGGGCGCGCTCGAAGCGCGGATCCGATGATCGGCGTCCTGATCGTCACTCACGGAAGCATCGGCGAATCGCTGCTGGCGAGCGCCAAGCAGATCCTCGGCAACGAGCCGCCGCTCACCGCGACGCTCGGCGTTTCACGCAACGACGACCCCGACGACCTGATCCTGCGCGCCAAGCGCCTGCTCAAGCAGCTAGACACCGGCGAGGGCGTGCTGGTGCTCACCGACATCTTCGGCGCCACGCCGGGCAACGTGATCGCGCGCCTGCTCGAGGACGGGCGCATCGAGGGAGTCTCGGGGCTTTCGCTGCCCATGCTGCTGCGCGTGCTCGCCAGCCGCAAGGGCTCGCTGTCCGGGGCGGTGAAGCGCGCGCTCTCGGGCGGCACCGAGGGCGTGGTGCACATGAATGCCGACCGGTGCCTCGATGCCTAGCATCGCCTGCGAGATCGTCAACAAGCTCGGCCTGCACGCGCGCGCGGCGGCGAAGCTCACGCACCTGGCGAGCGGCTACCAGAGCAACATCTGGGTGTCGCGCAGCGGCCGGCGCGTCAACGCCAAGAGCATCATGGGCGTAATGATGCTCGCCGCCGGCCTGGGCGCCAGCGTCACCATCGACGCCGACGGGCCCGACGCGGAGCAGGCGCTGGAGGCGCTGCGCGAGCTGATCGCGGACAAGTTCGGCGAAGGCGAGTGAACTTCATCCTCTCCGGCTCGACGGTATCGGGCGGCATCACCGTCGGCTACGCGCACCTGGTGTCGACGGCGCGGCTCGAGGTCGGGCACTACGAAGTACCGCAGGAGGACCTGGAGAACGAGGTCGCGCGCTTCGACGAAGGCCTGCGCCGCGCGCGCGACGAGCTGGACGCGCTGAAGGCGCACATCGCGCCGGACGCGCCGCCCGAGCTCGAGGCCTTCCTCAACCTGCACCGCATGATCCTCGACGACTCGGCGCTGTCGCGGGCGCCGCGCGAGCTGATCCGCACGCGGCGCTACAACGCCGAGTGGGCGCTGCTGCAGCAGATGGAGAAGCTCACCGAGCGCTTCGACGAGATCAACGACCAGTACCTGCGCGAGCGCAAGGCCGACGTCCAGCAGGCGGTCGAGCGGGTGCTGAAGGCGCTGATGGGCGGGCACGTCCTGCCCGAGCCGGCGCTGTCGCAGGAGCAGCGGCTGATCGTGGTGGCGCACGATCTGTCGCCCGCCGACATGATCCTTTTCAAGCGCCATCACTTCGGCGGCTTCGTCACCGACGTCGGCGGCGTCACCTCGCACACGGCGATCGTCGCGCGCAGCCTCGGCATCCCGGCGATCGTCGGCCTGCACCACGCCTACCAGACCATCAGCGAAGGCGAGCTGCTGATCGTCGACGGCGTGCACGGCGTGCTGATCGTCAATCCCGACCCGCTGGTGCTCGAGGAGTACAAGAGCCTGCAGTCGCAGCTCGGCCTCGAGCGCAAGCGGCTGAAGCTGCTCAAGTCCACGCCCGCCGCGACGCTCGACGGCACCCCGATCGAGCTCTACGCCAACATCGAGCTGCCGCAGGACGTGGCCGAGGCGCTGGAGGCGGGCGCCGAGGGCGTGGGCCTGTTCCGCACCGAGTTCCTGTTCCTCAACCGCAGCGACCTGCCGCGCGAGGACGAGCAGTTCGAGGCTTACCGGCAGGTGGCGCAGGCGATGGCCGGCCGGCCGGTGGTGCTGCGCACGCTCGACATCGGCGCCGACAAGGCGATCCCTGCCGGCGAAGACGGCGCCCGCACCATGCCCAACCCGGCGATGGGGCTGCGCGCCATCCGCTGGTGCCTCGCCGAGCCGCACATGTTCCTCACGCAGCTGCGCGCCATCCTGCGCGCCTCGCACTACGGCAAGGTGCGCATCCTGCTGCCGATGCTCGCGCACCTGCACGAGATCGAGCAGACGCTCGCGCTCCTCCGCCAGGCGAAGCAGCAGCTCGACGAGCGCGGTGTACCGTACGAGCGCGACATCGAGGTCGGCGGCATGATCGAGATCCCGGCCGCGGCGCTCGCGCTGCCGATTCTCATGCGGCGGCTGAATTTCCTGTCGATCGGCACCAACGACCTGATCCAGTACACCCTCGCCATCGACCGCACCGACGACTCGGTGGCGCACCTCTACGACCCGCTGCACCCGGCGGTCCTGACGCTGGTCGCGAACACGATTCAAACTGCGACCAGGGGAGGCGTCCCGGTCGCAGTCTGTGGAGAGATGGCGGGCGACCTGCAGCTCACGCGCCTGCTGCTCGGCCTGGGGCTGCGCAACTTCTCCATGCACCCGTCGCAGCTCCTGCCGATCAAGGAGCGCATCCTGCGCACCAGCCTCGCCGAGGTCCAGACGCACGCGCAGCGCGTGCTGCGCGCCACCGACCCGGCGAAGACGCGCGAGCTGCTCGACGAACTGAACGCGTGAGCGGTCCGCTTCACGGCGTGCGCGTGCTCGATCTCACCACCGTGGTGATGGGTCCTTACGCGACCCAGATCCTCGCCGATTTCGGCGCCGACGTGATCAAGCTCGAGCCGCCCGAGGGCGACGTCATGCGCTACGCCTGGCCGTTCCGCAATCCGGGCATGGGGAGCATCTTCCTCAACACCAACCGCAACAAGCGCTCGCTCGCGCTCGACCTGAAGCAGGCCGCGGCGCGCGAAGCCTGCCTCGCCCTCGCCGCGAAGTCGGACGTGCTGGTCTACAACATCCGGCCGCAGGCCATGGCCCGCCTCAAGCTTTCGTACGAGGAGGTGCGGGCGGTCAACGAAAGAATCATCTATGTGGGTTGCTTCGGCTACAGCCAGCGCGGCCCGTATGCCGCGAGGGCGGCCTACGACGACATGATCCAGGGCGCCGCCGGGATCCCTTGGCTCCTCAAGCGGCAGGGCGCGAGCGAGCCGCGCTATGCGCCGATGATCATCGCCGACCGCTCGGTCGGCCAGCAGGTGGCGAGCGCGGTGAGCGCCGCGCTGTATCACCGCGAAAAGACCGGCAGCGGGCAGCGCGTCGACGTGCCGATGTTCGAGCACCTGCTGCAGCTGGTGCTCGGCGACCATCTGGGCGGCTACACCTTCGAGCCGCAGCACGGCGAGCCCGGCTACCACCGCATCCTCGCCCCGGACCGCCGTCCCTACGAGACGCGCGACGGCTACGTCTGTGCGCTGATCTACAACGACAAGCAGTGGAAGGCGTTTTTCGACATCCTCGGCAAATCGGAGATCTTCTCGCTGCCCGAGTTTTCCACCCAGGAAGCGAGGAGCAAGAACTACAACCGCGCCTATGCCATGGTCGCCGAGGAAATGAAACAGCGCACCACCGCGCAGTGGGTCGAGGCGCTCGGCCGCGCCGACATCCCAGTGCAGCGCATGAACAGCATCGACGACATCGTCGCCGACCCTCATCTTGCGGCGATCGGCTACCTGGGGATCGTGGAGCATCCCACCGAGGGCCGGATCAAGTCCCTGGCGGTGCCCTCGGAATGGTCGCAATCCCAGCCCGAGTACCGGCGCCACGCGCCGCGGCTGGGCGAGCACACGCGGGAGGTGCTGCGCGAAGCGGGCCTGCCGGAGGAGAGAATCGAGTCCCTGCTGCAATCCGGAGCGGCAAAAGAACCTCCGCTATAATTCGCCGCGCGCCGATTTGATGTTCAGCTTGCGGGCGCCTAACAAATGCCGCTAAAGAGACTTACTTGAACGCATCCCCTGATCCGTCGTCCGTCGGCGCCGTAAGCGCGCGGATGGCGCACTTCGACCAGCCGCTGCGGCTGCGCAGCGGCGCCGAGCTGCCCGCCTTCGACATCGCCTACGAGACCTACGGCACGCTGAATGCGGCGCGCTCGAACGCGGTGCTGGTGTGCCACGCGCTCAACGCCTCTCACCATGTCGCCGGGTTTTACGAGAGCGACCCCGGCAACGTGGGGTGGTGGGACAACCTGGTCGGCCCGGGCAAGCCGCTCGACACGCGCCGCTTCTTCGTCGTCGGCTCGAACTATATCGGCAGCTGCTTCGGCTCGACTGGGCCCGCCTCGATCAACCCCGCGAGCGGCAGGCCCTGGGGCGCCGATTTCCCGGTGGTGACGATCGAGGACTGGGTCGAGGCGCAGGCGCGGCTCGCCGACCGTCTCGGCATCGAGCGCTTCGCGGCGGTGATCGGCGGCTCCCTCGGCGCGATGCAGGCGCTGCAGTGGACGCTTTCGTACCCCGAGCGCATCCGCCACTCGATCGTGGTCGCGGCCGCGGCGCGGCTCACGCCGCAGAACATCGCCTTCAACGAGGTCGCACGCCAGGCGATCATGACCGACCCGGATTTCCACGGCGGGCACTACTACGACAAGGGCGTGGTGCCGACGCGGGGGCTGCGCCTCGCGCGCATGCTCGGCCACATCACCTATCTCTCGGGCGAGGCGATGGCGCAGAAATTCGGCCGGCTGCTGCGGCGCGGTACGCCAGGCTTCGACTTCGACATCGACTTCGAGATCGAGTCCTACCTGCGCTACCAGGGCGACAAGTTCTCGACCTACTTCGACGCCAACACCTACCTGCGCATCACCAAGGCGCTCGACTATTACGATCCGGCCGCCGACTACGGCGGCGACCTCACCGCGGCGCTGGCGCGCGCGAAGGCCGCGTTTCTCGTCGTTTCGTTCAATTCCGACTGGCGCTTCCCGCCGCCGCGCTCGCGCGAGATCGTGCGCGCGCTGCTCGACAACCGGCGCATCGTCTCCTATCTGGAGATCGCCGCGCCCGGCGGGCACGACGCGTTCCTGCTCGAGGATCCGCGCTACCACGCCGCGCTGCGCGCCTATTTCGCCAACCTGGAGCTATGACCCCCTCCGGACAGGCGCTGCTTGCCGCGCGCCCCGATTTCGCCGCCATCGCGCAGTGGCTCGAGCGCGGCGCGCGCGTGCTCGACCTCGGCTGCGGCGACGGCGCGCTGCTGCGCTACCTGTGGCAGGCGCGCGCGGCGCCAGGCTACGGCGTGGAGATCGACGACGACAGCGTGATCGCCTGCGTGTCGAACGACGTCAACGTGCTCCAGGTCGACCTGGAGAGCGGGCTGTCGCTGTTCTCGGACCATTCGTTCGACTGCGTGATCCTTTCGCAGACGCTGCAGGCGGTGCGCCATACCGAAGGCGTCCTGCGCGAGATGCTGCGCGTCGGGCGCGAGGCGATCGTCAGCTTTCCGAATTTCGGCCACTGGAGCGCCCGCCTGCAGGTCGCGCTCGGCCGCATGCCGGTGTCCGAGGCGCTGCCCTACGAGTGGTACGAGACGCCGAACGTGCACCATTGCACCGTCGCCGACTTCGAGGACCTGTGCCGCAGCCTGCGCTTCAGGATCCGCGAGCGGCTGGTGCTGCACCATGGCAAGCCGGTGAGGCTGCTTCCCAATTTGCTGGGCAGCCTCGCCGTGTACCGCTGCACCACGCAGTGAACGCCCAGAAAACCGCGCTGCGCACGGTGGCGCTGTTCGAGGCGTTCAAGGGGGCGCTGGTCCTCGCCGCCGGCTGCGGACTGCTGGCTCTTTTTCACGGCGACGCACAGCGCTTTGCCGACGCACTGGTCGGCCGCCTGCACCTCAACCCGGCGAAGAACACCCCGCAGGTGTTCCTGCGGCTGCTGGAGAATATTTCCAATTCCCAGCTCTGGGCGCTGGCCGGGTTCGCCGCGCTTTACGCGAGCCTGCGTTTCATCGAGGCCTATGGCCTGTGGCGCGGCCGGCGCTGGGCCGAGTGGCTCGCGGCGCTGAGCGGCGGCATTTATGTGCCGATCGAGCTCTACGAGCTAGCCCGCCACGTGACCTGGATCAAGATCGGCGCCTTGATTCTGAATGCCGCCGTGGTCGCATACATGTGCTATGCGCTATGGGTTTCCAGGCGGCGGCGACCACCGGCGGCCTGATGCGGGGCGACGCCGTTCTACGCGTCTAATGGGACGAGCCGCTAATAACTATTCTCCGGCCTAACGTAACACTTGAACTCCACCACATTGCCCGAAGGATCGGCGATCATGAAGCTTTGATGCTCGTGAGGCGTTTCGCGAAATCGCACCACAGGACGCACCAAAAACTTGATCCCGAGGCTCTCGACGTGGTCGCGCATTCGTGAGAAATCGTCGTTCTGCAGAAATGTGAGCCCGAAATGCCGCGGATATGCCCGTGGGTTGACTTCAGTCGCACGCCTTTCGAGATGACAGACCAGTTGCAGAACCCCGCCAAAGCTGAATGTGACGCGGTCTTTGAGGATCCGTACCGGCTGCGCACCAAGCACTTCGGAGTACCAGCGAGCAGCCTCCTCGAGCGCGCGGCACGGCACCGCGACGTGCGCGATGTAGCGTCCCGCAATTACCCGGGTGTTGTCCAGCAAGCCGTCGGCGAGCTTGAATTCGGTCATGTCGCAATCAATAGATCCCAACAAGAAAAGCGTATCAGCAACGGCGTGTCCGTAACGCGGTTCTATTTATTCGGATGACAAACGTTAACATCCGCTCTCCCAAGCGATCAAGCTGAGCTAGTGAAAGCAGCGTTCACTGATGATGATGGCGGATTACGCTGCTACGTTGCCCGGGAAGAGGTAGCCGGCGATTTGTCCAGTTCCTCAACGCGAGCGCGCTGCCACCAGAGCATGGCGATGCCCGGCAGCGCGACGAGGAAGGTGAAGAAGAAAAACGCCGTCCAGCCGAAGCTCTCGGCCAGGGCGCCGGCGGCGGGGCCGACGTAGACGCGGCCGAGCGAGGCGAGCGCGGAGAGCAGCGCGTACTGCGTCGCCGAGAAGCGCCGGTCGCACATCGCCATGAGCAGCGCGACGAAGGCCGCGGTGCCCATGCCGCCGCACAGGTTCTCCGCCGCGATCACCGTGATCATCAACGGGTAGCTCTTGCCCGCCGCGGCAAGCAGCATGAAGCCGAGGTTCGTGAACGCCTGCAGAAATCCGAACAGCAATAGCGATTTGAAAAGTCTCAGCCTGGCCATCAGCGCGCCGCCGATCAGCAGGCCGAGGATGGTGGCGCCGACGCCGAGCCACTTGTTGGCCCAGCCGACGTCGGTGAGCGAAAATCCGGCGCCGCGCAGAAGGAACGCGGTGCTCAGCGTCCCGGCGAAGGCATCGCCCAGCTTGTACAGGATGATGACGAGGAGGAGCAGCCAGGCGCCGCGCCTCGAGAAGTACTCGGCGAGCGGCTCGCGCACCGCCTCGGCGAGCGTCTTCGGCGCCCTGGGCGGCGTCGCTGGCTCTGCCGCGGCCCAGGTCGCGGCCACCCCGACGAGCATCAGGGCCGCCATCAGCCAGTACGCCTGCGTCCAGCCGATCCAGTTGTCGACCAGGATGAGCGCGAGGCCCCCCGAAACCAGCATCGCGATGCGGTAGCCGAGCACCGAGACCGCGGCGCCGGCGCCGCGCTCCTCGGCGCCGAGCACATCGGCGCGGTAGGCGTCGAACACGATGTCCTGCGAGGCGGACAGGAACGCCACGGCGAGCGCGAGCGCGGCGAGGAGCAAAGGCGCCTCTTTCGGCGAAACCGTCCCCATGCAGGCGATCGCGGCGAGCAGCGCAGCCTGCGTGGCGAGAAGCCACCCGCGCCGCCTGCCGAGCAGCGGGATGCTGTAGCGGTCCATCAGCGGCGCCCACAGGAACTTGTAGACGTAAGGCTGGCCGACGAGCGTGAACCAGCCGATCGCCTGGAGGTCGATGCCCTCGACCGCCAGCCAGGCCTGCAGCGTCGCGCCGGTGAGCGCGAGCGGCAGGCCCGAGGAGAAGCCCAGCAGAAGAAGAAGAAAGATCCTCTTGCTGCGAAAAACCGAAATCAAGGTGCCTAAAGCAGCCACTCGTAGTCGATCGTCAGCGGCGCGTGGTCGGAAAAGCGCTTCGCCTTGTAGATCGATTCCCTGCGCGCGGCGGCGGCGATCCCGGGGGTGGCGATCTGGTAATCGATGCGCCAGCCGACGTTCTTCGCCCAGGCCTGCCCGCGATTCGACCACCAGGTGTACTGGCCGGGCTTCTGGTTGAGGCGCCTGAAAACATCGACGAAGCCCAGCCCGTCGAACACGCCGGTGAGCCAGGCGCGCTCCTGCGGCAGGAAGCCGGAGTTCTTCTGGTTCGACCTCCAGTTCCTCAGGTCGATCTCCTGGTGCGCTATGTTCCAGTCGCCGCACAGGATGATCTCGCAGCCGCGCTGCCTGAGCTTCATCAGCTGCTTGAGGAAGACCTTGAGGAAGCGGAACTTGGACTTCTGTCGATGCGGCCCTGCCGAACCCGATGGCAGGTACACGGAGACCACCCACAGCCTGCCGAAGCGCGCCTCGACGTAGCGCCCCTCGGCGTCGAACTCGCGGCTCTCGAAGCCGCGCCTGACCTCGTCCGGCGCGCTGCGGCTATACAGGGCGACGCCGCTGTAGCCTTTCTTCTCGGCGAAGGCGTGGCAGGCCGCGAACGCCTTCAGGCCGTGCAGCCTGGCGTCGAGGTCGATCTCCTGGCACTTCATCTCCTGCAGGCACACCACGTCGGCGCGCTGCGCCGCGAGCCAGCGAAACAGGCCCTTCTTCGCCGCCGAGCGGATGCCGTTGACGTTGAGAGTGACGACCCTCAAGACGATGGGAAAGTGGAGACCCCGCCGTGCGCCGCCGACCACTGCGCCGGCGCGTGCAGAAACTTCTCGACTTCGCCGATCTGCGCCGGCTCGAGGTAGCCGCCCTTCTTCACCAGCGCGAGCACGTCCCACCACGTGGCGAGATGATGCAGGCGCACGTTGAGCTCGGCGAGCGTCTTCTTCGACTCGGGGAAGATGTCGTAGTAGAAGTTGACGAACACGTGCTCGACGATCGCGCCCGCCTCGCGCAGCGCCTTGCAGAAATTGATCTTCGAGCGCCCGTCGGTGGTGAGGTCCTCGACCAGCAGCGTGCGCGCGCCCTCGCGGATGTCGCCCTCGATCTGCGCGTTGCGGCCGAAGCCCTTCGGCTTCTTCCTCACGTATTGCATCGGCAGCGCGAGGCGCTCGGCGATCCACGCTGCATACGGGATGCCTGCCGTCTCGCCGCCGGCGACCACGTCGAACTGCTCGAAGCCGACGTCGCGCGCGAGCGTCGCGACGGCGAAGTCAACCAATTGACCCCGGAGGCGCGGATAAAAGATGAGCTTGCGGCAGTCGATGTACACCGGGCTCGCCCAGCCGGAGGTGAAGACGAACGGCCGGTCCTGGAAAAACAGCACCGCCTTCACCTCGAGCAGCATCTTGGCGGTGGTCTCGGCTATGAACGCCTGGTCGGCGAAGTGCATGAGCGGCGCGAATTTTAACAGGTTAGAATCCGCCTACCTCGCGCTCCGTGGAGAAGCATGCGATGGTACGGGAGCTAACAACAATCGCTGCAACGGCGCTGATCATCGCGTCGCTCGCTGCGCACGCTCAATCGACGCCCGGCCAGCTCACCTACCGCTGCGTCGGCAAGGACGGCAAGAAATACTACGGCTCGACGGTGCCCCTGCCGTGCCTCGGCCAGCCGATCGAGCAGCTCAATACTTCCGGCATGGTCGTCAAGCGCATTAACCCGGAGGGCGAGGAGAAAGAGCGTGCGGTGAAGGAAGCCGAGGCGAAGAAAAAGCGCGAGGAGGACGCTGCCCGCCGGGAAGCCGTCCGCCGCAACAGCGCCCTGCTCGCCACCTACACCAGCGCGCAGGACATCGACGAAGCCCGCTCGCGCGCTCTTGCCGACAACCAGAAGGCGGTCAAGGCCGTCGAGCTGCGCATCGAGGCGATCAGGAAGCGCCAGGCGAGCTATGACAAGGAGCTCGAGCTCTACAAGGGCGACAACAAGCCGCCGGCGCGGCTCCAGGATGACATCAGGGACGCGGAAATCGACCTGCAGGCGCAGGAAAACCTGCTCGCGGTAAAGAAGAAGGACGCCGATACCATCAACGCCAAGTACGACCAGGACAAGCAGCGCTACCTGGAGCTCACCGGCCGCAGGTAGCTCAGCCCGAGAGCTTGCGGCGCAGCACCCGGTTGACCTGCTCGGGGTCAGCCTTGCCTTTCGTTGCTTTCATGACCTGCCCTACCAGGGAATTGAAGGCCTTTTCCTTACCCGCGCGGTAGTCCTCTACTTGCTTCGCATTCGAAGCGAGCACATCGTCTACCAATTTTTCAATCAGTGCGGAGTCGCTGATTTGCCTGAGGCCGCGTTTCTCGATTATCTCGTCCGCTCCTCCCTCGCCGGCCCACATGGCGTCGAACACCTCCTTCGCCATCTTGCCCGAGAGGGTGCCGTCGGCGATGCGCTTCAGCAACCCGGCAAGGGACGCAGGGCTTAGCTTCGATTCGCTTACCGGGAGGTCCGCCTCGTTGAGCGCCGCGTTCAGCGCGCCGGTCTGCCAGTTGGCGCACAGCTTCGCATCGACGCCGGCCGCCTTGACCAGCGCCTCGAAATAGCCGGCCGCGGCGCGCGATGCCGTCAGCACGCCAGCGTCGTACGCGGGCAGCGCGTATTGGCGCGCGAAGCGCTCGCGCGTCGCATCCGGCAACTCCGGCATTTCGGTCTCGATTTTCCTGATTTGTTCCTCGCGCAGCACCAACGGCAAAAGATCGGGATCCGGGAAGTAGCGATAGTCGTGAGCGTCCTCCTTCGTGCGCATGGAGCGCGTCTCGTCGCGTTCCGCATCGTAGAGCCGGGTCTCCTGCTCGACTTTGCCGCCTTCCTCGAGCAGCTCGATCTGGCGCCGCGCCTCGAATTCGATCGCGCGCTCCATGAAGCGGAACGAATTGAGGTTCTTGATCTCGCAGCGCGTGCCCAGTTTGTTCTCTCCTGCCCTTTTTACCGAAACGTTCGCGTCGCAACGAAACGAGCCTTCCTGCATGTTCCCGTCGCAGATGCCGATCCACATCACGAGCCCGTGCAACGCGCGCGCGTACGCGACCGCCTCTCTTGCGCCGCGCAGCTCGGGCTCGGAGACGATCTCGAGCAGCGGCGTGCCGGCCCGGTTGAGGTCGACGCCGGTCATGCCGTGGGAGAGCTCGTGCAGCAGCTTGCCGGCGTCTTCCTCCAGGTGGGCGCGCGTGAGCCGCACGCGTCTTTCTTCCCCGTCGACAAAGAACTTCACTTCCCCTCCGGCGACGATCGGCAGCTCGTACTGGCTGATCTGGTAGCCCTTGGGGAGGTCGGGATAGAAATAATTTTTGCGCGCGAAGATCGAGCGGCGGTTGATCTGCCCCTTGACGGCCAGGCCGAAGCGGATCGCATGCTCCACGGCCTTGGCGTTCGCCACCGGCAGCGTGCCCGGCAGCGCGATGTCGACCGCGGAGGCCTGGGTGTTCGGCGGGGCGCCGAACGCGGTCGCGGCGCCCGAGAACATCTTGCTCCGCGTGGCGAGCTGCGCGTGCGTCTCGAGGCCGACGACGATTTCCCAGCCGGTCATAGCGGCGTATCGTTCGGCACCCGCAGGTGCCAGTCGGTCGCCTGCTGATAGCGGTGCGCGATGCCGAGCAGGGCCGCCTCGGAGAAGTAGCTCCCCATCAGCTGCAGCCCGACGGGAAGTCCCTTGCCGTCGAAGCCGCAGGGCACCGAGAGCGCCGGCAGCCCGGCGAGCGGCGCCGGAACGGTGAAGATGTCGCCCAGGTACATCTGCACCGGGTCGTCGCTTTTCGCGCCGAGCTCGAACGCGGTGCCCGGCGAGGTCGGTCCCATGATCACGTCGCAGCGCTCGAACGCCGCGGCGAAGTCGCGCGCGATCAGGCGCCGGATCTTCTGCGCCTGCAGGTAATAAGCGTCGTAATAGCCGTGCGACAGCACGTAGGTGCCGACCAGGATCCTGAGCTTCACCTCGGCGCCGAAGCCCTCGGCGCGCGTGCGGCAATACATGTCGGTGAGATCGCTGTACTCCTTCGCGCGGTGGCCATAGCGCACGCCGTCGAAGCGCGAAAGGTTGGAGGACGCCTCGGCGGGGGCGATGACGTAATACACCGGCACGGCGAGCTTCGTGTGCGGCAGCTCGATCTGCACGCCGCGCGCGCCCTGCGACTCGAACCACCGGGTCGCCTCCTCGACCGCGTTGCGCACGCCGGGGTCGATGCCATCGCCGAAATACTCCCTGGGCAAGCCGATCCGCAGGCCCCGCAGGTCGCGGTTCAACGAGCGGCCATAGTCCTCCTTCGGGCGCTCAAGGCTGGTCGAGTCGCGCGCGTCGAACCCGGCCATGACATTCATCATGGCGGCCAGGTCGGCGGCGCTCTTCGCGAGCGGCCCGCCCTGGTCGAGCGACGAGGCGAACGCGACCATGCCGTAGCGCGACACCACGCCGTACGTCGGCTTGAGGCCGCAGATCCCGGAGAGCGCGGCCGGCTGGCGGATCGAGCCGCCGGTATCGGTGCCGGTCGCGGCCGGCGCCATGCGCGCCGCCACGGCGGCCGCCGCGCCGCCCGAGGAGCCGCCCGGCACAAGGCGGCGTCCCCAGGGATTGCGCACCGGCCCGAAGTGCGAGGTCTCGCTCGAGGAGCCCATCGCGAACTCGTCCATGTTGCACTTGCCGAGCAGCACCGCGCCCGCGCGGTCGAACTGCTCGATGACGTGGGCGTCGTAGGGACTGACGAAGTTGGCGAGCATGCGCGAGCCGCAGGTGGTGAGCAGGTCGCGCGTGCAGAAGATGTCCTTGTGCGCGATCGGGATGCCGGTCAGCGGCCCGGCCTCGCCCTTCGCCCGGCGCGCGTCGGCGCGGCGCGCGTCGGAGAGGCTGCGCGCCGCGTCGACCGTGATGAAGGCATTCAGCTCGCCGTTGAGCTGCGCGATGCGCTCGAGACAGAGTTGCGTCAGCTCGACCGACGAAAGCTTCCTGGCGGCCAGCGCCGCCGAGAGCTCGGAAAGCGTCGCGTTCAGCAAACTACTCGACCACCTTGGGGACGAGGTACAGGCCGTCCTCGACCGCCGGCGCGACAGATTGATAAATCTGCGGCTGGCCGGGCTCGGCGACCTGGTCGGGACGCAGCCGCTGCCCGCCGGGCAAGTGGGCCTCGAGGGGGTGCGCCATCGGCTCGATGCCGCTGGTATCCACAGCGCGCATTTCGTCGATCAGGCCAAGCACCCGGTTCAGGCGCTCGAGCGCCGCCTCGGACTCCTCCGGCCGGATGGCGATGCGGGCAAGCCGCGCGATGCGGCGGATTTGGTCGTGGGAAAGCGACATTGCGATCGGAGGGCCCGGGCGGCAAGCTGCGCGCCAAATGGCAGTTAGTACCTTATGACCCCTGCGCCTCCTTAGCGTATCATAGCGGCCATCGACGAAGGGTCTAGGATTGCAAGCCTAAGGCCCGGTTAAGAAACGGAAAAAGGTTTCACCTTGCCCATGTTTGGATTCCTGCGCAGCTACTTCTCGAACGATCTCGCGATCGACCTCGGAACCGCCAACACGCTCATTTACGTGCGCGGCAAGGGGATCGTGCTCGACGAACCGTCGGTGGTGGCGATCCGCCAGGAAGCCGGCCCCAACGGGAAGAAGACGATCCAGGCGGTCGGCAGGGAGGCGAAGCAGATGCTCGGCAAGACTCCGGGCAACATCATCGCCATCCGGCCGATGAAGGACGGCGTCATCGCCGACTTCACCGTCACCGAGCAGATGCTCAAGCAGTTCATCAAGAAAGTGCACGACAACAAGCTGTTCTCGCCCTCGCCGCGCATCATCATCTGCGTGCCCTGCGGCTCGACCCAGGTCGAGCGCCGCGCGATCCGCGAAAGCGCGATCGGCGCCGGCGCCGGCCAGGTGTACCTGATTGAAGAACCGATGGCTGCCGCCATCGGCGCGGATCTCCCGGTGGCAGAGGCGACCGGTTCGATGGTGGTGGACATCGGCGGCGGCACCACGGAAGTCGGCGTAATCTCGCTCGGGGGCATGGTGTACTCCGGCTCGGTGCGCGTCGGCGGCGACAAGTTCGACGAAGCCATCATCAATTACATTCGCCGCAACTACGGCATGCTGATCGGCGAGACCACCGCCGAGCTGATCAAGAAGGAAATCGGCTCGGCCTTCCCGGGCAGCGAAGTGCGCGAGATGGAGGTCAAGGGACGCAATCTCGCCGAGGGCATTCCGCGCAGCTTCACCATTTCGTCGAACGAGATCCTCGAGGCGCTCACCGAGCCGCTGAACCAGATCGTCTCGGCGGTGAAGTCGGCGCTGGAGCAGACGCCCCCCGAGCTCGGCGCGGACATCGCCGAGAAAGGCATGGTGCTCACCGGCGGAGGCGCGCTGCTGCGCGACCTCGACCGGCTGCTGATGGAGGAGACCGGGCTGCCGGTGATCGTGGCCGACGACCCGCTCACCTGCGTCGTGCGCGGCTCGGGCAAGGCGCTCGAGAAGATGGAGCACTTCGGCCCGATCTTCACCAACGACTGAGTGCCGGGGGGATGGAACACAGTCCCCCTCCCTTCTTTAAAAGGGGTCCGGCGCCGCTCGTTCGGCTGTTCTTCTTCGCCTCCCTGTCGCTCGCCCTGCTGGTCCTCGACGCACGCTTCCGCTATACCGAGGCGGTGCGCGGCGCGCTCGCGCTCGTCGTCTATCCCATCCAGCGCATCGCCGTCGCGCCGATCGATTTCCTCGAAGGCGTCGGCGGCTATTTCTCGAGCCAGTCCCAGCTGCTAGACGAGAACGCGGCGCTGCGCGCCCAGGCGCTCGCCAACTCGCAGGACGCGCTTCGCTTCCAGGCGGCGCAGGCCGAGAGCGCGCAGCTGCGGCGCATGCTGGGCGCCGCGGAGAAGCTGGAGGCGCGCGCCATGCCCGCCGAAATCCTCTATGCGGGGCGCGATCCTTATTCACACAAGGTGTTCATCGACCGCGGCGGGCGGCACGGCGTGCGTCCGGGGAGCCCGGTGGCCGACGACAGCGGCGTCGTCGGCCAGGTGACGCGCGTGCATGCGCTGCTTTCCGAAGTGACGCTGCTGACCGACCCGGATCAGGCGATTCCGGTGCAGGTGTTGAGAAACGGCCTGCGCGCGGTGGCGTTCGGCGGCGGCAACTCGGGCATGCTCGAGCTGCGCTTCATGCCGGCCAACGCCGAGATCCAGAACGGCGATCGCCTGGTGACCTCGGGCATCGACGGCACGTACCCGGCCGGCCTGCCGGTCGCCACCGTGGTGGACATCGAACGCGACGCCGAGCACACCTTCGCGCGCGTCATCTGCAGGCCCGCCGCGGGTGTCGACCGCGGCCTCTTCGTGCTGGTGCTGTCCGACGACACCCAGCGTGCGGCGCGCCCTGACGACGTGCAGCCGGGCAAGGGGCGCCGCCTGGACAAGACGCGCCGCGCGCGGATCAAGGAAGCCGCGAGGGAGCCGGCGAAGGCCGAGGCCACCGATGTCGCCAGATAGATCGATCCTGGTTCCGGCGCGCGCGAGCACCATCATCGCCTCGTTCGCCCTGGCGCTGTTCCTCGACTTTCTTCCCTGGCGCGACCTGCGCCTGGTGCCGGATTTCGTCGCGCTCGTGCTCGCCTTCTGGTGCGTGCGCCAGCCGCGGCTCGTCGGCCTGGGCATCGCCTGGGCGCTCGGCCTGGTCAGCGACGCCGGCAACGGCGTGCTGCTCGGCCAGCACGCGCTCGCCTATTCGGTGCTCGCCTTCCTCGCGATCTGGATGTCGCGCCGCATCCTGTGGTTCGGTCCCGGGCAGCAGGCGCTGCACGTCGCCGTGATCCTTCTCGCCGCCCAAGGCGTGGTATTGCTCGTGCGGCTTGCGGCGGGCGATCAGTTCCCCGGCTGGCCGATCGTCGTCGGCCCGCTGGCCGGCGCGGCGCTCTGGCCGATGCTGTCCTGGCTGCTGCTGCTGCCGCAGCGGCGGCCGGAGCGCGAGCAGACGATCTAGCCGTGGGCGCCGCCGAGCTCAGAAACTACGAACGCGAGGTCTACCAGTTCCAGCTGCGCATCGGCATCGCCGGCGTCGCGGTGGTCATCGCCTTCCTGATGCTCGCCGCGCGCTTCGTCTATCTGCAGGTCGTGCAGCACGACATCTACCGCGCCAAGGCCGAGGACAACCGCATCTCGATCGTGCCGGTGCCGCCGAACCGCGGCCTGATCGTCGATCGCAACGGGCTGGTGCTCGCCCGCAACTATTCAGGCTACACGCTGGAGATCTTCCCGCGCCGGACGAGGAGCGTCGAGGGCACGATCGACGAGCTCGCCGAGCTGATCGAGATCACGCCGCGCGACCGCAGATTGTTCAGGAAGCTGGTGGCGGAGACGCGCAACGCCGAGAGCCTGCCGATCCGCACTCGCCTCAGCGACGAAGAAGTGGCCAAGTTTGCCGCGAACCGCTATCGCTTCGAGGGCGTGGAGATCAAGGGGCGGCTGTTCCGCCAGTATCCCTACGGCGAGGTCGCCTCGCACGCCCTCGGCTACATGGGCCGCATCGACCAGGCCGACCAGGCGCGCCTCGAGGAGGACGGCATCGACGCGAATTACCGCGGCACCGATTACATCGGCAAGGCGGGGGTCGAGGCGAGCTACCAGCACGAGCTGCACGGCACTACCGGCTTCGAGCACGTCGAGATCGATGCCGCGGGGCGCGGCATCCGCACGCTGTCGCGCACGCCCTCGCAGCCGGGCAATAACGTCGCGCTCACGCTCGACATGACGCTGCAGCGGGTCGCCGAGAATGCGTTCGGCGAGCGCCGCGGCGCGCTGGTGGCGATCGAGCCGGAGAGCGGCGGCGTGCTTGCCTTCGTCTCGAAGCCGGGGTTCGACCCGAACCTGTTCGTCGACGGTATCGATCCGCAGAACTGGGCCGAGCTCAACAACTCCATCGACAAGCCCCTCAACAACCGCGCCATTGCCGGCATGTACCCGCCGGGCTCGACCTTCAAGCCGTTCATGGCGCTGGCCGCGCTCGAGCTCGGCAAGCGCACGCCGCGCAGCACGATCCACGACCCGGGCTACTTCGACTTCGGCGGCCGGCGCTTCCGCGACTCCAGGCCCGGCGGCAACGGCGTGGTCGACCTCTACAAGTCGATCGTCATGTCCTCGGACACCTACTACTACCAGGTGGCGAACGACCTCGGGATCGACGCCATCGCCGGCTTCATGAAGCATTTCGGCTTCGGCGAGCGCACCGGCATCGACCTGCAGGGCGAGGCCAGCGGCGTGCTGCCCTCGCCCGAATGGAAGATGAAGCGCTTCAAGCGCCCCGAGCAGCAGAAGTGGTACGCCGGCGAGACCATCTCGATCGGCATCGGCCAGGGCTACAACGCGTACACGCCGATCCAGCTCGCGCAGGCGATGGCCACCCTCGCCGACGGCGGCGCGATGTACCGCCCGCATCTCATCGCCTACGTCGATGACCCGCGCACCGGCGAGCGCCGCCCCGTAGAGCCCGAGCTGGTGCACAGGGTGCCGGTGCGCCGCGATCACCTCGAGTTCGTGAAGCGCGCGCTGGCGGGAGTGAACAAGGAAGGCACGGCGGCGCGCTCCTTCGCCAACGCGCCCTACACCAGCGGCGGCAAGACCGGCACCGCGCAGCTCATCGGCATCAAGCAGAACGAGAAATACGAGGAGTCGAAGGTCGCCGAGCGCCTGCGCGACCACTCGCTGTTCATCGCCTTCGCGCCGCTCGAGAATCCCAAGATCGCGCTGTCGGTGGTCGTCGAGAACGGCGGCTTCGGCGCGCGCGCTGCCGCGCCGATCGCGCGCACGGTGCTCGATTACTACCTGCTCGGCAAGCTGCCGCAGGGGATGCAGCAGCCGACGCCCGAGGACGAGACCGACGAGGAGGGCGACTGATGGAGCTGGCGCGGCTCCCGCTTCGTCGCCTCGCCTCCCGGCTGACCGAGGGCATCGACAGCACCCTGCTGGTGCTGATCGTGTCGCTGTCGATGCTCGGGCTCGCCGCGCTGTTTTCGGCGTCCTACGAGAACCCGGCGCGCGTCGTGAACCAGTTCGTCAGCCTCGGCGTCGCGCTGGTCGCGATGTGGATCGTGGCGCAGGTGCCGCCGCAGACGCTGATGCGCTTCGCGCTGCCGGCGTACGTGATCGGGCTGGTGCTGCTGCTCGCGGTCGCGCTCGCCGGCGACGTGGTGAACGGCGCGCGCCGCTGGCTGCACATCGGCGTGACGCGCTTCCAGCCCTCCGAGATGATGAAGCTCGCCGTGCCGATGATGCTGGCGTGGTATTTCCACCGCAGGGAATCCGGCCTGAGGCTGAGCGACTTCGCGGTCGGCGCGCTGATCCTCATCGTGCCGGTCGCCTTCATCGTCCGCCAGCCCGACCTCGGCACGGCCGCTCTCGTCGCCGCCGCGGGCTTCTATGTCCTGTTCTTCGCCGGCCTCAGCTGGAAAGTGCTCGGCGCCGTCGTCGGCCTGCTCGCCGCAAGCGTGTTCCCGCTGTGGGGGATGCTGCACGACTACCAGCGAAAACGCATCCTGACGCTGCTCGATCCGACGCAGGATCCGCTGGGCGCCGGCTACCACATCATCCAGTCGACGATCGCGGTGGGCTCGGGCGGCATCTCGGGCAAGGGCTGGCTGAACGGCACGCAGGCTCACCTCGAATTCATCCCGGAGCGCCATACCGACTTCATCCTTGCGGTGTACTCCGAGGAATTCGGTCTCATCGGCAACGGCGTGCTGCTGGTCCTTTATGCGCTGCTCGTCGCGCGCGGCCTGATGATCGCCGCCAACGCGGCGACGGTGTTCGCCCGGCTCCTCGCCGTAGCCATCGCCCTGATGTTCTTCACCTACGCGTTCGTCAACATGGGGATGGTGTCTGGGATCCTTCCGGTGGTCGGCGTGCCGCTGCCGTTTCTCTCCTATGGCGGCACGGCGTTGCTCACGCTGTTCATCGGCGCCGGCATCCTCATGAGCGTCCAACGGCATCGGAAGCTCGTCCAGACCTGATTTGCCGCGAAGCAGCAATTTTTGAAAGCTCATGCCGCATCGTGAAATGATGGTTCCTTAAGCTACTGTAAACGCTTGTTTTGTTACACGCTCTATAGGCTAAGCGGCGTGTTGCTCCGCGCCATGCGTATGCGCACACTTCGGTTCATCACTCTTGGACCGGAGGCGCCGTGGATCAACGACAAGAACAAATCGAGCAGCTCGAGCAGGACTGGACCAGCAACCCGCGCTGGAAGGCAGTGAAGCGCGGCTACAGCGCGAAAGACGTAGTGCGGCTGCGCGGCAGCGTGCACGTCGAGCACAGCCTTGCGAAGCGCGGCGCAGAAAAGCTCTGGCGCATGACGCAGGAGCGGCCGTTCGTGAATTCCCTCGGCGCCCTGACCGGCAATCAGGCGGTGCAGCAGGTAAAGGCGGGCGTGCCGGCGATCTATCTCTCGGGCTGGCAGGTCGCGGCCGATGCCAACGACTCGCTGCAGACGTATCCCGACCAGTCGCTGTACGCCGCCTCTTCCGTGCCGACCGTGGTGAAGCGCATCAACAATGCGCTCGCGCGCGCCGACCAGATCCAGTGGATGGAAGGCTCCGGCGAGGTGGATTATTACGCGCCGATCGTCGCCGACGCCGAGGCCGGCTTCGGCGGCGTGCTCAACGCTTATGAGCTGATGCGCGCGATGATCGACGCCGGCGCCGCCGGCGTGCACTTCGAGGACCAGCTCGCGTCCGTGAAGAAATGCGGCCACATGGGCGGCAAGGTGCTGGTGCCGACGCGCGAAGCGGTGCACAAGCTGATCGCGGCGCGGCTGGCGGCGGACGTCGCCGGCGTGCCGACCCTGCTGCTTGCGCGCACCGACGCGGAGGCGGCAAACCTGGTCACTTCGGATATCGACGAGAACGACAAGCCCTTCCTCACCGGCGAGCGCACGGCGGAAGGCTTCTACCGCGTGAGGAACGGCATCGAGCAGGCGATTGCGCGCGGCGTCGCCTACGCGGAATACGCCGACATGGTGTGGTGCGAGACCGGCACGCCGGATCTCGACTTCGCCAGGAAATTCTCGGAAGCCGTTCGCGAAAAGTTTCCGCAGAAAATGCTGGCCTACAACTGCTCGCCGTCCTTCAACTGGAAGCGCAACCTCGACGACGCCAGCATCGCGAAATTCCAGCGCGAGCTGGGCGCGATGGGCTACAAGTTCCAGTTCATCACCCTGGCCGGGTTCCATTCGCTCAACTACTCGATGTTCGAGCTGGCCTACGGCTACGCGCGCAACAACATGAGCGCCTTCGTCGAGCTGCAGCAGAGGGAATTCGCCGCCGCCGAGAAGGGCTTTACCGCGGTGAAGCACCAGCGCGAGGTCGGCACCAGCTACTTCGACGAGATCACGCAGGTGGTCACCGCAGGCACGGCATCGACCACGGCGCTGCACGGCTCTACGGAGGACGAGCAATTCTTCGACGACAAGAAGAAAGCGAAGCTGGCCGCCGTGTGAGCGCGAGCGCCAAGGTCATCCCGGTTCACGAGAGGCGCGCGTACCTCCCGCGGGACGTTGCCCGCGCGGTTCTCGAAGGCTTCGACAAGCACTACCGCCTGTTCCGCGACGCCTCGGTGCGGGCCCGCGCGCTGTTCGAGCGCGCCGCCTGGGCGCAGATGCGCGAGCTCGCGCGCGAGCGCATCCAGATGTACGACCAGCGGGTGCAGGAGGCGGTCGAGGCCCTGCTCGACCGCTATCCGGAGGCCGAGCTCGACGAGTCGCTCTGGCCGGCGATCAAGCTCGCCTACATCGGCCTGCTGCACGACCACAGCCAGCCTGAGTGCGCCGAGACCTTCTACAACTCCGTCGCCTGCCAGGTGCTCCACCGGCGGCACTACCACAACGAGTTCATCTTCTGGCGCCCGGCGGTCGCCACCGAGCACCTGGAAGGCGAAGCGCCGACTTACCGCTGCTACTATCCTTTGCGCACCGGCTTGCGCGCGACGCTGCGCGAGATCGTCGCCGGCTGCGGCCTCGCGAATCCCTGGGAAGACCTGCGCCGCGACTTGCTATCCGTAGCGCGCGCGCTGCGGGCGCATTTCCCGCGCCCGGTCCGCGTCCGCCCGGACCTGCAGGTCCAGGTGCTGGGGTCGCTCCTCTTCCGCAACAAGGCGGCCTACATCGTCGGCCGGATCATCAACGGGCAGCGCGAGCTGCCTTTCGCCGTGCCGATTCTGCAGAACGAGCGCGGCGAGCTGTACCTGGACGCGCTGCTGGCCGGGGAAAGCCAGCTCCTGGTGCTGTTCTCGTTCGCGCGCGCCTACTTCTTCGTCGACATGGAAGTGCCCGCGGCCTGCGTGTCGTTCCTGCGCTGGCTGATGCCGAAGAAGCCGCGCGCCGAGATCTACATGGCGGTCGGGCTCGCCAAGCAGGGCAAGACCCTCTTTTACCGCGATCTCCACTACCACCTCAGGCACTCGAGCGACCGCTTCGTCGTCGCCCCCGGCATCAAGGGGCTGGTGATGCTGGTGTTCACGCTGCCCTCGTTCCCGTACGTGTTCAAGGTGATCCGCGACCGGTTCGCGCCGCCGAAGGACATCGACCGCCAGACGGTGAAGGACAAGTACCTGCTGGTCAAGCTGCACGATCGGGTCGGGCGCATGGCCGATACGCTCGAGTACTCGCTCGTCGCGCTGCCGCTCGAGCGCTTCGAGCCGGCGCTGGTCGAGGAACTTAAGCGCGAGATCGGCTCGCAGCTCGAGTTCGACGGCGACAAGCTGGTGATCGGCCATGTCTACATCGAGCGGCGCATGCGGCCGCTCAACCTGCATGTCGAGGAGCTGCGCCGCGACGGCGACCGGGCGCGGCTGCGCCGGACGCTGCGCGACTACGGCGACGCGATCAAGGAGCTCGCCGGCGCAGGCATCTTTCCCGGCGACATGCTGCTCAAGAACTTCGGCGTCACCCGGCACGAGCGCATCGTGTTCTACGACTACGACGAGATCGCGCCCATGACCGACGTGATCTTTCGGCGCATACCGCCGCCGCGCGACTACGAAGACGAGATCGCGGCGGAGCCTTACTGGTCGATGGGCCCGGGCGACGTGTTTCCGGAGCAGTTCGAGCCCTTCCTGGTGGGCGACCCGGGCGCGCGCGAGATCTTCTACGAGTACCACCGCGACCTGCTCGATCCATCTTTTTGGCTGGGCAAGCAGGAGCGCGTGCGCGCCGGCCTGCAGGACGACGTCTTTCCCTACCCCGAGGAAATCCGCTTTCCTAGGGCATCGGCCGGTTCTCCGAGAGATTGAGCCAGCCCTTGACAATGCGGTAGATGATCCAGATCGCGTCGGCCGCGAGAATGAACCAGCCGACGATCAAGACAAACAGGATCACACCGGGCACTGCCCACAGCAGCCCGAACCAGAACGTGCGGATCTGCCAGCGGAAGTGCGACTCGAGCCACGTGCCGGTGACGTCCTCACGCTTGACGTAGTTGATGATCACCGCGACGATCCAGACGACGGGAGGCAGGAGGAATCCCGCGCCCTGCAACGCGTAGACCAGCATGGTGAGCGTCTTCAGCCGGTCGGTGGCTTCCATTCGCTCACCCCCTCGATGACGACCCGTTTGCGGCGCGACTTGAGCCCGGAGGCGATGCGCACGCTGCGGCGTGGCACGCCAAAATAAGACGCAAGAAACTCCACCAGCGCGGCGTTCGCCTTGCCCTCCACGGCGGCCGCAGCAAGCCTGATCCTGATGCGCTCGCCGTGCCAGCCCGCGAACTCGGAGCGCGACGCGCCAGGCTGGACGTGCAGCTCAAGGATCAAAGGCCGGCGGCGGCGAGGCGCAGGCTGCCGATCGGAATCAGCAGCACCTGCAGGATGACCAGGACGATCAGCGGAGTCAGATCGACGCTTCCCACCGGCGGCACGAAGCGGCGCAGCGGGCGCAGGAACGGCCGCATGATCGCATCGAACACCGGGGCCAGCGGCGCGTAGGGATTCACCCACGACAGCACCGCCTGGACGATCACCGCGAACACCAGGATGTAGACGCCGAAGCGCACCAGATCCACCAGCGCCACCGCGAGAATGGCAAGCGTGCTCGGCTGAGCGCCGACGATCGCGGCCTGCAGCCAGATGCCGAGCGCCTGCAGGATCCAGGCGAGGAGCAGCGTCGCCCAGTCCGTTCGCGCCACGCCCGGAACCAGGCGGCGCGCCGGCACGACGATCCAGCTGGTCGTGGCGAGGAGGAATTCGCCCACCGGGTTGCGGAACCCGACGCGCAGCCATTGCAGAAGAAAGCGCGCGAGCAGCAGGAACACGATGAAGGTGACGACGGTATCGACCAGGAAGGTCGCGATCTGGCCGAACATTCAGCCCTTCCCCAGTTCCGCGCCGATGTCGGCGCCGCGGCGGCTTGCCGCCTCGAGCGCGCGCGCGAAGCGCTGCGCCAGCTGCTCCTCGTCGAACACCTTGAGCGCGGCTTCGGTGGTGCCGCCCTTGGAGGTCACGTTCCTTCTCAGCTCGGCCGGCGACTCTTCGCTTCCCGCCGCCAGCCTGGCAGCACCCAGCACGGTGTGCAAGGCCAGCTTCGACGCTGCATCGGCCGGTATTCCCATTTTCCTGGCCGATTCGGCCAGCTGCTCGATGAACCAGAAAACATAGGCCGGTCCGCTGCCGGAAACGGCCGTCACCGGGTCGAGCAGGCGCTCTTCGGTGAGCCAGACGACTTCGCCCACCGCGCCTAGAATGGTCTGCGTTCTGTTTCTTTCGTCCTGGCTCACCTCCGGTAGCGCGTACAGGCCGCTGATCCCGGCGCCGATCAGCGCCGGCGTATTCGGCATGCAGCGCACGAGCTTGCGGTGGCCGCCGAGCCAGCGCGAAAGCGCCTCGAGCCGCACCCCGGCAGCGATGCTGACCACGAGCTTGCCGCGCACCGAGCCGGCGAGCGCCGCAGCCGCCGGGCGCAGGTCCTGCGGCTTCACCGCGAGCACCAGCGTGTCGGCCTTCTGCGTAGCCGCGTCGGGCGCGGTGCTCGCGCGCACGCCGTGCCGCGCGGCGAGCCTCTCGCGTGCCGCGGGGCTCACCTCGATCACGGAGATCCAGCTCGCGTCGACGCCTTTCTTGAGCAGCCCGCCGATCAGCGCGCTCGCCATGTTGCCGCCGCCGAGGAAAGCGATCCTCATGCCGCGCTTGTTTCCTTCCTGCGGGCGCCGAAAATCGCGCTGCCGATGCGCACCAGCGTTGCGCCCTCGGCGATGGCCGACTCCATGTCGTCCGACATGCCCATCGACAGGCTGTCGAAGCCGAACTCGCCCTTGAGATTTTCGAAAGCGGCTTTCACCGTTCTGAAGCGCATTCTCTGCAAGGCGACGTCCGCGGTGGGCTCGGGCACGGCCATCAGGCCGCGCAGGTGCAGGCGCGGCAGCGGGGCGATGGCGCGCGCGAGCGCTGCAATGGCTTCGACAGCGACACCGCTCTTCGTCGCTTCGCCTGACACATTGACCTGAATCAGCACGTTGAGCGGCGGCAGGCCGGCGGGACGCTGCTCGGAGAGCCGGCGCGCGATCTTCTCGCGCTCGAGCGTATGCACCCAGGCAAAGCGCTCGGCGGCGATGCGCGTCTTGTTGCTCTGCAGTGGACCGATCAAGTGCCATTCGAGCCCAGGCAGCGCGTCCACCTTCTCGAGCGCTTCCTGCACATAGTTCTCGCCGAAGGCCTGATGGCCCGCGGCGCGCGCTTCCTCGATGCGCGCCACCGGCTGGCTCTTCGACACCGCCAACAATGTCACAGAAACGGGGTCGCGGCCGGCGGCTCGCGCGGCGCGTGCGATGCGTGCTGTTACAACTTGCAGGTTGTCGGATATTGTTGCCATAATCCCCTGAAATACCGCGGGAATTTCTCGCGCCGCAGGAGGATTGTAATGGATCTCACCGAGCTGCTCGCCTTCGTGGTCAAGAACAAGGCATCGGACCTGCATCTGTCCGCCGGGCTGCCGCCGATGATCCGCGTGCATGGCGACGTGCGGCGCATCAACGTGCCGCCGATGGAGCACAAGGAAGTGCACGCGATGATCTACGACATCATGAGCGACGGGCAGCGCAAGTTCTACGAGGAAAACCTCGAGTGCGACTTCTCGTTCGCCGTGCCGAACCTGGCGCGCTTCCGCGTCAACGCGTTCGTGCAGCAGCGCGGCGCCGCGGCGGTGATGCGGACCATCCCGTCGAAGATCCTGTCGCTCGAGGACCTGAAGGCGCCGAAGATCTTCGCCGAGATCGCCGACCAGCCGCGCGGCATCGTGCTGGTCACCGGGCCGACCGGGTCGGGCAAATCGACCACGCTGGCGGCGATGGTGAACCACGTCAACGAGAACGAGCACGGCCACATCCTCACCATCGAGGACCCGATCGAGTTCGTGCACGAGTCGAAAAAGTGCCTGATCAACCAGCGCGAGGTCGGCCCGCACACCCTGTCGTTCGCGAACGCGCTGCGCAGTGCGCTGCGCGAGGACCCGGACGTGATCCTGGTGGGCGAGATGCGCGACCTGGAGACGATCCGCCTGGCGCTCACCGGCGCCGAGACCGGCCACCTGGTGTTCGGCACCCTGCACACCTCGTCGGCGGCCAAGACCATCGACCGCATCGTCGACGTGTTCCCAGCGGCGGAAAAGGAGATGGTGCGCGCGATGCTCTCGGAGTCGATCCGCGCCGTGATCTCGCAGACGCTTCTCAAGACCAAGGACGGAGCCGGGCGCTGCGCCGCGCACGAGATCATGATCGGCACGCCGGCGATCCGCAACCTGATCCGCGAGAACAAGATCGCGCAGATGTACTCGGCGATCCAGACCGGCCGGCAGATCGGCATGCAGACCCTCGATCAGAACCTGCTCGAGCTGGTGCAGCGCAACGTGATCGCCATGGCGGAGGCACGCAGCAGGGCGGCAAACAAGGACAACTTCGCGGGGTAAAACATGGAACGCGAACAGGCAACCAAATTCATCTACGACCTGCTGCGGGCGCTGGTCGGCAAAAGGGGCTCCGACCTGTTCATCACCGCGGGTTACCCGCCGGCGATGAAGATCGACGGCAAGATGACCCCGGTGTCGCAGCAGCCGCTCACCTCGCAGCACACCGCGATGCTGGTGCGCTCGGTGATGAACGACCGGCAGGCCGCCGAGTTCGAGGCGAAGAAGGAGTGCAACTTCGCCATCGCCCCGGCGACCATCGGCCGCTTCCGCGTCAACTGCTTCGTGCAGATGGGCTGCGTCGGCATGGTGCTGCGGGTGATCACTACCACCATCCCGAACTTCGACGACCTGAAGCTGCCGCCGGTGCTGAAGGAGGTAGCGATGACCAAGCGCGGCCTGGTGATCTTCGTCGGCGCCACCGGCTGCGGCAAATCGACCTCGCTCGCGGCGATGATCGGCTACCGCAACGAGAACAGCCACGGCCACATCGTCACCATCGAGGACCCGGTCGAGTTCGTGCACCCGCACAAGAACTGCATGATCACGCAGCGCGAGATCGGCGTGGACACCGACTCCTGGGAGGCCGCGCTCAAGAACACCCTGCGGCAGGCGCCCGACGTGATCCTGATCGGCGAGATCCGCGACCGCGAGGTGATGGAGCACGCCATCGCCTTCGCCGAGACCGGCCACCTGGCGCTGAGCACGCTGCACGCCAACAACTCCAACCAGGCGATGGACCGCATCATCAACTTCTTCCCCGAGGAGCGGCGCCAGCAGCTGCTGATGGACCTGTCGCTGAACCTCAAGGCGGTGATCTCGCAGCGCCTGCTGCCGCTGCGCGAGGGTAAGGGCCGGGCGGCGGCGGTCGAGGTCCTCCTCAACTCGCCGCTGATTTCCGACCTGATCTTCAAGGGCGAGGTCCACGAGATCAAGGAGGTCATGAAGAAGTCGCGCGAGCTGGGCATGCAGACCTTCGACCAGGCCCTCTTCGACCTGTACGAGGCCGGCCGCATCAGCTACGAGAACGCGCTGCGCTTCGCCGACTCGACCAACGAAGTGCGGCTCGCCATCAAGCTGCAGGGCAAGGAAGCGAAGGACAGGGACCTCAGCAAGGGCATCGAGCACCTCGACATCGTCTGAAGCATTGGCGGTTGCGTCTACAACAGCTCGGCTGGCCCTCGTAACGGGAACGACTTCCGGCATCGGGGCCGCGCTCGCCAAGCAGCTCCTGCAGCGGGGCTGGGAAGTTGCGGGCGTTGCGCGGCGCAAGCCGACGCTCGAGAACCCCCGGTACCATCACCTCGCGGTCGATCTCGGGGATGTGCCGATGGCGGTCAAATCGATCGAGAGCAAGTTCGGCCCGCTCCTCGGCGAGCGGGCATGGCAGCGCGTCGGGCTCGTGAACAACGCGGCCAGCGCCAGCCTGCTCGGGCCGGTACAAAGGCTCGACGCGCACGAGCTGGTCCGGCTGTATGCCATCAACGTGGCGATCCCGACCTGGCTCATGGGGTTCGTGGTGCGGAACAGTCATCGCGGCGCAATGATTCGAATCGTGAACCTGTCCTCGGGCGCCGCCGTGCGGGCGTTTCCGGGGCTCGCCGCCTATTGCGGCAGCAAGGCGGCGCTCCGGATGGCGGGGATGGCCTTCGCCGCAGAGCTGGAGTCGCCGTTGCGCCCGGCGGCGACGCCGGACGCGGCGATCCTGAGCTATGAGCCAGGGGTGGTCGACACCGAGATGCAGCTCGCCACGAGGTCGAAATCCCAGGAGGAATTCCCCTGGGTGGAGACGTTTCGAGGTTTCGCAGCGCAGGGCGCGCTCGTCGCGCCCGAAATCCCGGCTGCCGAGATCGCGGAATTTCTTGAAGCCGACGGTCGCGCTCATTTCATCGAACGTCGCCGCGGCGGCTAGTATCATGGGCGCCTCGCGGAGGTCGATTGAAGGATCAAGCCACCGACATCCATCCCGCTACGGCACGGCGCTGGCCCGATCTCGAGAAGCTGTTCGGGCCGAACGGGGCTTACTCGAACTGCTGGTGCATGTGGTGGCGCTTGCGCCATCGTGACTTTCGCGCCCTTCGGCCCGCGGAGCGGAAGGCGGAGCTGCGCGGTTGGGTGCGCTCGGGAGCCGAGCCCGGGCTCATCGCGTACCGCAAGGGCATGGCCGTCGGGTGGTGTGCTGTCGCGCCCCGCTCGGAGTATGCCGGCCTTGCCGCTTCGCGCAACCTGAAGCCGGTGGACAGCGCCGCCGGGGTGTGGAGCGTTACCTGCTATTTCGTCGCCCGGGACCTGCGGCGCACCGGCCTCATGACTGCGCTCCTGAGCGCTGCCGAGAAACACGCAAAGCGACACGGCGGACTGATCCTTGAAGGCTATCCGGTGGCGGCCGAGAGGCTCGCGGGTTGCGCCGGCTACACCGGTGTCGTTCCAGCGTACGAGCGCGCAGGGTTCCGCGTCGTGGCGCGGCCAAGCCGCGCTTTGCGCATCATGCGGAAGACTCTCCGGCCGACGCCAGGATGACGGGAATCAGCCGGGCTTGCGGCGCCGACTTCCCGCCACCATCTCGAATTCGTACAGCCGGCACTCGAGCGCCCCGTTCCACAGAGGCTTGCGGGCCGAGGGCTCGAGGCGGATCAGCTTGGGCAGGCGCAGGTCGGCGGTGAAGACATAGCAGCGCCAGCCGGCGAATTTTTTCTTCAGCGCGTCGCCCAGCCTGGGGTAGAAGCGCGCCAGTTCCTCTTCGCTTCCCATGCGCTCGCCGTAGGGCGGGTTCATGACCATCACCCCGGCGAGCGCCGGCGCGCTTCGCTCCAGGACATCGGCTTGCTCCAACTGTACCCAGCGCTCGACGCCGGCGGCGGCGAGATTGCGCCGCGCCGCCGCGAGGGCGCGCGGCTCGGTGTCGCTGCCGTAAAGCCCGAGATCTGCCTCTGAAGAAGACCCCTGCGCTTCCCGTTTCAGTTTTTCCCATAGGGCCGAATCGAAAACCGCGAGCTTCTCGAAGCCGAACGCTCTACGCGCGCCCGGAGCGCGGCCGCGCGCCATGGCGGCCGCCTCGACGAGCAGCGTGGCGCCGCCGCACATCGGGTCGAGCAGCGGCTCGTCCGGCCTCCAGCCGCTTAGCATGACGATGCCCGCGGCGAGATTCTCGCGCAACGGCGCCTCTGCCTGGGCGGCGCGCCAGCCGCGCTTGAACAGCGGCTCGCCCGACGTGTCGAGGTAAAGGGTGCCGCGCGCGCCCTCCAGGAAGGCATGCACTCTTACGTCGGGGTTGGCGCGCTCGACGTCCGGCCGCCGGCCGCCGGCATCACGGAAGCGGTCGCACACGGCGTCCTTGATCCGCAAGGTGGCGAACTCCAGGCTCTTGAGCGGGCTTTTTTGCGCCGTGACGTTGACGCGCAGCGTTCGCTCGACGCGGAAGTAATCCGGCCAATCGATGGCTCGCACGGCCGCATACAGGTCGTTCTCGTTGCCGTATTCGAATTGGCCTACGCGCCATAGCGTGCGCGAGGCGATCCGCGACCAGAGGTTTGCCGCGTAGCAGACTTCCCAGCCGCCGGAGAACGAGACACCGCCAGGCACGACCTGGGCGCCTTGCGCACGAAGCCCCTCGAGCTCTTCCTTCAAAAGCGGCTCGAGGCCGCGCGGGCAACTCGCGAAAAACGCTTCAGAACGGCTTGAGGACAACCAGGAACACCGTGGCGAACAGCACGAGCGCGGGGAACTCGTTGAACCAGCGATACCACACGTGCGTTCGGGTATTGCGATCGGCGGCGAAGTCGCGCAGCAGCCGACCGCACCAGACGTGATAGCCGACCAGCAGCGCGACCAGGGCGATCTTGGCGTGCAGCCAGCTCGAGGCGCCGCGGAACCAGCCGAGCCACAGCCAGACGCCGAAGACGATGGTGAGGACCGCGCCCGGGGTCATGATTCCCCAGTAGAGCTTGCGCTCCATCAGCTTGAAGCGCTCGATCGAGGCCAGGTCGGCGGCGATCGCGTGATAGACGAAGAGCCGCGGCAGGTAGAACAGCCCCGCGAACCAGGTCACCATGAAGACGATGTGCAGCGATTTGACCCAGAGCATGCCCTACTCCGAGAAGCGCCTGCGCGCGAAGTAGATTGCGAGCGAGTAACCAGCCGCAGCATAGCCGAGGAGCACCAGCACGTGCAGCAGCGGCTGCCCCGGCAGGCGTCCGGCGATCACCGGCCGCACCAGCTCGACGCCATGGTAGAGCGGCAGCGCCTGCGCCACGGCGAGGAGCGGCGCCGGCAGCCGCTCGGCCGGGAAAAACACTCCGGAGATCATCATCATCGGCGTCATGACGAGCGTCATGTAGAAGCTGAAGAAGTCCCAGTTGCGCGCGAGCACCGTCATGACCAGGCCGATCGAGGAAAACGCGAGTCCGACCAGGAACGCCGCCGGCAGAGTGAGCAGGACGAGCGGCGAGGCGGCGAAGCCGAACACCACGATCACCGCGAGAATCGTCGATCCGGTGAGCCAGGCCTTGCTCGCCGCCCACATCACCTCGCCCGCCACGATGTCGTCGATGACCAGCGGCGCATAGAGGATCGCATCCCAGGTCTTTTGCCCGTGCATGCGCGAAAAGCCCGAGAACATCGATTCGAACGACGCGGTGTACATGGTCGCGGTGCAAAGCGACCCGGCGGCAAAGAAGGCGATGTACGGCATGCCCTCGACGGAGGGCAGCAGAGCCCCCAGGCCGTAACCCAGGCCGAAGAGCATGATCAACGGATCGGCGAGGTTGGTCAGCACGGAAGCCGCCACCAGCTTTCGCCAGACCAGCATGTTGCGGCGCCAGACTGCGACCCAGCGCAGGCTCATCAATCCCTCAGATCGCGCCCGGTCAGTTTCAGAAACACGTCCTCCAGGCTCGCCGGACGGTGCAGGTAGGCGAGCTCGCTCTGCCCGGCGAGGCTCTGCAGGACGGGCTCGGCATCCTCGGCATAGCAATAGACTGTGTCGCCAGCGCGCTCTACGCGCGGGCAGATCGCCTTCGCGCGCTCCATCCACGCCTCGTAGCCCGTGCCGTGCACCTCGACGACCTGCGATTCGATGTGCTCGGCGATCAGCGCGCGCGGCGAGCCCTCGGCGATGATGCGCCCGTTGTCCAGAATGGCGAGGCGGTGGCACAGCCGCTCGGCCTCCTCCATGAAGTGCGTCGTCAGCACCAGCGTCTTGCCTTCCTGCGTCAGCCTGCGCAGCCGCTCCCAGATCAGGTGACGCGCCTGCGGGTCGAGGCCGGTGGTCGGCTCGTCCATGAACACGAGCTGCGGATCGTTGACCAGCGCGCGCGCCAGCGTCAGCCGCCGCTTCATGCCGCCCGAGAGCGTGTTGATGCGCGAGTCCGCCCGGCCGGCAAGACCGGCGAAGCCGAGAAGCGCCGGGATCCGCGCCCCGGTGTCGCCCGCCGCCATGCCGAAGTAGCGGCCGTAGACGAGCAGGTTCTCGGCGACGGTGAAGTCGGGATCGAGGTTGTCCGACTGTGGTACGACGCCCACGCGAGTGCGCGCCTCGCGCGCGCGGCGCGGAACCGGCTCGCCGAGGAGCTCGATTTCACCCGCGTTGGGCCTGATCAGGCCCAGGCACAGCTTGAGCGTAGTCGTCTTGCCGGCGCCGTTCGGCCCGAGCAGGCCGAAGCACTCGCCGGAGGCCACCCGCAGGTCGACTCCGGACACGACTTCGTTGGCGCCGTACGCTTTGCGTACGCCGCGCGCCGAGAGGACGTTCATCGGCAATAGGACTCGACGATGTCGCGCAGGAGATGCAGCCGGCGATGGAAGAAATGCTCGGCACCCGGCACCACGACGAGCGGCAGGTCCTGCGGCCGCGCCCAGTCGAGGACGGCGGCGAGCGGCACCGTGGTGTCTTGCTCGCCGTGTATCACCAGGCTGCCCCGCGGCACCGGCGGCACGTCGAAGTTGAGCACCGCAGTTCCGACCAGGACCAGCCTTTCCGGCTTCACGCGCGCGGCGAGCCTGGCCTGCATCGCGGCGCCGAAGGAAAAGCCCGCCAGGACGATTCTCTGGCCGGCGATGTGCGCAACGACAGCGGCGAGATCCTCTACCTCCCCACGCCCCTCGTCGTAGCGCCCCTCGCTTTGCCCGACGCCGCGGAAGCTGGGCCGCCACGCTTCATAGCCGAGCTCGACGAACGCCCGGGCCAGCGTCTGCACGACCTTGTTGTCGAGCGTGCCGCCGAACTGGGGATGCGGATGCGCGATGACGGCGTAGCCGCGCGGGCTGCCCTCGGGCGAATCGACGGCGCACTCGATCCGTCCCGCCGGCCCCGCGACGAATACGCGGCGGGTGGTGGCACGCATCTACATGCGCAGGCGCTCGACAATGCGGCCGTGTCGCAGGTGCTCCTCGATGATCTCGTCGATGTCGGAGCGGTCGACGTAGGTGTACCAGACCGCGTCCGGGTAGACCACCACGCAGGGGCCCTCCTCGCAGCGATCCAGGCACCCGGCCTGGTTGATGCGTACCTTGCCGGGGCCGGAAAGCCCGAGTTCCTTGACGCGCTGCTTGGCGTAATCGCGCATCGCGGAGGCTCCCTTGTTGTTACAGCAGGTGCGCCCGCCGTCGCGCTGGTTGCAGCAGAAAAACACGTGCCTGTCGTAGTAGGACATGCGCGATTTTACCCGGGCGTCTCGCGGCTGCGCCGCGAGGCCAGAAATATCAGGTAGCCGAGCGCCGCGAAGGGCCACAGCACGCTCACCAGGCGCGTGAGGCCGTTGAAATTCAGGAAATGGCCCTGCTCCCATACCTTGAGCGAAGCCGCGAGGTACGGGTTGGGCGGAGCCAGATTCACGAGCACCGTCGCCGCCATGATGAGCACTGCGGCGAGCCCGAGGCGTGCGGTGCGCGGCAGCTCCACCACGGCGAGCGCAATGGCCAGCCCGGCAAGCAGCCCCTGCTGCGCGCCGGGCGTCAGCCAGGCAAACACGTGCTCGGCGTGCATGACGATAGCGAAGGCCATGGTCCTCACGGCGAGCGCAACCCCGACCAGGGCCGCGAACAATGCCCGCACTCGTGCGCCCGGCGCCGCGAGCGCGGATACCACCAGCGCCACGGCAACCAGATTGGCACCGGCGGCGAAGGCCTCGATGGCGGCGAAGAATACCGGCGCATGCGCCCGGGTTTCGTGCGGCGCAACGATGTCGCGCAGGTCGCCGGTGGCGAACAGCAGGGTTGCAGGATTGAGCTGCGTGAACAGCCATAGCGCGATCAGCGCCAGGCCGATATCCATCTCCACGCCCGGCGTAAACGCGGCGCGCAGGCGCTTGAAGGGCCCTTCCTCGAGCAGCTGCTGCACCAGGGCAAGGCCGGCGAGCGCGCCCAGTGCAGCGCCGGCGACGTTGCACAGCACGTCGAGGCCGGTCGCGACGCGAGCCGGCAGATAGCTTTGCGCGCCCTCGAGAACGAGCGACAGCGCGAGGCCGCTGAGCGTCGCAATGCCCAGGGCAGCGCCGCCTTGCACGCGCGGATACAGCGCGGCTACGCAGAGAAAGCCGTACGGCACGTAGCCGAGGAGGTTGGCCGCGACGTCGAACCCGGTGACGAAGCGCGGCCAAGGCGCTGACAGATAGGCAAGCAGAGGCAAGCCGTGGTCGCGCCAGCCCGCAAGCGGGTAGAGCGAGGCATAGACCACCAGCGCGACATACACCGCGAACAGGATCCGCGCCAGCGGCGACTCGCGCATGGTCCGACTACCTCACCTTGATCTCGACCCAGAGCCGGCTCAGGGTGCGCCGCAGCCTGCGATCGTAGTCGCGCAGCATCTCCAGCTGCCTGAACTTCTCCGGGCCGGGAAAGATCGCTTCGTTCGCGGCGATTTGCGGATCGATGAGCGGCATCGCCGCCTGGTTCGGACTGCCGGCGCCGATGGCATTTGTAAGCTCGGCGGACGCCCTGCCCTCGAGCCAGAAATCGATGAACTGATAGGCCAGATCCGGCCGCTTGCCCGATTTGTGCATCACCAGGTTGTCGAGCGCGAACACCGCCCCCTCTTTCGGGATCGAAAACCCGATCGAGAACTTGCGGCCCGCGTTGCGCGCGTCCTGCTGCGCGGTGAAGAAGTCGTTGGAATAGCCATGCGCGAGCCAGACGTTGCCGACGGTCAGCTCCTTGAAGTACGACGCGGCGTTGAACGCCGCCCAGTAGGGCTTGGCGCGCAGGATCAGGTCGCGCGCCTGCTTGAGCTTCGCTTCCCCGCTTTCGTTGGCCGAGTACCCGAGGTACTTGAGCGCCGCCGCGAACAGCTCGCGCTGGGAATCGAGTACCGTGACCTTGCGCTCGACCTTGCGCAGATACTGCGGGTCGAAGATCACGGCCAAGCTGTCGGTCGGCAGGCCCAGCTCGCGCATTCTTTCGACGTTGTAGCCGACGATCGTCAGCGAGTAGGCGTATGGCACGGAATACACGTTGCCGGGATCGAACCAGGGATTCAAGTGCTGCGGCTTGATGTTCTTCAGGTTGGGGATCTTCGATTTGTCCAGCGGCCGCAGCTGATCGGACTTGATGAGCGCCTCGACCGCGTTTCCGGTCGGAACGAGCAGATCGTAGCCCCGCGCCCCGGCCGCGAGCTTGGCAAGCATCTCCTCGTTGTCGGAGTAGTAGTCCTGCGCCAGGCGACAGTTGCAGCGCGCCTCGAAACGAGTGACCGCCTCCTCGGTCATGTAGTTGTTCCAGTTGAACATGCGCAGCACGTCGTTGGGTCCAGCCCGTGCCGCGCCGGTGCTGAGCGCCAGCGCGGTGGCGGCAAGCGCAGCGAAAATCCGAGGCATCAGGTCTTTGCCTGCATCAGGTCGGGGGCAAGCTTCGCCGCGATCATGATCATGCCGAGCGTGAGCGCCATGAGCAGCGCGGAGACGGCATTGACCTCGGGGGTGACTGCGACCTTGATCATGGTGTAGATCTCCAGCGGCAGCGTCTTGGTGCCGACGCCCGAGGTGAAGAAGGTGATCACAAAGTCGTCGATCGACAGCGTGAATGCCATGAGCGCTCCCGCGATCACGCCCGGCATGATGAGCGGCAGGGTGACGAGCCGAAATGTCTGCCAGGGCGTGGCGCCGAGGTCGCGCGCGGCCTCGAAGATCGACTCGTCCATGCCGGCGAGCCGCGCCCGCACGATGATCGCCACGAAGCCGATGCAGAACGTCACGTGCGCGATGACCACCGTGGTCAGCCCCAGCCCGAAGTCGATGCCCAGGGCGCCCAGCGCCGGCGAAACGCTGTTGAGGAAGAAAATCAGGAGCGACACCCCCAGGAGGATCTCCGGCATCGCGACCGGGGTGAATACGAGGAACGGAAGCAGCTTCGGCTTGAAGCGGTGCATGGAGAGTCCCGCCATGGTGCCGAGTACCGTCGCTATCGCCGCCGCGCCACAGGCGATCGACAGCGAGTTGAGCGCTGCGCGCAACATGTCCTCGTCGCTGAAGAGCTTCAGGTACCAGGCGGTCGTGAACCCGACCCACTCGGCGTTGAGCTTCGAGTCGTTGAAGGAAAAGATGACGACGATGACCAGGGGGATATACAGGAACGCGTAGGCGAGCAGGCTTACGAACCACAGCCAGAACCCGGGCATCTCGCGTCGCTTGCCGGCGAGCCCGAGGACGCCGGCCAGGGCGAGCAGCGCGGCCGCGGCGCCGGCGAGCAGCAGCTTGCCGCCCGACGCAAGGAAGCTGCCGAAGAGCACGGCAATCGCGAGCGCCTCGATGCCGAGCGCGAGCTTACGCACGGCTCATCCTCCGGCCGGCCAGCCAGCTGGCGGCGGCGGCCACCGCAAGGACGGCGAGCGTGAGCATCAAGGACAGCATGCTGCCGAAAGGCCAGTCGCGCGTGCCGAGGAACGATTCCTTGATCATGTTGCCCACGATCCAGTCGTCCTTGCCGCCGAGAATTTCCGGGATGGCGAACATGCCGAGCACCGGGATGAAGACCAGCGCCGAGCCCGAAAACACGCCAGGCAGCGATAGCGGAAAGGTCACGCGCCAGAACCGCTGCCAGGCGTTCGCGCCGAGATCCTGCGCCGCGTCGAGAAGCGCCGGATCATGCTTCTCGAGATTGGTGTACAGAGGCAGGATCATGAACGGCAGATGGACGTAGACCATTCCGCAGATCACCGCAAAGCGGCTGAACAGCAGCTCGAAGGGCCCGAGCATGATCATCCATGCATAGACCCGCACCAGGAAGTTGGAGGCAAAGGGCAGCACCACCAGCAGCACCATCATGTCGCGGTAGCGCTTGGGACTGCGCGCGATGAGCGCCGCGACCGGGTAGGCCATGAGCAGACAGACCAGCGTGGTGAGCACGGCCACGCCGAACGACTTGGCAAAGATCTCGAAATACACCCAGTCGCTGAAGAACACCCGGTAGCTCTCGAGCGTGAGGCCGGCCTCCTCGCCGGGCCTGGTGGACACGAGCGGCGCGAGTCCGCCGAACTCGCCCGGATAGCGCAACGAAGCCACCACCATGATCAGCGCCGGCAGGAGGAAGAACACCACCAGGAACACGAAGGGCGGCCCGCCGACCAGCCACTTGAGCGTGCGGTTCGAGCGCAGGCAATTACTCCGTCAGGACGACGCCCGCTTCGGCGGGCCAAGCAGCGGTGACCGCGTCACCGACTTCGAAGAACTTCGCCCGGCCCGGCGAGGAGTTGGGAAGCAGCGCCTGCATGCGCTGGCCGTTCTGCAGGTCGATGACGTAGGTAGTGACGTCGCCGATGTAAAGAAAATCGCGCACTTTGCCGGGATGGCGGTTCGGCAGATCGAGAGCGGCGCCGATGGCGGCGAGCCTCACCTGCTCGGGACGAAGCGCGAGCGTGGCCGGCGTTCCCGGCCGCAGCCCGGCGGCGCCTCGTGCTTCGATTTCGCCCAGCCCGGCGACGCGCAACCGGACGCGCTCGCCGTCCACCGCGACGATCTCGCCGTTGAACAGGTTGATCTTGCCGATGAAATCGGCAACGAAGCGGTTCCTGGGAAAGCCGTACAGCCGCGACGGCTCGTCGAGCTGCTCGACGCGGCCGGCGTTCATCACCGCGATGCGCGAGGACAGGGCAAGCGCCTCGTTCTGCGAATGCGTCACGAACACGAAGGTGATGCCGACCTCGCGCTGCATATCGATCAGCTCGATCTGCATTTCCTCGCGCAGCTTGGCGTCGAGCGCGCCGAGGGGCTCGTCGAGCAGCAGCACTCGCGGCCGACTGACCAGGCTGCGCGCGAGCGCGACACGCTGCTTCTGACCGCCCGAGAGCTCGTGCGGGTACTGCTGCCCCTTGGCCTCGAGATGCACCAGCGCGAGCGCGTCCCTGACCTTCGCAGAGATCTGCTCCGGCGCATTGCCCGCCATGCGCAACGGAAATGCGATGTTCTGAGCTACGGTCATGTGCGGAAACAGCGCGTAGCTCTGGAACACCGTGTGGATCGGCCGCTTTTCGGGCGGGGTGTCGGCCATGTCTGCGCCCTCGAGCAGGATCTCGCCCGCGTCGGGCAGGTCGAATCCCGCGATCATCCGAAGCAATGTCGTCTTGCCGCAGCCGGAAGGTCCAAGCAGGGTGAAGAATTCGCCCGCCTCCACGGCCAGGCTTACGTCGTCGACCGCGGTGAGCGGGCCGAAGCGCCGGGTGACGTTGCGTATCTCGAGGAGCGCCATGCCGAATAGTTCTATCAGAACAGGCTGATGGCGAGAACGATCAGCGCCACGGTGAACACCACGAGGAGCGCCGACAGAAGGTCGTTGCGGCGCGCGTTCTCCTGCGTGAGGCGCTCGAGCGCGGCGCCGAGCTCGCCGAGCCGGTCCCGGGAGAGGGCGCGGTGCGCGAGGCGCGGCAGCTGCGGCAAAGTGGAGGCCCAGAAGGGCGCTTCCTGCCGCAGCACGCGCAGCATGCCGCGCCAGCCCACCTGCTCGTTCATCCAGCGCTCGAGGTAGGGCTTGGCGCTGCGCCACAGGTCGAGATCGGGGTCGAGCTGGCGTCCGAGCCCTTCGATGTTGAGCAGCGTCTTCTGCAGCAGCACGAGCTGGGGCTGGATCTCGACGTTGAAGCGCCGCGACGCCTGGAACAGGCGCAGCAGCAGCCTGCCGAAATAGATTTCCTTCAGCGGCCGCGCGAAGACCGGCTCGCAGACCGCGCGGATCGCCGTCTCGAACTCGTCGATCCGCGTGTCGGCCGGCACCCAGCCGGCGTCGAGGTGCGCCTGCGCCACGCGGCGATAGTCGCGGTTGAAGAAGGCGAGAAAGTTCTGCGCGAGGTAGTTCTTGTCGACCTCGGTCAGGGTTCCCATGATGCCGAAGTCGAGGGCCACATAGCGGCCGCTGCCTTCTCCCTCGGTCGTAACGAGAATGTTGCCGGGGTGCATGTCGGCATGGAAGAAGCCGTCGCGGAAGACCTGCGTAAAGAATATCTCTACGCCTGCGCGAGCGAGCGCCGGAATATCGATCCCCTTCGCGCGCAGCGTCTCGACCTGCGACACCGGCGTGCCGTGCATGCGCTGCATCACCATGACGCGCTCGGAACACAGGTCCCAGTGCACTTCGGGCACCAGCAGCAGCGCCGAGCGCTCGAAGTTGCGGCGCAGCTGGCTGGCGTTCGCGGCCTCGTGCATCAGGTTGAGCTCGTCCTCGAGGTGGCGCGCGAACTCCGCCACCATCTCGCGCGGCTTGAGCCGCCGGCCGTCGGGCCAGAGGCGCTCCACGAACTGCGCTGCGGTGGCAAGCAGCGCGACGTCCTTGGCGATCTCCTCTTCGACACGCGGCCGCAGCACCTTGACGGCGACTTCGCGGCCGTCGTGCAGCCTGGCGAGGTGCACCTGAGCGATCGACGCGCTTGCTACGGGCTCGCGCTCGAACGTGGCGAACACGGCCTCGATTCTTCTCCCCAGCCCTTTTTCTATCTCGGCGATCGCCAGGTCGGATGGAAAGGGCGGCACCCGGTCCTGCAGCTTGGCGAGCTCGTCCGCGATGTCGAGCGGCACGAGGTCACGCCGCGTCGACAGCACCTGGCCGAACTTGACGTAGATCGGACCGAGGGTCTCGAGCGCCTGGCGCAGGCGCCGAGCGCGCGGCTCGCCGGTGCGCCGCGCAGCCAGCCGCACGAACGGATTGCGCGCAAACCGCGGGATGAACTCGTGCAGTCCGAAGCGCAGTCCGACCGCGAAAATGCGCAGCAGCCGCGTCAGCCTAGCCAAGGCGCGCGATCCGTTTTTCCAGCCGCTCGATGGCATCGCGCAGCTGCGCGACCGACGCGCCCAGCGTTTCGAGCTCCCGGCGCCGCACCAGCAGGCGGCCCTCCTCGCCGGCGTAGTCGGCGAAGCTGTCGGCGAGGCGGCGCAGCGCGTCCGCCTGCCAGGCCGCCAGATCGCGCCCGGCCCGCACCACGCGGCGGGCAGCGACGTCGCCGATTATCCTGGAGAGGTCCTCCTCCACGTCCCAGCGCAGGTGTCGCGCCAGCGCCATGATCTCGGCCGCGAGCCTGGCGTTGCCTGCGACCTCGACCGAGCGCATGAAATGCTCGCCGCCGCGCACCAGGCCCGCCAGAGCTTCAGGCCGCAGCGTAAGGACCAGGGCGGGCTCGGCCCCGCCTGCTGCCACGCGTCCGGCCGCCAATATCGTCAAGCGTACGGCGGGCAGGGGTGGCGCGCTCAACTCGAGGCTCTCGCCGGCGAAGGGCGCGAGTCGCTCGCGCGCCCAGGGCGCGGCGTCGAGCAGATGATTCAGAGCAAAACAAAAGGCCACCGCGTGGGTGGCCTTTTCGGACGACAGGCGACGCCTCAATGCATTTGCTGGATGCCGGCGAGCAGCCAGCCGCTCGAGCCGTCGGCTGGCTTGACGAGGTTCCACACCTCTTCGAAGCCCACCGGCGCTGTGCCCGGCGTCTCGCGCACCATGCCGGAGAAGCGCACGCTCGCCCAATGCCTGTTGTTCTCGGTCGCCACCTCGAGCAGGTCCGCATTGAGCGCGACCACATCGGTCTGCTGCGCCTCGGCGCCGCGCGTGAGAATGTCCTGACGGAGCTCATCGAACATCTCGCGCGTGGTGAACTCGCGGATCTCTTCCAGCTCCCCGACATCGTTGGCAACCTGCAGCTTCACGAAGTTAAGCTTTGCGGCGCGCAGGAAACCCGCAGTGTCGAAGCCTGCGGGGACTGCACTACCTCCGGTAACAACGCCTGCCGGTTGCGCCGTCAGCGGTGGCGCCACGGTTTGCGCACCAAGATCTGCGGCGTATTGCATTGCCTGCGACGGCGCACGCCGGTGCGCAAGAGCACGCAACGCGAGCACCACGCCTATAGCAAGGAGGGCCAACAGGAGTATTCCGCCGAGTCCGCTGCCGCTAAAGAGGTAGCCAAGCAGGCCGCCGAGCGCGAGGCCGCCAAGGATCGGCATCCAGCTGCTGCCCGCCGGTTGAGCGGCTTGTTGCTGTGCGGGCTTCGCTGGCGTCGAGACCGGCGGCGGCGTGACATTTCGCTGCGTGCCGACTGAACGCGAGCCGCCCAGCCGCCTCGCCTCCGCGTCAGTCGCCGCCAGGGCGCCGCAAAGCAGCGCAATGCATAGGCCGAGTAACCACTTGCTCATGGCTCTTTCCTCCAGGATGCCGATCCTATCAAATCCGGTAGCCGCGATGCACCGCGACTACCCCGGCTGCGAAATTGAATACCTCCACTTGGGACAGCCCTGCCCGCTCGAGCATCGCCGCGAGCGTCGCCTGGTCGGGGTGCCTGCGGATCGACTCGGCCAGGTAACGGTAGGCGGCGGCATCTCCCACGACGCGTTCTCCCAACCAGGGCAGCACCTTGAACGAGTACAGGTCATAGGCGGGCTCGAGCGGCTTCCAGACCTTCGAAAATTCGAGCACCAGCAGCCGCCCGCCAGGTTTCAGGACGCGCACCATTTCTTCGAGCGCGGCGTCCTTGCGCGTCATGTTGCGCAAGCCGAAGCCGACAGTGACGCAGTCGAAATAGCCTGCGACGAATGGCAGCCGCTCGGCGTCGCACTGCACGGCCGGGGTGAGAGCGCCGCAATCGAGCAGGCGGTCTCGTCCCCGCTGCAGCATGCGGCGGTTGACGTCGGTCAGCCAGACCTCGCCGCCTGGCGCCACGCGTCGCACCAAGGCCCTGGCCAAGTCGCCGCTTCCGCTCGCCACGTCGAGCACGCGCTCGCCGGGCCGCGGGCGCGCAAGCTCGATGGCAAACGACTTCCACACGCGGTGCAGGCCGAGCGACATCAGGTCGTTCATCAGGTCATAGCGCTCGGCAACGCGGTCGAATACTTCACCCACCCGTGCCGCCTTTTCCGACTCGGCTACATCCTCATACCCAAAGTCGACACGTTTAGACAAAGTAAGTCATTGCTCCTGGTCGCGGCTGGCGCCCGCGGCCTTCAGCTTGGAAAGGTACTGTGACCAAAGCGCGTCCTGATTCTGGCCCAGCTCGTACAGATAGTCCCACGAATAAATGCCGGTGCTGTGCCCGTCGGAGAATACCGGCTGAACCGCGTACGAGCCGACCGGCTCGAGCGCGCGAATCTCGACCTCGCGTTTGCCGGTTTGGAGCACCTCCTGCCCCGGCCCGTGGCCGCGCACCTCTGCCGATGGGGAGTACACGCGCAGGAACTCGTACGGCAACCGGTAGCTGCTGCCGTCCGAGAAGCAGATCTCCATCACGCGCGATTTCTGGTGCAGCTTGATCTCGATCGGAACGTGAGCGCCGGGCATCTAGGCCGCCGCTTCATAGCCGAGGCGCTCGAAATCCGTGCCCCGGTCGAGGACCTCGGTTAGCGCCACGCGCGTCGGCGGATCGGTCATCAGCTCGATGACGCGCTTCGGCTTGTACCAGCCAGGCGGCAGCACCAGGGACGCCGGCGCATTGAGCGCAGGCACCTTCGAGAGCGACAGCGCGGGCAGGTATTTTTCGTTCGGCGCGTTAAGGCCGGTGGCACGCACGGCGATGGCCTGCGGCAGACCGGGAAGCAGCCGCACCCCGGCAGAGACATCGCCATTCTCGGCGCCCATCAGCCAGCGCACCTGGCCGAGCATGAAGTTCTTCGCCTCGCCCGGGCGAACGGCGACCAGCTGACCATGGCTCAGGCGCCCGCCCGGACTGGCGCCGCGCCGCACCATGCGCAGGCCCTGCGCGCTCTCGTCCTCGAGCTGCCACTCCTCGAGGACGAAGCCAGGCGCATCTTTCGACTCAGCCTCCTCGCGCTTGCTGACCCGGCCGAGCGTCTCCATCTCCTCGCGCTCTTTTGGCGTCAGCTCGCGTCGCTCGCCCGGGTCGCGGAACCGCTTTCCCGAGAGGGCGTAATGAATGGCCTGCAGGTCGCTGGATACCTTCGCGGCATCGGCAGCCGGGCGGCGCTCGAGGCGCGCCGCCTTCGGCTGGCACCACTGGCGGAACAAGAACACCAGCAACTGCTCGCACGAGGGCTGCACGCAGTCCTCGCCCAGAGACAGCTGCGCCGGCGACTCGCCCTTGCGCAGCAGGTTGATGCGGTTTTTCAGGCTCTTCGCCAGCTTGCGGGCGTCGAGGTAGCGGATGCCGGCACGCGCCTGAGGCGGCGCACCGGCTACTCGCTCCGGGCAGCGCTCGCCGGCCAAGTCCGCGACAAGGGGCAAGCCATCGCCCTCGTCGATCGGGTCGCGGAGCACCTCCAGCTTCGCCCCCCAGCGCTCGAGGAGAAAGGCAATGAAGGTGAGCTGGCGCTGCGTGAGCTCGTTCGGATTGGACATGTGCATCAGCACCGCGCGCGCGTAGGCGATGCGCGGCGAACTGTCGTGCACGTCGCGGTTGAGGAAGTCCTTGACCGGCTCCTCGGACACTTCCAGCTCCTCGGCTTTGGCATAGGACCCGTGCAGGGCCCGCCAATCCTCCGCCGGGATCTCGCAGTACGCCCGGTAGTGATGAAACATCCTGAGCCCGGCGCAGGCGAGCAGGCGCTGGCAGATGAGCGCGGCCTGCGCACGCAGCGCCGCATCGCCGCTCGCGGCGGAGTCCAGACAGCGCAGATAGCTCAGTCGCATCTGGGCCCACAGCGCGTCAGTATCGCGAAACACCGCGGCTTCCGCCTCCGCCAGCGGCAGCGCCCGGTTGGTGAAGCGCCTGGCCTGCTCGATCTGCACGAAGTTGACCGCCTCGCGCAGCGACTCCATGACCGCGAGCCGGTTCGCGGCGCTGATCGGAAAGCGGTTCAATTCCACCAGCTGGCCGAGCAGCTGCTGCTGCGCGACGCCGACGTTGGCGAGCGGCACGTGCTCGAGCCAGGCCTTGCAGCTCGCGGCATCGACGAATTCAGGCGCCGCGCTAGGGGACAGTTCAGGGAGCTTCACTTGCGTCATTGTGATGCAAACACGTCGCGGTAGCTGGCGTAGAAGCTCGCGAAGAGGGTCGGCAACAGCAGCATCAGCAGCGGAAATGCGAGCGACACTGCGGGCACCGCGAGCGCCCCGCCGGAGGCGAGCATCAGGCCGCTCAGCACAAGGAACGGCAACACGAGAGTGATTGCCGCGGTCACCGCCCCATACGCGAGCAACGCGCGCCAGTTCATCAGGCAGGCGAAGAAGCTGAAGAACAGCGCTTTCCCCGCCCCGGTCGCGTGCCAGGCGGCGAGCGGCGGCGCGAACCAGAACAGCATCATCACCGGGACGTAGAACAGCGCTGCGCAGGCGAGCGCGGCGAAGAAGCTGTCCGACTGCAGCACGTCCTCGCTCGGGCGCTGCCCTGTCGTCATCCATTGCGCGAGCGCGCCGTTGTCGGCGAGCGTGGTGCCGGAGAGCACCAGGGCGAGGCAGGCGAGGTAGGCGAGGCCAAGGACGAGCTGGGTGCGAAGCGCCGGCGACCTGAAGCCCTCGAAGAGCAGCGCGAGCTCGAGCCGCTGGCCGCCGCCGACTGCGCGCGCCGCCGCCATGAAGCCGACCGAGAAGGCCGGCACCAGCACCGGCGCGATGACCACGCCCACGAAGGCCAGGTGCGACACGAAGGTCATCAGCAGCCAATAGGCGAGCACCATGGCGAGCCATCCGAGCGGCGCGCTGCGAAACAGCTGCCAGCCCTCGCCGAGCCAGCGCGCGCCGCGTTGGATGCCGACGATGCGAGCTTGCATGTCAGTCGATCCACGGCGCGCCGGCGCTGGTGCGCGACTCGAGGATGTGGCGAAAGTGCCCCGGGTCGTGGGCGTGCACCAGCATCCCCGGGCGGGGGAGGTGGAAATCGTGCAGGCGCGAAAGCCAGAAGCGCAGCGCCGCGGCGCGCAGCATCACCGGCCATGCGTCGCGCTCCAGCTCGATAAACGGACGCATCGCGTGATAGCCCGCGAGCAGAGCGCGCGTCCGCTGCGCTTCGAGCCGCGCGTCGGACGCCGCATCGACCAGGCACCAATCGTTGGCGCACACCGCGATGTCGTAGAGCAGGCAGTCCACCCCGGCGAAATAGAAATCGATGACGCCCGAAATGCGGCCCTTCTCGAACAGCGCGTTGTCGCGGAACAGGTCGGCGTGCACCGGGCCGCGCGGCAGGTCGGGAAAGCGGCGCTGAGCCTGAAAGGCGATCTCTTCCTCGAGCAGCGAGTTCTGCCGTGAATCGAGAAGCGGCTTCAACTCCCGGGCTGCAAGACGCCACCACTTCGGGCCGCGCGGATTCTCGAGGTAGGCGGCATACGAGCGCGCGGCCAGATGCATGCGTGCAAGCAGCGCGCCGAGCTCTGCGCACTCGCCGACCCCCGGCCGCTCGACCGAGCGCCCCGGCAGCCGCGTCACCAGCGCGGCCGGCTTGCCGTTGAGGCGCTGCAGGTACTGGTCAGCCAGGTCGGCAATCGGAGCCGGGCAGGGAATGCCGTGGCGCGCGAGATGCGCCATCAGGTCTAGGTAGAACGGCAGCTCCTCGGCGGGCAGCCGCTCGAACAGCGTCAGGACGTAGCGGCCCTGCGTCGTGGTGACGAAGTAATTGCTGTTCTCGATTCCCGCCTTGATCGGGTCATGGGAGAGCAGCGCACCGACCGAGTAATTGCGCAGCCACTCCGACAGCTGAGCTTCGGAGACAGGTGTGTAGACCGACAAATCAGTCGAAGGTCTGGATGGGCCACATCGGCACGCGCACGCCGTCTTCGAGCGAATCGCGGCGCAGCCAGTTGCCGCTGCCGGTGGTGTCCATGAGGTAGTAGGGCTTGCCGCCCGGCGGCGTCACCTTCAGCATCACCACGCGGCCGCCCTGGCGGATCTCCTCGACCTTGTCTGCCTCCTGCACCGGGATGCGCACGCTCGGCTCCTCGGGCCCCGGCATGGGCGGCGGCGGTGGCGGCTCGGGAAGCGGCTCGAGCCCGGGAGGCGGCTTCTGCGCCCAGACCGTAACTGCGAGGCCGGCGAGCGCGATCGCGAGTAGGCGGCGCATTAACTTCCATTCTACTAGAGGTTGCGAAGCAGCTAGAGGAACTCTGCGATAATGCCGCACAGCTTCATCGTGTCGGGAACAAATCCTGAAAGAACATTGCTGCTGGTCGACGGCTCGTCGTACCTGTACCGGGCGTTCCACGCCCTGCCCGAGCTGAAGAGCCCGCAAGGCGAGCCGACCGGCGCGATCTACGGGGTGCTCAACATGCTGCGGCGCCTCGCTGCCGACTACCAGGCGCAGGCGCGCGCCGTCGTCTTCGATGCGAAGGGCAGGACCTTCCGCGACGACCAGTATCCCGAGTACAAGGCGCACCGCGCGCCGATGCCAGACGAGCTCTCGGCGCAGGTCGAGCCGTTGTCCGAGGCGATCCGCGCGCTCGGCTGGCCGGTGCTCGTCGTCGAGGGCGTCGAAGCAGATGACGTGATCGCCACGCTCGCCGACGAGGCGACGCGGCGCGGATGGCGCTCGGTCATCTCGACGGGCGACAAGGACCTGGCGCAGCTCGTCGACAGCCGCGTGACGCTCGTCAATACCATGTCCAACGAGACGCTCGACATCGAGGGCGTAAAGCTCAAATTCGGCGTGCCTCCCGAGAAGATCGTCGATTACCTGACGCTGGTCGGCGATGCGATCGACAACATTCCCGGGGTCGACAAGGTCGGCCCGAAGACCGCGGCCAGGTGGCTCAGCCAGTACGGCTCGCTCGAGGGAGTGATCGCGCATGCGGGCGAGATCACCGGGAGCGTCGGCGAGAACCTGAGAAAGGTGCTCGACTGGCTGCCGAAGGGCCGCGGGTTGATCACGGTGAAGCGCGACGTGGCCCTTCCCGTGACGCTCGATCAGCTCGCCGATCGCCAGGCCGACCCGTCGCGCCAGCGCGCTCTCTACGAGCGCTTCGGTTTCAAGACCTGGCTTAAAGAGGTGGAAAGCGCGCCGCAGCAGCCGCAGCAGCCCTCCCCGCCATCCACCCGGCAGAAGCGCAGGTACTCGGCAATTCTGACCGAAGGCCAGTTGCGCGAGCTGGTGAAGAAGCTAGAAACCGCGCCGCTCGTCGGCTTCGACACCGAGTGCGTCGGCCTCGAGCCGATGACCGCACGGCTGGTGGGCATGTCGTTCGCTTTCGGCAACGAGGCGGTCTACCTGCCGCTCGCGCATGAATACCCCGCGGCGCCGCAACAGCTCGATTTCGACACCGCGCTCGAATTGCTGAAACCCTGGCTGGAGGGCGCCGGCTTCCGCAAGGTCGGCCAGAACGTCAAGTTCGACTGCCATGTGCTCGCCAACCAGGGCCTCGGGCTCGCCGGCTGCGCGCACGACACGCTGCTCGAGTCGTACGTCCTCGAGGTGCACGAGCGTCATGATCTGGGCGCGCTCGCCTTGCGCCATTGCGGCTGGCAGACCCTCAGCTATGACGAAGTCACCGGCAAGGGCGCGACGCGCATCGAATTTTCCGCGGTCGAGATCGGCCGCGCCACCGAGTACGCTGCGGAAGACGCCGATTGCACGCTCGCGCTCCACGAGATCCTTCACCCCAAGATAGAACAGGATAAAAAACTCCAGTTCGTCTATGAAGAGATCGAGATGCGCGTCCTCCCGGTGCTCTTCAGGATGGAGCGCAACGGCGTGCTCCTCGACGCCGCCAAGCTCGAGGCGCAGAGCCACGAGCTCGGCAAGGAGATGCTGGCGATCGAGCAGAAGGCCTACGAGGCCGCGGGACAGCCTTTCAACCTCGGCTCGCCCAAGCAGATCCAGGAGATCCTGTTCGAGCGGCAGAAGCTGCCGGTGAGGAAGAAAACCCCGTCGGGACAGCCCTCAACCGACGAAGACGTGCTCGCCGAGCTCGCGCTGGAGCACCCCCTGCCCAAGCGCATCCTGGAGTACCGCGCCCTCTCGAAGCTGAAATCGACGTACACCGACAAGCTGCCGAAGAGCGTCGACGCTCGCACGGGGCGCGTCCACACCACCTACTCGCAGACCACCGCGGTGACCGGCCGACTTGCCTCCAACGAGCCCAACCTGCAGAACATTCCCATCCGCACGCCGGCCGGGCGCCGCATCCGCGAGGCGTTCATCGCGCCGGCGCGCTCGAAGCTCGTGTCGGCCGACTATTCGCAGATCGAGCTGCGCATCATGGCGCACCTCTCCGGCGACGAGAGCCTGAAGCGCGCGTTCGCGCGCGGCGACGACGTGCACCGCGCCACGGCCGCGGAGGTATTCGGCCTGCCGCTCGAGCAGGTCACCCACGACGAGCGGCGCACCGCGAAGGTGATCAACTTCGGGCTCATCTACGGCATGTCGAGCTTCGGCCTGGCGCAGAACCTCGGCATCGAGCGCGCGACGGCGCAAGCCTACATCGAGTCGTATTTCGCCCGCTATCCTGGTGTAAAGCGCTACATGGACCAGACGCGCAGCCGCGCCCGCACGCAAGGCTACGTCGAAACGGTGTTCGGCCGGCGCCTCTGGCTGCCGGAGATGAAGAGCGGCAGCCCCATGCGCCGCCAGGCGGCCGAGCGCGCCGCGATCAACGCGCCGATGCAGGGCACTGCGGCGGATCTCATCAAACTGGCGATGATTTCCGTACAAGGGTGGTTGGATGAGAAAAATTCAAAAACAAAGCTCATCATGCAGGTCCACGACGAGCTGGTGCTGGAAGTGCCGGAGAACGAGCTGGAAGAGGTGAAAGCCAGACTGCGGGAGCTGATGCAATCCGTGGCGAAGCTCGATGTTCCGCTGCTGGTCGACGTCGGCGTCGGCGACAACTGGGATCAAGCGCACTAGAGCAGAGCGCCGAAAACCTTCTTGATGATGTCGCTGCCGGCCCGCACCGGATCCTTGCGGATTTTCTTCTCTTCCTCGGCGACCATGAAGTAAAGGCCGTCGAGCGCCTTCTGCGTCACGTACTCGTCGAGGTCGGCGTCCTGCTTCCCCACCAGGCCGAGCGCGACGCCTTTCTCGGCGTATTCGTTGTACTTGCGGGCGAGGTTTACCTTCGCCGTCGCCCGCTTCACGACCGGCAGGAAGCGGCCGTGCAGCGGGTCGCGCGTGGTGCGGCGGAAATACGCGGTTCCGGCGGTGTCGCCGCCGGCCAGGATGCCCTTGGCATCGCGAATCGTCATCTTCCTGATCGAATCGACGAGGAGCTGCCGCGCCTCGGGCACCGCCGCTTCCGCGGCGCGGTTCATGGTGAGGACCAGCTCGTCGGCGTACCTGCCCATGCCGACTCTGCGCAGCATCTTCTCGGTGCGGGTCAGAGAATCAGGCAGCGGGATCTTCACCTGCGGATTGCCGAAGAAGCCGTCGGTGCGACCGAGCTGCGCCACGGCGGCGTGGGAGCCCTTCTCGAGAGCGGTCCTGAGGCCGGAAACCGCTTCCTGTCGCGTGATCCGTTCCAGTTGGCCGAGCGCGGAGGATGTCCACAGCATGACCGCCGCGGCGAATAAAGCGAGAACGGGTAAAGCGCTCAGCGACCTGGCCTAGCCCAGCTATGTATCCATGAGAATGCCGGGCGCGGGCTGGCGCGAACGGGCGCGGCGGTTCCCTTAGACCCGGCGGCTGCCGCAGCGGCTTTTGGTCCGGCAGGTGCGGCGAGCTCGATGACCTTTGCATCGGCCCGGGGTTTTTGCTCGCCGTCGACCCACTCGACGATCGGCATGAACGCCTGGCGCTCGGCGGCGGACATCGAGGCGTCCAGCTCGAAGATCCCCACCCCTGTCTCGGCGGCTTTGACGTAGAGGTCCGAATCGCCGAGGCGCGTGAGGAACGCGAGGCTGAGCGAGCTGAGAAACCGCTCGAGCGGCTGATACACCGGCATCGAGCTGCGGACCCGGTTGGCGACCACTGCCAGCCGGGCATTGCGCGCCCGGATCTTGCCCGCGAGGAGCAGGTCGCGGATGAAGTTCGCCGTGGCGTGGATGTCGATCACCGATGGCGCCACAGGAATGAGGATGCAATGCGCCCTGGCCAGCATCTCCTGCAACAGCAGCCCCGACGCGCCGGCCGGCGCGTCGATGATCAACTGCCGGGTCTCCGCGGGGACATGCATTTCCACGCTGCGTAACCGTCCGCCCCTCTGGTGCGCGGCATTGGCGCCGTGAATCCGCGTTGCGTGCGCCGGGCGCAGCCGCAGCCAGTTCAGGCAGGACCCCTGCGGGTCGTAGTCCATGATGGTGGTCGGGATGTTCCTTGCGGCAAAGTAACTGGCAAGGTTGGTCGTGAGGGTGGTTTTTCCCGACCCGCCCTTCGAGTTGATCACCAGCGTGGTGTTTATCCTCATGTCCGACCCCCTGCCCGGCTAACGACCCGGACGCAGACATTGAGAGGGTAATCAGAAAATCCCGGGTTCGCGTGTTAACTACTTCTCCGGCCCGCGAATAACCCGCCTAGTACCGGGTCCGTCAGGCGATCCCGGCTCCGCGGGCCTGCTGGTCCGCGTGGTACGACGAGCGCACCAGGGGGCCGATCGCAGCGTGTTGGAAACCCAACAGGTCTGCCTGTCTTCGGTATTCCTCGAACGCCGCAGGGTCAACGTAGCGCTCCACCGGCAGATGATGCGGCGAGGGCCGCAGGTACTGTCCGATCGTCAGCATGTCGACGCCGTGCGCACGCAGATCGCGCATCACCGCGAGGATCTCGTCGTCGGTCTCGCCCAAGCCGACCATCAGGCCGGATTTCGTCGGTAGCGCGGGATGCAGTCTTTTGAACTGCCTCAGCAAATCCAGCGAATGCGCATAGTCACCGCCCGGACGCGCCTGGCGGTACAGCCGCGGCACCGTTTCGAGGTTGTGATTCATGACGTCCGGCGGCGCCTTGGCGAGGATTTCCAAGGCGAGCTGCGCGCGCCCCCTGAAATCGGGGACGAGAATTTCCAGCAGGGTATTAGGAGAAACCTTGCGAATGGCACGGATGCAGTCCACAAAATGCTGCGCGCCGCCGTCGCGCAGATCATCGCGATCCACGCTCGTGATCACGACATAGGACAAATTCAGCCTTGAAATCGTTTCCGCGAGGTGCCGCGGCTCTTCCGCATCGGGCGCAAGCGGCCGCCCGTGCGCGACGTCGCAGAACGGGCAGCGCCGCGTGCAAATGTCGCCTAGGATCATGAAGGTCGCGGTGCCCTTGCCGAAGCACTCAGCGATGTTCGGGCAGGAGGCTTCCTCGCACACCGTGTGCAGGTTCTGCTCGCGCAGGATGTGCTTGATCGCGTGAAAGCGCGAATTCGGCGCCGGGGCGCGCACGCGGATCCAGGCTGGCTTGGCGAGCGGCTCGCGCGGCACGATCTTGATCGGGATGCGCTCGGTCTTGGCGCGGCCTTTCTCCTTGATCCCGGCCTCACGCATGCTCGAGCTTCCCTGTCAGGCTCGCCGCGAGCTCGGCGCCGATCTCATCGGTCGATTTCTCGATTCCAAGGTCGCGCGTCTGCGTCACCGCCAGCCCGGGACAGCCGCAGGGGTCGATCGCTCGAAACGGCGCGAGGTCCATGTCGACGTTCAGCGCGAGACCGTGATAAGTCCTGCCGCGGGACACGCGGATGCCGAGCGCGGCGATCTTGGCGCCGCCAACGTAGACACCCGGCGCTCCGGGCTTGCGTTCGCCGCGGCCGGCGAGAAGCTCGATCACCGAGCTTTCGAGCATCGCGACAAATTGCTTCACCTTGATGCCGCGCCGCGCCAGGTCCACCAGCGCGTAGAGGACCACCTGGCCCGGCCCATGGTAGGTGATCTCGCCGCCGCGATCGGCCTGGACGAGCGGAATGCCGTTATCGACGCTCGGCCTTTCGGCGCCCTGTCCCAGGGTGTAGACCGGCGGATGTTCGAGCAGCCAGATCTCGTCCGCTGTGGCCTCGCTTCTGCGCGCGGTGAAGACGCGCATCGCCTCGAGCGTCGACAGATACTCGACCCGCCCCAGCTGCTTGACCAGGATTTCCTCGACCAGCGTCACAGCACCATCACTACCGAGGGGTGATCGCATAACTCCCGGTACAGGGCGTCGAGCTGGTCGCGCGAGGTTGCGCGCACTATGCAGGTGAGGCTCAGGTAGCGTCCCTGCCGGCTCGGACGCATCTCCATCGTCGCCGCGTCGAAATCCGGTGCGTGCTTGAGAACGATCTCCATCACGGTCTGCGCGAAGCGCGGCTCCTTGCGTCCCATCACCTTGATCGGGAAGTCGCAAGGAAAAGCGAGCGCTGAGCCATCCGCTACCACCGGCATGAGTCGCCGCCCTTCAGACCGACGCTGCCTCGCGTTTGCCCGCGCGCATCACCTTCAGCTTGAACTCCTGGTAGAGCTGGTACATCCGCCGGAAAACGGGGCCGGGCTGGCCGTCGCCGATCCTCTTGCCGTCCAGCATGACGATCGCCAGTACTTCCTTCGACGAGGACGTGACCCACAGCTCATCGGCGCCGCGCACCTCCGCCTCACGGACCTCCCTGAATTCGAGCGGCATGCCGTTCGCGCGTGCCAGTTCGACGATCACGTCGTAGGTGATTCCCGGCAGGATCAGGTTTCCCTTCGGCGGCGACTCGATGACGCCTCGCCGGACGATGAAGACGTTCGAAGCCGAGGCCTCGGTCAGCTTGCCGTCGCGAAACAGGATCGTCTCGGCGCCGTCCGCCTCGGCGGAAAGCTGGCGCAGCAGCACGTTGCCAACGAGCGAAATCGACTTGATGTCGCAGCGCAGCCAACGATAGTCCGGGGCGCTCACCGCGGAGGCCCCCTTCTCCACCTGCTCCATAGATGGGTTGACGAGCGGATTGGACATCATGAACACCGTCGGCTCCGCGTTTTTCGGAAAGGCGTGATCGCGCTTGGCCACGCCGCGCGTCACCTGGAAGTACACGCCCTGGTCGTCGAACGGCTGCGCATCGATCAGGCGGTAGATGAACTCGCGCCATTGCGCCGGCGAGTACGGGTTGCGGATGCGCACTGCCGCAAGGCTGCGCTCGAGGCGGAGCAGATGCTCCTCGAGCCGGAACGGCACCCGCGAGTACACCGGCACCAGTTCGTAGACCCCGTCGCCGAAGATGAACCCCCGGTCGAGCACCGAAACCTTCGCGTCCTCGATCGGGAGAATCCTGCCGTTCAGAAAAACCATGTGCGCCTCGCTACTTGAACCACAGCCTGAGTGTATCCCAGGCCCGCCCGAAAATCCCGGCGACAGCCACCGGCTCGAGAGCGACGACGGGGTATTCGCCGACCGGCCTGCCATCGTGCGTGACGCGCAGCGTGCCGACGCGCTGGCCCTGTGCCACCGGCGCGACGAGCGGCTGCTGCGACAGCAGCTCGGCCTTCAGCTTGCCCGCCTCGCCTTTCGGCACGGTGATCATCAGGTCGCCCATGAAGCCTGCCTTGACCGCGTTTTCCGCCCCCTTCCAGACCTGGAGCGATTTCACGGCGTCACCGCCGGCGTAGAGCTTCACGCTGTCGAAGAACTGGAAGCCCCAATTGAGCAGCTTCTGCGACTCCTGCGCGCGCGTTGTTTCCGACGTCGAGCCGAGCAGGACCGAGAGCAGGCGCCTGCCGCCGCGTCGCGACGACGCGATCAGGCAGAAGCCCGCCGCCTCGGTATGGCCGGTCTTGACACCGTCCACCGTCGGATCAAGCCACAGCAGCCGGTTGCGGTTCGGCTGGGTGATGCTGTTGTAGCGGAATTCCTTCTGCGAATAGTACTGGCCGTACTCGGCCGGGAAGTCGCGGATCAGCGCCGCGGCGAGCAGGTACAGGTCCCGCGCGGTGCTGTAATGCTGCGCGTCGGGCAAGCCGGTGGAATTCATGAAGTGGGTATTCTTCATGCCGAGACGCGCCGCCTCGCGGTTCATCATCTGCGCAAAAACCTCTTCCGAGCCCGCAGTCGCCTCGGCGAGCGCGATGCAGGCGTCGTTGCCCGACTGCACGACCATGCCCCGGATCAGCTCATCGACTACGACCGGCCGCCTTGGCTCGACGAACATGCGCGAGCCCGGCGCGCGCCAGGCGCGCGCCGAGACCGTCACCTGCTGCTCGGGTGAAATTCTCTTCTCGCGCAGCGCCGCGAACACGAGATAAGCGGTCATCAGCTTGGTGAGGGAGGCGGGCTCGATGCGCTCGTCGGGCTTTTGCGAAGCGAGGATCTGGTCGCTCGAGAGGTCGCCGATGACCCATGACCGGCCGATGACGGGAGGCGGCTGCAGCGCGGCGGCCTGCGCAAGGGAGCCTACAAAAAACAGGACAAGGAGGACGCTTCGCATGAGTGACCATGAAAAAAGGGCGAATTATAAGACCGGGCTAGCGCACGACGAGAAGCGGCTTTATGCTCAGCTGGCTCTCGATGCGCTCCGCCACCGAGCGCGCGTCGTCCTGCGTGCGGTATGGCCCAAGGTGCAGCCGCCACAGGTTGCCGATGGCGAGCACTTGGACTGTATCCTTGAGCCAGCCAAATTCGTCTTCCAACCTCGAGCGAAGGTTTTCTGCGTTGGCGCGCGACGAAAACGCCCCCACCTGCACGTAAACGGCCACGGCCTGCTCTGGCGCTGGTAAAGCCTGCTCAGTCGTCGCTGCAGCCGGCAGGGTTGTCGTTGCGCCCGGCGGAGTCGCCGCTGCAGCCGGCGGGGTCGTCGTTGCAGCCTGCTGGGTCGGCGTTACAGCCTGTCCCGGTTCAATGCTTTCCAGCTCCACCTCCGCGCTGCCGAGGTGAGCAAAACCCAGCTTCAGCGCGGCGGCATACGAAAGATCGATCATCCGCCCCTGGTGAAACGGCCCGCGATCGTTGATGCGCACGATGACGCTGCGCCCGGTTGCGACGCGGGTGACGCGTGCATAGCTCGGGATCGGCAGCGTCGGATGCGCCGCGGTCATCGCATACATGTCGTAAGGCTCCCCGCTCGCCGTTCTCTGCCCGTGAAACTTCTTGCCGTACCAGCTCGCCGTGCCGCGCTGGCGGTACGGCTGCACGAAGGCGAGCGGGACGTACTCCCTGCCGAACACCTGATACGGCCGATTGGCGTAGCGGTGCAGCGGCTCGGCCTTCGGCTGGGCGTCGGCAACCTGGTCGAGGTTCGCCGGCGGCCCCTCGCCGGGGCCGTCATCCTTGTAATAGCCCCCGGACCGGGATGGCTGAACCTCCGGCTGGCGTTGTTCCCCTGGAATTGGCGCGGCGGCGCATGCGCTCAAAGCGAGAACGACAAAGGCGAGAAGCGGCTTCATCCTTCGTACACCACGTTGCCGGCCACCACTGTGTAACGCACCCGGCCCGCAAACTCGTAGCCGAGGAACGGCGTGTTCTTGCCCTGGCTCTTCAGCGACTCGGCCGTCACGCGCACTGCTGCGCCCGGATCGAAGATTGCAAGATCCGCCGGCGCGCCGGTGACAATGCGTCCCGTCGCGACCCCGAGGATCCGCGCCGGGTCCGACGTCATGCGCGCTAGCGTGACGGCGAGCGGCAGCTTATGTGCTGCGCCCCACTTCAGCGTAAGCGGCAGCAGCAGCTCCAGGCCGGTCGCGCCGGGCTCGGCTTCGGCGAACGGCAGGTGCTTGCCGTCCTCATCCACCGGCGTATGGTCCGAGCACAGGCAGTCGACAGCGCCCTCGGCCAGACCGCGCGCGAGCGCGTCGCGATCGCGCTGGCTTCTGAGGGGCGGCTCGAGCCGGCAATGCGAATCGAAGTAGCCGAGATCCATGTCGCACAGATGCAGGTGGTGGATCGCGACGTCGCAGCTCACCGGCAGGCCTTCCTGCTTGGCATGCCGCATCATCTCCACCGCGCCGGCCGTCGACAGCCGGCATACATGGACCCGTGCCCGCGTGGCGCGGACCAGCTCCAGAATAGTACCGAGGGCGATGGTTTCCGCGAACGAGGGGATGCCGGCCAGCCCGAGTCGCGTCGCAACCTCGCCGTCGTGCGACACGCCGTCCTTCGCAAGCCAGGCATCTTCCGCGCGCAGCCATACCGGGTATCCAAACGTGGCCGCATACTGCAGCGCGCGCCACAGCAGCTGCGTGTCGCGCAGCGGCACGTTGCCTTGCGAAAACGCGACACAACCGGCCTCGCCGAGCTCGGCCATCTCGGTGAGCGCCTCGCCCCGCAGCTTTACCGTCAGCGCTCCCAGCGGATAGACGCGCGCGCGGGAAAGCGCCTTGGCGCGCCGACGCAGCATGTCGACGAGTCCAGGCTCGTCGAGCGGCGGATCGGTGTCCGGCGGGCAGGCAAGAGAGGTAACGCCGCCCGCCACCGCTGCATCCATCTCGGACTCCAGCGTGGCTTTGTACTCGTAGCCCGGCTCCCGCAGCCGCGCCGAAAGATCGATGAAGCCGGGCGCAACGACCAGTCCCTTCGCGTCGATCACGCGGTCGGCTCTTGAAAACTCCTCCGCGATTTTTCCGTCGGCCGCGTAGACGTCGCCGACCGCGTCGCGTGCGCTCGCCGGATCGACCACGCGTCCACCCTTGATATGCAGGCGCATCAATTGCCCGCGACGATGCTCATCACCGCCATCCGGACTGCGATGCCGAAAGTCACCTGCGGCAGGATCACCGCGTGCGGGCCGTCGGCGACCGTCGAGTCGATCTCGACGCCGCGGTTCATGGGGCCCGGGTGCATGACGATGGCGTCGGGCTTCGCCAGCGAGAGCTTCGCACCGGTGAGGCCGTAGTGCTTGAAGAATTCCTGCGCCGAGGGCAGCAGCGTGCCGTCCATGCGTTCGTTCTGCAGCCGCAGCATGACGATCACGTCGCAGTCCTTCAGCCCGGCGCGCATGTCGTGGAACACGCGCACTCCCAGCGCCTCGACGCCGCTCGGCAGGAGCGTCTGCGGGCCGATGACCCTCACTTCCGGCGCGCCGAGCGTCGTCAGGCCGTGGATCAGCGAGCGCGCCACGCGCGAATGCAGGATGTCGCCGACGATCGCCACGGTGAGCCGCGTGAACTCCTTCTTGTAGTGCCGGATCGTGTAGAGATCGAGCAGGCCCTGAGTGGGGTGGGCATGGCGACCGTCGCCGGCGTTCACAACATGCTCGTGCGGCTTGACGTTGCGCGCGATCAGGTAGGGGGCGCCAGAGGAGTTGTGGCGCACCACGAAGATGTCGGCCTGCATCGCGGAGAGGTTGGCCACCGTGTCGAGCAGCGATTCGCCCTTGGTCTGCGAAGAAAGCGCGATGTTGAGGTTGATCACGTCGGCCGAGAGGCGCTTGGCCGCGATCTCGAAGGTGGTGCGGGTGCGCGTCGAGGGCTCGAAGAACAGATTGAACACGCTCTTGCCGCGCAGCAACGGTACTTTCTTCACCTCGCGCTCGGTGACACCGACGAAGGATTCCGCCGTGTCGAGGATCTGCACCAGCACCTCGCGCGGCAGGCCTTCGATGGACAGCAGGTGCTGCAGCTCGCCGTGGGCGTTGAGTTGCGGGTTACGCTGCACGCTCGGGCTCGAGGGCGAGGGTCAGCCTGTCGCCGGCGTCGCGCTTCAGACGCAGGCGCATGCCGGAAGGCACCTCGACGCGCGCGCCGCAGTGCTGGGCGCAGATCGGCAGCTGCCTGCCGCCGCGGTCGGCGAGGACCACCAGCGAAATGCTCGCCGGGCGGCCGTAGTCGAACAGCTCGTTCATCGCAGCGCGCACCGTGCGGCCGGTGTAAAGCACGTCATCGACCAGCAGCAGATCCCGGCCGTTGATGTCGAACGGAATCTTGGTGCGCTTCGGGTCGTGATGCAGCCCGCGGGCGTGATAGTCGTCGCGGTAGAACGCGATGTCCATCAGGCCGAGCGGCTCGGGCAGCCGCAGCATCGCGTGCAGCCGCTCCGCGAGCCAGGCGCCGCCCGTATAGAGGCCGATCATGGCGGTCTGCGGGCCGATCCGCGCCTTGAGCTCGCCGACCAGTTGCGCGCACAGCTGTTCGGCTTCAGGCAGCTTCATGAAAGTATTGCTCGAGGATGAGCTGCGCGGCCACTGAATCGATCGACTTGTGCTTGATGCCGCGAAGACGACTTTCCGCCTCCACCGAGGTGAACCGCTCGTCGACTCGCGCCACGGGCAGCTTGAACCTCCCCTCCAGCCGCCGCGCGAATCTTTCAACGCGCCGGGCAAGCGGATGCACGCCGTGCTCGCGCACCGGAAGGCCGACGACCAGCCGCGCCGGGCGCCATTCGGCAACGAGCTTTTCTATCTCGGCAAAACCTGCGATGACCGGCAGCGGATGCGCGGTGGCGAGCTCGGGCTCGCCGACTGCGACGCCAATGCGCTTTAGACCGAAATCGAAGGCAAGGACGGTGCGGGCGGCCCGCTCAGGCATGTCCCGCTTCGTCCTGCAGCCTCGCGTAGTCGAGGCCGAGGAGCTCCATCGCCGCCGGCAGGCGTTCTTCGGCCGGCGTGTCGAAGATGATGGCGTCGCGTGCTTCCACGGTGAGCCACGCGTTCTGCGACAGCTCGTGCTCGAGCTGGCCGGGCGACCAGCCGGCGTAGCCGAGGGTGACCAGCATGCGCTTGGGACCTTCGCCGCGGCCTACTGCCTCGAGGATGTCCTTGGACGTGGTGAGGCCGATCACGTCGCGCACGCGCAATGTCGACTGCCAGTTGCCCGCCGGCTCGTGCAGCACGAAGCCGCGATCGGTCTGCACGGGGCCGCCGAAATAGATCGGCGCTGCGGCAAGATAACCGTCGCGCAAAGTGAGCGAAAGGCGCTCGAACAGCGCCTGCAGCGTCATATCGATCGGGCGGTTGACGACCAGGCCGAGCGCGCCCTGGTCGTTGTGCTCGCAGATGTAAGTCAGGGTCCTCGAGAAGTACGGGTCCGCCATGTTCGGCATGGCGATCAGGAAGTGATGCGTCAGATTGATCGAGGACATGCTCGCCGCCCTATTTTACCGCATCGGGGTTAGAGCCCCCTCTCGACGGAAAGTTTTTCAGATCTCGACCATCTCGAAGTCGTCCTTCCTAGCGCCGCACTCCGGGCAGGTCCAGTTCATCGGCAAGTCCTCCCAACGCGTGCCCGGTGCGATGCCCTCCTCGGGCAGCCCCGCCGCCTCGTCATAGACGAAGCCGCAGATGAGGCACATCCAGGTCTTGAATTGGACTTGGTTCTCGGTCATTGAAAGCGAGGCAGTAAAATGGGTCGGATATTAAATCATGTCCCATTCGCCTCCGATCGTGCTTACTTTCGCGGCGTCCGATCCTACCGGGGGCGCGGGGCTGCAGGCGGATCTGCTGACGCTTGCGAGCATGGGATGCCATCCGCTTTCGGTCGTGACCGCACTCACCATGCAGGACACGCGCGGCGTGGAAGGCATCCTCGCCGTGGAAGCCGACTGGGTCGCAGGCCAGGCGAAGCACCTGCTCGAGGACATGCGCGTCGCCGCCTTCAAGCTCGGCGTGCTCGGGTCGCTGGAAAACATCCACAGCATCGCCGACGTGATCTCCGATTATCCCGAGGTGCCGGTGATTCTGGATCCGGTGCTCGCCTCGGGGCGCGGCGACGCGCTCGCCAGCGACGAGATGATCGGGGCCCTGCGCGAGCTCATCGTGCCGCAGTGCACGGTGGTGACGCCGAACAGTCTCGAGGCGCGCCAGCTCGCCGCGAGCGGCGACGACGAAGACGAGATCGAGCTCGCCGAATGCGCGCGGCGGCTGCTCCAGCTTGGTTGCGAGTACGTCCTGGTGACCGGTACCCATGAAGCGGGAGTGGAAGTCGTCAATACTCTGTATGCCGGCGGTGCCGTGGTACGCGAAGATCGCTGGCAGCGTCTTCCGGGCAGCTATCACGGCTCGGGCTGCACGCTGGCTTCGGCGATCGCCGCGGCGCTCGCCAACGGGCTCGAAGTCGCGGAAGCGGTGCGCGACGCTCAGGAATACACCTGGCAAGCGCTCGCCGGGGGCTTCCGTCCCGGCATGGGCCAGCTCCTTCCCGACCGCTTTTTCTGGGCGCGCGAGGGCGAAGGCAGGAAGTGAAGCTGCGAGGCCTGTACGCCATCACCCCCGAAGCGGCGGAGAGCGTCGCGCTGCTCGCGATGCTGCAAGACGCGCTCGAGGGCGGCGCCGCGCTTGTGCAATACCGCAGGAAGAAGCGCGACGTTTTGGAGGCAAAGGAAGTCGTGCGCCTTGCCAGACGCCACGGCGTGCCGGTCATCGTGAACGACGATATCGAGCTCGCGCTGGAGGTGAGTGCCGACGGGGCCCACCTCGGGCGCGAAGACGGCGATTTGCGCGCCGCGCGCGCCAGGCTGGCGGGCAGGATTCTCGGGGCGTCGTGCTACGACCGCCTGGAGCTTGCCCAAGCCGCCGTCGCGGCGGGCGTAGATTACGTGGCCTTTGGCAGCGTGTTCGCGTCGCCCACCAAGCCTGGAGCAGTGCAGGCAGCGCATTCCCTGTTTACCAGAGCGAGGCATCTCGGCGTGCCGCTGGCTGCGATCGGCGGAATCACGCTCGAGAACGCGCCGCGGCTCATCAGCGCCGGCGCTGACCTGCTTGCGGTGATTTCCGATCTTTTCGAGGCGCCCGATATCAGTCTGCGCGCCCGCCAATACGGGAAGCTGTTCACATGAAAAGCGAATCGCTGTTCGAGCGTGCGCAGCGCGTCATCCCGGCCGGCGTCAACTCTCCGGTGCGCGCCTTTCGTGCCGTCGGCGGCGTGCCGCTGTTCTTCGAGCGCGCCTCGGGCGCCTACCTGTGGGACGCGGATCGCCGCCGCTACATCGACTATGTCGGATCCTGGGGTCCGATGGTGGCCGGCCACTCGCACCCCGCCGTGGTCGAAGCAGTCCAGGAAGCTGCTTCGCGCGCGCTTTCCTTCGGCGCGCCGACTGAAGCCGAAGTCGAGCTCGCCGAGATGCTGTGCCGGCTCGTGCCCTCGCTGGATCAGGTGCGTCTCGTTTCTTCGGGCACCGAGGCAACGATGACTGCGATTCGCCTTGCGCGCGGCTTCACCGGGCGCAGCGTGATCGTCAAGTTCGAAGGCTGCTATCACGGCCACGCAGATGCGCTGCTGGTCAAGGCCGGGTCCGGCGCCCTCACCTACGGCCATCCGAGCTCGGCCGGCGTGCCGGCCGAGACGGCCGCCCATACGATGGTGATGGACTACAACGATAGCTCCGGCCTGAAAGCCCTGTTTCAAGAGAAGGCTGGCCAGATCGCGGCGGTGATCGTCGAACCCGTGGCCGGCAATATGAACCTCGTTCTGCCAGCGCCGGGATTTCTCGAGGGACTGCGCGAGCAATGCACGCGCAGCGGCGCAGTGCTGATCTTCGACGAGGTGATGACCGGTTTTCGCGTCGCGCTCGGCGGGGCCCAGGCTCGCTACGGCATCCGGCCCGACCTCACCACGCTCGGCAAGGTAATCGGCGGCGGCTTGCCGGTGGGCGCCGTCGGCGGACGGCGCGACATCATGCAGAAGATCGCGCCGCTCGGGCCGGTGTACCAGGCCGGGACGCTGTCGGGAAATCCGGTGGCGGTCGCAGCCGGCCTCGCCACGCTGAAGCTCGTGAGCCAGCCTGGTTTTCAACACAGGATCGAATCGATCACTCAGCAGCTCGTCACGGGTCTTGCCGCCGAAGCGCGTAAGGCAGGCGTCATCTTTTCGGCGCAATCCATCGGCAGCATGTTCGGCATCTATTTCCGCGATGCGCCGCCGCGCAGCTTCGCCGAGGTGATGCAGTGCGACCGCGAGCGTTTCAATCGTTTCTTCCACGCCATGCTCGACCACGGCGTCTACTTCGCGCCTTCTGCTTACGAAACGGGCTTCGTGTCGGCCGCGCACGACAGGCCGGAGATCGAGACGACGCTGGTCGCGGCGCGCGACTGTTTCGAGCGCCTGTCATAAAAACCGGCGCAAACTTCGCGTAGCCTGCCGTGTCGAACAAGGCAG
>Ga0209155_1000016_pt1 | contig 65418 bp, 54 predicted proteins | sample GraSoiAngelo_122_FD_185879 | JGI IMG/M metagenome (GOLD analysis project Ga0209155, IMG submission 185879) | Grasslands soil microbial communities from the Angelo Coastal Reserve, California, USA - 14_0927_02_20cm (SPAdes) (version 2) | ecosystem: Environmental > Terrestrial > Soil > Grasslands ... | reverse complement strand
CGGTGCGGCGTCCATCGGCGATGGCTTGCGCCGCGTCGAGCAACCTCGCGCGCGTTTCGTCGGGTGGCGCCGGAGCACGCTCGACGAACGGAGCGGCCTTCGAGCGCAAGAAGACGATGCCCGTCCGCACCGGCAGCGGCACTTCCGCCACGAGCTCGCGCGCGGCCAGCGCATACGCATCGAGCTGGGCGGCATACCGGGCAGTGTCGCGCGCCTGCGAGAGCTTGTAGTCGACCACCGTGACGTCCTCGTCGACGAGCAGGGCGTCGATCTGCCCGCGCAGCAGCAGCTCCGGGGCTCCGGCGCGCTCGAGGCGCAGCACGAACCGGAGCTCGCGGTAGAGCCGGTTCGCGGGCGCGGCGGCCATGCGGCGCGCCAGCGGCGAGTCCAGGAACGCGCAAGCGGCGTCCAGGACCTCCGCATGCGCCGCGGGATCCTCCCCTTCGAGCCGAAGCACGGCCTCGAGCTCCGCGCGCCGCGTTTTGGGGTCTACGTTCAGCGGGATCAGCTCGAGCAGCCGGTGCGCCAGCGTTCCCAGCGCAGCCGGGGGACTGGCGTCGTCGCCGAGCGGATCGGCCAGCGGATGTTCCGCCTCGGGCCGCTCTTCGAGCCGCAGCTCGTGGAGCAGCTGGTACCGCCGGGCACAGGCCTGTGCATCGGCGAGCTGCGTCACCGGCGCCGAGATCGTCACCTGCGCCGCTGGAACGGCGGCCTGGACGCGATCGACGTCGGCGTGCTGCGCGGGCGCGAGCTTGCCGAGCTCGGTGGGTTCGACCGCTGGCCCTGCCGCCGAAAGCGGCTGCGCCGCCCCGACGTCCCGGACGACGCGCAACAGCCCGCGGCCGGCCGCTTCGTCCGCGACCTGATCCACCCAGGAGCGCCAGGATTCCTCCTTCCGCGCTGCCCGCCCCGACAGGACCAGCAGATCGCGTGCGCGCGTGACGGCGACGTAGAAAAGGCGCCGCGACTGGGCCAGCTCCCGCGCCTTGCGCTTCTGGTCGAGCGCCTCCCCGCTTCTGCCCCAGCGCCGCTTGCCATCGGCTCCGCGCGCCTTGACCGCGAGCCCGAGCTCGCGGTCGACGAGCACCCGCTCGGCGCCCGGATTGAACGAGGCCGCCGCGCACTCCGGAACGAACACCACCGGGAACTCGAGACCTTTCGCTGCGTGGACGGTGAGGAGCCGGACCGCGTGCGGATCGCGCTCCTCCACCACCGCCCCCTCCGCCTCTCGCGTCTCGTCGTCGGCGAGGCGGCGCAGGCCGGCGGCGAACGCGCGGACGCTCACGCCCCGGACCTCCGCCTCGCGCGCGAGCGCGAACAACTTGTCGACGTTCGCGGCGGCTTGTTCGCCATGGAGCCCGCCAGCACAGGCGGCGACGTAGTCGGTGGCGGCGACGGCTGCCTCGAGCAGGCTGGCCGGCCCGAGCCGGTCGGCCTCGTGCCGCAGCCCGCGCAGCAGCGTTCGCACGCGCGCCATCGCCTCGGCGTCGTCGGGCTCGAGGTCCGAGGCGTCGTCCAGCGACCAGCGCCTCCGCGCGAGCAGCACCAGCGCATCGTCCGAGAGCGGTCCGAAAGGAGCGCGCAGCACGGAAGCGAGCGACAGATGGTCATCCGGGTCGGCGGATGCGCTGAGCAGGGCGACCAGATCCATCACCTCGCGCGCGAGATGGAAGCCCCGCCCCCTGTAGACCAGATGCGGCACCCGCCTGCGCAACAGCGCCCGCCGGAACGTTTCCAGATTCGTGAACCGGCGCAGGAGCACGGCGACGTCGCCGCCGCGCACCGGCCGCGCCCGGCCGTCGTGGTCGTACACGCGCTCCGGAGCGCCCGGAGAAAGAAGCGCGGCGATGCGGGCGGCAACCATTTCCGCCTCCGCCTCGACTCCGGCGCCAGGCACGTCGAGCAGTTCCGCGCAGGGGTCCGGCGATCCGGCCTCGCGGATCGCCGTCAGCGCGTCGTCCGGCGAGAACGGCGTGTCGAACGGCGCTCCGGATGCCGCGAGCGCGCGCCCGAAGATGAGATTGGCGAGCTCCACCAGCGCGGGCCGGGAACGCCGGGATTCCCGCAGCACGAACCGGTCCGCGCCCCGCGCGAGCAACCGGCCGGCATAGGCCTGCGCTCCGGCGACGTCGGCTCCGCGGAAGTCGTAGATCGACTGTTTGCGGTCGCCGACGACGATCACCGGCCGGTCGCCTGCGAGCTTCTCGAAGATCGCGATCTGCGCGCCGCTCGTGTCCTGGAACTCGTCGACGAGCAGGGCACCGACCCGCTCGCGCTCCGCCGCGCACGCGGCCGCGTCGTCGGTCAACAGATTGCGGCACAGCCGGGTGAGATCGTCGAAGTCGAGCGCGCCGCGGCGGCTCTTCGATTCCCGGTGCCGTTGCGAGGCGTATTCGGCGAGGGCCGCCAGATCGCGGGCGAGCGCGGCGCCGCGCACGCCCGCGTCGGCGTTGAGTACCCCTGCGAAGGCGTCGCGCGCCGCGACGATGAGATCCTTCTCCAGCCCCTGGGCGCGCAACGTCCAAGGCGAGGCTCGCCGCACCTCTCGCCACGCCTGCGCAAGCTGACCCGGAGCGTACGCTTCCAGCGCCGGCCCCGGTGCCGGAGGTGCTTCCTTCCCCGCAGCCTGCAGCGCGCCGCGCAGCTCCGCCAGGGTACGATCGAACTGGCGCCGCGCGCGCGCGTCCTCGTCGAAAGCCGCCTGTGGATCGGCGAGCAGCGACGCCGCCGGCGTTCCGGTCTCCGCGAGCTTCTGCATCAGCCCGGCCAGCTCATCGGCGAGCCCGAGGGCGAACTTCCCCTGCGTGCCCAGACCCATCTCCGCGCACAGACGCCGCGCCGAATCGCGCAGCGCGTCTCCAAGCGCGCCTTCCAGCGCCCGCAACGCGGTGGTCTCACACGCCTCGCGCAGCATCGTGCGCGCCTCGTCCTCCGCCAGGAGGGCGAATCCGGGATCGATTCCCGCCGCCGCGGCGTGGCGTCTCAGAATCTGCCCGCAGAGCGCGTGGATGGTCCCGATCTGCGCCAGCCCGAGATCACGGCGGACGCGCATCCACGACGGGCGCTGCGCGGCCAGCTCGTCCACCCGAGCCCGGATCCGTCCCTTCAGCTCCGCCGCCGCTTTCTCCGTGAACGTGACCGCCCACAGCTTCGCCGGCGGCAGCGGGTTCGCGCCCCCGAGAAGGTCGATGCAGATGGCGACCAGCCGGTGCGTCTTCCCGGTGCCCGCTCCCGCCTGGATCACGGCGCTGCCGCGCGCGGCCAAAAGATCAGGCACGGGGCACCTCGCCGCCGTTTTCCTCGGGGTCGGTGGGCAGCGCCACCAGCCGGCAGACGGGCTTCAAGTCGCAGTAGTCGCAGGTCAGAGGACGGACCGCGAAATACCCGGAGCGCATCCTCGACACCCGATCCTGGACCGCCGCCGCCAGCGGAAGGGCGGCGGGATCGATGCCGTTGTCGCGCAGCGTGGCCGTACGCCTCGCGTCGCGCAGCGAGACGTAGGCCGCATCGACGCGGGCCAACGGGTATCGCTGCCGCACCATCTCGGCGTACAGCACGAGCTGGAATTCGGGAGCGAGCAAAGCCTCCGCTTTCACCCGCGGCGAGAGCGTCGTGAGCCGACCTGACTTGTAGTCGAGCACCAGCAGGGTTCCGTCCGGGAGCCGATCGATCCGGTCCACGATGCCGCGCACGTGCACGTCGCCGATCCGCAGCGCGGGCCAGGAGTCCTCATCGTCGAATCCGAACGAACGCTCCAGCTCCAGGGGAGTGGCCTCGCGCTCCGACTCCACGACTGCCACGAGGCGCTCCAGCAGCTCGATCCGCTTCAATTCCCACAGCGCGCGATGACCGACGTGCTGCTCCTCGGCGAACGCGTCCATCTCCGCCCCCGCGATCTCGCGCAGCAGGGCGATCTCCTCGGCCGTGCCGCGGAACGGCAGCCGCGCCTCGTCGCGCATGCGGCGGAAGAACTTCTCCAGGCAGCGATGGAGCAGCGTGCCGCGTTCGCGGGCGCCGAGCTCGGCATCGTCGCGGTCGTCGACCTCGATGTGCAGCAGTCGTTTGCCGAGGGTCCGGAACGCGCAGGTCGCGTGGTCCTCGAGCTGATGCGCGGAGAGCGGAGCTTCTTCCCCGAACGCGAACGCCGCCCGCGCATGATCAAGCGCTGCTCCCGAGAGCTGGCCTGAGAAGCGCCCCGGGGGAATTTCGCCGACGAACGCCCGGACGCGCTCGCGCTCCGCCGCGGCGGCCCGGGCGATGCGGTGGAAGCGAACCGCAAGCGGAGAAGCTGCGACGGCTGCCGCGAGACCGCGCGCTGCGACCGCGTCGGCCGGCGGAGTGATCCGGTACGCCGGATCGGCGAATGCATCGAGCGCTGCGCGGGTCAGCAGCTCGGACGCGTCGGCGCACGCGAAAGGCGCGGGAATGGCGAGCAGCGGCAGCGCCTCCGGCTTTTGGCCGAGGGCACGGATCGCTTCCTCGGCGAAGGGCGAGGCCAGGAGATCCCGCCCCTGTGAATCCGCGCGCGGCCAGAGCAATGAGACGGAGCTTTGCGCGGAGCAGAGCGCGAGGTGGAAGAGGAGCGGCTCTTCGGCCTGACGCGGCGGAAGAAGGGCTGCCTCCGCGGAATCGGCCGGGACCCGGAACACCGGCCTGCGGGCGCCGCGGTTGATGGCGCGCCGCTCGTCGTCGGACAGGAGAGCATCCACCGGCGGCCGCGCCGGCAGCTCGCCGTCGACGAGGCCGGCGACGAACAGATGCTGAAAGGTCCTCCCCGGCAGCTCGCGCAGCTCGAGGAGCTGTACCGCGGCTCCGCGGGCGCCGGAGCCGGGCAGCGACGCGTCCGACAGCGCTTGGGAGAGAAGTTGCGCGAACTCCGCCCGGGAAAGTCTCACCTCGCCGAGACGCGCCGCGGCGCGCGCAAGTCCGGCGCAAGCCTGTTCCAATGCGCGCGCGGCCGCCTGGTCGCGCGCCAGGGCCGCCGCGGCGGCACGCTGCAGGGCGTGTCCGGCTTCAACGGGCTCGGGCGCGCGCAGCCGCCGCCACAATCCCCAGTGCGCGAGCAGGCCGAGCAGTGCGGCGCCATGCTCCCGGAGAGACGCTTGCGCAGGCAGCCTCCGGAGCTCGTTGACGATCCGCTGCACGCGCCGCGACGTTTCGGCGACGGGTTCCGCATCGCGTTCCTGGCGCAGCAACCGGGCTGAAAGCGCCGCAAGCGCCGCCGCGTATCCGCCCGCCGTCGCGTCGTCCCGGACGTGCGACTGCCGCAGGACCCGCGCCAGCGCCTGCGGCGGAAGCCGGTCGCTGTCCTCCGCGAGCCAGAGCAGACGCGAACAGAGCAGGTCGATGAGGGGCTCGCGGGGAAAGTCCTGGTCGACCAGCTCCAGGATCGACAGCGCAAGTCGCACCGGCGAGGCCTGCACCGCCGGCCGGCCACGCCGCTCGCGGAAGGGAACGCCGAGCCGATGCAGCGCGGCGCCGATCTCCTCGGCGACCCCGTTTCCCAGGCTCCGGGCGGCGATCCCGATGCCATCCGGCGCCGCTCCCCGGCGGATCAGCGCCGCGCAGCTCCGGGCGATCTCCCGCGCCTGCGCCGGGGGCGAGGCGCATTCGAGCAGAGCGACGGGCGCGGCTGCCGGTGGACCTTCCGGCGCGAACAGGCGGCGGAGAAAAGGCAAAAGCGGCGAGCCTTCGGCAGGGTCGAACAGCGCCAGCTCCGGGGCAGGCTCCGGGAGCTTCTCGATGGCCCGCAGTACCGGATCGAGCGACTCCGTCAGCTCGGGCCGCCCCGCCGACCAGGGCAAGCGAATCCGGACGCGCAGCCGCGCCGCAAGGGCGGTAGCGAGGCGCAGCCGGAGTGGCGTCCAGTCGAGGACACCCTCGAACTCGACCTCCGCCGCCCGGGCCAGCTCGGAGGGCAGCGGGCCGCCGCGCTCGAGATGCTCGACCGCCAGCCGCAGCGCCTGGTGCGGATCCACGAGCGCGGCCCGATCGAGCGCCGCCCGCGCGGCGATCAGCGTGCGCCCCACGGCGACCGGCCGCTCGGGAACGTCGAGCGCGGCGAGCTCGACCGGCTCGAGCAACCCCTCCGTCAAGGCGGCCAGCAGGTCGCCGAGGGCGCGGGCATATCCGGCATGGTTACGGATGCCGAAGTACGGTCCCGGCGAGTGCTCGCGGGCCGCCTGCCGCAGCGCGAGCTCGAGCGCGAACGGCGAGGCAACCTCGGGGCAGGCTCCCGCGCGTTGCGCTTCGCGGATCAGCTCGCGTCCGAGCTCGGCAAGGCTGTACGCGACCCTGCCGGGAACGAAACCGCGCTCGCGCGCGAGGCGCCCCAGCCGCTCCTCGACGCGCGCCGCGTCGGGCAGGACCGCAATCCTCGGCCCGCGCCGGCGGGCCTCGGCGAAGCTGAGCTGCCTGTGCATCCTCCCCTCTTACCCGAGGGGTCCGACATCCGCCGACTACTTCTTGTCCGAACCCGGCTGCGCGTCCGGCGCGAGGCTGCTGGCCGGGGGCTGCGGCGCCGGCGCCGCAACCCTCTTCTGTGGCGGCTTCACGCTCGCCATGCCCCACAGCGACTTGCGGGCATCGCTGAAGTTCTTCGCGATCCGCGGCGAAGTGCCCTCCGGTACCTCCGCCCAGGGGCGGATGGCCAGCGCCCGCTTGAACTGGTCGGAGGCTCCGCTCAGCTTGCCGGTCTCCGAGAAGATCAGGCCGCGGTAGATGAGGACCTGCACCCTGTCGTCCTCGCTGTCCTTCGCGCTCTCATCCGCGAGCTGGAGCTCGGCGAGCGCTGCGTCCAGGTCGAGCTTCTGGTACAGGCGCATGGCGGCGGCGAGGTGGGCATTGCCGGAGACGTCCTTCACGGACATCGTGGCGGACGCGGCCGATTCCTCTGCGGCAGCGACTGCGGAAGCGGTGCAGACGAGCAGGGCGGCGGAAAGAGAGAATCTCATCTCTCCACGGTAGCAGAGGGCAGCGCGCGCCGCGAAAAACGCGAAAAACGGAAGTGGCCGGCCCCCGGGTGTCGCTGTAAGGTCGCGTCATGCCTCTGAAAGGCCGCAGCGGGGCGCTGCTGGTACTGCTCGTTCTCGCAGGGTGCGACAAGCTGCGCCTGTTGCCCGGCTTCGAGCCGGCGGCCATCGTCCCGCCACCAGGCCCGCCGGCGATGGCCATCGGTCCATGGCTGCTCGAGCCGCAGCCCGGAAAAATGACGGTAGCGTGGACGACGCTGGAGCCCTCCGTCGGCCGAGTCTGGTACGGCACGCCGGAGCCGGATCGGCTGGCGACCGAGGAGGGTCCGCCGGTCACCGATCACCGCGTGGTGCTGGCCTCGCTGCAGCCCTCGACGCAATACCGCTATCGCGTCGAGGGGGGATACGAAACCGCCTGGTTCACCAGCGCGCCGGCAGCGGGGGCGGAAGGCCCCGTCCACGTGCTCGTCTACGGCAACAACCGGAGCAACGACGGGGATCACGCGCTCCTGGCGAGAGCGGCGGCCGCCGAGCGGCCACAGCTTGCGCTTCACACCGGCGACATGGTGGCGAACGCGCGCGAGGAATCGCTGTGGCGGGTCTGGTTCCAGGAGGAGCATGATCTGTTGGCGCACGCCCCCATCGTTGCCACTCTCGGCAACCACGAGATCACGGACACCGGCGCCGCCTACGCGCGTTTCTTCCAGCGCCGTGAATTCCCCGCCTACGCGTCGCTCGATTACGGTCCCGTGCACGTGGTCGTGCTCAACGCCTTCGAGATGCAGGCCGGCGGGACGCCGCATTGGGGCGGCATCTCGGATGCGCAGAAGGCCTGGTTCGACGAAGATTTGCGCCGCATCCCTCCCGATCGGCACGTCTGGGTGCTCGTGCACCAGGGTCCCTTCGCGCATCCGGCGGAGTCGCGGCCTGAGCACGGCGGCAGCGACGAGGTCCGCGCGGTCATCGCCGGCGCGCAGAAGGTGCATCGGATACAGGCTGTCTTCGCCGGTCACGAAGGGTTCTACGAGCGCGGCGAGGTCGACGGACTGCGCTACTTCGTCGTCGGAGGCGGTGGGGCGCCGATGGAGGAACCCGACGCGAGGTCCCCCGGGGTACAGAAGACCGCTACGGCGCTGTCGTATGCCAGCCTCGAGGTGTGTGGTTGCCACACCCGCGGCACCGTCAAGGACATCGCCGGGAAGGTCATCGACGCCTTCACGCTGTCGGACTGTGCGACGCCGTGCAGCGTGCCGCTTTCGCCGCAGGTCGCCGTTTCCGCGGCCACGTCCGGGCAGGATGCGGACGACTCCCGCGGCTCGCGGCGGCGCTCGCACAAGCGCCGCCGGCGCGGCCCGCTCGACGACAGCGCGTCGGCGGCGGAGAATCGGAGCCGATGAAGATCACCGACATGCTCCGCTTCGCGGCGGAGCGGGGCGAGCCGGTCTTCTCCTTCGAGTTCTTCCCGCCGAAGAACGACGCAGGGGTGTCCGGGCTGTTCGAAACGCTGCGCGCGCTGCGTCCCCTCGCGCCTTCGTTCGTCAGCGTCACCTGGGGGGCGGGCGGGTCCTCACGGGGCCGGACGCTGGAGATGGTCACGCGCATCAAGCGCGAGACCGAGATCGAGGCGATGGCGCACCTCACCTGCGTGGGCGCCTCGCGCAAGGAGCTGGAGGAGCAGCTCGCGGTGATCTGCGATGCCGGCATCACCAACGTGCTCGCCTTGCGCGGCGATCCCCCGCGGGGCCAGCGCGAGTTCATCGTCCATCCCGAAGGGCTCGCCCACTCGAACGACCTGGTGAAGCTCGCGCGGGAGGTGGCGAATGCGCGCGGCGTCGATCTCTGCATCGGAGGCGCTTGCTACCCGGAGGGTCATCCCGAGATGCGGGACCTGTCGCAGGACCTGCGCCACTGCAAGCTGAAGGTCGAAGCGGGCGCGGACTTCCTCATCACGCAACTCTTCTTCGACAACCGCCGTTACTTCGAGTTCGTCGGGCGCGCGCGCGCCGCGGGGATCGACGTGCCGATCCTCCCCGGCCTCATGCCGGTCACCAACGTCGACCAGATCGAGCGGTTCACCGCCCTCTGCGGCGCGCACATTCCGGCCGGTCTCTCCGCTGCGCTGCGGGCGCGGCGCGACGATCCGGACGCAGCCCTGCAGCTCGGGGTCGCCTACGCCGCGCTGCAGAGCGCGGATCTGCTCAGGTCCGGCGCGCCGGGGGTCCATTTCTACACGCTGAACCGCAGCACCGCGACGCGCGCCATCCTTGCCGCGCTGCGCGCGCAGGAACCCTGGCGAGAAGGCTAGGCGTAATCCAATCCTCGGTAGCAGCCGTAAAGCCGCACTTTCGCTGCGAGGGCGGTGGTTTGCAACTGAAACGAACGCGCGTTATCTTTCATTTGAAAGGAAGGGACCGGATGCGCGCGAGCCTGCGCAAGGAGCTGCAACCAGGGGCCGTGCTGGCCAAGGGGCTGGTACGCGTCGCGCAGGCCCTGGCGCTCTCGCAGGCCGAAATCGCCGGCATCGTCGGCAGCAGCCCCGCCACCGTCTCGCGGACGTTTGCCGGCGGGCGCGAGCTGGCCCCTGACTCCGCCGAAGGCCGCCACGCCCTCTTGCTGGTGAGGGTCTTCCGCAGCCTCGACACGTTGGTCGGCGGCGACCGCGAGAAGGCGCGCTCGTGGCTGCGCGCCAGCAACCGGCACCTGGGCGCCGCGCCGATCCGTCTCTTGACCGCGACGCAGGGGCTCGTCCATGTCGCCGAGTATCTGGACGCGATGCGCGGGACCCTCTGAAGCGCGCCGCCTCAGCGGCCGTTTCCGCCGCGTGGTCGAGGCACAGTTCCGGAACTCGACGCGCAAGCTGGTGGACTCGGACGAGGAGCAGCGGGTGCTCGAGGAGCTGCTCGACGCGCGCGCCAAGCTGCCGGTGCCTGCGGGGTTCGAAGGCCTTCACTACCTGCTCTACACGCCCTTTCGCCATCCGCCCCTGCGCAACGGGTCGCGCTTCGGGACGCGGCTCGAGCGGGGGATTCTCTATGCCGCGCGCGAATTGCCCGCCGCCTTCGCCGAGGTCGCCTACTACAGGATGGTCTTCCTCGAAGGCAGCTCGGCGGCGCTCGCACCGGTGCAGGTCGAGCTGACGGCGTTCTCGTTCCGCATCGCCGCCCAGCGAGGGATCGATCTGTCGCGGGGGCCGTTCCGCGAGTTCGAGGAGCGCATCTCCTCCCCGGTCTCCTACGTCGATTCACAGAGGCTCGGCGCGGAGATGCGCGCATCGGGCGTCGACGCTTGCCTCTACGTCTCGGCGCGGGCGCGCGGGCGTCACTTGAACCTCGCGGTCTTCGAGAACGTCTTCCGGCCTCCGCGCCCGCTCGACGAGGAACGGTGGGCGTGCACGGCCTCGCGCGAGCGCGTGGAATTTCGTACGCAACAACTCGTGGGTCTCCAGCAAACTCACGCTTACGAGCGGGCATGGTTCCTCGTCGGCGGAAAGCTGCCCGCGCCCGCCGTTTGACCCGGCGGACGGCCGGTCGTCGCGGATTCGCCCGCTTGCGGGTTGCGAGTGTTGAACAGAAAGCGAATTCTTGTGCGATTCGACTGGCATGCGATCCGCTCTTTCATAAGATTTGGGAACGCCGGCGGGGCGGCAGGAGTGACGATGAGCAATCTCGAGCAACACCGCGCGATCCTGGCCGCCGCGGACGGCGCGCTTCTCGAGGCGCCGGCCGCCGAGCACGTCGTCCAGTTCTACGAGACGGACCAGTTCCTGGCCGAAGCAGTCTCACGCTTCCTCGCCCAGGGCGTCGTCGCCGGCGAGGCCGTTGTGATCGTGGCCACGCCCGAGCACGCAGCGTCGATTCTCGCGGGGTTGACGCGGAAGGGCTTCGACGTGGAGCGCGCCCGCGCGGATGGCCAGCTCACCGTCCTCGACGCCCGTGAAACCCTGGGCCGTTTGATGATCGGCGACACCCCGGACTGGGACTTGTTCCTGGAGACGGTGGGCGGCGCGATGACCAGGGCGATCGGCGTCTCGACCGCGTCGCGCGCCCGCGCCTACGGCGAGATGGTGGATCTGCTCTGGCGCTCCGGGCGGCAGAAGCAGGCGATCGCGTTGGAGGACCTCTGGGAGCGTCTGCGCACCCGCTATCCGTTCTCGCTGCTCTGCGCATACGTGATGGGCAACTTCTACAAGGAGTCCCACTCCGGGGACTTCCGGCACGTCTGCGACGTGCACGATCAGGTGCGGCCTTCGGAAGCGTACCTCGGCACCGGCGACGACAACGCGCGGCTGCGGCAGATCTCGGTCCTGCAGCAGCGGGCGCTCGCGCTGGAGACGGAGCTCCTGCACCGCAAGGAGCTGGAAGAGGCGCTGCGCTGCTCCAGGGAACAGGCCGAGGCCGCGAGCCGCGCCAAGGACGAGTTCCTCGCCATGCTCGGGCACGAGCTGCGCAATCCGCTGTCGCCCATCCTCACCGCCCTCGAGTTGATGAAGCTGCGCGGCGACGGTCAGGTCACGCGCGAGCAGGAAGTGATCGAGCGGCAGACAAAGCACCTCACCCGCCTCGTGGACGATCTCCTCGACGTCTCGCGAGTCACCCGTGGCGTCCTGGAGCTGCGGCGGCAGCGCATCGACCTGCGCGACGTGCTGGCCAAGGCGGCGGAGATCGCCAGCCCGATGTTGGAGATCCGTCGGCACCACTTCGAGGTCCACGCGCCGGCGCGCGGCGTCCTTTTGCTCGACGCGGACGAAGCGCGGCTCTCGCAGGTGATCGCCAACCTGCTCACCAACGCGGCGAAGTACACGCCTCCGGAAGGAAACGTCTCGCTGCACGCGCGCAATGAGCTGGGCGAGGTCGTCATCGAGGTGCGCGACGACGGAAACGGCATTGATTCGGACCTGTTGCCGCGCGTCTTCGACCTCTTCGTGCAGGGCCGCCAGCCCGTGGATCGGGGCGACGGTGGACTCGGCATCGGGCTCGCCCTGGTGCGCAGCCTGGTCCAGCTCCATGGCGGCAGCGTGAGCGCGCAGAGCTCGGGCTCCGGCAAGGGGAGCGTATTCACCGTCCGCCTGCCGGCTCCGGAAAGGGTGGAGCCCGCCGCGTCCGCCGGGCATCGCCGCAGCTCCGTCCGCCGGACGTCGCGCGGCCGGCGCATCCTCCTCGTCGACGACAACGAGGACGCTCTGGAGATGCTCGCCGAGCTGCTGCGGGCCGCCGGCCACAACGTGCTGACCGCAGGCGACGGGCCAGCGGCGCTTGCCGCGGCGCCCAGGTTCCGCCCCGACATCGCCGTGCTCGACATCGGGCTTCCTGCGATGGACGGGTACGAGCTCGCTTCACGGCTGCGCGCGCAGGCAGGCGGCGAGGCCCCGATCCTCGTCGCGCTCAGCGGGTATGGGCAGGACGGCGATCGGACGCGGAGCGACGCCGCCGGCTTCGCGCTGCACCTGGTGAAGCCCATCGACGCGGAACAGTTGCTCGGTGCCCTCGAGGAGAGGTTCTAGTCGCCTATGTCAGGCTGAGCTGCGCCTTCGCCGCCTGGATGGTGTTCGACAGAAGGTAGGCGATGGTCATCGGTCCCACCCCGCCGGGCACCGGCGTGATGGCGCGGGCGCGCTCCACTGCCGGCGCGAACTCGACATCTCCGACGAGCTTGCCCGCCGCATTCCGGTTGATGCCGACGTCGATCACCGTCGCGCCGCGCTTCACCCACTCGCCGCGGATCATCGCCGGTTTTCCCACGGCGGCCACGAGCACGTCGGTGGCCCCGACCTCACCGGCCAGATCGGCCGTGCGCGAGTGCGCCAGGGTGACGGTGGCGTGCCGCTCGAGGAGCAGCATGGCCACGGGCTTGCCGACGATGTTCGAGCGGCCCACCACCAGAGCGCGCGCGCCGGCCAACGGCGTTTGCGCCTCGTCGAGCAGCCGGAGGATCCCCAGCGGCGTGCACGGCCGCAGGCCGGGACGGCCGGTGAAGAGGGCGCCGGCGCTGTGCGGGCCGAAGCCGTCGACGTCCTTCTGCGGAGCCAGCGTCTCGAGCACTTCGTCGGCGGAAATGTGCCTGGGCAGAGGGAGCTGCACCAGCACGCCGTGGACGTGGGGATTGACGTTCAGCTCCCGGACCAGCGCGAGCAACTCCACTTCGGACGTCTGCTCCGAAAGGATGTGCTCGAAGCCCGCCATGCCGGTCTCCTGGCAGGCTTTCGCCTTGCCCCGGACGTAGATCTCGCTCGCGGGATCGCTGCCGACGCGGATCAGCGCCAGCCCCGGAGTCACGCCGGCGCGCTTCTCGATCTCCTTGACCGCCTGCGCGACCTCGGCGCGCACCTTCGCGGCGATGGCCTTGCCGTCGATGATCATTCGCGCGCTCGTAGCACGGTCGACAGAGGCAGGATCACCGTGAACGTCGCGCCTTCTCCCGGATTGCTATGGACCGTCACCGTGCCGCCGTGCAGGCGGACGAGCTCGCGCACGATCCAGAGACCCAGACCGTAGCTGCCCGCTCGCTCGGAGGCGGCGCCGCGCTCGAAGCGGTCGAAGACGTGCTCCTGCTCGGTCGCCGTGATCCCGGGGCCGCCGTCGGTCACGGAGATCCGCGCCGTGCCGTCGCTCTTGCGCACCGACACGGTGACCGGTTTGCCCGCTCCGTATTTGATGGCATTCGAGAGAAGGTTGGCGACGACCTGGGTGATCCGCACGGGGTCGAATTTCCCGGGTAGCGGCAGCGGCGCGTCGAAAACGAGGGTACTGCCGACGGCGGTGGCCTCGTCCGTCGCACGATGGACGATGTCCCGGACGAGCTCGGCGAGGTCGAGATCCTCGAGGCGCAGGAGAAACTTGCCCGCCTGGAGCTGCGACCGATCGAGGAGGTCCTCCACCAGGCGCGTCATCTGCTGGACGTCGGAAACCGAGCGGCGGATGGTGCGGACCATCGCCTCGCGCTCGAAGTTGCGGTCCTGGGCGCGAAGCAGTTGCACGTCCAGCGTCAGCCGCAGCGCCTGGAGCAGGCCGCGGATGTCGTGCGAAGTGATGGAGAGGAACTCGTCCCGGGTCTGCAGGGCGCGCTCCGCCACGCGCTCGGCCGCCCGCGATCGCAACAGCGCATGGATGGTCGCCAGCAGCAGCTCCGGCTCCACCGGCTCCGTCAGGTAGGCGTCCGCGCCGCTGTCCAGGCCGAATGCGCGGTCGGAATCCTCGGTGAAGCTCGCCGAGAGGTGGAGGATGGGGATCGTCCGCGTGACGGGATCGGCCTTGAGCCGTTTCACCACGTCGGGCCCCATCAGATCCGGCATGTGGACGTCGAGGACCATCAGGGAAGGCGGCCGATCGCGCGCGATCCGCAGGGCGTCGGCGCCGCAGGCGCCCTCGATGACGTCGTATCCGGCGCGCTCGAGGGTGCGGCGCAAGGCGAGGCGCGTCCCCTCGGTATCGTCGACGACGGCGATGGTCTCGGCGTTCACGGGGGACGCACTGTAGCCCTCGCCTGTCGGCGCACACAATACGAAACACGGCGCCAACACGCGCGCCACCGCAGCCAGGCAGCTTCGGCGGATGAAAAAACGCATGGAAACGAGGAGGAGTTTTCTCAAGGCGGGCCTTGGAGCAGGGCTCGGCGCGGTGATCCTTTCCCGGTGCGGAAGCGCGGACGTCGTCTCGGGCGGAGCCAGCGATGGCGGCACCGGGACGGACAGCAGCGGCACCTCGGACGGTGGCACCACGGTGACCGACGGGGGGACGACCGCCGACTGCCTTCTCGATCCCACCACCACCAAGGGGCCGTACTGGGTCGACGAGCGGCTGAACCGATCCGACATCCGCTTCGATACCAACGGGATCGCGAGCCCGAATCCGCGCCCCGGGCTGCCGATGACGCCCGAGTTCGCTGTCTCTGCGTATGCCTCAGGCGTCTGCACGCCGTTGCAGGGCGCGCAGGTAGACATCTGGCACTGCGACGCGAGCGGCATCTATTCGGACGTGCAGGGAAGCACCGCGGGACAGAACTTCCTGCGCGGCTACCAGGTCACGGACGCGAGCGGGGTGGCGCGCTTCACCACCATCTATCCCGGCTGGTACTCCGGCCGCGCCGTCCACATCCACGTGAAGGTCAGGCTGTTCGACGCCTCGAACAACACCACCACCGAGGCAACGACGCAGGTCTTCTTCGACGACACGATCACCGATACCGTCTACAAGAACGTCTCGCCGTACAGCGGGCGGTCGACGCGCGACACGCGGAACTCGGCGGACAACATCTACGGAAACCAGACGGTGCTGCTCTTGAGCCTGAGCGGCGACACGGCGTCAGGATTCACCGGAACGATCCCGCTCGGCGTCCGCGTGGGACAGGTGAATGCCGGATAGCATCACTTCATCTGCGCCCGCATCCGCTGATCGATCAGGCGCTGGATGGCGCGCGCGGCGATCGCCTTCGACGGCCCGAGCGACATGAGCGCGACGCCGACGAGGCGACCGCGTGCGTCGAACAGCGGGCCGCCCCAGAACCGCGAGTCGAGCATCCGCCGGCCGCGCAGCAGGATGAGGTCGCCGTCGACGGCGGCGACCTCGATACCTACGCCGATCACCGCTTCGTCGTCGGCGGCCATGGCGATCAGCGGGTCGCCCGAGGCCGGCAAGTCTGGCGCAAGCGGCGCGGCCTCGAGCGCCGCGGCCGCCGCCGGCAGCGAGAGGATCGCGAGGTCCAGGTCGGCGACTCCGGCGATCACCTGCGCCTCCATCGTTTCCTCGCCCGGCACCAGCACCTCGACGTGCGCCAGTGGCACCATCCTGCCTTCCGGGGAGGGAAGGGCGACGGCATGCAGGGTCGTGACGGCCAGCCCGTTTCCGAGGAGCGCGCCCGTGCCGTGCGTCAGCGTCTCCAGCTCCTGCTGTCCGCCGTCGCCGGTCACCGGGGTGCGCCCGCGGACATCGATGACGGTGCCGTGGAGCTTGTCGACGATGGGCTTGAAAGCGTCTGCCGGATCCGTGCGGAGCACGACGGCGGCGCGTGCTCCCGATGCGGCGGCCAAGGCGACAGCGAGCAGGCGGGCATTCATGGGCGGAGTGTGTCAGCACTGTGTTGCCGGTTCTTTACTGCGATGTTTCGGAAGATGAAGCGGAAGCGAGCATGTATCCGACCCCCCGGACGGTCTTCAGCAACCGCGGATTGCGGGGATCGTCGCCGAGCTTCTGCCTGAGGTGCGAGATGTGGACGTCGATCGATCGGTCGAACGCCTCTTCGGCGCTGCCCCGGACCAGATCGATCAACTGTTCGCGGCTGAGCACGTGACCGGCGCGCTCCGCGAGCGATTTGAGCAAGGCGAACTCATAGCTCGTGAGCGCTATGGGACGACCCTGGAGCGTGGCCTGCATCGCCTGCGGCTCGATCCGGAGCGCGCCGACCACGACCGCTTGCCCCGAAGGTCCGACCCGCCCGCGCGCCCGGCGCGCCTGGGCCCGGATGCGGGCGAGGAGCTCGCGGGAGGAGAACGGCTTGACGATGTAGTCGTCTGCGCCGCCTTCCAGCCCGACGACGCGGTCGGGTTCCTCCCCGTGCGCGGTGACCATCAGGATGGGCGTGTCCAGCCGGGCGCGCAGGCGGCGGCACACCTCGAGTCCGTCGATGCCGGGCAGCATCAGATCGAGCAGCACCACGTCGGGGCGGATGCGCAGCGCCTCGCCGAGCGCGTCGAGGCCGTTGGCGACGACGGTCACCCGCAGGCCGTGCGACTCGAGGTACTTCGCGGTGAGCTGCGCCAGACGCTGATCGTCCTCCACATACAGGACGACGATGCCGGCGTCGGGCGACGTCACCCAGGGATCATATCCGGCGGACGACGGGCCCGCGACCGGGTCGGTGCACCGCCGATGATCGGCGGATGTACATTCATGAAGCGAGCGGCACCCGGATGCGCGCCACGGTCCCGTCGCCTGGATTGCTCTCGATCTCCAGCGTGCCGCGGTGCGCTTCGACGATGCGGCGCGCCAGGAGGAGCCCAAGTCCGAGTCCACCCGTCTGCCTCGCGCGGCTCCGGTCGGCGCGAAAGAACGGCGTGAAGAGCTGCTCCATGTCCTCGGGCGCGATCCCCGCGCCGCGGTCGCGCACCTCGATCGTCAACCGTCCGTCGCCTGCGTCGGCGAGCAACGCCACCTCGCCTGGCCCGCCGTGCTTGCCCGCATTCGAGAGCAGGTTGTCGAGCGCGCGGCGCAGCATCATCCGATCGACGTCGACCTGGGCGTCGCCACATCGGTTCTCGACGCGCAGCGGATGCGCGGGGTGATGCGCGCGGAACCGCGCCGCTGCGTCTTCCACCATCTCGCGGGCGGAGGTCCGTTCGACGCGCACAGGCGGTTGCGCCGAGGAGAGCTCGAGGCGGGCGCTGGCCAGGATGTCGCTGGTGAGCCGCTCCAGCTCCGCCAGGTCGCCAGCGATGCCCGAGAGCTGGGCCGCGGCTTCTTCGGCGCTCCCTTCGGCGGCGAGATCGAGCGCTACGCGGATCCGCGCGAGCGGCGTGCGCAGCTCGTGCGACACGTTCGCGAGGAGCTCCCGCTGTCCGCGCACCAGCGACTCGATCCGTCCCGCCATCTCGTCGAAGGCCAGCGCGACGTCGCCCAGCTCGTCGCTCCGGCGCAGGTTGGTGCGCGTCGACAGCTTGCCGCCGCCGAGGTTCCGCGCGGCGGCGGAGAGCACCCGAAGCGGGCGCGCCAGCCAGGCCGCGGTGAGAACGGCGGAGATCCCGACCAGCACCGCGGCGGCGGCGATGGCGAAGAGCGGGCCGCCGTCGGGCGGAGGCCCAGGCGGTGGCGAGAAGATCCGCGCGGTCCCGCCGGACCACGCCGTGGTGAACGTTCCGGGGCCCCGCCGGCGAATGCTGGCCGAGCCGGCCACGCGGTTGCCGGAGCGATCTTCGAGGAGCACCTCCATTCCCGTCCGCTGCTTCAGCTCGCGTAGCCGCGCTTCCAGGGCGGCGCCGTCCTGCGCGTGCGCGGCAATCTCCTCGACGAGAAAACGCGTCTGCTCGGCGTGGGGCGGCGCCGGCCGCCGATTCGCTTCGCGCGCGATGGCCAGCGCCGCGGCCAGCGCCGCCACCTGCCCCAGGCCGATGGCGTAGATGCGCAGGACGAGTCTGCCGCCGCCGATCACCTGGTCAACATAGTCCGCCAGCGCCGGTGCCCACGAGCGGCAAACAAAGCTAAACATCTCGACATGGCCGCGGGGCGCATCCTGATCGTCGAGGACTTCGCGGACTCCCGGGACATGTACATCGAGTTCCTCGAGGCCCAGGGATTCGAAGTCGTCGGCGCGGAGGACGGCCTCGCCGCGCTCAAGTCGATCGAGAAAGTGCGGCCGGACATCGTGGTCCTGGACGTCGCGCTCCCCAAGCTCGATGGCCTCTCCGTGCTGCGGCGACTGCGCGCGGATCCGCGGTACGCGAAGCTGCCGGTGCTGACGCTCTCGGCGAGCCTCGGCACCGACTACCAGAAGATGGCGATGGCGGCCGGCGCCACCGTGGCGCTGGAGAAGCCGTTACTGCCCGACGAGCTGCTCGAGGCGGTGCGGAAGGCGCTCAAGGACCGGCATTGAAGGCGAGGGTCCAGCACCGCGGGCGTCGCGAAACGTTGTCCATCTGACTCTCGCGCTGGCCCTGTGTCTTGCGCGGTGTGCGCCAGCGGCCCACCTTGCGCGCGGAGGTGGGGTATGTCCGTCGTATGGCCCGCGATCTGCGCGTTGGCAGCGCTCGCGGCCGGAGTGCAGCAGACGCAGGCCGCCGGGGATGCCCCGCAGATGCGGACGAAGTCGCTGCCCGGCTACGGGTACATCCGCTACGAGGTCCTTCCCGGCGACGACCAGGCCGAACCTGGCGAGCTGATCGTCGTCCATGAAGAGCGACGGCAGTCGTCCGCGCAGACGGAAGCAGCCGAGCCGCAGCCCCCCGCTCCGGCAACGACGGTGCGCGAATCCCGGGCCGCCTGCGCCGGACTGCGGGGCAAACTGCTCGCCCGCGTCTTCGAGATGCAGGGTATCCAGATCGAGCCGGAGTTGGCGCAGTGGCTCGAGAAGAACCTCGCGATGGGCACCTCGGACCTCAGGGCGATTCAGATCTACGGCGGACAGCCGCTGCTGCTGACCACGCTGCAGGTGGACAGCGTTGCGCGCGGCCTCGCCGAGGATCTCGCGCGCTGCGAGCAGGCGAAATAGGCGCTGCCGGACTCAGGAAAGGCTTTGGGCCTATGCTTTAGGCTGTACAGGTGCCGGCACCAGCAATGCCCGCAGGCGCTGGCGCGCCCTGCGACCGGCGTCGTCGGCTGCCTGCACGCGCAGGAGCTCGTCGAGCTTCTGCGCAAAGGCGGGCGGGTTCTCCCGCGGCTCGTCGGTCGCGCCGCGCAGCGAGAACGCCTCGCCGCGCAATTGCGACTCGACGAGCGAGCGCAGCGCGACGCTGCCCTTGACCACCGCCGGCCCGAGGCCCGCTTCTTCCGCCTTTCGTCCCAACTCCACCGGCGTGAGCCCAAGCGAGGCGAGCAGCCCGATGGTGGCCTCCGCCTCGTCGAGCAGGGACTCCACGCGCGCGATCTCGAAGCGCGAGGCGAGCGCGTGCGGGCGGCGTTGCCCGGGCTCGTGGAACATCGGGCGCTGGCGCGACAGAGCCTGGACCACGCTCTCCAGCGGCTCGTCGAGCGTGGTCGCGGTCTGTGCCTGCGGAAGGCGGGCCTGCGCGGCGATGCTCCGGGCCCGCGTCTGCAGCCGGTACGCCTCGCCCATCGCCGTCTGGAAGACGGTCCGGATCGGGGTGTCGACGAGGGTTCGCGCTGCGCGTGATGGATCGCCCCCGGAGAGCAACTCGAGGCCCAGCGAAAGCGTTGCCCGGGCATCGCGGAGCTCTTCCCGCACCTCGTCCGCGTCGTCGAGCTCAATGCGGTTGGCGACCAGCGCGGCATTCGCGGCATAGACGACCGACTCTTCCGCCCGATCGAGCTCCTCGCCGCCGAGCAGATCGAGGGCTGCCTCCAACACGGGCTGAGGCGGGACGCTGAGCGCCTGCACGGAAGTCGCTTCCTGCGGCTGCGCCTTGCGCGCCGCGGGCCGCGCATAGAACGACGCCGCCTCCTCCAACTCGGGAACCCCCGCATCCCGCAGTCGCCCGTCTCGCCACCTGCGGGCCGACTCCTCCAATTCGGTGGGCACCTCCCAGCGGATGCTCTCGATCAGCCGGCCGGCGCCAAAAGGGTCGTCCGCGTACAGGTCCTCGATGAGCTGCCGGACCGCCGCGTATTCGCCGGACCCGGTGAACTCGAGCAGGAAGCGCCGATCCGACGTGTAGTACGCCATGCCCGGGTTGTGCGGCGGCGGCGGCTCCTCCTCGGTGAGATCGTGGACGCGCAGCTCGCGGCGAAGCACCAGCGCCAACAGCTCGATGTCCAGCGACCAGAGCTGCTGGCGGAACTTTCCCGGATCCGCGCCGCCCTCGCGCGCGAGCCGCAGCCACCGCAGCACCTGCGGCGTCCGTGGCCCCTCGTCGGAGCCGCGCCAGGCGGACATGTCGACGAAATGGCGGAACTGCTCGGGGGACGCCATCGACACCAGCTCCGGAGCGTCGTCCGGTCCGATGTCGAGAAGCGTGAAGTACAGCTCTTCGGGAGGTAGAGCCGCGACCAGCTGCTCCGGGTTCGGAGCGTCGAGAATCAAGGCGAGCTTCTGCTTGCCGCGCGCGTTCTGCAAAGCGCGCCGCACGCCGCGGGGATCGAGGACGGCGCTGCCGTTTCCCTCGCTCACACTGGCCGCGATCAGGCCGCCTTGGTGACCTTGCCGGCCTTGAGGCAGCGCGTGCAGACGCGGAGACGCCGGTGCGAGCCGTTCACCAGGGCGCGCACGCGCTGCAGATTCGGCAAGGTCCGCTTCTTCGTCTTGTTGTTGGCGTGGGACACCTGGTTGCCGACCAGGGGACCCTTGCCGCAAAGATCGCACTTGAACGCCATCGCAAAGCCTCACTGCCGTGAAAGGAACGCGGGATTGTGCTCAAAAGTCCGCGCGCGTCAAGCCCCGACGCCGCCTGCGGCGCCGGGCGCTAAGTCGCGCTCACCGTCTTGCGGCCGGAAAGGGCAAGCGCCTGGCCGGCAGCCGCGCGAGCCGCGAGGATTTGCCCTTCGAGGCCGAAGCCGGGATAGGTCGCGGCGGAGGCGAAGACGATGTGCTCGTCCGCCTCGGAAGCGGGTCGCAGGCCCACCGGATCGCCGTTTTCCAGCGGCCGCAGGATGGGGTGCGGCTGCGGAGGGTTCACGTCCGCGCCCTGGTGGACGATATGCCGCTCGAAGAAGGGAAAGATCGGCTCGAGGACGGCGCGGATGCTGCTCACGAGCGCCTGATCGTCGGAGAATCCCGCGTCGGCGACGCGCGCGACGGTGAGGAGCTTCTCGCCGGAGCTCTCGCCGCGCGCACGCCGCGCCGGAAGCGTGGTCAGCAGCAGCGGACCCATCGGGTGACCGAGAACGAGAGCGGCGTCCTCGAGCGCTTGCGGCAGGCCTTCCGGGCGCACCACGTAGTGCGCCAGCGTCACCTTCCGCTCGACGGGAAGCGCCGCTTCCTCGGCCAGCTTCCGTTCCGCCCGCGCCCCGTCCTGCACCATGGCCGCGATCCGCTCCGCGGAGCACGCCAGCACCAGACAGGCCGCGCGCACCTCGCTGCCGCCGAGCTGGAAGACGACGCCCTTCTTCTCGATCCGGAGCTGCTCGGCAGCCACGTCGGGGATGACGTCGCCTCCGGCCGCGCTGCACTTGTTGCGCAGCAGCTCGGCCAGCTGCGCGGCGCCGCCGAAAACCCGCAACGGTGCACGCAGCATCGCGGCCGCCTCGCGCGCGAGCGATTCCGGCGCTACGTCGCCGGGCAGCGAGGTGACGAACGGCGCCAGCGCATGCAGGCATTCTCCGATCAGCCCTTCGGGAAGCTGCGGCGGGGCGGGCACTACCTTGCGCAGCCGGCGGCGCTCGAGAAAGCCGCGCGGGGGCCAGGGCGGCGGCTCGCGGAGGAAATCGTCCCAGCTCCGGCCCAAGGTCTCCAGCGCCTCCAGCGCGGCTTCGGCCTCGGCGGCGCCGACGTCGGACAGCTCGCGGCGCAGCTCGGAGCGGCGCCTCGCCGGATCCTGTGGCAGCGAGAGGCGGAGGCGTTCGGTGAGGATCTGGAACGAGCCCGGACCTCCGCCCTGGCGCTGCAGGTCGGTTCCGAGACCGGCCTCGTCGAGCACGCCGACGGCGCCCGAGAGCTGCCGCAGCGGCGGGAGGATCGATTGCGCGCCGGGGAGCAGCCATCCCTCGCTCTCGCGCGCCGCGGTGACGGGAGCGAGAGGGGCGAGCAGGGTACGCAGGCCGCGCCGCGAGCAGAGCGCGGCAGCCGCGGCTCCCCCGACGTCCGGTCCGAGGATCGCCACGTCGTAGACGCGCTTCGCAACCGGTTTGGCGATCGGCGCGGGCATCAGTCGGAAAGCTCCGGCGAAGCGATGGTGCGATCGGGACGACCCGGCGCACCGGCGATGCGGACGCGGCCGCCCTCGATGCGGACGCGCCCCTGCGCCCAGAGCGCGATGGCGCGCGGGTAGCACCGATGCTCCTGCACCAGGATCCGCGCGGCGAGGGTGTCTTCGGTGTCGCCGTCCAGCACCGGCACCGCCGCCTGGATGACGATGGGACCGGTATCGGTGCCTTCGTCCACGACGTGCACGGTGCACCCGGAGACCCGCGCGCCCGCTGCCAGCGCCTGCCGCACGGCATGAAGTCCGGGGAACGCCGGCAGCAGGCTGGGATGGATGTTGAGGATGCGGCGCTCGAAGGCGCCGAGCAAAACCGGCGTGATCAGCCGCATGAAGCCAGCGAGGCAGACGACATCGACCGAGTGCTTCTGCAGGGCAGCCACCACCTGGCGATCGTACTCCTCGCGCGATGCGACTTTTAGGTAAGGCAGCAGCATCGCGGGCACGCCCGCCGCTTCCGCGCGCTGCAGCGCCTTCGCGTCTGCGACGTTGCAGATGACCACGGCCACCTGCGCGGGGATGGCCCGCGAGGCGCACGCGTCGAGGATCGCCTGGAGGTTCGACCCCGATCCGGACGCCAGCACCCCGATGCGCATGTTACGCGACGACCACTTCGGGCTCTCCGAGCCCTTTGACGCTCTCGATCGCGCCGATCTCGAACGCCGGCTGACCCCTGCGCGCGAGAACGTCGATGGCGCGCGCCGCCTCGCTCCTGGAGACCACGGCGCACATGCCGATCCCCATGTTGAACGTGCGCAGCATCTCCGCCTCGGCGACCTTGCCCGCTTTCTGGATGCGCGAGAAGACCTCGGGCACGGGCCACGAGCCGCGCCGCAGCGCCGCTCGGTGTCCGTCGGGCAGGACGCGGGGCAGGTTTCCGGGAAGCCCGCCGCCCGTGATGTGCGCGAAGGCCTTCACCTCGACCGCGTCGCGCAGCGCGAGGCATTCCTTGACGTAAATCCGCGTCGGCTCCAGGAGCTCGCGGGCGAGATCCGGAGCGATGTTGCCGTCGAACACCTTGCGGGCCAGGGAGAAGCCGTTCGAGTGCAGGCCCGAAGAGGCCATCCCGACCACGACGTCAGAGGCCTTCACCCGCGAACCATCCAGGATCCGGCTCTTCTCCACCACGCCGACGCAGAAGCCCGCGAGGTCGTATTCGCCGCGCGCATAGAAACCAGGCAGCTCGGCGGTCTCGCCACCGATCAGCGCGCACCCGGCCCGCAGGCATCCTTCCGCGATGCCTTTGATCACCTGCTCCGCTTCCGCCACGTCGAGGAGGCTGGTGGCGAAGTAGTCGAGGAAGACGACGGGCTCGGCGCCGCAGACCACCACGTCGTTCACGCTCATCGCGACCAGGTCGATGCCGACGGTGTCGTGCTTGCCGGCCAGGAACGCGAGCTTCAGCTTGGTTCCCACGCCGTCGGTTCCGACCACGAGCACGGGTTCGCGGTACCCTTGGGGAACCTCGAAGAGCCCTCCGAAGCCGCCGATGCCCGCCAGGACCTCGGGCCGGGCCGTGCGCCGGGCGAGCGGCTTGATCCGCTCCACCAGGGCGTCGCCCCGCTCGATGTCGACGCCGGAGTCGCGGTACGTGAGGCCTTTGTCCGTCATCGGGCGCGCACCTTAGACAGCTTCGGCCCCGGGGTCTACACGAGTTTTCGCAGCGCGATGCGCACCGATCCGGGGCGCCGAACGTGGAGCAGGTCCGATGCTGCCGTCGAAGAATCCGACCAATCGATCTCCACCGCGTATCGATGACCAAGTCGAACGGGACCTCGATCATGGAAGGAAATGTAACCGCGCGGGCAACCCATCGAGGCGTCGCTCCCCGGCTGCAGAAGCTTCAAGGCTTCCGCCCGGACGCTGGTGTACCCTGCGCTCATGCGGCGCCTCCTCGACTGGCTGACGCGAATCAGTGCGTTCCGCATCGGCCTGTGCACGGGGCTCGCATTCGCGGCACTCCACCTGCTGCAGATCGCCGGTCGCGCCGACGTTCCGGTGCTCACGCGCATGGAGGGCGCGCTCACCGACCTACGCTTCCTGCAGCGCGTGAGCCTCTTCGGCAGCTCGCATTCGGGGCAGGTGGTGATCGCCGCCGTCGACGAAGCGGCCATCGCGCGTTTCGGCCGGTTTCCCTGGGACCGGCGGGTGCTCGCCTCGCTCGTCGACAAGCTCGATGCGGTGGGGGTCAAGGCCATCGGCCTCGACATGAGCCTCTCGGACGAGGACCTCGGCGGCCAGTTCGCTGGAGCCAAGCGGTATCGGAGGCGGTTCGAGGACATCTCGCTGGCGGCGCCGCAGAACCGCGCCGCGATCGAGCGCTTCGACGAGACCGAGTCCGAGATCGCCGGCGCGGCTTCCGCGCTGCAGCTCTTGAACCGCAAGGTGAAGCCCGATGCGGAGCCCATCTACCAGACCGCCAAAGGGCGCCTCGCGGATGGCGCGCAGAAGCTGGCGGCCTCGCGCGAGACGTTCGACACGTTGGTCAAGCAGCACGAGGCGTACGGCGCCGAGCTGGACCACGACCTGGGCGGGCAGGATCCCGACACGGTGATGGGAGAGGCGGTGGGGCGCGCCGCCGGCAAGGTGGTGCTGGGAGTCGTGTTGCTCACCGAGCCGGAGCTCCGCGATCTTCATCCGCAGGACGGGGAGGAGCAGGCCCGCAGGCTGTCGGCGATGCAGATCCACCAGCCGGAATGGCGCGAGCGCCCCGACAGCCAGATCTCGACGCCGCTCAAGCTGACCTGGGCGAAGCAGTACGCCGGCCTGCGGTCTCCGCTAACGCAGATCCTGAAGTCGACGAAGTGGATCGGCTCCTTCAACAGCCTTCCCGACTTCGACGGCGTGATCCGGCGGACCGCGCTGACCATGCGGGTCGCAGATCGGTACTACCCATCGCTGGATACGTCGCTCGCGGCCATCGCGCTGGGACTCGAGCCGCAGGACGTCATTCCCGTCACGCAGACGCCGGAGGAGGGCGCGCTGCTCGACTTCGTCGACTTCGGCGGCAAGCTCCGCGTCCCGGTCGATGGCCGCGGCCTGATGACGATCAATTACCTGGGCAAGGATCGCACGTTCGAGAACTACTCCATCGCCGACATCATGGACGGCAAGAAGGACGCCGACCTCCGCAACAAGATCGTCCTGGTCGGGGCCACCGCGCAGGGGACGTTCGATCAGCGGGTGACGCCCCTGAACAAGATCACCTCCGGCGTCGAGACGCACGCGAACGTGGTCGAGAACCTCCTCTCCGGGAGGTTCTTGCGCCGCGGGCTCGGCGTCGATCTCGTCGAAGTGGGGCTGGCGCTGGTGCTCGCGCTCGCCTTCGCGTTCCTGTTCGCGCGGGTGAAGGTGAAGTCCGTGCTTCCCGTGCTGGCGCTGTCGGCCGCGGCGGTCTGGGCCTGCGTCAGCGTAGCGTTCTGGGCCGGCTACGAGGTGTTCGCCGCGCTGCCGCTGGCGGAGCTGGGGACCATGTTCATGCTGGTCACCGTCTACCGGTACGCGACGGAGGAGAAGGACAAGCGCCAGCTCCGCAAGGCGTTCCAGCTCTACCTGAACCCCGAGGTGATGGAGGAGATGCTCGAGCAGCCGCAGAACCTCCAGCTCGGGGGCAGGGAGGCGGACCTGACGGTTCTGTTCTCCGACATTCGCGGGTTCACCGCCATCGCGGAGAAGCTGCGGCCCAAGGAGCTGGTACAGCTGCTCAACGAATACCTCTCGCCGATGACGGACATCGTCTTCCGGAAGCGGGGGACGCTCGACAAGTACATCGGCGACGCGGTGATGGCTTTCTTCGGCGCGCCCGTGCACATGGAGATGCACGCCGCAAACGGCTGCGATGCAGCGCTCGAGATGATCGAGGCGCTGCAGCGGCTGCGACAGAAGTGGCGCATCGAGAGCCCCTCGTTTCCCGAGGTCGACGTCGGAATCGGGATCAATTCCGGGCCGATGGTGGTCGGGAACATGGGATCTTCGCAGCGGTTCAACTACACGGTGATGGGCGACAACGTGAACCTGGCCAGCCGGCTCGAGGGGCTGAACAAGGAGTACGGAACGCAAATCGTCGTGACCGAGCGGACGCTCAGCGCGGCGCGCGCAGCGTTGAAGGACGACCTCGCGTACACGGTGCGCGAGCTCGATTGGGTGCAGGTGCAGGGAAAGGACGAGCCGGTCCGCATCTTCGAGCTGCGCGGGCGCGGTGCGCCGTCCACGGAAGAGCTGCCGCTCCTGAACGGATACGCGCAGGGGCTGTCGCTGTATCGTGTCGGCAACTTTGCCGAAGCGCGGCTGCAGTTCGATTCGCTGCTCGAGCGATTCGGCCGGGACGGCCCTTCGGCGGTGATGCGCTCGCGCTGCGATCGCATGCTCGCGCAGCCCCCCAAAAAGAGCTGGGACGGGGTCTTCCGGATGGAGCACAAGTAGGCAAGAACAGTGTGATTGGCGTCACGTGTAGCTAAATTGACCGGTACTCGATTCCGCTGGTAGGACTTCTTCATGGCCGGAGAGGACGCTCTCTTCCAGCGATTCGGGAAGGAGTTCAGGCGCGGGGACGTCCTTTTCCGGGAAGGAGAACCCGGCAAGGAGATGTACGTCATCCAGGCCGGCAAGGTGAACATCACCAAGACCGTTCGCGAAACCGAGAAGATTCTCGCGACCTTGGGCGCTGGAGAGTTCTTCGGCGAGATGAGCATCCTGAACCACAAGCCGCGCTCCGCCGGCGCCGTGGTGGCGGAGGACGCGAAGCTCCTGGTGATCGACCCGAAAACGTTCGAGGCGATGATCCGCGGCAATGTCGAAATTGCCGTCCGCCTGATCAAGAAGCTTTCCGACCGCCTGCAGGAAGCGGACGAGCAGATCGAAAATCTCCTCTTTCGCGACCCGAGCAGCCGCGTCGTGCACTACCTTTGGCAGGCGGCGCTGAAGCGGGGAAAGGACACACCGCAGGGCAGGCTGCTCAGCGTGAACCTGAACGAGCTGCACGTGCGCATGGGCGTGAACGCGCCGGAGGTGCAGGAGGCGGTCAACAAGACCGCCAAGGCAAAGATCATTTCGCTGGTGCCGGAGGGAGTGCTGGTTCCCGATACCGGCAAGATGAAGAAATACCTGGAGTTTCTCGAGATGAAAGAGCGGTTCGGGGACTGAGGGGAATCGGGATGAACATCAAAGTCCTCGGCTGCCACGGCGGCGAGCTCCCCCGGCACCGGACCACGTGCTTTCTCATCGACGGAAAGCTGGCCATCGACGCGGGCGCCATCACCGCCGCGCTCGAGCTGGAGGACATCGTCAGGATCGACGACATCTTCCTCACTCATTCGCATTTCGATCACGTGAAGGACGTTCCGCTGATGACCGACCTGCTGGTCGGCAAGCGGGAGAAGCCGGTGATCGTGCACGGGCCCGCCGAGACGATGGAAGCGATGGACAAGGACGTCTTCAACAATCGCGTCTGGCCCGATTTCCGCACCATTCCGACGCGCGAGAAGCCCGTCATCGCCTTCGACACCATTCCCGTCTACGAGCCCGTGGCCTGCCAGGGGCTGCGGATCCGAGCGGTGCCCGTGCACCATCCGGTGTACTCGGTCGGCTACATCATCGAAGGGCGAAACGGCGCCATCGCCTTCTCCGGGGACACCGGGCCCACTGAAGAGCTGTGGAAGGCGATCAATGCCACGCCCAACGTCAAGGCCGTGTTCGTGGAGCTGAGCTTTCCCAGCAGCATGCAATGGCTGGCGGACGCGAGCGGCCATCTGACGCCCAGGACGATGATGGGCGAGCTGTCCAAGCTCGATCGGCGCGGAGCGAAGATCTACCTCTATCACCTGAAGCCAGCGGTGATCGACGAAGTGAAGGCGGAGATCCGCGCGCTGCGCAAGGACTTCCTGCACGTCTGCGAGCTGGACGAGGTTTACGGCATCCAGTGAGAGCGCTGATCGTCCTCTGCCTCGCGCTGTCCTTCGGCGCCCGCGCGGAGCCGGACGGGAAGACCGCGGCCCAGCAACAGCAGCAGACCAATGCCGCCGCCGCGGCCGCCGCCGGCGCGGGCGCGGTCATCGTCGCGGCGCAGGCGGAGGCGGGCGAGGATCCCTTCGCGTTCCCCGCGCCGACGCCGCGCGCGAGGCAATGGCTCGGATACGCCTCGCCCTGGACGCTGCTGTTTCTGGCGGCCCTCCTGATCACGCTGGCCGCGCTGATCCAGAAAGTCGATCCTCGGCGGCGCAAGCGCATCCGCCGCGCGTCGATCCTCTACATGCTCTACCTCACCACCTTCGTCTTCGCCGCGGTGCTCGGGCTGGTGCACGCGGACGGGTGGGCGCGGCGGGTATGGTTCCTCGCCGACCTGTTCGAAGTGCTGGTGATCATCGACTTCGTCGCCATCCTACTCTTCGACCTGGTGCTCCTGGCGCTGCGCATCGAGGTGGCGAACATCGTCCACGACCTCGCGCTCGGCGCCGCGTACATGCTGGCGTTCATCGGCATCCTCCACCGCAGCGGCGTTCACTTACAAGGGATCATCGCCACTTCCGCCGTGGTCACGGTGGTGCTCGGCCTCTCCTTGCAGGCCACGCTGGGCAACGTGCTGGGCGGCATCGCGCTGCAGCTCGACGACTCGATCCACATCGGCGACTGGGTGCAGCTCTCCTCGGGACAGCAGGGCCGGATCAGCGCCATCCGCTGGCGGCACACGGTGGTGGAGACGCGCAACTGGGACACGATCATCGTCCCCAACTCGGTGCTGCTGGGCGAGAACATCACCATCCTCGGCCAGCGGCAGGACCAGCCGGTGCAGCACCGGATGTGGGTCTACTTCAACGTCGACTTCCGCTACTCGCCCGAGGAAGTGATCCATACCGTCGAGGACGCGCTCCAGGGCACCCCGATCGCCAACGTGGCCCCATTCCCGCCGCCGAACTGCCTCTGCTACGACTTCGCCCGCCAGGGCGCGGACAGCTTCGCGTACTACGCCGTCCGGTACTGGCTGACGGATCTGGCGGCGGACGACCCGACGTCGTCGGCGGTGCGGGTGCGCGTCTACGTCGCCCTGAAGCGCGCGGGGATTCCGCTGGCGGTTCCCGGACAGGCGCTGTGGGTCTCGATGGACGATCCGGAGCACCGCGAGCGCAAGGTGCAGCGCGAGCTGCAGCACCGGGTGAGCGCGCTGGAGCAGATCGAGATGTTCAACGGGCTCTCGTCCGACGACCGGCAGCGCCTCGCGGAAGGAATGCGCCCGGCGCCGTTCGGGCGGGGGGAGATCATCACCCGGCAGGACTCGGCGGCACACTGGCTGTACGTGCTGGCGCGGGGCGAATGCGAGGTGCGCGTCCGCGGCGAGGGCGCGGCGGAGAAGCTGGTGGCGCGGATCTGCGCGCCCAACGTCTTCGGCGAGATGGGAGTGATGACCGGCGAGCGCCGTACAGCGTCGGTAGTCGCGGCGACCGAGGTGGAGGTGTACCGGATCGACAAGGACATCTTCAAATCGGTGCTGCGCAACCGTCCGGAGATGGCGACCGTGATCTCCCAGGTGATGGCGAAGCGCCGGGTCGAGCTCGAGTCGGTGCGGGAGGGGCTGGACGCGGAAGCGCGCAAGCGGCGGGTGAAGGAGGAGCGCACCGAGATTCTGTCGTCGATCCAGACTTTCTTCGGGCTGGACGACGACAAGGTGTAGGCGGCATCCGTCGCGCGCGGCTCCGGTCCTCAAGGGCGGCAGTCGTTGTGATCCACAGGGCGGCAAACGCGTACGCTCGCGTTGCAGTTGAAGTCGCCTCCGCTGTACAGCCCGAGGAGCCGGCAAAACCGGGCATCGGCCGGACACTGCGCATCCATCGTGCAGCGCGCGTAGCATTCGCCGCTTCCGACCTCGACACAGCTTCCACCTCCGTCGGGCAACGGTGCATCACATCGCTGATCCCGGTAGATGAATGGGTCGGTCGAGCAGGGTTGCTGAGCGGCGCCGCATCCGGCAACGAGAATCGTGGACAGCGCGACGACCGTTCGCATTGGCCGGTCTTACATCGACCCGCCATGGGCGGAAAGTGCCTCGCCAAGTCACTCCCCCATTTGAAAGGGCACAACCCCCGGCCCGGCCCGTTCCTGTGACGGCGCGCGGTCAGGTCGTCCGGCGTGTCAGATCCTCTCGCTACGCTCACGCCATGCGCACTGCTCAGCAGGAACTTCCGTTCGTACCTGGGGTGGAGCGCGGCCTGGAGCCGGCCGGAAGCCGCTCTCGTCGCGGGCGAACGTGCCGCACCGCCCGAGGGCGGGATTCCCGCAAGGGCAGCATCGACCAGCGCGAGATCAGACCCACGCCACTGTAAACCGGCCTGTTCGGACAGATCCCGAGGCATTTACGGGGACATACAGTCCGGCGGCGCCACGGCCCCCCCGGGGAATCGGTACTGCCTGAAATGGGTCAGATCGACAGGTCGATGAACGACGGCGCAGGAAACCGCGCTCTCCTGCCGCCGATTCCCTGCGCCCTGCCGCCGCTGCTCCTGGCCCTTTCCCTGGTCCTGCTCGATGGCTTGGGTCGCCTGCGCCTGGATCGACCGCCTGCGCAGGCTGCGGCCTTGCGCAAAGGTCCAGGCTTCCGCAACCCCGGCTGCTCACAGGGATCAGCGTGGGGAAATTCGCACGAGGGTTTCCCCCACCAGTCACGGTCGAGCCGGTGACGAAATCCGCACACTGCGTTGTGTCACATCGGACAAACCCACTGCGGACCTGCATCGAGTACATGCAGGTCGTCGCACTTGCACGGCTGACCGTGCCTGTCCGGATAGTACGGACTGCAGTACGGCAACTCCGCCATGCAGCCAAGCGGGTACGTCGTGGGATTGGCCCCGGCGTCGGCTCCGAGAGCGGGATCGCCGACGCACCCGTCTGCGGTCGGATCGATGCTGTTACACGAGTACTTGGTTTGCGCGGGCGCGTCGCATCGGTTGCAAGCACCGGCCAACGCAAGGGTCAGAGCCGTCAAGCTTCTTCGAAGCGCGGGAAACTTGCATGAACTGCGTCGCATCCGGGGCGCCAGTTCACCCAACGCTGGTCGGCTCGCCTTCGCACCCGAGTGCCCCAGGTCGATGAACTCCCTCGGTGCCGTCCACCCACGCAGCAGCAGCAAGACGGAGCGAGTGCAGTTGCGCCGCGCCATCCTGATCGGCGGTCGGTGTTCTGACGTAGAGAGCATGTGGCATCTGGTTGCTTCTACGCAGGCTGCTTGAGCAGCTTTTGGAACGCGCGATCAAGCCGTTCTCGCAACTGGCGGGCGCGTTCTTCGATATGACGAGCCTCAAAGGAGGCCATCTCAACCTCGCGGATCATCTCCGAGTGGAGCGAGCGCAGCCATCTTCTTCTTCGTTCAGCACCTGGGCACCCCTGCGGAGCTTTTTCACTTGCGCCATGTTTTCACCTCCGATCCGAGCTTGCAGCGGCGCAGCTCTCGACGCTTCCGTAGCCACGCACTCGCATCGCTGCTGCCGCGAGAGCAGATCGCCTGGCCGCGCACCCAGGACCGACATCCCACTACCTTCCAGCAGCGCGTGTGCGCCTGCGGTTTGCCGACAGGCTTGCCGGTGCTGTCGAGCGCCAGGAAGTAGATGAGCGTCGCCGCGACGATCCCCATCATGTGCGCCTCCTGCCTGCCTTGATCGTCTTGCGCAATCTTTCGAACGGGACACCGTAGCGCTCGACCGTGCGCGCAAGCTGCGCGATCCCTCTGCCTGCGATGTACCAGCGCACTGCCCGCGTCAGCACTCGCGGATCGGTCCGACGATGCTTCTTCCTCTTCGCCTTCTCCATGGCCGCTCCTCCGTTTGTTCGCCAGCCCTTACTGCGCTGCGTCCCTGACCGAGCAGGTAGAAGCATTCGTGGATCGCGACCTTGCGCACTTGGGCCGGAGAGGATTCACCGGAAAACTCACGTTCAAAGACGATGCTCTCGATCGGATCGCCTGCAAGTACATCTGCGTGCTGACCGGGGAGTACCACGCCGAGGAAACTCTCGAGGCCACGATCCAGTTCCCGTGGAAGGAGATCTTCAACGTCCCTCTTCGGAAGCCCGGTTGAGTCGGTTCCCTCGGGTCGGTCGCCAGCCGCGACGAATCTGGATCGCTAGCCTCACCGACCTGAACGCCTTTCCGGTACCACGCGATCGCCCCTCGACGATCCGCGAGTCCCCGACCGGGGCACAGGCCGGAGGTGCCAGCTGCGCGGCCGGGGTGGATGTCCGCCCTTTCAAGTTGCACGGCGTCCGCGCTGCGACACGCGTCCAACTTGATTGGGCGGACATCGGATTTGACGCAAAGCCCCACTCCCGCCACGAAGGCGCCACCGGGGCACGACGCTGCGTGCTGGCAACCCCTCCATCCCTCTGCTAGAACGCGCGCCGATGGCCTGGTACCACCGCGTTCCCGCACCCAAGCTGCCGCCCGAACAGCGCAAGTCGCGCATGGAAGGGCTCTGGATCAAATGCGACGGATGCGGCGAGATCATCTACAAGCTCGACGTCGAGAAGAACCTCGAAGTCTGCCCCAAGTGCGACGAGCACTTCCCGTTCCCGGTGCGGAAGCGGCTCGAGCTCGTGCTCGATGCCGGCAGCTTCGCCGAGCATGACATCGGCCTGGAGAGCACCGACCCGCTGCAGTTCTCCGACTCCAAGCGCTACCGCGACCGCATCAAGGCCAGCCAGAAGTCCTCCGGCGAGGGGGAAGCGTTCGTCTCGGGAATCGGCCGCATCGCCGGTCGCGACGTCTCCATCGGCGCCTTCCACTTCGGTTTCATGGGCGGCTCGATGGGCAGCGTGGTGGGAGAGAAGGTCACCCGGATCTTCGAGCGCGCCACCGACCGCCGCATCTCCGCGATCATCTTCTCCGCCAGCGGCGGTGCCCGCATGCAGGAGGCCATCTTCTCGCTGATGCAGATGGCCAAGTCGTCGGCCGCGCTGGCCCGCTTCCGCCAGGTGCAGAAGCCGTACATCAGCGTGCTCCTCGATCCGACCACCGGCGGCGTGGCCGCCTCCTTCGCCTTCCTCGGCGACGTGATCCTCGCCGAGCCGCGCGCTCTGATCGGTTTCGCCGGCCCCCGCGTGATCGAGCAGACCATCCGGCAGAAGCTCCCCGAAGGATTCCAGACCAGCGAGTTCCTGCTCAAGCACGGGATGATCGACGCCATCGTGCATCGCAAGGAGATGCGCGACCGGCTCGCGCAGCTCCTCGGCCTGCTGGCGTGAGCGGCGCGCGCACCCTCCTCTTCGCACACTCGCGATGACCTTCGAGGAGCTCAAGCGGCTGCTCTTCGTCCGCGGCAACTTCGGGGTGAAGCTTGGCCTCGAGCGGATGCGCGAGGCCTGCGCGCTTCTCGGCAACCCCGAGCGTGGCGCGCCCGTGCTGCACGTTGCGGGCACCAACGGAAAGGGATCGACCTGCGCGTTCACCGAGGCCGCCCTCCGCGCCGCGGGCCTCCGCACGGGCCTCTACACCAGCCCGCACCTGAACCATTTCTGCGAGCGCATCCGCCTCGGCGGCTCGCCCATCTCCGAGGGGCGGGCATGCGAGTTGCTCGAAGAGCTGCGCGCGCGCGTCCCCTGGGCGCTCGAGGACCCCGGGCTGACGTTTTTCGAGATCGTCACGCTGATGGCCTTCCTCGCCTTCCGCGACGTGGAGGTGATGGTCGTGGAAGTCGGGCTCGGCGGGCGGCTCGATGCCACCAACGTGGTCGAGCCCCGGGCATGCGGGGTGAGCGCGCTCGGGCTCGAGCACACGCAATACCTGGGGCCGACGCTGGCGCACATCGCCCGGGAAAAGGCGGGCATCTTCAAACCCCGCGCACCCGCGGTCTCGGCAGGGCAGCCCAGGCAGGCCGCGCAGACGCTGCAGGAGCGCGCGGACGCGCTCGGCATTTCGCTCTGGCGCCCCGGCCGCGACTATCGGTTCGAGAGCCGTGACGACCAACCGTTCTGCTATGCCGGCCCGCGCTGGACGGTGCGGGCGCAGCCGAGCCTTTCCGGACGCCACCAGCGCGCCAATGCGGCGCTGGCCTGTGCACTGCTGGAGGCCAGCGGGCTGTGCGACGCGCGGCACGCCGAGACCGGATTGCAATCCGCCCGCTGGCCGGCGCGACTCGAGTCATTCGGAAACGTCTACGTGGACGGCGCCCATAATCCCCATGCGGCGCGCGCCCTTGCGCACGCCCTTCCGCGGCTCCTGCGGGGTCGTCCACTCCACCTGGTCTTCGGTGCGCTGGAGGACAAGGACGCGGCGGCAATGCTGGACGCGCTCGCTCCGCTCGCCCGATCCGTCCACTACTGCGCGCCCTCGTCGCCTCGGGCGATGCCGCCTGAGAAGCTGTCGCTCATCCGTCCGGGCCAGGTCCATCCGGACGTGGCGGCGGCCCTCGCCACGGCCCGCGACCGGCCCGGCGTGGTGCTTTGTTGCGGGTCGCTCTACCTGGCCGGGGAGGCGCGCGCCCTCCTGCTCGGAGAACGCCACTCGACAATGCCGGCCGAGCGGTTGTAAGCGAGTTTGCCACACCGTCACACCCACCCTAACTTAGGGTACGCGCGGACCCAGGGGGGTTCGAGGCCGCGACGGGTTCGAAAGGAGCCATGCGCCGCCTCGACGTCCAGTTCCCACCCGCGCAAAGCGACCTCGACCGCATCGCGTTCAAATCGCTGTATTCGAAGGAGATCTACGACGCGCCCACGGACGACGGGTGGGTGCTCCAGATCTCCCGGTACAAGCCGGTCTCGCAGCCGTGGGATCAGCCGATCTTTGGGCAGCCGATGCTGCTGGTGCCGGGTTGGTCGCAGAACCGGCATGCCTTCACCTGCGGCGACTTCGTCAAGCAGTTGCTCGCGTACGGGGCGGACATCCACATCGTGGAGCTCCGCGGGCATGGCCTGTCGAACCGGGAGCTCCAGCGCAAGCGAGGGCTTCAACCGCGGGACCTGGACTGGGACTGGGACATCGACAGCTATTTCCTTTACGACGTTCCGGCAGCCGTCGCGGCGGTGAAGAAGGTGACTGGCCGTTCCCGGATCTTCTACCTCGGCGCCAGCATGGGCGGCATGCTGGGGTACGGCTACGCGGGCTGCCACGACGATCTCGCGGGACTCGTGGCCATCGGGGCGCCGAGCGACATCGGCCGCGGGTTCCTCGGCCTGCGCGCCGCGGCGCTGTTCGGGCCGGCGCTGATGGGTCCACTTCTCGACGCCGCCTGCCGCGCGGCCAGCGTGGCCGGACGGACGCGGCATAGCGCCGCCGCCATGCTGCGCAAGGTGCGGTTCCTCGCCCGCGCCGCGAATCTGCTAGCCGACCCGCAGAGCGAATTCAAGCCCATCCAGTTCAACCACGTCCCGGTGGACGCCTTCCTCCGCACGCTCGCGCGCGCCGCCACCGAGAACAATCTCCGCCGGTACGAGCTGATCTCGCGCTACATCGGCTCGCTGCTCAACCCGAGCCGCGTCACCGCCGAGGACTTCCGCTGGCTGCTCTCGCAGGGCGGCGAGAAGGAGCCGCGGCGGGTGATGGAGCAGTTCGCCCGCTGGATCCGCAACGACGAGATGAAGTGCTACCGCACCGGCTACGACTACAAGGCGCACTTCCGCGACATCTCGATCCCGATGGCAATCTTCTTCGGCGACCTCGACAAGATCGCCTCTGCCAGCAGCACGCACGGCATCTATCGCGCGGCGCGCAGCGAATACCTGCTCTGGCGCCCGGTGAAGGAGAACAGCCACCTCGAGCTCACCATGGGCACCGACATCCACCAGATCTGTGCGGACGTGAAGGACCTGGTGGAATACGCTGCGCGGCGCTCGCGCCTCGGGCCTGTCGGTCTTTTGGGTGAGTCCTGACCGCGTGTTAGCGTTCCAGGTGCGTGAGACGGAAAACCTTCACTCTCGCGTGCGGCGCGCTGGCGCTGGCGTTGGGCGCGGCCGCTGAAGAGCAGGGCCGGGTCTTGGGCATCCGCGCACACGGCGACGACCGCGCGAGCTCCGTCGAAATCGACGGCGATCGCCCGCTTTCGTTCACCACCATGAAGCTGCTCTCGCCGCCGCGTGTCGTGGTCGACTTCGCCGACGCCGAGATCGCCGCCGAGGAGCGCGAGCTGGAGATCGAGGACGGCACGCTTCGCCGCGCCGCGATCGCACAGGCGGGATTGCGGACCGTCCGCATCGTCATCGAGCTGTCGGTAGACGCGGAGTTCGACGTCCGGGCCGACGGCAAGCGCGTGGAGGTTCGCGTTCCGCGGTCCGGCGCGGTCCGAACGGCCGACGCGCCCGCCGACGGCGAGGCGGAAAAGGTCGCATCGCTGCCGAAGGTCTCGCTGGTCGGATCGAAGCCTCCGGAACCGCCGGAAGACGCCGCCGCTTCGCGGCCCCGCACCCCGGCGGAAAAGGCGGAGGCCCTGAAGAAGACTCTCGCGGAGCAGCGGCACCGGGAAGCGGAGGAGAAGGCAGCCCGAAAGCTCGGGCGAAAGAGCGGCGCGAAGGTGGCGATGAAGCAACCCGCGCAGCCGCAGCCGAAGCCCGCCCCCGAACCAGCGGTCGACTCCGCCGCGAAGACGGTCGCCGCCATGGAGCCGCCCACGGTGGAGCCGCCGCCCGCCATGGAGCCGCCCGCCGCCCCGAAAGCGCCCGCCGCCGCGGAGACGCCCGCCGCCGCGGAGACGCCCGCCGGCCCCAAGCCGCCCGCCGCGGTGGAAAGAACCGCCGAGCCCGCGGACGCGCCTTCCGTCGCACCGTCTCACCCGGCTGCCCGGGGCCATCGGATCACCGGCATCGGCTTCCGTCCCGTCCGCGGCGGCGAGGTGATCGTCCGCAGCGACCAGCCGCTCGAGTACGGGGTGAGCGACGACGCTTCCGCGGTGTTGCTGCACCTCCCCAGCGCCGCGATTCCCCTGCCAAACAACCGCCGTCCGCTCGACACGCGATTCTTCGGCGGCGCCGTCCAGCGCGTGGTGCCCATGCTGGTGCCCGGCGGCACCGACGTGCGGATCGAGCTTCGCGAGCATGCCGAGTATCAGCTCGCTCAAACCGGCTCGGTCTTGACGGTGACCTTCTCCGCGCCTCAATAGTCGCTCTACGTGCTCCGCGTTGCCGCGACGGCTGCCCTTGCCGTGATCGCCCTGGCGCGGCCGGTGCGGGCGCAAAACCGGTTCTTCGCAGGTCCTCCAGGCAGCGAGGTCGAGATCGCGGCCGACCGCATCTCGTACGCCTGGGAGAAACAACTCCTGCAGCTGAAAGGGCACGTCGTTGCACGACGGGGGCCCGGGCTGCTCCGCGCCGGTTCGGGGACGCTGGATCGGGCCCGGGGCGTCCTCTGGCTCGAAGGCGGCGTGCTTGGCGTGCAGGATCGGCAGGTCTTCCTCGCCGACGCCGCCGTGGTGGACCTCAACTCCCACACCGCGGAGCTGTCGAAGGCCGTGCTCTTCCTCAAGGAGCGACCCGCCAATCCCGATGCGCCGCGCTCCGGCGCCAACACGCTCACGCTGCACGCCGCCCGCGTGCGGCAGCTGCAGCGCGGCCGGTTCCTCGCCGAGGACGTCTCGCTGACGCCTTGCGACTGCGCCGGCGAGCCCGACTACGAGCTCTCGGCCCGGACCGCCGAGATCGGCGACGACCGCGCGGACCTCCGCGGCGTCCGCCTGCATCTGCTCGGAGCGGCGCTACCGCTCTTTCCGCTCTCGTTGCCGCTGACCAACCGGCAATCGGGCCTTCTCGCCCCGGTGATCGGATACGGCGGGCCCATCGGCTTCACCTATGCTCAGCCCATTTTCCTCACGCTGGGCCGCAGCTACGACGTGACGGTGGCGCCGGGCTGGTACACGGGAGGGCACGCGCACCAGGAAGCTCCGGGGCTGCGTTCGATCAAAGGACCCCGCCTCGGCCTCGAAGGCCGCTACGCTCCTGTGGAGGGAACCTCCGGTTCACTGGCGCTGGACCTCTTCTACGACCTCGACCAGCACGACCCGGGGGGCGCCGGACCGGGCCGCGGGTACGGAGGGGCGCGAGGCATCGCGCATCTGGCGCACCGGACGGAGGCGGGCGGAGCCACCTTCGCCGCTTCCGGAATCGCCGTCAGCGACGTGATGGCCCTGCGGGACCAGGCGGCGCAATCGATCGAAAATTCGTACGATCTGTTCACCACCGACGTCGGTCTGTGGAGCGCCAGGGGACCGCTCACGGTCGGAGCCGATGCGACGCTCATGCAGGACATGCGCATCGCCAACCCGGCGGTGCCCGATCGGCGCCTGTTCGGCCGAGACGCGGGCACGACCTTCCAGAGGCTGCCAGCCGTGTTCGCGCAGCTCGCTCCGACGCCGATCGGACCGGCGACCTTCGCGGTGGAAGCCAGCGCAGTCCAATTCGGGCGCTTCGGCAAGCCCGACTCCCTCGAGCGGACGACCGGGTTCGGCTTGACCGACCGCGCCATCGATCCGCAGGTCGGCTCCGGCGACCCGTCGCGCGCGCCGGCGCTGCGCCTCGATCTCGCCCCGCGGATCACCTTGTCGGGTTCGCCGACGTTTCCCGTCGACCTCCGCCTCGAAGGAGGCGGCCGCGTCGACGGCTGGATCCTCGAAGGCTATTCCGACCGGAACCGGACGCGCGCCTACGCCCTGCTCGGAGCCAGCGCGGCGCTTCCGCTGGAGAGGCGTTATGGAAGCGCGCTGCACCGCATCGAGCCGGCCTTCGCGGTGCGGGCGCTGAGCAAGCCGCTGCAGTCCGGCGGGCCACCGATCGGCGACCTCACCGACGCGGGCGGGTCGACGTTCGCAGCGCGTCCCGACAACGCAGAGCAGGGGCTTGGAGCCGATCAGCGGCCGGAGCTCCCGCTCAATCAGCGGATCGCCGGAGTGCCGGCGTCGCGGCGACCCTACGACGAAATCGACTCGGCCGCCCCCGCCAGCGGCGCCGTCGAGGCGACGGCTTCGATCTCCCAGTCCGTGTGGACGCGGCCGGGGCGCACCGCGGGGCGCATCCTCCGCTTCGATCTCCTCCAGGACGCGCTCCTCTGGGCAGGAGGAGGCAGAGCCCGGCTCGGTGAGGGGAGCGCCGTCGCGTCGGTACAGGTGGGAAGCGGGAATCTGACGGGGGCGGTGCGGTACGACTGGTCGCTGCACGAGATCTCCGCCTTCGGGGCTTCCGCCGGCATCCGCGATCCCCGTGGCGACGAGGTGCACACCTCGATCCAGATGCTCCGCGGCGCCTCGAGCGAGCGGCTTCGCGGCGGGATCGACGAGCTCTTCTCGGCGGCCCGGTTCGCCTCCGCTTCCTCCGCGCTGACCGGCAGCGCGAACGCCGGAGTCTCGGGACCGCTGCCACTCGGGCTCCGCCTCGCCTACGACGTGACGCACACGCCAGGCGACACGCCGGTCGACTTCGCGAACTGGACGCACGCGGTCTCGGTCACGCTGGAGACGCCCTGCCGCTGCGCGGGCCTGCAGCTCTCCGCCAGCGTGCCCTTCCACGATCTGCGGCTGCTCCGCGCCCCGGGCTTCGCGTTTCGCATCGACTTGAAATCCCTGGGGTCGTTCGCGACATTTTAAACGTTTCGCAACTGGATTTCACTGGCGGTGTCTTTGAAAATGGCAGTCCCGTTGGTAGGTAACTTCCCGTTGCAGCGAACCGGGCGAAGGGCGTCGGAGCGAGTTATCCACTCGACCGTGGTCAGGGAAGTCGGGCGCCGGATCCGCCAGCTCCGGATGTCGCGCTCCGGGCGCATGACGCAGGAGGATCTCAGCGAGCGTGCGCGGATCAGCGTCTCTTTCCTCTCGATGATCGAGCGCGGCGAGCGCTCCCCGCACCTGGAGACGCTCGCCGCCATCGCCGAAGCGCTGGAAGTCCGGATGGCCGATCTCTTCCTCGACGAACGTGAGAGCGCCAACGTCGAACCGATGTATCGGCCGCTGATCGACGCGTGCCGGAAGCACAATCTCGGCAAGCGCGACGTCGATCGGCTCGTCTCCGTGGTCCGCACGATGTTCGCCGCTTGACGCTGCGGCCGTACCCCGGCACCGTGGGGTCCCATGTCCGGGCTTCGGGAAGAACCGCGGGGAGCGGCGCGCTGGCTGGTCCTCGATCGGCCCGCGCAGCGCAACGCGCTTTCCAGCGAGCTCATCGCGACGTTGCGGGGCGCTCTCGTGCGGGCCGATGCCGACGCGCAGGCCCGCGTCATCTGCGTCACTGGCTCCGGAGAGCAGGCTTTCTGCTCCGGTATGGATCTCGCCTCCAGCGCCGCAGCGTCGGAAGCCTCCGGGATCGAGGCGTACGAAGCGCGGCGCGCCTACGCGGGGTTGCTGGCGGAGCTCTCCCGGCTGGGCAAGCCCGTCGTCGCGGTGGTGAACGGCGCCGTCATCGGAGGCGGCATGGGGCTGCTCGCCTCCTGCGATCTCGCGGTCGCCGTCGACGATGCGCAGTTCGGAACGCCCGAGGTGGACGTGGGCCTCTTCCCGTACATGGCGCTGGCGCCGTTGTCGCGCTGTATCGGGCGACGGGCCGCCCTGGAGCTGGCGCTGACCGGACGCCGTATCGACGCCGCGGAAGCGCTCTCGCTCGGGCTCGTCAATCGCGTGGTGCCGCGCCCCCGGCTGTCGGACGCCGTGGGCGAGCTGCTCGATCTTCTCGTCCGCAAAAGCCCTGCTGCATTGCGTCTCGGCCGCCGCGCGTTCTACGCCACGCAGGACCTTCCTTACGAAGCGCAGCTCGAGGCGCTCTGCGCCCAGCTCTCGATCAATGCGCGGCTCGAGGATGCGGCGGAGGGCATCGCCGCGTTCCTGGAGAAGCGCCCGCCGGAATTCAAGGGACGCTGATGGGCCTGGACAAGGTCGTCGTCACCTGTGCGCTGACCGGCGTGCTCGCCAACCGCGACCAATGTCCGTGGGTCCCGTACACGCCGGAGGAGATCGCCGAGGAAGCCCGCCGCGCGTACGAAGCAGGGGCCGCGGTGGTCCACATCCACGCCCGCACGGACGAGGGTAGCCCCACCTACGAGCCGGCCGTCTACGCCGCGATCCGGCGCGAGGTCGAACGGCGCTGCCCGGTGATCCTCAACTTCTCCACCGGCGGCCTCGGTCCGATGGAGGGCCGCGTCGCGCACATCGCCCAGGTGCGCCCCGCGCTCGGCGCGCTGAACATGGGCTCGATGAACTACGCGAAGTACTCCGCGAAGCGGAAGGAGTTCGTCTTCGACTTCGTCTTCGAGAACCCGTTCCGGGACATCTCGTATCTGCTCGCCGTCATGAAGGAAGCCGGGGTGAAGCCGGAGCTGGAATGCTTCGACGTCGGCCACACCAACTCCGTCTGGCCGCTGCTCGACAAGGACCTGCTCAAGCGGCCGCTGCAGTTCAGCTTCATCATGGGCGTCCTCGGAGGCATCCGCGCCACCGCCGAGAACCTCGCGGTGCAGGCCCGCGAGGCGCCCGAAGGCAGCACCTGGGAGGTGATCGGCATCTCGCACGAGCAGTGGCGGATGGTCTGTGCGGCGCTGGCGCTGGGCGGGAACGTACGCGTCGGCCTGGAAGACAACTTCTATCTCGACGTCCAGGGAACGCGGATGGCGCGCTCCAACGGCGAGCTGGTCGAGAAGGCGGTCCGGATGGCCCGGGACATCGGCCGCGAGCCCTCGACGGTCGCGGAAGCCCGCGAAATTCTTTCACTGGACGACGTCTGGTGATCGCTGCAGCGGCGTCTTGACACGCCGCGCTAACACCCCTATCCAACCTTCACCGCTGAGGAGGAGCGCCGTGAAGAAGATCCGCCTGCTCACCCCTGGTCCGACGCCCGTCCCGGAGAGGCTCTCCTTGCGGATGGCGCGGCCCATCGTCCACCACCGCTCGCCGGAGTTCGAGGCCGTTTTCGGCCGCGTGCGCGAGGGGTTGGGCTGGCTCTTCCAGACGAAGCAGGACGTCCTCGTGTTCGCGGCCAGCGGGACCGGCGCGATGGAGGCCGCCTTCGTGAACTTCCTGCGCAAGGGCGACACCGCCGTGGTCGTCGACGGCGGCAAGTTCGGGGAGCGCTGGGGCAAGTTCGCCAAGGCGTACGGGGTGAACGCGGTCACGCTCAAGTGCGAATGGGGACATCCCGTCGACCCGGCGGCGGTGACGAGCGCGCTGCGCGAGAACCCGCAAGCCAAGGCCGTCTACGTCCAGGCCAACGAGAGCTCCACCGGCGTCTACCACCCGATCCGCGAGCTCGCCCAGGTGACGGCGAAGACCGGCGCCATCCTGGTGGTCGATGCCATCAGCGCGCTCGGCGCCATGACACTGCCGATGGACGAGTGGGGCATCGACGTGCTGGTCAGCGCCGGGCACAAGGCCCTGGGCCTGCCGCCGGGGATCGCCTTCCTCGCCGCCGGAGAGAAGGCGTGGAAGCTGAACGAGTCGGCCGATCTGCCCCGCTTCTACTTCGACATCAAGCGCGAGCGCGAAAACCAGCGCAAGAACCAGACGGCGTGGACGCCCGCCATCGCGCTGGTGGAAGGCCTCGACGAGTCGCTCGCCATGTTCCGCGAGGAGGGCCTGGAGAACGTCTTCGCGCGCCATGAACGGATGGCCCGGGCGGCGCGCGCCGGCATGCAGGCGCTGGGGCTGACGCTCTATTCGAAGAGCCCCTCGTCCGCGATGACCACCGTGGTGGCGCCCGACGGGGTCGATTCCGAAAAACTCGTCAAGCACCTCTTCAACCGATACGGGATCAAGCTCGTGGGCGGGCAGGACGGCGCCAAGGGAAGGATCTTCCGCATCGCCCACCTCGGATACTTCGACGACTTCGACATGCTGGTGGTGATCGGCGCCGTCGAGCGCGGCCTGCACGACCTCGGGGCCCGCGTAGAGCTCGGAGCGGGACTGGCGGCCGCGCAGCAATCGTTCGCCGGAGGCCGCTGATGCGCATCCTCATCTCCGACGATCTCTCTCCCGAGGCGAAGACCATTCTCGAGCGCATCCCCGGGGCGCAGGTCGACTTCCGCACCGGACTGAAGCCCGCCGAGCTGAGGGAGGTCATCGGCGGGTATGACGCGCTCGCGGTCCGCAGCGCGACCAAGGTCACCTCCGATCTGCTTGCAGCGGCGACCCGGCTGCGGGTGATCGGGCGGGCTGGCACGGGCGTGGACAACATCGATCTCAACGTTGCCACCCGTCGTGGCGTGGTGGTGATGAACGCCCCCGGCGGCAACAGCGTCTCCGTCGCAGAGCACACCGTCGCGCTCCTTCTCGCGCTCGCCCGCCAGGTCGCCGATGCCTCGCAGAGCACCCGCGGCGGCAAGTGGGAGAAGAAGAAATTCGCCTCGGGGCGGGAGCTGTTCGGCAAGACGCTGGGCGTGATCGGCACCGGGAACATCGGCGCCCTGGTGGTCCAGCGTGCCAAGGCGTTCGGGCTCAAGGTGATCGCCTACGACCCGTTCCTCAGCGAAGAGGCGGCGGCGAAGCTGGGCGTCGAGCTGGTGCAGCTGGCGGAGATCTTCCGCCGCAGCGACGCCATCACGCTGCACGTCCCGCTGACGGAACAGACGAAGAACATGATCGGCGCGGCGCAGATCGCGCAGATGAAGCCGGGAGCGCTCCTGATCAACTGCGCCCGCGGCGGCCTCGTCGACGAAAAGGCGCTGGCCGGGGCGCTCCAGTCGAAGCGGCTGGGTGGCGCGGCACTGGACGTCTTCGAGACGGAGCCGCCGCCCGCCGATCACCCGCTCTTCGCCTGCGAGAACTTCATCGGCACCCCGCACCTCGGCGGCAGCACCGAGGACGCGCAGCAGAACGTCGCGGTGATCGTCTGCGAGGCGATGGTCGAGTACCTGACCACGGGGACCGTCCGCAACGCCGTGAACGTGCCTTCGGTGACCGGCGAGGTGCTGGAGCGGCTGGGACCCTTCCTCCGCCTGGCGGCGAAGCTGGGCACGTTCGCCGGCCAGCTCGCGACGCAGGGCGCGTGCGGCGCGCCCGAGCAGATCGAGATCGCCTACGCCGGCGAGGTGGCGCAGCACCCGACGGCGCCGCTCACCGCCGCGGTCCTCAAGGGCGTTCTCGGCACGTTCCTCGCCGAACCGGTCAACGAGGTTTCGGCTCCAGCGCTGGCGCGCGAGCGGGGGCTCTCGGTGCAGGAGGTGAAGACCAGCGATACGCCCGACTTCGCCAGCCTCCTCACGGTCCGCCTGCGCTGCGGCAAGGAGATGACGACCTCGGTGTCCGGGACCATCGTGGGAAAGCGGGAGCCGCGCCTCGTCCGCGTGGACAAGTTCGAGCTGGAGGCCGTGCCGGACGGCGCAATCCTCGTCATGCACAACGACGACAAGCCCGGCGTGATCGGCAACGTCGGGCGGACGCTGGGTGAGGCGCAGGTGAACATCGCCCAGTTCGCTCTCGCCCGCGACCGGAAGAGCGGAGAGGCGCTGGCGCTGGTGAACGTCGACTCGGTCGCCGCGCCCGACGTGCTCGAGCGTCTGCGCAAGCTCCCGAACGTGCGCAGCGTGCATCAGGTCAACCTGTGAAGCCGACCGCCGCGCTGGCCATCGCGCTCCTGCTCGGGTGCTCTCGCGGGCGGCAAGAGCAGCATGCCGCCGCCCCCAGGGCCGCGGCGCCGGTCGATGCGGGTCCGCCCGCCGTGTCCACGGCGGGAGCGGACATCTCCTGGCTGGTGGGAACCTGGGAACGTCAGTCGGCTCCCAAGGACTGGCTGCTCTTCAACGCGCCCAAGGAGGCAGCGGTGCTCTCGGGCAAGCCGCCCACCGTGACCGCGCGGGGCGAGTTCTCCCCGGCCGGCCGCTCGATCTCGATCTTCATCCGCGGATCGGGCGGCGCGCTGACCGAGCGCGTCTTCGAAGCATCGGCGGATCATTCCGAGCTGCAGGAGCAGGGCGCGACTCCAGCCACGTACCGCCGCGGCGCGCCCCCGTGATAGGGACATCTCCATGTCCAACGTGGTGATCGTCGGCGCGCAGTGGGGCGACGAAGGGAAGGGGAAGGTCGTCGACCTCTTCACCTCCTGGGCCGACGTGGTGGTGCGTTACCAGGGAGGGGCGAACGCCGGGCACACGCTGGTGGTCGGCGGCGTGAAGACGGTGCTCCACCTCGTCCCGAGCGGCGTCCTGCACCCGGGCAAGAAGTGCATCATCGGGAACGGCGTGGTGGTCGATCCCGAGGCGCTGATGGAGGAGATCGATCTTCTCCGCAGCCGCGGGCTGCTCGCCGACCCGGCACAGCTCGTGGTGAGCGACAACGCCCACGTGATCCTGCCGTACCACAAGCGCATCGACGCCGGCCGCGAGAAACAGAAGGCCATCGGCACCACCGGTCGCGGAATCGGCCCCTGCTACGAGGACAAGGTAGCCCGCCGCGGGATCCGCATCCGCGACCTCCTCAAGCCGCCGGCGCTGCAAAACAAGCTCGACGATCGCCTGAAGGAGGCCAACTCGCAGATCAAGGCCCTGGGCGGCGAGACTTGCGAGCTGCAGCCCCTGATCGAGTGGGCGCTGGAGCTCGGCGAGCGCATGCGCCCGTACGTGGGCGACGCGAGCGAGGTCCTCTCCCACGAGGTGGCGAGAGGCCGCGCCGTCCTCTTCGAGGGCGCCCAGGGGACGCTGCTCGACATCGATCACGGTACGTATCCGTACGTCACCTCGTCGAACACCGTCGCCGGCAATGCCGCCGTCGGAGCGGGACTGGGTCCGACGGCCATCCACTCGGTCATTGGAATCACCAAGGCGTACACCACGCGGGTCGGCAACGGCCCGCTTCCGACCGAGCTGACCGACGCCACCGGCGACAAGCTGCGCAAGATCGGCGCGGAGTTCGGCGCCACCACCGGGCGCCCGCGCCGGTGCGGATGGCTGGACGCCCTGGTCCTGCGCTACGCGGCGCGGGTGAATGGGCTCTCCGGGCTGGCGATGACCAAGCTGGACGTGCTCACCGGCTTCGAGAAGCTGATGGTCGCCATCGGCTACAAGCTTCCCAACGGAAAGACCGTCACCGAGTTCCCCTCCGACCCCGAGCTGCTCGAGCAGGCCCAGCCGATCTACGAGGAGCTGCCAGGCTGGAAGGAGCGGCTCGGGGATCAGCGCGAGTACCGGGAGCTGCCCGAGAATACCCGGCGGTACATCGAGCGCGTCGAGCAGCTCGTCGGCGTCGAAACCATCGCCGTGTCGGTTGGCGCCGAGCGGGCCCAGACCATCGTTCGCAAGAATCCATTTCGGCATCCCTGAGGGATGAGGGCGGAAGCATGGGAGAAGCGATCATCATCGATGCGGTCCGGACCGCCCGTGGCAAGCGGAAGGGCGCGCTTTCGTCGCTGCACCCTGTCGATCTGCTGGCGCGCACGCTGACCGGCGCGCTGGAGCGCGCCAACGTGAGGCCCGAGGACGTCGACGACGTGATCATGGGATGCGTCACGCAGGTGGGCGAGCAGGGGATGAACGTCGCCCGTGGAGCGGTGCTGGCGGCGGGCCTCCCCGTCGAAGTGCCCGGCACCACCGTGAACCGCTTTTGCGGCTCCGGCCTGCAGGCAGTGAATTTCGGCGCACAGGCGGTGGGCAGCGGCGCCGCACAGCTGGTGGTGGCCGGCGGAGTCGAGCACATGACGCGGGTGCCGATGGGGTCCGATGCCATCGGGGGCGACGGCCCCGCCTCGCCCGGTCTGGTGGAGCAGTGGCCCAATCTCGTGCCGCAGGGCCTCTCCGGGGAGATGATCGCCGCGAAGTGGGGATACAGCCGCCGCCAGCTCGACGAGTTCGCGGTCTCCTCGCAGCGCAAGGCCGCCAACGCCATCGAGCACGGCTGGTTCTCCCGCGAAATCCTTCCGCTCAAGCTCGGCGAGCGGACCTTCGACCGCGACGAGCATCCTCGCCCGGGCACCACTCTCGAGGCGCTGGCTGCGCTGAAGCCGTCGTTCAAGGAGGACGGCGTCCTGCACGCCGGCAACTCTTCCGGGATCGTCGACGGCGCCGCCGCGGTCGTGATCGCCTCGAAGGGCCGGGCGCGGTCGCTCGGCTTCAAGCCGCGCGCGCGCATCATCTCCATGTCGGTCGCGGGCAGCGACCCGGTGCTGATGCTGACCGGACCGATCCCGGCCGCCCGAAAGGCGCTGGCGCAGGCCGAGCTGTCGATCGACGACATCGACATCTTCGAGATCAACGAGGCCTTCGCGCCGGTGCCCATCGTCGTCGCGCAGGAGCTGGGGATTCCCATGGAGAAGGTGAATCCCAACGGCGGTGCGATTGCGCTCGGACATCCGCTGGGCGCGACCGGTGCAATGCTGCTCGCCACCGCGCTGCACGAGCTGGAGCGGACCGGGCAGCGGCGGGCGCTGATCACGCTGTGCATTGGCTACGGGATGGGGATCGCGACCATCATCGACCGTAAGATCGACTAGCGCCTCCCCGCAGCGGAGCTGCGGGGTTTGGCGCTATTGCTCTTGGCACGGCCTGTTGTGCGCGACGGTGGTCCCGGGTGCGCGGGCCGCGAATTTTGGTCCCGCCGGATCCGCCGGTACTCTCCAGGCATGTCCTTCTTTGTCGCCGTCCTGCTCGCCGCCGACGCCCTCTCGCTGGTGAGCGCGGGTGACAAAGCGCTCGCGGCCAGGGATTTCCGCGACGCGCTCTTCGCCTACCAAGACCTGACGCGCGAGGACCCGGGCAGCGCCACCGTCTGGGTGAAGCTCGGCGAAACCTACGCGCGCATGGGGCACGACCTGGAGGCCGTGGAATCGTTCTCGCGCGCCCTCCGTCTCGAGCCGAGGAACGCAAGGGCACAGCAGGGCATCGGCGCCTCGCGGGAGAGGATGGCGGCGCTCGCTCCGCCGAAGCCGGCCGCCGACGCCGCGCGGATCGCCAGCTACGCCCCGTCGCAGCGCGAGACCGCTCCGTCGCAGCCCGAGATGGCTCCGCCGAAGCCCGCGGTCGACGAAGCGGGCGCTCGCGAGCGCTACACCGTGGCGGTCCGGATGATCAATGAGCGCAACTACAGCGAGGCCCTGACCGCCCTGGATGAGGCGCTCCGCCGCAAGCCCGGATATGCCGTGGCGCTCGTTGCGCGCGGGTCCGCCCGGATGGGTCTGCTCGACTACGACTCGGCTGCCGCCGACTACTCCGCTGCGCGCGGGGCGGATCCGTCGCTTGCCTCGCCGCTGTTCGGGCTCGCCGAGGCGTACCGTGCGCTCGGTCAACCGAGCAGGGCTGCCCAGCTCTACCGGGAGTATGCGAGCAGCCCTGCGCCAGATGTGCAGTCAGCGCTCCGGGACTATGCTTTGCGCAACGCGCAGTCGCTGACGGGTCCGTAGCTCTTCGCACAACCCCGTGTCGCTGCCGTGACGCGGCTGAGCGAGGAAGCGTTGCGCGCAGGCTGGCTGCGATCTATGTCTCGCGGCGCGGTCGTACTCCGAACCACATCCGATGACGAAACGTTCGAAATCCAGCGCTGGCGCGCCCATTGAATCGGGTGCGACACCTGACGTTGCTTCGCCGACGCCGGATCCTCCGGACCGGCCGGCTCCGGATACGGCCCGCACGGCCGCAGCGCCCGCGCCGCCGGCGAAGAACGGGCAGGAGCGGGGCAGCGCGCAGGAAGTGCACGACCAGCACCGCGGGGAACCTTCGCACCCCGGGATTCCGCTTTCGCCGCCGGGCATCGTTCCGGAGTCCGACGTCCGCGTCCATACGCCGGCAGCCGCGGCGCCACAGCCGGAGCACGGACACGTCAACGAAGGGCTGGGAGAGCTTCCCTGGGCCTACGGGGATGCGCGGCTCGTGGGGCTGGTTCGCGATCCGACGACCCTGTTCGTCTATTGGGACTTCTCGCCGCAGCAGATCGAGCAGGCCTTCATGGGCCTCGGGCCGGCCCGCTCCGTGCTCAAGCTGTGGAACGCGCGGAACGGCAGCGGCGAGCTGGTGCGCGAGACCGAAGTGCACCTCGACGCCCGCGGGTGGTACGTGCGCGACTTGCCCGCAGGGATCGAGCTTCGACCGGAGCTGTGGGCGGTGGGCGAGCGCGGCGCCAGGCTGATGCGGGCCGCCAGGCCGATCCGGCTGCCTCCGGCGATTCCCTCCGACCAGCTCGAGGCGTTCTACCTGCGTCTGGCGCTCGACCAGCCGATCGCCTCAGGCATCTCCGCAGGGCGCGCGCTCAACTACGGCGGCGCCGCGCCGGCGGGCTGGGAGCGGCGGCTGCAGCCGCGTCCGTTCAGTGGGTCGAGCGTCGGCGGACCGTTCGGCTCGAGCCCGGGCGGCAAGCTGCCTTGGAGCGCGACGCACATGATCCCCGATCTGGATGGGGACGACCAGTGAGCTACGGCGCCCTCTCGATCGTCCTTCATGCCCACCTCCCGTACGTGCGGCATCCCGAGTATCCCGAGTTCCTGGAAGAGGACTGGCTCTACGAGGCGATCACCGAGACGTATCTTCCGCTGCTCGAGGTGTTCGACCGCTGCGTCGACGACGCGATCCCTTTCCGGATCACGATGACGCTGACGCCGCCGCTCGTCGGCATGCTCCGCGACGAGCTCTTGATGTCCCGGTACGCGAAGCGCCTCGATGCGCTCTGCGAGCTCTGCGACAAGGAAGTGCACCGGACCCGCGGTGACGCGCGCTTCGGACCCCTCGCATGGCACTACCGCGAGCACCTCTACCACCTCCGCCGTCTCTTCCACGATCGGTACCGGCGCGATCTGGTGAGCGCCTTCAAGCGTCTGCAGGACGCCGGGGCGGTGGAGATCATCACCTGCGGCGCGACGCACGGCTTTTTGCCGCTGATGGTCCATCCCGAGTCGATCCGGGCGCAGATCCAGGTCGCCTGCATGCACTACCGCATGCACTTCGGGCGGGACCCCCGAGGGATCTGGCTGCCGGAATGCGGCTACGCGCCGGGGATCGATCGCTATCTCGCCGCCGAGAACATCCGCTTCTTCTTCGTCGACTCGCACGCGCTGGCGAACGCCGTGCCGCGGCCGCGGCGAGGAGTGTACGCGCCGGTGTACACCCCGAGCGGCGTCGCCGCGTTCGCGCGGGATCCCGAGAGCTCGATGCAGGTGTGGAGCGCCGAGCACGGATACCCGGGGGACCCCGTCTACCGCGAGTTCTACCGGGACATCGGCTGGGACCTCGATTACGACTACATCCGGCCCTACATCCAGTCGACCGGCGACCGGAAGAACACCGGCATCAAGTACTTCCGGATCACCGGCAAGGTCGCTCTCGGAGAGAAGGAGCCCTACGATCCCGCCGCGGCGCGGGCGCGCGCCGAGGCGCACGCCGGCAACTTCCTCTTCAACCGCACCAAGCAGATCGAGTTTCTCCAGGCCTCGTTCCGGGAGGGCCCTCCGCCGATCGTGATCTCGCCGTACGACGCCGAGCTGTACGGGCATTGGTGGTACGAGGGCCCCATCTTCCTCGACCATCTGATCCGCAAGGCCGCCCGCGACCAGGACGTGCTGCGGCTGAAGTCTCCGGTCGATTATCTCTCCGAGCACCCCGAGCAACAGCTGGCGCAGCCGCCGATGTCCTCGTGGGGCGCCGGCGGGTACGCGGCGGTGTGGCTCGACGAAGGCAACGACTGGATCTACCGCTATCTACACAAGGCGTCCGAGAGGATGATCGAGCTCGCGCGCATGCATCACGACGCGAGCGGAGTCACCCGCCGGGCGCTCAACCAGGCAGCCCGGGAGCTGCTCCTCGCCCAGTCGTCCGACTGGGCGTTCATCATCAAGACTGGCACGATGGTCGACTATGCCGTGCGTCGGACGCGCGAGCACTTGCTACGCTTCTCGCGGCTCTACGACCAGCTGAAGGGTCCCGGTATCGACGAAGGCTGGCTGTCGAACGTGGAAGGGCGCGACAACCTCTTCCCGGAGATCGACTACCGCGTCTACCGTCCCACCTGACGACCGTCCGCTGTGCCTGTCCGTAGTTGAATGCATACCGTTCGCTCCGTTGAATCCTCAACGGAGGGACGATGACGCTGCGGGTGGCGCTCATCTCGACGCCTTTCGTGCCGGTGCCCCCCAAGGGATACGGAGGGACCGAGCTCGTGGTCGCCGAGCTGGCCAAGGCACTGACGGCGAAGGGAACGGACGTCGTGGTGTACGCGACCGGCGACTCCGACCTTCCCGGAATCGAAGTGCGCTCCTACTTTCCGGCCGCGCAATGGCCGCCGGACCGGGACATCGAGCGGGTCCACGCCACCTGGTCGCTGCGCGACGCCGCCCGCGATCCGCGCGGCTTCGATGTCGTCCACGTCCACTCGCCGGCGGCAGTGGAGATGGCGCGCATCTCTCCCTGGCCGGTGATCTGCACCCTCCACCACCATCACGTGCCAGAGCTCAGCGACCTCTATGCGCGCACGCCCGAAGTGAGGCTGATCGCCATCAGCCGATCGCAGGCGCGGCAGGAGACGGCCAAGGTCGCTGCCGTCGTCCACCACGGCCTGGATCCCTCGCGCTATCGCCCGATGGACGACCAGGGTTATCTGCTCTTCCTCGGGCGCTACGACCGGGTAAAGGGAGTGGCGGCGGCGATCGAGGTCGCCTCCCGAGCCAGGCTGCCGCTGGTGATGGCAGGCGAGCCGCATGAGCGCGATTACTTCGATGCCGAGGTGCAGCCGCTGATCGCGCGGCACGGCGTGCTCGAGCTCGGACCCGTGGGCGGCAGCCGCAAGGCCGCGCTGCTCGCCCGCGCCCGCGCGCTCCTCTTCCCAATCGAATGGGAAGAGCCCTTCGGCCTGGTGACCATCGAGGCGATGTTGAGCGGCGTTCCCGTGCTGGGGACGTCGCGCGGAGCGGTGCCGGAGATCCTCGACGACGGCATCACCGGCGTGATCTGCGACGATCCGGCGGAGATGGTGGCCGCCGCCCGGATCGCCGACAAGCTCTTCGACCGCCGGCGGATCCGCACAGGGGCTATCCAGCGCTGGTCGGCGGCGCGGATGGCCGACGACTACCTCGAGCAGTACCGCCGGGCGCAGGCCGAGCCATTCGTTGCCGCAGCCGACGCCGCGGCAGCGGAGGGCTGAGGTGCGCGACGGCACGCTGACGACCGTCGGCGCGGCCGAGCTGCTCGGCTACGAGGATCTGGGCTCGCTGCCGGAGTCCACGGGCACCGACAAGCTGGTCCTCAAGCGCGGCAACCTCTTCGCCGTCACGGGGCGCGTCGGAGACATCTGGCCGCCTGGCGCGCGCGACCAGGGCGCCTACTTCGAGGACACCCGCTTTCTCAGCAAGCTGCGCCTGACGGTGGCCGGCGGACCTCCGGTCGTGCTCTCGACCCAGACCCGCGCCGAGTACACCTCGCAGGTCGACCTGACCGTCACCAGCACCCACTTCGGCGGCGTGTTCCAGGATCCGGTGAACTTCCTGCACATCCGCCGCGAGCAGCTCATCGACGATCATTTCGTCGAGCGGCTGACGCTGACGAACTACCTCGTCCGGGACATCGACTACTGGGTCGACTACGAGTTCGCCTCCGACTTCGCCGATCAGTTCGAGGTCCGCGGCGCCAGGCGGCGCGAGCGCGGGACGTATTTCCATCCCATCGTGTCCGAGGACCGCGTCGTCTTCTGCTACCAGGGCCGGGACGGCGTCCTCTATCGCGCCGAAGTGTTCTTTCCAGGGCGCGCTCCCGACGAGATCGCAGGCGGCCACGCGCGGTTCCACTTCCACCTCGGCCCGAACGAGTGCGCAGGGTTGGAGCTGCACGCGCTTCCCTCGCTGCACGCCGTCCGCTCCGGGACGTCGGTGCGCGAGGCCGCGGATGCCGCGCGGCAACCCGGGTACCGGCCGCCGCCCATCGTCAGCGAGGAGCCGGACGCGGGCTGGCTGTATCCCGGGTCGCACCCTCCCTCCCAGCCGCCGGCGCCGAGGAGATTCGACGAGCGGGTTGCGCGCGCGCGCGCGGACTACCGGCAGTGGGCGGAAGCGAGCGCGAGGTTCGAGACCAACGAAGAGGCGCTGAACTGGGCCCTGGCGCAGGCGGTCGCCGATCTCAAGGCGCTCTCCGTGTTCTGGGACGGGCGGCGCGTCATCTCCGCCGGCGTCCCCTGGTACGCCTCGCCGTTCGGCCGCGACGCGCTGATCACGGGGTTCCAGGCGCTGCCCGTCAATCCGGACATCGCCCGCGATGCCCTGTTGTTCCTCGCCGCGCACCAAGGAAAGAAGGCCGACGACTTCCGGGAGGAGGAACCAGGCAAGATCCTGCACGAGATCCGCCGCGGCGAGCTGGCGCGTACCGGCGAGGTCCCGCACACGCCGTACTACGGCAGCGTGGATTCGACGCCGCTCTTCCTGGTCCTCTACACGGAATACATTCAGTGGACGAACGACCAGGCCACCGCGCAACAGCTCCTTCCCGCGGCGGAAGCGGCGCTGCGCTGGATCGAGCAGTCCGGCGACAAGGACGGCGACGGTTTCATCGAGTACCAGCGCAAGACGGAGCGCGGTCTCCGCAACCAGGGCTGGAAGGATTCCTGGGACGGCGTCCCCCACCCCGACGGCACCCCCGCCGAGCCGCCCATCGCGCTGGTCGAGGTGCAGGGATACTGCGCCGATGCGTGGCGGCGGATGGCGCGCCTGTACCGGCAGCTCGGCCGGCGCGAAGACGCCGCGCGCTGCACGAGCTCGGCGCAACAGCTCGTGCGCCGCCTCGACGAGGCCTTCTGGATGGAGAAGGCGGGGATGTATGCCCTCGCGCTGGACGCCGACAAACGCCAGGTCCAAACCGTCGGGTCCAACGCCGGGCACCTGCTGTTCTCGCGCGCGGTCCCCGAGGTGCGCGCCCGCAGGGTCGCGCGGACGCTGCTGTCGCCGGACAGCTTCTCCGGGTTCGGAATCCGGACGCTGGCGAAGGGGCAGCGGCCGTACAACCCGCTCAGCTACCACAACGGCACGATCTGGCCGCACGACAACTCGCTGATCGCGATGGGGCTGTCGAACTATGGCATGCAGAAGATCGCTGCGCAGGTGCTCGCAGGCGCGTACGACGCGTGCCGCCAATTCCGCCACTATCGCCTCCCGGAGCTTTATTGCGGCATGGGGCGCGCGGAGGGAGACCTGGTGGTCAGCTATCCGGTCTCTTGCTCCCCGCAGGCGTGGGCCTCCGGAGCGCTCTTCCTGATGCTGCGCGCCTGCCTCGGCATTTATCCCGACGCGCCGAGGAAGACGCTCAAGATCGTGAACCCGCACCTGCCGAAACCGCTCGAGCGGGTGAGGCTGGAGCGGCTGCGCATCGGAGACACGCGCGTGAGCGTGGAGTTCACCTGCACGGGCGATTCGTGCTTCGCCGCGGTACGCGAGATGGAAGGCGAGCCGCTGGCGATCCGGATCGAGCTCGGCGCTCACCGCGACGAGGCGTAGGAACTCCCTTACCCAGCGGAAGCGCTTTTCCTACGCAACCTGTCGTTCCCGGAACGCCGGCGCGATCCGGCGCCACCGGGGGACGCGCTTGCGCGCCAGGGCGAACACCTTGCGGCCCCGCTCGGTCTGGCCGAGCGCTCTCAGGAACATGGCGCCCAAAAGGGCGATGAAACCGCCAGGAAGGACGATCGCCGCGAGGATGAGCGCCAGTTTCCGGTTCACGCGAGGAGGGGGTGCACGAGGGGTGCCAGTGCGAAACTCCCTGCGCGGTGCGTGGCATGTTACACAACGCGCGATGGCTCACGCGCTGCAGACCGTCGAGGACGCGGCGGAACGCCTCCGCGGCGCGGGTTACCTGCCGTCGCCGGAGATCGCGACCAGCGCCTTTCTGGCCGACCGGCTGGAGAAGCCGATCCTGGTCGAAGGTCCCGCGGGGGTCGGCAAGACCGAGCTGGCCCGGGCGCTCGCCCAGGCCACGGGTCGCACGCTCTTGCGGCTGCAATGCTACGAGGGCCTCGACGAGTCCAAGGCGCTGTACGAGTGGGAGTACGCGAAGCAGCTTCTCTACACGCAGCTGCTCAAGGACAAGATCGCCGAGACCATCGCCGGAACGGGAACGTTGGCGGAAGCGGCCGAACGGATCGCCAGCTCCGACGATCTCTTCTTCAGCGAACGGTTCCTGCTCCCTCGACCGGTCCTCGCGGCCATCCGATCGAAGGACCCGGCACTGCTGCTGGTGGACGAGATCGACAAGGCCGACCCGGAGTTCGAGGCGTTCCTTCTCGAGGTGCTCGCCGACAGTGCCGTAACGGTGCCCGAGCTGGGCACCGTCCGGGCGGTGCACACGCCGCGCGTCGTCCTGACCTCCAATGCAGCGCGCGAGCTGTCGGATGGGCTCAAGAGGCGATGCCTGCACCTGTACATCGATTTCCCCACGCCACAGCGCGAGCTGGAGATCGTGCGTTCGCGCGTTCCCGGCGTGGCCGATCAGCTGGCGCGGAAGGTGGTCGCGGCGGTGCAGGCGGTGCGGAAGCTCGATCTGAAGAAGCCGCCGTCGATCAGCGAGACGCTCGACTGGGTGCGCGCGCTGACGATCCTGAACGCCGCGACGCTCGAGCCGCAGCTGGTGGCGGATACGCTGGCGATCATTTTGAAGTACGAGGCGGACATCGCGAAGGCGCGGGACCACCTCGCGTACATCGCGGGGGCTGAGTTTCGGTAAGGCCTTACCGATGTCGTCCGTCGAAGAGCGCCGACTCTCGCCGGGCCTGCGCCTGGACCTGCTGGTCGACGTATCCGGGATAGCCGGCTCGTACCGAATGGTCGCTGACGTCGCTCAAGTCGACCCCGGCCTTCTTGTCGCCCACGACGAATCCGCCGCGCGACTTGAACATGAGATAGACCGCCGGGTCGTCCACCGACATCCCCTGTTCCGCGGTGCGGTAGCTGTCCTCGCTGACCTGGATGAGAACCGCGCCCGGCGACACCTGCCGCGCGCCGGTGAACCTGAACGTCTTGAGCTCGGATTCGCGGTTCGCCCAGGGAGCGAGATTGTGGCGCTCCACTCCGGTGCGCCGCCTCATGTGGGCGATGACGACCAGCGTCCTCGCATGCGTGAGCCGCCGGGCTCCGTCCCAGTCCTTGCGCACGACCCGCGACAGGTATTGCTGCAGCGTCGCCTTGGCGAGGAACACGTCGGGCGATTCCTCGTTGACCATCGACGGGACGCCGGCCTCCCCGGACCGGTCGGCCGCGGGCGCCACGGCGGAACCGGCGCCGAGAACCAGGACTGCGAAAAGCATCGAGTTTTCCTCCCCCTGACCCACCCGACCCTGCAGCCGCCGCAAGGCGGTCCGCCCCCGGGGCGGAGGGTGCGCATCGGCGGAAGGCGCTGCAAGGGGCGCAGTGCGTCAGGCACTCGCCCGATGGAGCGGCGTAGCCATCGAGACCCGGTCCCGCCCGAGTCGTTTGGCTTCGTACAGCGCGCTGTCGGCTTTGTCGATGAGGCCGACAACGTCCTGTGCGTCGGTGTCCAGTGTTGCAACGCCGACAGAGATGGTCACCGAGAGCGCAGGATGGCCCTCGGGACCGGGGACGGTGGTGGCGGCGACCGCACGGCGCAGCTTCTCCGCGACCTCGAACGCCTCGGGCTTGGCGACGCGCGGCAGCACCACGCAGAACTCCTCGCCGCCATAGCGGGCGACGACGTCGATCTTGCGGATGGTTCGCCGCAGGGCCAGTGCGACGCCGCGGAGCACGCCGTCTCCGACGCTGTGGCCGTGCGCGTCGTTGATCCGCTTGAACAGATCCAGGTCGATCATCAGGACGGAGAGCGGGTCTCCGAACCGCAGCGACCGCGACAGCTCGTTCTCCAGGCGGAGGAAGAGCTGCCGCCGGTTGGGAACGCCGGTGAGCGGGTCCGTGAACGACAGCTCCAGCGTCTGCTGGTAGAGGCGGGCGTTGGCGATGGCCAGCGCCGCCTGGGCGCCGATGGCTTCGGCGAGGCGGATTTCCTGGGCGCTGAAGTCGTCCTCGCGCGGGCGGTTGAGGTTCATCACCCCTAGGATCCGCCCCTTGCTCCGCAGCGGCGCGGCCAGGAAGGAGCCGGCGCTGGGGTCCTTGCCTTTGTGCTGCAGGTAGCGCGGGTCCTTGGCGACGTCCTTGACGTAGACGATCTGACCGCGCGCGGCCACCTCGCCGGTGATGCCCTCGCCGAGATGGAAGCGCATGCCGCGGGCGTTCCGCGGGGCGTCGCCCGCGACGGCCTCGACGACCAGCTGATCGGTCGCATCGTCGACGAGCATCACCGAGAACTCGCTGACCCCGAACCGCGCGCACACCTGGCGCCCGAGAGTCGCGAGCAGCTCGGGAAGATCGAGCGTTCCGGAGATGGCGTTGGAGACTTCCAGGAGAAGCTCCATCTCGCCGACGTGCGCGCCGAGGCGTTCGTTCACCGCCTGGAGCTCGGCCTGCAGCGACAGATCGCGCTCCATCCGCGCCATCGAGGCGCGCGTCTCGATGTCCGTCACGGCCATGTCGGTGATCCGCGAGAGCATCGTGTTGAAGCTGCGGGCGAGCCTCCCCAGCTCGTCCTCGGTCTGTACCCGGGCGCGGACGAGGAATTCGCCGAGCTCGGCCCGAGCCATCACCCGCGAGAGCGCCTGGATGGGCTTGAGCAGGAAATGACGCGCCGCGAGAGCGATGGTCATCCCTGCGAACGTGAGCGCCAGCAGGGTGCCGAGGATGGCGCCGGTGCGCAGCTCGTCGAACGCCATCGCCGGGTTGCGCAGGGCGATGCGGTGGCTGTGCGCGACGAGAGCGCCGAGACCGGTGAGGAGCACCAGAGCCGAGGGGATGGCCGAGGCGAGGATGAGCTTGAGGGCGAGCGATCGGCGGATACGCGAGAGCACGAGCAGCCGATTGTACCGCCTCTGTGCCGCACTGGCTGCGGGTGGGTGCGAAACGCACATTACGGACCTCGAAGGAGGCCGCAATGCGCTGTCAGGAAATCATGTCGAAGAACCCCGCAACCGTGCAGATGAACGCCAACGTCCAGGAGGTCGCGCGCCTGATGGCGGACAAGGACATCGGGTTCGTCCCCATCGTCGACCAGTCCGGAATTGCCGTCGGCACGGTGACCGATCGCGACATCGTCATCCGCGTGGTGGCGAAAGGCGTGGACCCGAAGTCGGCGAAGCTGAGCGATTTCGGGGGCAACGAAGTTGTCTGCTGCCGGCCGGAAGAGGACGTCGACCGCGCACGCCAGCTCATGCAGCAGCGGAAGGTGCAGCGGATCCTCGTCTGCGACGCGCAGAAGAAGCCGGTGGGCGTGATCAGCCTGCAGGACCTGGCGCAGTCGGAGAGCGAGGGCGAGGTTGGCCAGACCGTCCGCGGTGTGAAGGAGGAAGGTTCGACAGCTCGCCATTAGCCGCTGCCGCACCGAAACGGCTTTGCGGCTACCGCTCGAGGCTGTACACGTTTTTTGCTTGCCGACGTCCACTGCGGCACGCTGCGCGCGATGCGTGCGGCCGCGGTCGTCGTTCTCTGCGCAGGCCTCGCCGTACAGGCCGAGGAGATCCGCATCGAGGTCGCGCGCGGCCAGCGCGCGGCGCGCATCGAAGCCGGGGGACGCAACCACGCGCTCGCGGTCGTCGATTCCGTCCTGACCGTGGACGGCAAAGCGGTCGCCTCCGCGGAGTTTCCCGGGCCGGTTCGAGTGGACGGCCGCGAGCTGCCCGGGCGCCTGGAGGTGTTCATCGACCGCGGCGCGCTCGTGGCCGTGAATGCGGTCGACCTCGAGCAGTACGTCGCGGCGGTCGTGGCCAGCGAAGTGTCCCCGAAGTGGCCGGCGGAGGCGCTCCGCGCGCAGGCGGTGGCGGCGCGCACATTCGCCGTCGCGCAGAAGGTTGCGCAAGGCCCCGGCGCTCGCGCGCATCTCGGCTCCTCCGTGCTCGACCAGGTCTACCGCAACGCCGCCCGCCCGCCGCAGCCCGCGCTCGACGCGGCGCGGTCGACCGCCGGCGAGGTCCTGACCTATGGAGCGGCGCCGATCGCCGCGTGGTTCAGCGCCAGCTGCGGTGGGGTGAGCGAGAGCGCGGAGGCGGCGTTCCATCTCGAGCCGGGCGCCGCGCCGTACATTCGCGGCGGCGACAGCGACGACGATCGGAGGGAGTGGACAGTGCGGTTGCCGCTGGCGGAGATCACCGCGGCCTTGCGGAAAGCGCAGCGGATCCAGGCGGAGATCCGCGGGGTCGCTGTCGAGACGCGCACGGCCAGCGGGCGGGCGAAGGATCTGGCGCTGGCGACGTTTTCGGGAACGCGGCCGCTGTCCGCCGTCGAGCTCCGGCAATTGCTCGGCTACAACCGGATCCCCTCGCTGCTCTTCGAGGTGAGCACGGAAGGAGCCACGGCGCTCTTCCGAGGCCGGGGGAGCGGCCACGGCGTCGGCCTTTGCCAGTGGGGCGCGCGGAGCAGGGCGCTGGCGGGCGCCGGCTACCGCGACATCCTCGCCCACTACTATCCGGACGCCGAGGTCCGCCGCATGTACTGAGTTGCATCGCGGTAGAGCAGGACGAGCCCGGTCAGCGGGAGCGGATAGAGAAGGACGCGGATCAGCGTAGAGGCAGCGGGGCGCCACGGGCCCGCCGGAAGAAGCGCGGCTGCCGCGGACCCCAGGACCGAGAAGGCGACGATCAGCGCCCAGAACAGGAACGCGTGCGCCCAGCGCCCACCCAGAAGGCGCCAGGACCGCTCCAGCGCCGCACGTCCCGACATACCCTCGAGGATGACGAGAGGCGGCGCCAGCGAGAACCCCGCTGCGAGCACGACGCCGGGCAGGATGAAGAAGACCGCACCCAGCGCCACCAGCGCCGCGCCCAGGAGACCGGTTCCGAAAAGTGCGCCGAGGCGCGAGGCGACCACCGCCCAGGCGTGCCCCGGTCCAGCGGTCTTGCGCTCGACGAATCCGAGCACCAGCGGCACCGCCGCGGCGTGGGCGAGAAAGAGCCCCGCCAGCAGCAGGCCGGCGACGATGGCGGTGGCGTACGCAATCGGCAAGAGGTTTTCGAAGATGTGCCGCGCATCGACCGCGGCTCCGCCCTCGAACGCCTCACGGCCGAGCTGCCGCGTCCGCTCGTCCCGCGCTTCGGTGCTGGCGGGCGGCTTGTCCCGCAGATCCTGCTGCTTCTGCTGGATCTGTTCGCTGTGCGTCTGCGCCTCGGCGAATCCACCCGATCCGAGAGAGGCGAGGCCGAAGACCACGGCCCCTGCCGCGAGCAGGTTCGCCGGCAGCAGCGCGACCGCGCAGGTCAGGACCAGCGTGCCGAAGTGCCTGCCATACACCGCCAGCGCTTCCCGGAGCACGGATCCATCTTACGCCGCGCGCAGCTCGGGCTCACGCACCAGCGGCGCGGCACCCAGGGCGCGGCGGTAGAGCGCGCCGTGGCCTTGCGCCATCCGGTCCATGGAGAGATCGGTCTCGACGCGGCGCCGGCCCCGCAGTCCCATCTCGCGGGCCTGCTCCGGCGACGAGAGCAGCGTCCGCAGCGCACACGCGAGCGCGTCAGCGTCGCCGAACGGTACGAGAAAGCCGTTGTCGCCGTCGTGCACCAGCTCGGGATTTCCACCCACGCGGGTGGCGACGATGGGCAGTCGCGCCGCCATCGCTTCCATCAGCGCGTTGGACAAGCCCTCCGCGCTCGAGCACAGGCAGGCGGCGCCGGCGCGCGCGAGGATCCCGGGGATGTCCAGCCGGTGTCCCAGGAGCAGCACGCGCTCCGCGAGGCCGAGCCGCGCGATGCGCTCGGCGAGGTGCTCGCGCTCCGGCCCTTCGCCGGCGCAGAGGAAGCGCACGTGGTGGAGCTCCTCGGGGAGGCGGGCAACGGCCTCGACGAGCGTGCGGTGGCCCTTGACGGGCCAGAGGTTGCCGATCACGGCGACCGTCGGCATGTCGTCGGGAACCGGCAAGGGAGCCTTCAACCCCTGCGCGGCGAGCGCGTCGAAGCTCTCGAGGTCGATTCCGTTGCGCACCACGACGCAGTTCTCGGGCTTCACGCCTTCTTCCCGGATGCAGACCTCGCGCACTGCGTCGGCGTTGGTCACCACCAGGTCGGCGAAACGCGCGGTGAGCTTCTCCGTCTCCCGATGCCACCGGCCGAATCCCGCGCGCAGATGGCCGAGGTCGAGGCGGCTGATGACGGACTTCGCTCCGGACAGTCGGGCGGCCGCGAACCCGAGCAGGTTGGTGTTGAAGTCGGTGGAGTGGACGATCCGGATTCCCTCGGCGCGGATCAGCGCGGCCATGCGCGCGACCTGCACCGCAGTGTTCGCCTGCAGCAGCGTGCCCTTGAGGGAAAAGACCTCGGGCTCGTATCCCATGGCCCGGACGGGCTCGAGCATCGGGCCCGAGGTCTCCAGGCAACCGACGACGGCGCGGAACCCGGCCGGGTGGCGGCGCAGACGCTCGACGAACTGGCGCTCGGCGCCCCCGATCCAGAAGCGGTTCACGAGGTGCAGCACCGGAATGTCGGTCGAGAGCATGGTAGCTCGCAGGGTGTGCATCGCCGTTCCCATCCGCGAGTCCCTTGACAGCGCGCTGCGTTTCGCAGACGACACCGCCCTCCATGATCAAGCCCGTGGTCGCCGCCATCGACATGGGATACGGCCACCTGCGGCCCGCCGCCGCTCTCGCCGACCATCTGGCGACGGAAGTCGTCCAGATGGACGCTCCGCCGGTGGGCAGCAAGCGCGACCGGGCGTTCTGGGCCGGTATCAGAAAGCTGTACGAGCCCCTCACCCGGATGTCGCAAGCCCCGACGGCGGGCGCTCCGATGCGTGCGCTGCTGAACACCATCACGGCCATTCCGTCCCCTGCACCCAAGCGCGATCTGTCCGGGCCGACGCAGGGCACCCGCTGGATGCGCAGCGCGGCCCGCGCCGGCGTCGGGCGCGCGCTGGCCCGGTACCTGCGCGAGTCGGGCGCGCCGCTGATCGCCACCTTCTACGCCGCGGCCATTCTGGCGGAGATGCACGGCGCCGAGCGGCTGCACTGCGTGATCACGGACAGCGACGTGAATCGGGTCTGGGCGCCTCCGGACTCGAAGCGCACCAGCATCCTGTATTTCGCGCCGGCGGACTCGGCGCGGCGCCGGATGGAATCGTACGGCGTTCCGCGGTCGCGCATCCGGGTGACCGGATATCCGCTGCCTCCCGAGCTGGTCGGCCGCGACCGGGCCGCGCTGAAGAGGAACTTCCGCGCGCGGATGGAGCGCATCGCAAGGAAAGGAGAGGCGCCGCTCATCGTCTTCGCCGTCGGCGGCGCGGGCGCGCAGGTGCCACTTGCAAAGACGCTGATCTCGGGAATGGAGAAGCAGATCCGCGACGGGACCCTGCGGCTGGCGCTGGTGGCCGGCGTGCGCAAGGAGGTGGCTTCGGCGCTGAGCGCGGAGCTGGCCGGGCGCGGGCTTGCCGGGCACGGAGGGACGGAGCTGCTGTACGATCCGGAAGTGTTCTCGTACATCCGCCGGTTCAACGCGCTGATCGCGCGCGCCGATGCGCTGTGGAGCAAGCCCTCCGAGCTGACGTTCTTCGCCGCTCTGGGTCTGCCGTTCATCGCCGCGCCGCCGGTCGGGGAGCACGAGGCGCGCAACCTGCGATGGGCCACGGATCGCGGCGCCGCGCTTCCGCAGCACGATCCCACGCTCGCCGGGCAGTGGCTGCAGGAATGGGTCGAGGACGGGGTGCTGGCGAGCGCCGCCGAAGCAGGCATGTGCCTGCCGCAAATGGGCGTCTACGAGATCGCCGATCAGGTCGACAACGCGTAGGTTATAGAAGCGCCCTCGTGGACGTCGCCGAATTCGACTACGAGCTGCCCGAGGAACTGATCGCGCAGGCGCCGTTGCCGGAGCGCGACGCTTCGCGGCTGCTGTTCCTGCCGCGCACCGAGGGCGCCCTGCAGCACCGGGCCGTGCGCGAACTTCCCGGCCTGCTCCGCCCGGGCGACGTGCTGGTGGTGAACGACGCGCGCGTGATCCCGGCGCGCCTGCACGGCCACAAGGAAGGCAGCGGCGGGAAGGTGGAGCTGCTGCTGGTCGAACCGCTCGCGGAGGGAGAATGGCTCGCGCTCGGGCAAGCATCCAAGCCGCTGCGGGAAGGGATGCGTGTCGACGTCCTCGGCACCTCGATCGGGATCGCGCGGGTCCTGGGCGGTGGCGAGCTGGTCGTGCGCCTGCCGCTGCACGGCGATGCGCTGTGGGACTTCCTCGATCGGTGCGGCGAGCTGCCGCTGCCGCCGTACATCCGGCACGCTCCAGGGCCGACGGATCGGGAGCGTTACCAAACCGTGTTCGCGCGCGAGCGCGGCGCCGTGGCGGCGCCCACCGCCGGGCTGCACTTCACTCCGGCGCTGGTGGAAGCGCTCCGCTCCCGGCGCATCGTCGTCGCCCCGATCACGCTGCAGGTGGGTCCGGGCACTTTCCTGCCGGTCCGTTCGGCGCGCGTCGAGGACCACCGCATGCACCGCGAGCGGTACTTCGTTCCTGAAGAGACCGCGCGCGCGTTGCAGGGCGCCGGGCGCGTGATCGCGGTCGGAACGACGGCGCTGCGGACGCTCGAGGCCTGCGGCGGCCGCCCCGGACCTGGAGCGACCGACCTGTTCATCACGCCGGGGTACGAGTTCCGGATGGTGGACGGCCTCTTTACCAACTTCCATCTGCCGAAGAGCACGCTCTTCATGCTGGTCGCGGCCTTTGCCGGACTCGACCGGATCAAGTCTGCCTACCGCGAAGCGATCGCCGCCCGCTACCGCTTCTTCTCCTACGGCGACGCGATGCTGATCGCATGAAGTTCACCGTCACCCATACCGACGGCACCGCGCGCCGGGGCAAGCTCCTGCTTCCTCACGGAGAGGTCGACACGCCGCAGTTCATGCCGGTGGGCACCGCCGCCTCCGTGAAGGCGATTGCGCCCGACGATCTGCAGCGCATCGGCGCGCAGATCGTCCTGGCGAACACGTACCACCTGCTGCTTCGTCCTGGCCCCGCGCTGGTGGCGGAGATGGGTGGACTGCACCGGTTCATGTCCTGGGACCGCAACGTCCTCACCGATTCGGGCGGCTTCCAGGTCTACTCGCTTGCCGAACAGCGCCGGATCACCGAAGAGGGCGCCGTCTTCCGCAGTCACCTCGACGGCAGCCGGCAGGAGCTGACTCCGGAGAGCGCGACGCGCATCCAGTTGCAGCTCGGCGGCGACGTCCTCATGGCCTTCGACGAGTGCCCTCCTTCGCAGAGCCCGCGCTCGTACCACGAGGAGTCGCTGGCCCGGACGACGCGGTGGGCGCGGCGGTGCAAGGAGACCTGGCTCCTGGAGGATCCGCGGAGCGACCGCGCCCTGTTCGGGATCGTCCAGGGCGGGCTCCACCAGGACCTGCGCGTCCGCCACGCGCAGGAGATCGCCGCGCTGGACTTTCCCGGCAACGCGCTCGGCGGGTTCTCCGTCGGCGAGGAGCCGCAGGCGATGTGGGAAGGAATCGAGCGCGCCGCGCCCCTGCTGCCGGCGGACAAACCGCGATACCTGATGGGCGTCGGCACCCCGGAAGATCTGCTGCGCTGCGCGCTCGCGGGCATCGACCTCTTCGACTGCGTGCTGCCCACCCGCGTCGCGCGCAACGGCCTGTTGTTCACGCGTCGCGGGCGCCTCCAGATCAAGGCCGCGCGCTATGCGCGCGATCCCGGGCCTCCCGATCCGGAATGCCGCTGCTACACCTGTGCCACGTTCTCCCGCGCCTACCTCCGGCACCTCTTCGCCGCGCAGGAGCTGCTCGCGTTCAGGCTGAACAGCATCCACAACCTCACCTGGTATCTCGATCTCATGAAGGGGGTGCGCGACGCGATCGAACGCCGCGAGGCGGGGAAATACGCGAGCAGCATTCTGGAAAGGTTCACCGGGGGGGAGTAAGACACCAAGGTAGGAGGTTGAGCAGGAGGTGGATCACCGCAGCTTCCATCTCGCCGCCGTGCATGAGCTGGTGGCAGGCGGTACCGGGTTCACCCCCGTCCTGTGGGGTGAGCTCTCGGGATTGCCACTGTCCGATCTACTGAGTGTACTTGCCCACGGCCGGCA
>Ga0209155_1000015_pt1 | contig 66962 bp, 68 predicted proteins | sample GraSoiAngelo_122_FD_185879 | JGI IMG/M metagenome (GOLD analysis project Ga0209155, IMG submission 185879) | Grasslands soil microbial communities from the Angelo Coastal Reserve, California, USA - 14_0927_02_20cm (SPAdes) (version 2) | ecosystem: Environmental > Terrestrial > Soil > Grasslands ... | reverse complement strand
CTGCGAGATCACCACCCTGCACGGCCACCTGCTGGCCCTCTTCATCGATAAGCCCATTCCCATGTGGCGCCCGCTCGACTGGACCATCGGCAAGATCCACGAGCAGGGCGGACTGGCGATCGCTGTGCATCCGTTCTCGATGCTCACCCGCAGCATCGGCTTCCGCTCCTTCGACGGCATCATGCGCAACGGCTCTCCGGAGATCTATTTCGACGCGGTCGAGACCTTCAACCCGTCGGTGGCCGGACGGACCTGCGCGGCCAAAATCCACCGTCTGAACAAAAGCCGGTTCCACCTGCCGGAGGTCGGTTGCTCCGACAGCCATCACCTGGAGGGGATCGGGACCGGGTACACGACCTTTCCAGGCAAAACCGCCCAGGACATGCAGAAGGCCATCCTGGCAAGCCAGACCAAGGCGTTTGGCGAGTACTGGGATTTCCTGACGCACCGCCGCATCGCGCAACTGAAATTTCAGCGGATCGGCCGCAACTGGGCTCGTATGGGACGGTCCGCCGTCCGGGCATTCGCCAGGGGATAGCCGGCATGAAGATCGGCCTGGTGTCGGCGTATGACTACGCGCATCCGGGTGGGGTCACCGAGCACGTTCGTCACCTGGCGGCCGGGCTGCGGCGGCGTGGCCACGAGGTCACGGTCTTTGCCCCGTGTTCCGATCGCGAGCTCGCCGAGGCGGACCACGACTTCATCCGCGTAGGCCGGCCCTTTCCTATCCCGATGCACGGCTCGGTAGCTCGCATCACGGTCAGCCTGCATCTGACGAACCGGATCAAGCATTACGTCCGGGACGGCGGCTTCGACGTGATCCACTACCACGAGCCCTTGATGCCGGTTTTACCGATCACTGCGCTGCGCTTCTCCAAGACCTGCAACGTCGGTACGTTCCACGCCTTCGCCCGCTCGAACGTGGGCTACTACTACGGCAAGCCGCTGCTCAAACGATATGTCCGCAGGCTGCACGCCCGAATCGCGGTATCCAACCCCGCGCGCGAGTTCGTCCGGCATTACTTCCCGGGTGACTATCGCGTCATCCCCAACGGGATCGACCTCAGCCGCTTCCAGAACCAGCCGCCGTATCCCGAGCTGCGTGACGGCATGTGCAACCTGCTGTTCGTTGGCCGGCTGGAGTATCGCAAGGGCCTTGGATATTTGCTGCGGGCCTTTGCCCAGCTCAAGCCTCAGTATCCGAAGCTGCGCTTGATCATCGTCGGCGACGGACCGCTGCGCCGCTGGTACAACAACTTCGTCGCGCGCAAGCAGCTGGATGACGTGGTGATGGCCGGCTATGTTCCCGCGTCGGAATTGCCGCGCTATTACGCCAGCTGCGATATCTTCTGCTCCCCGGCGACCGGGGATGAGAGCTTCGGGATCGTGCTCCTCGAGGCGATGGCATCCGGGAAGCCCATCGTCGCCACCAGCATCGATGGCTTCCGGGAAGTCGTGACCCACGGGCGGGAAGGCTTGCTGGTCGAGCGCAAGAGCCGCCGGCAGCTCGCCTACGCGCTGCAAACGCTGATCAACAACTCGGCGCTGCGCCAGGAGATGGGGACCGCCGGACTGGCGCAGGCGCGCCAGTACGACTGGGAGCGCGTGATCGACCAGGTAGCCGATGTCTACAAGCGGGCGATCGATCTGGCTCAACCGGCGCCAGCGGTTCGGCTGGAGCCGAGCCTGAGTCCGCGCTGATGTTTACCCAGAAATTCCAGGCCTGGGTGCGGCGGTGGGCCGAGCGGCTCGTCGGCGTGTTTCGTGACTCGCCGATCACGCCCAACATGCTCACCCTCTTCGGCCTGGTAATCACCGCCGTCGGGGCACTGCTGGTGGCGATGGGCGACCTCCTGGTGGGTGGCGTGGTCCTCGCGTTCGCCGGGCTCTTCGATATTTTCGATGGCGCCCTCGCCCGCGCGTCCGGCAAGGTCTACCGATACGGGGCGTTCCTTGACTCCACGGTCGATCGTTATTCGGAAGGCGTCGTCTATCTGGGAATCCTGATCTACTTCCTCGATCAGCATGATGGGCTTCGGCCGATCATCGTGCTGATCGCCCTCGCAGGATCGTTCCTGGTCAGCTACGTTCGCGCTCGCGCCCAGAGTCTGGGCTTCACCTGCGATGTGGGCATCCTGGCTCGACCGGAGCGGGTGGTCATCATCGTCGCCGGCCTGCTGCTGGAATCGGTGGGGCTCAAGATTGGCGGCTGGACCCCGCTGACGGTGGCCCTGCTCGTCCTGGCAGTCGGCACGAACTTCACTGCGGTCCAGCGCGTCTGGGTGGTCTGGCAACAGAACCGCGCGGAGCTCCGTGCTCTGCGGGGCCAGCCCGCGGCCGCCGAGGCCGGCAGCCGGGTCCCGAGCCCGCAACCGGTCCGGGCGGCGATGCGGCGCTTCTTCGAAAATCTGGGCAAGACCTAAGCCAAGTCGCTATCATGGCGGCGTGCAGGTCGCGATCTACGCTGACCGTGATCCGGGCGGCAAGAAGCTGATCGCCACCCTCCAGCGTCGTTTAAAGAATGAAGAAATTCGCGCCTGGCAGGTGCACAAGAAGGCGCCGTTTACCCTGGTTCACTCCGGTGATCGCTACACCAAGATCCGGGTGACCTTCGTCCCCGCCGGCACGCCGACCTTCAGCCGGGCCGCTCGGGCAGGGGCTCTCGGCGCCTTTCGGAATCCGGAGCCGGCGCTGCTCGCCACCATCTCGGAAGGCCCATCGGCGGATCGCGTGCTGGGGTTCCTGGTCGGCATGCTGACTCGACACGCCGGCCCGCTTGGTGTCTCCGGCGTTGGCATCCCGCTCAGCGCGTCCGGCTCCAAGCGCTAGCGGCGCTCCCGAGTTCCTCGAAGGGACGGATATGCAGACGCTGACGGTTGACATGTTCGTCTCGGTCGATGGGTGGGCCGGGGGCGCAACCTCGCCCGGCTATTTCGGATACTTCGGCCCCGAACTGGAGGAGTGGATCACTACCGAGTTGGCCCTGCCGCAACTGGTTATCCTTGGGCGACGCACCTACGAGGCCCTTGCGGGTCTCCCTCAGCAGGCACGTGATGCCTCCTGGCACTGGACAACCGAGTTGACCAAGGTGGTGTTTTCGGCAACCTTGAAGACGGTGTCGTGGCCGAACACGCGCATTTGTCGTGACGATCTCATCACTGAGGTCAGTCGGCTCAAGGGCGAAAGCGATGTCCCGCTCCGCACGATGGGAAGCCTGTCGGTTGCTCGACAACTTCTCAGTGCGGGCCTGGTCGACCGACTGAGGTTGATGACGTTTCCTCTGCTCGTGGGGGCGTCAGGCCGGGAGCCGGTCTTCGCGGACGCAACGTCGGCCGATCTCGAGCTGGTCGACCACCGGGCTCTGGATGCTCGGGTGCTGCTGGTTGAGTACCGGCCAACTGGTCGCGACATCCCAAGGGGCTGAGCAACAGCGCTCGGAGCGTCAGCCCTAACTTTTCTCGGTCTCAGTCGCGACGCCGCCGCGCAGACCGAAAAGATGTTTCTGCCAGGCGAGGTAGATCACGATCGCCACGTTGATCAGCAAGATGCTGATCCGCACCGGCGTCTGGCGACGAAGCACCTCCATGATCTCGAACGGGATGCCGATGCAGCCGGCGATCACGGTCAGGTATTCGGCCCACCGTCGGCGCCGCGCCAGGCCGACGGCTTCGGTTAGCTCGAGGGCGCCGAAGAGGATCGCGCCGATGCCGATGAGCAGCACGGTTCGAGAGGAAAATTCGCCAATCGGCCGCAACACCGCCGCCACCACTCTGGGGATCAGCCGCCGCTCCGGATTGACGTTCAATTCGGCCACCCAACCCCGGACCAGGCCGACGATGCCCCGGCTGCTCGTGAGCAAGGCGACGCCGAGCACCGCCACCAGCGTGCCGCGGATCCCCCGCTCCAGAATGATCAACCGGACCACGGTGTCCACCGGCTGCGTCTCGCGGCCCAGCTCGCGTTTGACCTTTTGCCAGAAGGTCACTGTGGCAGCGCCTCCAGCAGGCGATCGATGTCGGTGTCGCTGTTGTAGTAGTGGGGCGAGGCGCGCAGGAAGTCGCCACGCAAGGAGATGATGATGCCCGCGTCCCGCAGACGGCCATGCAGCTCGACCGGCACCATCCGCGGATGGCGGAACGAAACGATGCCCGAACGTTCGCTCGGCCGGCCGGGACTGAGCAGCAGCTCGTAACCGCGGCGGGGCAGTTCCTCGCGCAAGCGGCCTGCGAGCCGAAGGACGGCATCTTCGACGGCCGCCGGACCGGCGCGAAGCAGCAGGTTGACCGCGGCCCCCATACCCAGGATGCCCGGATAGTTGGGCGACGCTTCTTCGAAGCGGCGGGCATCGGGCTTCAGTGTGAGCTCGTAGTCGAAGTACTCCTCGTCGCGCACCACGCTGTCGGTGCCGATGATTGCCGGGTGCAGCCGCTCCAGCATGCGCGGACCGACGTAGGCAAAGCCGGCACCGATCGGTCCGAGCAACCATTTCTGGGCGCCGGCGCAAAGGTAGTCGACTGGGAACTCCGCCAGATTGATCCGCAGGGCGCCCACGGCCTGGATGGCATCGACAATCAGGAGCACATCCTTCCCGCGAAGCGCCGCGCAGAGCGCGCTGAGGTCCACGCGAAAGCCATTCCAGAACTGGACCGCGCTGACGGCCAGCACCCGCGTCCGTTGATCGCACAGCCGGCTGATGGCCCCCACCTCGATCCGTCCATTGGTGGGGCGGTACAGGCGGAGCTCGACACCCTTGCGGCGCAGGTCCATCCAGGGATAGATGTTGGCGGGGAACTCGCGATCAACCCCGACGACGTTGTCGCCCGACTCCCATTCGAGGCCGGCCGCCACCAATCCCAGACCGGTGGTGGTGTTCTTGATGAACGCGATGGACTCCGGCCTGGTCGCTACCAGCTCGGCGACCCGGTTGCGCACCTGGCCGCGCAGCCGCTCCCAGTGCTCGCGCTCGAAGGGCTCCTCGGACTGCCGCGTGAGAAACACCTCCATGGTCGAGCGCACCGGCGTTGCCAGAGGAGCGATGGCCGCGTGATCGAGGTAGGCGTAGCGCCGCGTGATGGGGAACAGCGCACGCATCTCCTCAGGCGTGAGCGGCATACGTTGGGCACACTACACTAGGGATGTTGGCCGAGGCTGGCGTCATCGATCTCGCGGACTTCGCGCGCGTCGACATGCGCGTCGGCCGGGTCCTCGAGGCCGAGTCGTTTCCGCAGGCGCGCAAACCGGCCTACAAACTGCGCATCGACTTTGGCCCGCTCGGCATCCGCCGATCGAGTGCCCAGCTCACGGCGCATTACCAGCCCGAGGATCTCCGCGGCCGGCTGGTGATCGCGGTGACGAACTTCCCGCCGCGCCAGATCGGACCGATTCGCTCCGAGGTGTTGGTGCTGGGCGTGCCGGACGCCGACGGGGGCGTCGTCCTGCTGGCGCCGACTCACGAGGTCCCGCTCGGGGGACGGGTGTTTTGAGGTCGCGACGCTGACCCCTTACCTGGTAAGCGAGTGGCACGATGAAGCGACCGGCGTCCGGGGTTGGTTGGTGATTGATCGCCTGGTCGACGGGATGTGCTCGGGCGGGATCCGGATGCGTCCCGGTGTCACGCTCGATGAGGTCACCGACCTGGCCCGCACCATGTCGCACAAGATGGCCGTTCTTGACATCCCGTACGGTGGAGCGAAGTCCGGAATCGACTGCGATCCCGCCGCTCCGCAGGCACCCACCGTCCTCCGCGGGTTCATCGACGCGATTCGCCCCTTCATCGCCGAGCGCTATGCGACCGGCGCGGACCTGGGGACCCACGAAGACGAGATCATCGCAGCCTGCCAGCTCGTCGGCCTCACCCATCCGCTGCAGGCGGGGTTCAAGGCCGAAGGTGGGGCCGGCCTCGCTCGCGTCAAGCAGGCGCTGGCCTTGACCAGCGAGAGGGTCCCCATCACGGAGTTGATGGCCGGCTACGGCGTGGCGGAGTGCACCATCGAGGCCGCGGGCGTGCTGGGTCTCGCTCTCGGCGGCGCCAGCGTTGCGCTGCAAGGTTTCGGCAACGTGGGTGGTGCCGCGGCGCGGTATCTCGACCGGGCAGGCGTCCGGCTGATCGCGGTCGCCGACATCGAGGGAGCCGTCCTCGATGACGACGGCCTGGATGTCGCTCACCTGCTCTCGATCCGCGACCGATTCGGCCGGATCGACCGCAAGCGGTTACCCGCGCGTGTCCGCTGCGCTCCGGAACCAGCCTGGCTACAGCAGCGGGTGGACATCATCATCCCGGCGGCCATCGGCAACGCGATCCGAATGGACAACCAGGCGGACATCCGCTGCAAGCTCCTGGTCGAGGCGGCCAACAATCCGGTGACGGCCGAGGCGGAGGCGCAGCTGGAGGGGCGCGGCGTAACGATCTTGCCGGATTTCGTGGCCAATGCCGCGGCCGCGTTCCTGTTCTGCGGTCTGCTCGAGAGGCGGTTGGAGCCCAACCTCGAGTCGATTTTCGGGGTGACCAGCCGGCAGCTGCGGAGCACCACCCGCGAACTGCTCGAGCGCGCCCGGCAGGAGCGGATTTCACATCGACGGGCCGCTGAAGAGATCGCGGAAGCCCGAATGCAAACGAGAAAGGCTCTTAGCTAGTAACGACCGGCGGCATGCCGCCGCATCATGCAGTCGTCCATGACGACATCGAGGCCTGCCGCCCGAGCCCGCTCGGCCGCCGCTTCGTCGACCACGCCATCCTGCAACCAGACCGCGGCAGCCTTGATGGCGATGGCCTCGTCGACGATCGGCCCCACGAATTCGGAGCGCCGAAAGACGTCGACGACGTCGACCGGCTCTTTCACATCGCGCAAGGAAGGGAAAGCGCGTTCGCCCAGAACCTCGCTGACGTGAGGATTGACCGGGATGATGCGATAGCCGACCCGCTGCAGGTAGCGAGCGACGCCATGGCTGGGCCGGCGGGGATCCGGGCTGAGACCCACTACCGCGATCGTCCGCGCCGACGTGAAGATCTTCGACACGACATCAACTGCCGGCGGATCCACTGACTCAACTCTACAATGGCGCGATGGCGCCCCCGGCTCGGTTGACACCCGTCCCCACCGAGATCATCGACGCGTTCCGGGCGGTGGCCCCGACGCTGGAAGACTTCGCCCGACAGCATGATCTCCTCATCGAGCGCTACCGCCGGGGAAAGCCGGCCTGGGAGCTCCGCTTCGCCCGGCGCGCGGGCGGAGAGGCTGTCGTCACCATCAGCTACAGAGAGCAAACCGGCCATGTGCTCGATGTGAGCATCACCTGGTGGGTCGATGACCGTGAGGGCCGGACGCGCCGCCTGCGATCGGAGAAGGTCGGGGTCTACGACCGGCGGACCGCGCCAAGCGAGCTTCATCAGCGGCTGGCGACCGGGCTGGCCGCGATCGATCGCTGGACCCCGGCCGACCTGGGGCCCGCGCACGGTCCGTTCAAGGCCTGGACCGAGCACCCGGCAGGCGCGAGCTTGCCGCTGCGTTGAGCGCCCCAGGCACCGACCGCTCCGACGAGGACGAGCTCTGGCTGGCCTTCGGCCGTGCCATCGGCTTCACGCTGGCGGCCATCCTGCTGCTGGTGGGCGGCGGCATCCTCGTCATCGTCCTGGCGGCGGTCTTCTTCGGATTCATCTTCGGCGGCTAGCGCAGCCGACGGGCCTTGCTCGGGGGCGGCGGCTGTACCGCCTCGGGATGAAGAATTCCCGCCATGATCTCCACGCTGTCAACCAGGCGCGGGCCGGGCCGGCTGAAGAAGGCATTGCCGTCGACCACCCAGATCTCGCCAAGCAGCCGCTCCAGCGGCGCCTGCGCGGCCCGGAACTCTGTGATGCTCCGTTCGAGCGAAAATCCGCAGGCCGATATGACCATCACCTCGGGTCGGGCATCGATCGCATCCTGCCATCGAATGGCATGGGCCGGCCGGCCCGCGGATCCCAACGGGTCCCGGCCGCCCGCCTGCTCGGTCAGCCCGGGAGTCCAATGCCCACAGTTGAACGGCGGATCGACCCACTCCAGCGTCACCACTCGCCGGATCGGTCGGCCGGCTATTCGGTCGCGGACCGCCGCCAGTCGGTGCTCGAGCCCGGCCACCACCTCCTCGGCCCTGGCGTCCCGCCCGGTCAGGCGCCCAACCAGCCGAACGTGGTCGAAAAGATCGGTGAGACGTTCCGGCTCGAGCGAGACCAACTGCGTAGCCTCCGGGTTCCGTCGCGCGGCGCGCTCCACAACCGGATAGGAGACGGCGCACACCTCGCAGAGCTCCTGGGTGAGGATCAAGTCGGGCTGGAGCGCCGCCAGCCGATCCGCATCGAGCCGGTAAATGCCGCTTCCCTGATGGACAAGCTCACGAATGTGGCGGTCGATGTCGGCACTCGCGCCGTTGCCGGGCAGCACGCTCCGGGTCACGACCGGCTTGCCTTTGACCGACTCCGGGTAATCGCATTCGTGGGTCACGGCCACCAGGCTGTCCTCCAGCCCAAGCGCGCAGACGATCTCGGTGGCACTGGGCAGCAGGGAGGCTATCCGCATCTCAGCCGGCAGGCACGAACGGGTTGAGCAGCATCTCCTCCTCGATCGTGGTGCGGGGGCCGTGCCCCGGATACACCACGGTCTTGGGTGGAAGCGCGTAGAGCACGTCGCGAATGCTGAAGACGATCTTTCGCATGTCGCCGCCGGGTAGATCGGTGCGGCCGATGCCGCGCTGAAACAGCGTGTCACCAGCGAAGCAATCCAGTCCGAAGAGAAAGCACACCGAACCTTCGGTGTGCCCGGGCGTGTGCAGCACCCGCACCCGGAGATCCTGGAACGAGATGTCCATGCCATGCCCCAGCGCCAGGTCAATCGAGAAGGGCGCAAAGCCGCGGGGGACGAACGGTAGCCCAGCGAACTGATCCCAGTCGAGGATGGCCAGATCGTCCGGATGCATGGCGATGGGGGCGCCGGTGTCCTGATGAAGCGCGGGCACGCCGCCCACGTGATCGATATGCCCGTGGGTCACCAGGATGCGTTCGACGGTGAGCCGCTCCTCGCGCAGCTGCCTTACCACCCGGTCGAGCTGCAGTCCGGGGTCGACGACCAGGGCAGCGGCCGTGTCTCGCCGGCGAATCAGAAAGCAGTTTTCGCCGAAGAGCTCATCCGCGAAAATCGAAACGTCCAGCTTCTCCCGGAGGGCCTCCGCGGGGGTCACCCAACCCTCACTTCGTGCGAGGCCGGCGTCAGAACCTGGGGCCCAGCCTCCGTCACCAGCACCATCTCCTCCAGCCGGACGCCGCCCCAGCCCGGCCGGTAGATGCCGGGCTCGTTCGTGATGACCATGCCTGCCTGGAGCGGCGTCTGGTCGCTCGGCGACAGAAACGGTCGCTCGTGCACCATCAGCCCGATGCCGTGGCCCAGGCCATGGCCGAAGGCATGCGCCTCGCCGGCCAGGACGTCGTGGGCACGGCGGTCGACCGCATCCGCGGTCACGCCCGGTCTCATCAGGGCCATCGACTCGGTCTGCGCCTGCCGCACGGCGTCGATCACCCGGGTCTGCTCGAGGGTAGGTTCGCCGACCACGATCGTCCGGGTCGTATCGCTGTTGTAGCCGCCGGCGAGGGCCCCGAAATCCACGACCACCATATCCCCGCGCGCCAGCTCCCGATCACCGGCCCGGCCGTGCGGCAGGGCGCCGCGCTCGCCGGCCGCCACGATGGTGTCGAACGCCGGGCCGTCCGCCCCCAGCTCGCGGAACGTTTGCTCGAGCAGAAAGGCGATGTCGCGCTCGCGCAGCCCGGGTCGGATGGCGGACCGAACCCGGTCGAACGCGCGGCTGGCGATCCCCGCCACCTGCCGCAGAAGCTCCACTTCGTGCGGCGTCTTGAGCATGCGCAATTCCTCGACCAGCCCGGCGGTCGGCACCAGCGCCACGTCCGCTGTCAGCGATCCACCCAGTCGCCGGTGCTGATCGACCGTCAGGTGCTGGGATTCGAAGCCAACCCGGCGCGGTCCCAGTCGCTTGAGGTGGTCGGCAAGCAGTGCCAGGAGACCGCTGGACGCCACCGAGCGCACCAGCGTGAACCCCGGGGCCTCGGCTTCCATCTGCAGCCAGTAGCGGCTGTCCCCCAGGATTTCCGCGCCTTCCCCGCTGATCACGAGATACCCAAGCGTGCCGCTGAAGCCGGAGAGGTACCGGGTGTTCTCCGGAGCCGTGACCACCAGCGCATCAAGCTCGAGGTCGGTCAGGCGCCGGCGCACGGCGGCCACTCTGCGGGTCGACTCCTCAGCTCGCATCGCCGCTCATGATACGGACGCCCTGCCGGCGACCGCGGTTAGCTCACGCCCTCCGGCCGCCCCGACGCCAGCGAGCTCAATTGCTCAGTGGCGAGCTCGGCAAGCTGGCCGAGCAATCCGATGGAATCGATGACGGGCTCCGCTGTATACACGACCATCGCCCCCCAGATCGCCCCCCGCTGCGCCATCGGCGTGGCCGCGGCGGCGCCGGCCGGCGGATCGTCGCCATGGAGCAAGTGACGCGACCAGCGGCTCCGGCGAAGGTCGTGGATGGCCACCGGTTTCTCGGTGTAGAGCGTCCACTCCAGCAGCGCCTCCAGCACCGGCGCCAGCTGCTCGAGCCGGTCAGGACGGCCGGGCAGGGTGAAGCTGTCCTTGTTCCAGCGCCCATCGGCGTCCCAGAAGACGACCATCCCGCCGGCCGCGTCCAGCGCGTGGAGCGCCCGGCCGAGCAGCAGGTTGGCGGCCATCTCCCGGACGTGGCTGGTCTGAACCCCGACGTCGGGCGGCCGTGCCTGCCGGGGCAGGTTATCCACCGATCAGTGCTCCTCCTCACCCAAGACTAACGCGCGGTCCACAGACCGGCAAGACTTTGTGCGCCCGGTGCTATTGACAGCCCGGCATTTCCGGGTATGGTGAGGCGGGAATGGCCTTGGGGCCAGGGAGGGAAGCATGGCAGACGACGAGGCGCCACGCGCCGTAACCGACACGACCGTCGAGACGCCGCCAGCAATGGCACCGGCCGCGACGACCGAAACCGCCGAGCGCCCGACACCGTCAATGGGGACGGCAGTCCCGCAAGCGCGACGGGCACGTTCAAACCGCCGGTGGCTCATCATCGCCGCGATCGCCGTCCTCATTCTTCTTGTCATCGGCTACGTGATCGGCGGCGCCGCGGCGGCGGCCGGCCCGGTGTCGCGTTCCGACGCGGCGTTGACCACCACGGTCAGCCATAACAACACCATCGCTGACCTTTTCAAGAATGACCCGTTCAAAAGCGTCGATTTCAATTCCGCCAATCCGGACCTGGTCGCGGCCAAGGCGGCGCTGGCGACGGTGAAGAAGCAACTCTCGACCTGGCAGGAGGACGTAACAGGCGATCGAAATTCCCTGCTGAAGGTCCGCGGCGATCTCAACGGGACGCTGCTGACCCTGCCCGAGCAAGCAACCATCGACCGTCACCGGCATCGGGTGGACGCCGCGCTCTCAGCGCTGGGCACCGCGCAAAAAGGTATCGGCCTCTTCAACAAGCAATTGGCCTTCCTCGATCCGTTGATCGACGCGCTGGCCGGCCTCGAAGCATTTTCAAAGGCGGCAGACGCCAACGACCTCGCCGGCATGCAGGCGCAGCTGACCACCGTCGGCGCCGCCGTCCAGAAGTCCATCGACTTGTCCCAGGGCGCCTCGCTACCTCCAGGATTGACAACCGGTCTGAACAACTTCCAGAAGATGGTGAATGACCTGAAGGGGCTCGTCTCGGCCGCCCAGGCGCACAACGTGGCGGCGGTCGACAAATATGTGGCGGCGGTCGACGCGGATGGGAAGGCCCTGGAGGCGATCGACGAGAACGCCATTCAACAGGCGGAAACGGCGCTGATCAAACCGCTGAGCGACGCGTACGACCGCGACATGAAAACCGCGGCCGGCGGATGAGCTAGCGAACGGAGCCGGCGGCCGTCCCAGGTCGCCGGCGGTGGCGCCATTCCAGCAAAAGCGCCACCACGAACGCCACGACGCCGATCCGGATACCGGCATCCGCGATATTGAAGTCGGTCGGCCAGCCACGCACCCGGATGAAATCGACCACGGCGCCCAGCCGGACACGGTCGGCAAGATTGCTGATGGCCCCGCCGCCGATCGCGCCCAGGGCGGCGGCCCCCAGGGCGCCGGGCGCAATGCCGTAAACCACGATCACGGCGACCGCCGCCACGACCGCCAGCGATATGGCGATGAGGAGGCGATTATGGCCGCCGAGCAGGCCGAGCGTCGCGCCGCTGTTGCTGATGAGTCGAAACCACAGCCAGCCTGGGATGACCATGACGTCGTGTTCGCGCGGCAGCGCGGCCGTCGCCCAGGCCTTGCTCGCCTGATCTGCGGCGAGCACGAGGAACGCGCCTGAGGCTGAAATCGCAATGGCTGGACGTCGCGGCATTCGCGGCCATGCTATCTGGCGATCGCGGCCGCCCGTCGCACAGGCTTCAGGACGTGCGGCCGAAGTCGACGTCCTTGGTCTCGACCGTCCCGGCCGTTCGCCCCGGCGCCCTCTGATCCGTCCAGTACAGGTTCGTGTGCGCAATGACCAGGTCCGGCGGCGGCGCTCCCCATGCCGTCAGGTCCTCGGTGGTATGGGCGTCTTTCACAAGGGTCGCGTCGTAACCCCTCACGAATGCACCGTGAAGTGTGGAGCGGACGCACATGTCGGTCTGCGCACCGACGACGACGAGTCGCCCGACGCCAAGGCCCGATAGCACGGTCTCGAGGCTCGTGTCCTCGAAAGAGTCGCCGTAGTTCTTCTCGACGAGCGGCTCGGCGTCGTCCGGACTCAGCTCGGGGACGATCCGCCACTTGTCGCTCCCACGCGGAAGCCCCTTGTCGGAGTGCTGCACCCAGACGACGGGGACCCGTTCTCGCCGTGCCTTCTCGACCAGGCTGGCGACGTTCGCCACGACTGCATCGCGCTCGTGAGCCCCCTCGACGACGCCGTTCTGCACGTCGATGACGAGGAGGGCGGTGTTCGGCCGGTTCCCGAGTGTGGTCATGGTCTCCCCTCGCTCACGCTGGACTCCTGGTCCACCCACCGTAGCACCACCGACCGAGAGCGGGCCAGGTACAGCTAGTGCTTGGGCGTGGGATGCGGTGAGGTGGAGGGCCCACCCTGGCCCCTGCCACCATTCGGCGACGGGCTCGGATTCCCGTTCTTATCGTTCGGACCGGTCTTCTCCGCAGCTTGCAAGGCTGCGATCGCGCGATCGCGTGCCCGGCTGATCGCGGCCAGCGCGGTTTGATTTGTGACCTGGCCCTGCAGGCCAGCGAGCTGCAGCTCGTGAGTGGCAATCGCCTGCTCGAGACGACTCTGCATTTCGGCGGCCGCCGCCGGGTCGTTCTGCTTGGCCGTCTGCACCAGCTGCGCGGCATCGTCGAGCTCGTTGTCGAGCGCGTCGAGCGCGCCGCCTGCCAGGTCAATCCGGTGCCGGGCAATCATCGCCTCCGCCTCGGCGAGCCGCGTTTGGGAGAGCTCGAGATGGAAGGCCAGCTTGTCCGACGGACTGAAGGCGAATGTCCCGCGTACCTGCTCCCAGGCGCCCTTCAATGGATACAGGGCGGAATCCGGCAGGCTATCGGCGGATGCGGCCAGCGCGCCGGCCACCAGCAGGACCCCGGCTGCAGCCGCGGCGAGCACCAGCCGCGTCACGGACACGCGTGGCCGGCGGGTCGCGGACTGGGTGACGCCGGCAAGCACAAGGTTCCAGCCCCGGATCTTCGCGCCCGGCGACGGCGCGATCGGATCGACGGCCCGCAGCCGCTCCGCCAGCGCTTCCAGCCGCCGCGCTTCAGGCATCAATTGTTTGTCCTTCCTTGCAGGGCCCGCTCGAGCGAGCCGAGCGCTCGATGCTGGAGCGCCTGGACGGCGCCGACCGATTTCCCCATGATGTCGGCTACCTGGGCTGCGGTCAGATCCTGGAAGAAGCGCAGGATCAAGACCTGCTGCTGTTCTTCGGTCAGGTCGCGTAGCGCAACCCGCAGGTCCTCGTTCGAGAGTTGCTCCACCGCGAGCTCCGCGGGATCTGCCGTTTGCGGCAGGACCGCGTTCTCCAGCGGGACGAGCGTGACCCTGCCGTTCCGGCGGTAATGATCAATGGTCGCGTTGTGCGCAATTCGATAGACCCAGGAGGAGAAGGCGACCCCCTGGTCCTGGAACAAATCGATGCGGGTGAGGCTCCGGGTCATCGTGTCGATGGCCAGGTCCTCCGCATCTTCGGCTCGTCCCAGCCGGGCATAAACATAGTTGTAGATGCGATCGAAGTAACGCTCGTAGAGGGTGCGGGCCGCGTCCTGATCGCCCTTACGCACCCGCTCGATGAGTGGGCGATCGTCATCGGACGCCGCCTTGCCCAGTGCGCGCACTGGGTGACATTATCAGCGCCGGCGAAATGGACAGACAGGCGGACGTTACGATCACGCTCCCGCATGGTCACCTTCTAATACGTGGGAGCGGGGGCCGGCCATATGTCGCGGCCAAACCTGAGTGACACGCTCCGGTAACGATCGCGAGCGGATTGTTACCTGGCGGGGGCCTCAGACGACGGTGATGACACCGGGTTCGCCGGCAACGAGTTCACCGACCTGCCAGCCGGCAGCCCCCTGACGCGTAAGGGCCTCGAGCAGGCGATCAACCTGCTCGGCGCGGACAGCGATGAGTAGCCCGCCGGAGGTCTGCGCGTCGGCGAGCAGCGTCCGCCGGGCGGTGGGCACGGCCGCCGACCATTGCACGCGCGAGGCCAGAAATCGCTCGTTCGATCGGGTGCCGCTCGGCACCTCGCCGGCATCGGCCAGCGCTTCCGCCCCCGCGATCAGGGGCACGGCCGCCGCATCGACTCGCGCGGCAACCGCCGAGGCGCGCGCCAGGTAGTGCAGGTGCCCCAGCAGGCCGAAACCGGTGATGTCGGTCGCGGCGTGCACGTCGACGGTGGCCATGGCGTCGGCGGCAGCCCGATTGAGCTGCAGCATCCCGTCGATGGCCGCCGCGGTGGAGGCCTCCGGCGCCACCTGGTGCTTGATCGCCGTCGTAATCACGCCGGTGCCGAGGGACTTGGTCAGGACCAGTCGGTCCCCCGGGCGCCCGCCGCGGTTGCGGATCACCCGATCGGGATGGATCGTGCCGGTGACCGCGAGCCCGTACTTCGGCTCGTGATCGTCGATGCTGTGACCACCGAGAATGTCGATGCCGGCTTCGCGAACTTTGTCCAGACCGCCGCGCAGGATTTCGGCGAGCAGCGAGGCGGGCAGCTCTTTCATCGGAAACGCCACCAGGTTCACCGCCATCAACGGCTTTGCGCCCATCGCATAGATATCGCTCAAGGCGTTGGCGGCCGCGATCGCTCCGAAGGTGTAAGCGTCATCGACCACCGGGGTGAAGAAGTCCGTCGTGACCACCAGGGCGAGGTCCGATCGCAACCGGTAGACGGCGGCGTCATCGCCCGTCTCCAGCCCCACCAGCACATCCGGGTTCGCGAGCGTTTTGGGCAAGTGGCTCAAGACCTGAGCCAGGTCCTCAGGACCGATCTTGCAGGCTCAACCCGCGCCGTGCGACCACTGCGTGAGCCGCACTTTCTCAACCGTACTCACGATTGCACTGTACTCGACGGCTGGTAAGAGACCTCGATGATTCTCGTTGCGTTGATGTGCCGAGCCCGCTCTCATCTGACCGGCGGCGACCCTGGGTCCCGGTCGCCATCACCATCCTGGTCGTCCTCCTGATTGTCGGTGTGCTCGGGCATCACCCACAGCTCTTAAGGCAGGAGGCGCTCGATGCGGCACTCACCAAACAAGCCCAACAGACCGCTCGCCATGCCGCCAAGCTGGTTCGCGAGTCGGACCTGGAACGGGCGGCGTCGCGGTCAGGAGAGAACATTGGGCAGGATACGAGCCCTGACCACTTCATCTGGGTGATTGCGGTGTCAGGCGATTACGCGATCCGCGGCGAGTATATGGGGGGACCGCTGGCGACCTGGACGATTTTGGTCGTCAACGACCAGCGTCCCGCCCAGCTGTCGGCTACCTGGGGCGGCGGCCAGGGCAACTGGCCGCCGTTCTTTGATGGCCTTAACGACTTGAGTTGACGTTGCATTCCGGTCTGATACCGTCAACCCGGTGGAGGTTACCTTCCTGGGGACAGGAGCCGCGTTTGCGCCGCACGCGTACAACTCGTCAATCCTGGTCGATCGCAAGATCCTGATGGATGCCGGCGCGCCGCTGACCGTTCATCTGCCGAGAGCCGGCGTTTCACTCGACGAGCCGCGGGCGGTCATGGTCAGTCACTTCCACGCCGACCACACGTTTGGCCTTGCCTGGCTGATTCTCGGTCGGGCGTTGCTCAATGATCAAACCCCGTCGCTCAGCGTCTACGGACCCCGAGGAACAACCTCATATCTCGAACGGTTGCTCGACCTCGCCTGGGGCGAGGAGATGCGTCGAATGAGCTGGGAGCGGTTGCAGCTGAAGGTTCAAGAGCTTGCCGATGGTGATACGTTCCAGGTCGACGGCAGCCGCGGACGGGCATTCAAGATGCAGCACGCCAGCCGCCTCGCCTGCCTCGGCTTTACGATCGAGCGTGACGGGGTCAACCTCGGGTACACGGGCGACGCCGAAATGTCGCCGCAGCTCGACGCCCTGGTTTCGGCGTCGGATCACGTGATCATCGAGATGACCTATGACGACGAGGGCGGCGAACTCCATCTCGCTCGGAAGGACATCGAGGCGCTGATGGCGCGCCATCCGTCGGTTCGCTTCATCCTGACGCACCGCGGCGGCGAGAGCACGGTCAATGGGGCCGTGATGGCTCGGGACTTTCTGACCCTACAGCTTCCTCTGCGCTGACCACGCGGCCCTGGCGAAGGGCGTCGCGCCAGGCTCGCGCCACCAGGCCGGCGTAGCGGCCGCGGACCTGAGTCCAGGCCTTCCGAGCCTCGGCGAGCTCTGTCGGGTTGAGCCCGCCGCGCCGGAAGCTGGCGCGCGTGTAGAGGGTCGCCAGCCGCCGGACCTCCACATCAAGCGCCGGCATCGAGGCGGCCAGCCGTCCACCGAATTCTTGCGGGGTATCCCCGGTATAGCGGGGGACCTTCAGCCGGTCCCCGAGGAAGAGCAGCCGGCGCCAGATGCGCGGCACGTCTCGAACCGCCATCAGCCATCGCAGGGCGAGGAGGAAGGCGATGAGCGCCAGGAGCAAGAGGCCGGCGCCAACCGTCAGCAGTGGGCGCCAGATATCCGCGAAGGGTGTCGTCGCATTCGATGTCCCCGACGGATCCGAGGGCTCGCGCAAGCCGGGCGGAATCCGCGCGCTGGGCTGCGCGCTCGCCGAATCCGGCGCATTGAGGGCGTCCTTGGTAGCCGGCCGGTTGACCGGCACGTTGAGGCCGTCCGGGGTGGGCTCGAAGGGGATCCAGCCGTACCCCGGGAAGAAGACCTCCACCCAGCTGTGCGCGTCCAGGGAGTTCACCGTGTACTGGTGGGTCTTCTCGTCGAAGACGCCCTCGCCGAACCCGCTCATTTGCCGGCTCGGAATCGAAAGGGTCCGCAGCATGACGTTCATGGCCGTGGAAAAGTCCTGGCAGAATCCCTTTCTTGAGGTAAAGAGAAAGAAGTCCAGCGGGCGCTCCCCCGCCCTGGCGAGCGGTGGCTTCAAGGTATAGGTGAAGCGCCCCTTGGCCAGGAACCAGGATTCGATCGCCTTGGCCTGGTCATACGGCGTTGTAGCGCCGGCCGCCCGCACGATCGATTGGGCCAGCGCCTCGATCTCGGGATCACGGGTTGTCGAGTAACCGGGAGCGACTCGGCCGTCCTCGTAGAGCCTGGCGTACGGTGCCAGCCACGCCGGATATTCAGTACCGGCGCTCTGCAGGTCCTGGACATCGACGTTCGGGACGGCTTCACTGACCGAGTAGTTATAGGGTGGCTGCAGCCGCTTCGCGAAGCGGATCCGGTCAATCGTGTCGAAGCTGGCCCCGCTATCGCCGGCGACATTCACCAGCGACGGGTTGGGCCCGGGCGGCGCCGGAACCGAGGTCATGATGCCGCGCACGGTTGTTGGTTGGTTGTCGACCGAGAGGATCTCGCCCGCGCTGAAGACAGTACTCAAGGTCTGCTCGGGCGGCACCACGACGTGAAAAGAGTTGTGGAGCACCTGGGTGCGCTGCGAATCCGCCGGCATATCATCCCGTGGGAGGCTGGCCCGTGCCGCGACCAGCGGCTGCTGGTGCACCGGGACCTGGGGGCTGCTGGGCAGCTCATACCAGGTAATGCCGTCCCAGCCCGCCAGCGCGATGCCTCGCCAGTAGGGATAGAAGACCGGAGTGTCGCCGGTGACCACCATCACGGTTTGGGATTTCGCCTTGAGCTGCGAACCCGGCCGGACGACCTCGCTATAACCGATCGAGCCGATCGTCCCAGGTTGCGAGTTGCTGCTGCCGATCCCGAACGGGTGGATGGCGTCGGGGTTCATCGCGCCGGGGATCAGGGCGGCGCTGATGTCGGTGCTGCTCAAGGGCGGAATTAGCAGGAACGCCAGGACGAGGATGGCCGCGGTCGCCTCGATACCGACTTCACCGAAGGTCCAGCCGGTATCGGCCGCGCGCGGGAGGTGGCGTGCTCGCCAGCCTTCCTTGAGCGCCACGAAATTGAGCCGGAGCAGGACCGCCGCGGCGGCGGTCAGCCAGACCAGCGTGAAGAGAGTGAGGCCCGGGCTCTGGTCGTTGATGATCTCCACGGCGAGGATGGTGCCGCTGGGCAGCAGCGCCACCAGCCCGTTGCGCCGGTTAAACACCCACCAGCTGGTCCACAGCCCGGTGACCACGAACATCACCAGCAGGGAAAGCAGCAGGAGGGTGTTGGTGTGATTCGGTAGCGCCAGAAGCCACGTACGGATCGCCGGCAGGGTTCCGCCCGAGGTCAACGGTGATGGCGCCAGCAACGCCAGGCTGCCAAACACGGCCAGGCCGGACATCGCAGCATAGGCCAGGCGCGATGCGCGGGAAATCGCAAAGATCCATCCGAGCCCCGTCCCAATCGCCAGCGCCGGTACCAGCCGCCCTCCCGTCTCGGGCACCCACTCCGACCGCTCCACCGCGATCGCCACCGCCCAGCCCATGAGCAGGACGAATCCCAGCAGCAGCCAGGTATCGCGGAAATCGATCGCGAGCAGCGCCCGATCGGCCCGCAAGATCCGGATGGTCAGGCGGCCACCCTCGTACTGCGGGCGAAGCAACCCGGCCGCCCAGGCGCCCCCCAGGAGCGCAAGGAGCAACAGGACGATCGTCGCCGGGCTAACCTGCGGCAAGCCGCCGCTCCGAAACAGGCTCCAGGTCCTCCGGGCCGCCAACCATCCACCAGTTCAACGCCTGCCGCCACCGGCCGGCCGATGCCAGCGTCGGCTGGCTCCCGCCAAAGCCGCGTGGGTCGAGGTAGACGACGAGACTGCGGTGGCCTCGCACGCCGAGGTCGAGCAGTGCCTCCACCCAGTGCGCGTCGGCGGAGGGCGTGATGACGACCAGCCCGCCGCGATGCCGCCATTGCTGACGTTGCGAGGTCAACAGCGTGGCCAGCGACACCGTGCCGTCGGCCTGCGCCAGCGTGAAGTGCTCGAACAGCTTCTTCCGCTGCTGGTCGCCACGGGCGGCCTCGATCACGCTGAGGCGGCTGTCGTTGCTGACCAGGCCGATGGCGCTGCCGCGGCGCAGGGAGGCGTCCGTGATCGATGCGGCCAGGCTCATCGCATACTCGAGCGTCGATTCCGGCGCTTCGCCGGCGTGGACGGAGGCCTGCAGGTCGAGGACGATCCAGGCGTCGCCACCCTCGCGCGTCTCGAAGCTACGGCTCATCAGCCGGCCCAGCCGGGCCGAGGATGCCCAGTGGATCCGCTTCACGCTGTCGGTCGGGACGTATTCTCGAATCGTGGTGGCATTGGGCGGGATGTCGAGCACGCGGCCGCGCAGCTGCTCGTCCCCGGCGGTGCTCGGCGCCAGCGCATCCAGCCCGCCAACCGGCCGGACCACCGGGTAGACGACTACCGAACGGCTGCCGGCGATCCGCAGCGTGCGGGTAAAGAGTCCAAACGGATCGCCGTAGCGCAGCTCAACCGGGCCGAAGGTGAACAGGCCGCGTTGCTTGAAGCGGCCCCGCGATGTCCAGCGCCGCGCCCGGCGCCCCTTCAAGCTGAACACGCGCCCCGGGTTGTAGCCGGGCAGGTTGGAGAAATCCGTCAGCTCGATCAGCGGCACCGGGATCCAGGAGCGGTTCTGGATGACAAAGGATTCCTCAAATGGATCACCCACCTGATACTGTCCCTCCGGGCTGGTCCGCTCGACGATGAGGTTGTCCGCCGCCAGCCGGCTCCACAGGTAGCTGACGACAAAGAGCAGGACGAGCGCGTAGAGCAGGCTGTAGGCGAGCCGCACGCCCGTGACGTAAGCAAAGAAGAAGAGAAGCGCAAGCGCCGTGACCAGGGGGAGGCGCGGCAGCCGCATCCGAATCCCGCCTAGCTTGCTACCCGGCGCCCATAACGTGTGACCACGTTCGGGGGCGGTACCGGTTCCGACTCCAGGATCTGATTCAGCACCTTGACCGGCGTCAACCCGCGCAGCTCGGCATTGGCTTTGAGGATCAGGCGGTGCGCCAGGACGGGGTGGGCCAGCGCCTTGACATCATCCGGGGTGACGAAGTCCCGCCCCTCGAGGGCGGCTCGGGCCTGAGCGCTTCGGAAGAGGCCCAGCGATCCGCGAGAGCTGGCTCCCAGGCCGATGTCGGCGTGCGACCGAGTCCGATGCGTGACCCGGGCGATGTATTCCTTGAGCTGGTCATCGACGTAGATCTCCTGGACCATCTTCTGCGCCGCCAGCACCTCGTCGGCTGTGACAACCGGCGCCAGTTGCTCCATCGGCGAGTCCCGCTGGAAGCGGTCGAGCACCTGCACCTCGTGGGCGATGTCGAGGTATCCGACATTGACCCGCATCAGGAACCGATCGACCTGCGCCTCTGGCAGTGGGAACGTGCCCGCGAACTCCACCGGGTTCTGCGTGGCGAGCACGAGGAAAGGTAGGGAAAGCGGGTAGGTGGTCCCGTCCACGGTAACCTGCCGCTCCTCCATCGCCTCGAGCAGGGCCGACTGGGTCTTGGGGGTGGCTCGATTGATCTCGTCCGCCAGCAGGACCTGGGTGAAGATCGGGCCCTGGCGGAATTCGAACTGTTGGGTCGAGGGGCTGTAGATGTTGACGCCGGTGACGTCCGAGGGCAGGAGGTCAGGCGTGAACTGCAGGCGCTCGAACGAGCAGCCGAGGGACCGGGCCAGCGATTTGGCCAGCATCGTCTTGCCCACACCAGGAACGTCTTCGATCAGCAGGTGGCCACGGCTCAAGAGGGCGATCACGCAGAGCTCGATCTCTGCCTCTTTGCCAACCAGCACGCGGCTGACGTTCTGGACGATCTTTCCGCCAAGCGCCTCGACCGAGTCGTTCTCCACCTGCATCCTTCTTACTTCCTTTTCGATAATCCGGTTCCGAGTTTATCCTCGCGCACTGGTTGAACGGTGACCGCCGCCGGTTTGTTACCGCAGGTTGAGTCGTCGAGCGCCGCCGGCCGCCAGGCCGCCGATCGTTCCCCCGGTCAGGACGAGCACGTCATCGATAACCAGGCCAACGGTGTCGAGTCCAGCGGACCCGAGTGGGCCGACAGGGCCCATGGCCCCAGCCAGCTCCTCCACCACGATAAAGCCAACCGCCACGATAACGCCATTCCAGGCGGCGCCGCCAAGGGGTCCGATAAAGCCGGCCAGGAAGCCACCGGCCAGGAGTGCGCCGAAGGTTAGCAGCCCCTGCGACACCAGCGGGCCGCGATGATTCCCGAACAACAACGTGCCACCGACCAGCTGGATCACAACCGACAGGACCAGTCCCAATCCGGCCGCGAACCAGTCGACCCTGCGGCCGCCGCCCGCTTGAGACCTCGCCATGGGAGCCGACTAAGTGTATCGGTCAGACGGCGCCGACAGCATGAAGGAGCCCGCTGAGGAGCGGCGCAACCACCAGCGCCGGCAAGAAGTTGGCGACCTTGATCGCCTTCAGGTCGAGCAGTCCAAGCGCGATGCCCACGACGATGATCCCCCCGGCCGCGGTCAGCTCGGCCGTCTCCAGTTCGGACAGCCCGGCATGAGCCAAAAAGGCGATCAAGGTAAGGCTTCCCTGGACGACCAGCACCGTGACCGCCGACAGGGCCACGCCCCAGCCGAGGGTCGCCGCGTAGACGACCGCGCTGAAGCCGTCCAGGACGGACTTGATGGCGAGCACCGCGACGTCACCCCGCGTCCCATCGAGAAAGCTGCCCAGAATGGTGAGCGGCCCGACGCAGAACAGCAGGCTGGTCGTCACGAAGGCGAGGCTCACCCGTCCCGGCTCGCCATCGCGCCGGGTGCGCCGCTCTGCCCACCGTCCAAGCGCTTGCATGCCGTCATCGAGGTGGAGCAATTCGCCGATCACGACGCCCGCCAGCACGCTGATCAGAAGGATGAGCGGGTTTTTCGTGTGGAGCGTCATCTGTATCCCGTAGACGGCCACGAAGAGGCCGAGACCGGCGCGGATCGTCTGCTGGAGGCCGGCGGGGATGACGCGGCCCAGGCTCAGGCCAATTGCCGCGCCGGCGAGCACGCTGGCCGCGTTGAGGGCGGTGCCAAGGCCCGGGGTCATGGTCGAGCCGGCGGCGGCGGGCGGCCGACCAGCTACAGCTTCTCGAAGCGGTCGACGTTGACGATGAAAACGGTCGCCCCACCCACCTGGACCTCGACCGGATAGGGCACAAAGAAGTCGCCGGGCTCCACCAGAGGCGGCATCGGGTTCATGAACTCACTCCGGGTGCGGCAGTTTTCCTTGATCAGACCGAGGACTTCTTCGATACGGTCGTCGTCAATCCCGGACATCAGGGTCACGTTCTTGTGCTGCAGGAAACCGCCCGAGCTGACAAAGCGCGTGACGGAAATCCCGCGGTCGTTGAGCGCATCCATCGTCGATGAGGCATCCTCACTGTGAACCACCGCGATCAGGAGCTTCATGCGGACCGCCGCTGGGCAGGATGGATACCTGCCTGGCGCAGCGCATCCAGGGCCTCCTCCAGGACGCGCCGGGCAACCTGGTCGGGATCGGCCGAAGCATCGACCTCCCGCCACCGTTGCGGTTCCTCGGCCGCCATCTGCAGGTACCCCGCATGCACCCGCTGGTGGAAGGCGACGGTTTCCCGGTCGAGCCGGTCCTGCGCATTGCGCGGAATTCGCGCCAGCCCGGCTTCCACGGGGAGATTCAGCAGGAGCGTCCGATCGGGCGTAAGGCTCCCGGTGGCTTCCGTCTGCAGCCGCCGCAGGGTCTTGAGGTCCAACCCGCGGCCGAAACCCTGATACGCAAGGGTTGAATCGCTGAAGCGATCGCAGAGGACGACTTCGCCGCGCTGCAATCGTGGTCGGATCACCTCGTCGACCAGCTCGGCTCGAGCAGCCGTGAAGAGGAGTGCCTCCGTCCAGGGCGAGAGCCGACTCTGCCGCGCCCCCAGTAAGAGCGGCCGGATCATCTCGCCCAGACGCGTGCCGCCGGGCTCACGCGTCGTCCAGACTACGTAGCCCTCTTCGGCAAGGCCCGCCGCCAGGCGATGGATCTGCGTCGACTTCCCGCCGCCCTCGGGCCCCTCAAAGGTGATGAAGAACCCGCCTGGCTTCCCCGGGGCATCCATCGTTTTGCGAGCACTATAGCGAGTTCAGTCCGCCGTGGTGTAGATACGCAACCGCCGGTTTGGCTCTTTTCCGGTGCTGCGCGCCGTCAACTCGTGGCGCTCCACCAGCTGGTGTTGCAGCCGGCGGACGTAGGCGTTCTGCGGCGAGAGTTCGACCATCGAATTCGTCGTTTTCGCACGGCTGATCCCTTCCAGCGTTTCCTGCAGCGCCGACTCGGTCGGATCGGGCGTGTCCAGCTGGTACATCCGGCTGAGCGCGTTCTTGATCTGGGTGATGGTATTGCTTTTCAACACCTGGATCGGTATGCCGTCGGCCTCCGCCTCTTTCAAGGGTGAGTCCTTCCGGCGGTAGTAGTTCTTCAGGGTGACGATCAGGTCGGCCTCCTCGATGTGGTTCTGGACCCGGATGGGCACGTGCAATTCGCTGATCGCCTGTTCCAGGTAGTTCCGGCTGACACCGTAAGGAAAGACCGAGACCGTCTCGTGCAGGCTGCGCGATCGCGGAGCTTCCAGCGGTTCGCGCACCGCGGCGGTCCGCATCGGCGCGGTCTCGGCAATCCGCGCGATGATCGCGCCATCGGCGCCGCGGATCCGCATCTGGGGCGGCTTCAGGGTGCCGCGCAAGGCCGCATCGACCACCTCGGCCAGGGGCTGATGGATGGCCAGACGATCACGGTCATGAATCTCGACGAGTACGTCGAAGGTGGGCGGCGACTTGCGTTCGAGTACGGACTTCTGAGTTCCGCGACGGCGCGCCTCCTCGTCGGAGAGGGTGACGGTCTGGATGCCGCCCAGCAGATCGTTCAGGGTGGGGTTGACCAGCAAGTTCTCGAGGGAATTGCCATGCGCGGTGGCCACCAGCTGCACCCCGCGCTCGGCGATGGTTCGGGCCGCCGCCGCCTCCAACTCGGTGCCGATCTCGTCGATGACGATCACCTGGGGCATGTGGTTCTCGACGGCCTCGATCATCACGGCATGCTGCAGCGCCGGAGTGCGAACTTGCATCCGCCGAGAGCGGCCGATCCCGGGATGCGGGATGTCACCATCACCGCCGATCTCGTTCGAGGTGTCGACGATGATCACCCGCTTCTTCATCTCATCGGCCAGCACGCGGGCGCACTCGCGCAGCATCGTCGTCTTGCCGATGCCCGGGCGCCCCAGCAGCAGGATGCTCTTCCCGCCGATGACCATGTCCTTGATGATGTCGATCGTGCCGGTGATGGCCCGGCCGACCCGGCAGGTGACGCCCACGATCTGGCCGCCGCGATTGCGGATCACCGAGATGCGGTGGAGCGTGCGCTCGATGCCAGCCCGGTTGTCGTCACCGAACGATCCGACCCGGCTCGAGACGAACTCGAGGTCTTCCGAGGTGACCGGCGTCTCGTCGAGGATCACCTCGTGGTCGGGAAAGCGGGCCTCGGGCTCGCGGCCCAGGTCGAGCACCACTTCCAGCAGCAGACCCTGGTGATCGAGGCGTTTGACCGCCCGGTTGATGTGCGGCGGCAGCGCCTGGAAGAGCTGGTCGAGCTCAGCCGGATCGGCGTCGGTCAGGCCATTGTGCGATCGCCTCAGTTCGTGCATTGCTTCAGCCATATTGCGGCACCAACCGCTTGTCCTTGATTCTTACCCGCATCCGGGCAGGAACCTTCAACGGCAGCTCCCTGACCATCAACATTTGCGAAGCGATCACCTCGAAACCTTCCTTCTGGAGTAGCCGGATCCCGGCCTCATCGTAGTGACGGAGGCTGCACCAGACCGGGCCGGGTTGGTGCTCGGCAACGTAGGCAAGGCTACGCTGAACGAGCAACGCCCACAGATCGGGGGGTTGGGGCGCGGCCATCAGCCCCAGGCTGTGCGGCCGGCCACCGCCGCCTGTGACCAAACTCATCCACCCGACCACCTGGACCCGCTCGACAACGAATCGCGGCTGGCCGGCGCGACGCGGAATGCGGGCGCTGAAGGAGCCCGGCTGAAAGCTGCGCCGCCACTCGGCGAAGTTGGACGCCTCGACGCCGGCTACCGACTTCGGCGTGGTCGCAACATATAGAAGGTAGAGGCCGAGCTCATCCTCGCGGCGCATCGCCCGCCAGCCGGGCAGCGGAGGCGCCGGACGCGGGTCAATGCTTTCCTTGAGCAGAGCATGCTCGGTCGCATAGGCGCTGAATCCGCGGGCCTTGAACAGGTCGGCGATCGGGTCACCGACCGGTACCCGGACGATGAACTTGGTGACGCCCCGCTTCAAGCCTTCATTGAAGAGGTGATCCAGCAGGGCCGTGCCATCCTGAAACCGGTCCAGGTCGGGACTCAGACACAGGTTGAGGATCTGCCAGACATTCGGACCAAGGGCAGCGTTCTCCGCCTGGACGAAACCCTGGATCATGCGATGGCGGCCCTCCTCCATGACGTAGACATGGTCCGCCGCCGACGTGATCGGCAGGATCGCGGCGAAGGTGTTGTTTAGCAAGAACCAGAGTCGGGTCGATGCGAACTGGCGCTTGAGGGGTGGGCGTTCTGCCTCCCGAGCCTGCTGGCGGTAGAGCGCTTCAATGGCGCCCAGATCCTTCAGCTGTGCTGGGCGCACCTGCTGGGTCATCGATCCTCACCATCGAGCGTCAGGAAATACTGATGCCACCGCCGGTCCGCGGTCAATTCAGGATGGAAGGCCAACGCCAGCCGGTTGCCCTGCTTGACCGCGACCGTCTGGCCGGCATGACTCGCCAGCTCCTGAACGTCGGGCGCCCGCTCGGTCACCCGAGGGGCGCGGATGAATACCGCCGGGCCGGCGCCACCTATGGCGGGAGATTCGACGACCGCCTCGAAGCTGTCGATCTGCCGACCGTACGCGTTGCGCCGAACGCCGATGTCCATCAGCTTGAGCGGCTCCTGGTCGGCCCGTCCGCCCTGGATGTCGCGGGACATCAGGATCATCCCCGCGCAGGTGCCCATCACCGGCATCCCCGCCGCGCTGCGGTGCTGGATCGAGGCTTTCAGTTCGGGTTCCATGAGGCGCGCCATCGTCGTGCTTTCGCCGCCGGGCAGGACCAGCGCGTCGACTGCATCCAGATCACTCGCCAGGCGGATGGGCACGCCCTCGACCTCGCAGGCGCGCAGCGCCGCCAGGTGCTCGCGAAAATCCCCCTGCAGCGCGAGGACGCCGACGCGGCGAGGACCTCTCAAACGCTCGTTTGGCACGTCCCGCGCCACTCGCGTGGGGCGAGGCCCCGTACTCACCAGCCTCTGCCGGCGAGCAGCTCCTCCTGGGGAATCGCCCCGATCTCCAGCCCCTGCATGGCCTTGCCAAGGCTCTTGGACGCATCGGCAAGGATGTCCGGCCGATCGAAGTACGTGGTCGCCGCCACGATGGCCTTGGCGCGGGCGGCCGGATTCTCGGCTTTGAAGATGCCCGAGCCGACGAAGATCCCGTCGCAGCCAAGCTGCATCATGAGGGCGGCGTCAGCCGGCGTCGCGATGCCGCCGGCGGCGAAGTTGACGACCGGAAGCCGTCCCAGGCGTGCGGTCTCTTCGAGCATGTCTGCCGGCGCGCCGATTCGCTTGGCCTCCATGACCATCTCCTCGGGGCCGGCGCCATGGAGCTTGCGAATGGCGCCCGTCACGGCCCGCATGTGACGGACGGCCTCGACGACGTTTCCGGTGCCGGCCTCGCCCTTGGTCCGGATCATCGCCGCACCCTCGGCGATCCGTCGCAGGGCCTCGCCCAGGTCTCGGCACCCGCAGACAAACGGGATTTTGAAGGCATGCTTGTTGATGTGGTGCTCGTCGTCGGCCGGGGTCAGCACCTCGCTCTCATCGATGTAGTCGACGCCGAGCGATTCCAGGATCTGCGCTTCGACGAAATGCCCGATGCGGCACTTGGCCATCACCGGGATGGTGACCGCATCGATGATCGCCGCGATCAGCCCGGGGTCGCTCATTCGCGCCACCCCACCCTCACGCCGGATGTCCGCCGGGACCCGCTCCAGGGCCATGACCGCCACCGCCCCGGCGTCCTCGGCGATCTTGGCCTGCTCGGAGGTGACGACATCCATGATGACGCCGCCTTTGAGCATCTCGGCCAGCCCCGCTTTGACTTTCCAGGTCCCCCGGCGGTCGGTCAGCGCGGGGGTCAACTCCTCCACGACGACATTTTACCGCCCCCTCCTTACAATTCATCCGCAATGCGGGGCGCCCGGCGGACGCGGCGGCAGCAGGTGATCGCCGTGATCGTGGCCGTCACGCTGGGCCTCCCGGCCCTATTCGGGATTGCCGTGCTGGTCGGGCTCATCATCACGCCACCGATTGACGACATGCCGAAGCGGGTGGATGCCATCCTGAAGGAACACGGTGGCACGCGCGTGCCTCTGGCCCAGGTTCCGGATCAGCTCAGCGAAGCTCTGATCGCCATCGAGGACGAGCGCTTTTACCAGCATCGGGGGGTCGACACCCAGGGGTTGATCCGTGCAGTCCTGACCGACCTTTACCACCATCGGGCGCTCGAGGGCGGCAGTACCCTGACCCAGCAGCTGATCAAACTGCTGTATATGGATAACGACGACGACGGTTGGCGAAAACCGGAGGACCTGATGTTGGCGCTCAAGGTCGAGGCCCGCTTCGACAAGCACACGATCCTCGAGAGCTACCTCAACGCCGTCTACTACGGTCACGGCGCCTACGGCATCGGGCAGGCGGCCCAGGTGTATTTCCATCAGAGGCCCGACCAGCTCGACCTGGCCCGCGCGTCGATGCTCGCGGGCCTGCCCCAGGCCCCCTCGTACTACGACCTCTATCGCAACCCCTGTTCGGCGCGGGCTCGCCAGTTCAACGTTCTGGCCCAGATGGCACACGACGGCTACATCAGGCAGGAGCAGGCAGCTGCCGCGTACAACGAGTCGATCGGCTTTCCGTGCAAATATTGAGCGTGCCGCTCGATCTCGTGCTCCTCGGCCCGCCGGGGTCCGGAAAGGGGACCCAGGCAGCCCGACTCGCAGCGAAATACGGGATCCCTGCGATCGCGACCGGCGATATCCTCCGGGCGCAGGTGGAAGCCGGCACGCCGCTCGGTCTCCAGGTCAAGGCGTATCTCGACCGGGGAGAGCTCGCGCCTGACAGCCTGGTCATCGACATCATCCGGCACCGCCTCTCAGACCCGGACACGCTGCTCGGGTTCATCCTGGACGGCTTTCCCAGAACGGTCCGCCAGGCCCAGGCGCTGGACGCGCTGCTGGCCGAGCTGGAGCGGCCGCTCGATGCGGTCCTCTACCTTCAGGTCGACCGGCAGTCCCTGCTCGACCGGCTCGGGCACCGCGCCGAGATCGACCAACGCAGCGATGATCGCCCGGATGTCATTGCTCACCGGATCGACGTCTTCCTCGACCAGACGGCGCCCTTGATCGACTACTACCGCCAGCAGAGCAAGCTCAGGCTGATCGATGGAAGGCAGCCTGCGGACCAGGTCGCGGCCGCCATCGACGGCCTGATCGGCTCGCTCCAGTAGCGGTCGTTTGGCGCCCGCCAAATTGGGCATAAACGAAACATCTCGCGGGTTGTTCCCGACGAGAACACTGAGGAGAAGCAACAAATGCCTGAACTAAAAACTGAACTCATCCCCCTCCTTCCGCTCAACAACGGGGTAGTGCTGCCGAACATGGTGGTCACGGTCCCGCTGGAGCGCGAGGAGGCGCAGGCCGCCGTCGCCGCCGCGAGCGAGGGCGACCGTCTCGTCCTGCTCGTTCCCCGAGTCGAAGGGCGCTATGCCAGCATTGGCACGGTCGCCAGGATCGAGGATTCGCGCAAACTGCCCAATGGCATCGAAGTGGCCATCCTGCAGGGGCAGTACCGCGCTTCTGTCGGGAGTGCCGCCGCCGGTACCGGACCGGCCCTGCGCGTTATGGCGCAGCCGGCCGCCGACGTCAACCCGCTGAGCGAGACCTCGCACGTGCTCGCCCGCGAGTACAAGGCGCTCATCGAGAACCTGCTCGAGCTGCGTGGTGCGGGGGAGGTCATACAGATGGTCCGTGGCATCGATCGCCCCAGCCAGCTCGCGGACCTGGCCGGTTATTCCCCCGATCTTTCGCTCGAGCGGAAGGTCGAGATCCTGGAAACCCTCGACGTCGAAACTCGGCTGGGCAAGCTGATCGCCTGGACGCGCGAGATCCTCGCCGACGCCTCGCTCAAGGACAAGATCCGCAACGAGGTGCAGGAGGGGATGGAAAAGCGGCAGCGTGAGTTCCTGCTGCGCCAGCAGATGGAAGCCATTAAGAAAGAACTTGGTGAGTCCGACGGCGACGTCGCCGCCGAGTATCGCAAGAAAATTGAAGATGCCGGCATGCCGGAAGCCGTCCGCAAGGAAGTTGAGCGTGAGCTCGACCGGTTCGAGCGCACCAGCGAGCAGAACCCCGAGGCCGGCTGGATCAGGAATTACCTGGATTGGATGCTCGACATGCCCTGGAACAAGCGCACCGTCGACCAGTTCGACGTGGTGGAGGCCCGCCGCGTGCTGGACGAGGACCACACCGGGTTGGAGGACGTCAAGGACCGGATCATCGAGTTTCTCGCCGTGCGCAAGCGGCGCGATTCGCGTGGCCTCCAGGTGATCGGTGGTCGGGGATCGGGCGCGATCATCACCCTGGTCGGACCGCCCGGCGTCGGCAAGACCTCGCTCGGCGAGTCGGTGGCGCGCGCCCTGGGGCGCAAGTTCACCCGTATCTCGCTGGGCGGCATTCACGATGAAGCCGAGATCCGTGGACACCGTCGGACCTACGTCGGTGCGCTGCCCGGCCGGATCGCCCGCGCCTTGAAGGAGGCGGGCACTCGGAACCCGGTAATCATGCTCGACGAGATCGATAAGGTCGGGAGTGATTGGCGCGGTGATCCGTCGTCGGCACTGCTCGAAGTGCTCGACCCGGCTCAGAATCATTCGTTCCGAGATCACTATCTGGAGGTCGACCTGGACCTTTCGGAAGTGCTGTTCATCCCGACGGCGAACGTGGCGGACACCATCCCAGGACCGCTGCTCGACCGGATGGAGATCATCCGCCTGGACGGCTATACCGAGGAAGAGAAGCTGGCCATCGCGCGCGATCACCTGCTTCGCCGGCAACTCGACCGCAACGGCCTGAGCAATGACGAAGTCATGGTGGACGATGAGGCGCTGCGCCGCATCATCGCGGACCACACCCGCGAGGCCGGGGTCCGCAACCTCGAGCGCGAGCTCGGCCGCCTGCTCCGCAAGGTCGCGACCCAGATCGAAGCCGGGAAGGTGGTAGCCCCGGTGAACGTCGGCGGCGAAGCGGTCAAGACCTACCTGGGGCGCGCGAAGTTCCACGCGGAAGTCGCGGAACGGACGGAGGTCCCGGGCGTGGCGACCGGGTTGGCCGTAACGGGGATTGGCGGCGAGGTCCTCTTCGTCGAAGCGGCAGCCATGGACGGGCAGAAAGGTCTGACCCTCACCGGCCAGCTGGGCGACGTCATGAAGGAATCAGCACAGATCGGCCTCTCGTACGTCCGGTCGCATGCGACTGCGCTGGGCATCGCGCCCGGGTTCGAAGAGAAGGCGATCCACGTGCACGTGCCGGCGGGTGCCATTCCGAAAGACGGACCGTCAGCCGGCGTCACGATGGTGACGGCACTGGTCAGCCTCTTCAGCGGGCGGCCGGTGAAGAGCACCGTGGGCATGACCGGCGAGGTGACGTTGCAAGGCAAGGTTCTCCCGATCGGCGGCGTCAAGCAGAAGCTGCTGGCGGCCCACCGGGCCGGCTTGACCGAGGTCATCCTGCCTTATCGCAATGAGGCGGATCTCGATGATCTGCCGCAAAGCGTGCGGGAGGCTATGACGATCCACCTGGCCAGCGACGTACGCCAGGTGCTGGACTGGGCCCTGGAACCGAAGAGCGTTACGCTGCCTCAGGCAGCGTAACCTCGCCACGGCCGCCGTCCGTCTGTGAGCCGGGCATTCGTCAGGGAGGGCGATGGAGCGGCCAGCGGTTCGGCGATCGATCGTTTCTACCAGGGCGTGCTCGGCCTCAGCGATTCGGCCCGGACCCTGATCGCGAAGCGGCAGCAGCAGGCCTGGCTTCAGGCGAGTGACCAGGTCGTGCAAGCGCGTGAAGCGGCGCGCACCGCGCTCGGCGCCGACTCCTTTCGCGAGATCTTCGAGGCCGCTGCCCAGCGAGCCGGTGATCCGCCCCAGAGTCCGACCTGGTGGGCTACCGGCGATGCGGCGATTGCACTGGCTGCGCGCCGGCATTTAGCCCCGGAGCAGTTCGCGGTCCTGGTCGGGCCGCTCAGCGTCGCGCTGCCCTGGCTGAAGGATGCCGGGAGCCCCCCTGCCTCCGCGCTCAGCCAACGCACATGATGAGCTGACTGTCACAGCTGGGGCATCGTTCCATATCGCAGCCAAAGTGGTGAACGCCGCCGGGCTTGACTCCACAGCTATCACATCGCTCGGTGGCGCTTCCCGGATGCCGGACACGGTCGAACGTCTTGCCCTCGACAACGATGGCAAGGGTCGTCACGCAGCTGGGGGCCAGGCGCATCTCGCGCTTACAATCCGGGCAAGTAGCCATATGCTCGACGCTAGCAGCCCACTTTGACAGCTGTCCGCCGAGGTCCGAACCGCATTGTGTTTCTTTGACTGAGCGCAAAGCGAGCACACCATTGGGTTATTGACAGACAGTTGTCAAAGGCTGGGCTCATCATCGAAGCATGGCCGCATCAGGCAGCGTCGTAGAACTCAGGAACAGCCGAGCGCGCACCGCCGCCCAGCACCTACAGGCGGCCGTCAACCGCATCGCCGCCTGCGTACACGAAGCTGACGGGCCCGAACTCGGCGAGCTGCTTATCCAGATTCGCGAGGTCGGCGTCGACCCCCTGGAAGCGGCGTTCGCCACGGGAGTGCGCCGCTTCGACAGGTCGGGCGAATACGCTGCCGACGGCGCGCTGAGCGTCGTCGCCTGGTTGAAGTGGAAATGCAAGCTGTCGGGAGGCGCCGCCGCCGAGCGGGTTGAGATCGGCAAGCAGCTCGAGCGCCTGCCCAAGACCGAAGAAGCGTTTGCGCGGGGCGACCTCGGCTACCAGCACGTCGCGGTCATCGCTCGAACCGCCGAGAATGTCGGCGCCGAAGCGGTGCGAACCGAAGAACGCAACCTCCTCAAAGCCGCGCAGTCGATGGACCCCGGCCAGTTCACGACGGTCGCCAAGAACTTCGAACATCGCGTGGATGCCGCGGGGGCCCTGGCCGAGGCTAACCGCGCGTACCAGCGCCGCTACCTGCATGTCGGCGATCCGCAGGATGGGGTCGTCCGGATCGACGGCCTGCTTGACTCGGAAGGTGGCGCAACGGTACGGGCGGCGCTCGCCGCGCGGATGAAGCCGATCAAAGACGATGATCGGACCCACGGACAACGCTGCGCCGATGCCCTCGTCGAGTTCTGTCGTCAGGGATCAGGGAGCAAACGCGACGGCTCGGGCCCGCGGCCGCAGCTGATCATCCGCGCCACCGTTGAGACGCTGGCCGGAATCCCGGGCGCGCCCGCCGGTGAGCTCGAAGGTGGCGGGACGGTGCCGGCGGAAACTGTGCAGCGCTTTGCGTGTGACTCGGCGCTGATTCGCATGACGGGCCGGGCCGAGCTCGAGCACGAGCGTAACCACGCCAGCCGCACGCTACCGTCCTCGACGCGGCGTGCGCTGGAAGCGCGCGACCGGCGCTGCGTCTGGCCCGGTTGCGGCCGGCCTTCAGCCTGGTGCGATGGCCATCATCTCGTCTGGTGGACAAAAGGCGGTGAATCGTCGCTCCCCAATCTCGCCTTGCTTTGCCGGCCGCATCATCGAATGGTTCACGAAGGCGGCTGGTCGCTCCTACGCCGAAAAGACCAGTGGCTCGTCCAGCCACCCGGGCAAATTCCCGTCAGGGTCGTCGCTCGCCGAGAGTAGCAGCTCCGCGGCTGCGAGTGAGCTGGCCTTTGAGTTCAGCCCGATGGCTGGGCGGCTCTGGCGAAACCCTGGAACAAGCGTCGCACCCAGGCAAGATCATCGATCTCTTCGGGGTGCCACTGAACGGCGATCAAGAATCGTCGCTCCGGCGATTCGAGGGCCTCGATTACGCCGTCGTCGGATTTCCCGGTGACTCGTAATTTCGGCGCTACGGACTTGACCGCCTGGTGATGCAGGCTGTTGACCTCGATGCTGGTCTCGTCGATCAGTTGGGCCAGCCGCGAGTCGGGGTCGAGACGCACCCGGTGCATCAGGGCCGTTCTGGCTCGCCCATCAGCGTCAGAGTGCTCCACGGTCGTGGCGCCCTGGTGCCGTAGGTCCTGAAAGAGCGTCCCGCCCAGAGCGACGTTGATCAATTGCTGGCCGCGGCAGATTCCAAGCGTCGGCAAGTCGTCGTCGAAGGCCCAGCGAGCCAGCGTTAACTCGATCCGATCACGCTCCGGCTCTATGACATTGAGATTGTCAATTGGCTGTTCGCGGTACTCCTCCGGCGCCACATCGGCGCCGCCCGGGAACACGATCCCGTCGAGGCGATCGTAGATGGCCCGCAGCCGGTCATGATCGTCGATTAACGGGATCAGCACCGGCGCGCAGCCGGCCGCGGTCAGGGCGCGCACATAGCTCTGGTTGATGCCAAAGCGGGCCGGCTTCACGCCCGCCGGGATGGCCAGCGTCGGCAAGCCAATAACTGGATAACTCGTCAACTTGTAAACGTAAACGCCTTGAGCCGAACCGCCGGCACGCGCGACGCGCCCAGGTATTCGCTGATCTGGAGCTTGGTCGACCGGCTGATGGCCAGTGTGCCGTCCAATGCGCCGAGCATGCTTTGCGTGAAACGCAAGTCTTTGACCGGCCGGGTGATCCGGCCGTTCTCGATCAGGAAGGTGCCTTCGCGCGTCATGCCAGTGATGATCGATGTCTTCGGGTGGACGACCCGCACGTACCAGAAACGCGTCACCCAGATGCCTCGCTTGATGTCGCTAATCAAGTCTGCCTTGGGCGTGCCGCCCGGTGCCATGAAGAGATTGACCGCAAATGGACCTTCAGTATTGGGCGCCGGCAGCCCGTGGCCGGTCGATTGGCGGCCGGCCCGCTGCGCCGTCTCCATGTCGTAGACGAGCCCGCTGGCCACCCCCTGCGTGATCAGCTGGACTTTCTGTTTGGGCACGCCCTCGAAATCGAACGACGTCGGGACGCCGCTAGGATCGAGGCCGTCATCCCAGATGTTGACGCTCTCGCCGGTGATGCGCTCACCAAGGCGCATGAAGCTGCGCTCCTCCTGCGCCGCCAGCGCGCTAAAGCCGGTGAAACTCATGAACTCCAGCATCTCCGCGACGGCGTACTCCTCGAGCACCACCTCGTAGACGCCGGGCTCGATCGGTTGCGCGTTCTGGTTTCGCTGCGCCTTGTCGATGACCTCGTCGGCCAGGTCGTCCTTGTCGAGCTCTCGCACGTCGATCGCGCTGCGATCGGCGTAGCCCGAGCCGGATTCCCCCATGACAACCGAGTTGACGCTCGCCTTGGTCGAAAGCAGATGATGAAAAACGCCCAGCGAGTTGGCGATGGCCAGCTGCTCCGCGCCGGTGCTGTAAGCGCCGAAGGCCTTGAGCCCGGCGCGTCTGGCTTTCGCGCAGATGGCCTCCACGAAGTCTGCGCGCTCCTCCGGTGTCACTGATGCCGTCGCGTCCGACCATGCGTCAACCGGCCGGCTTTTCGCCGGCCCGGGCATAGGAACGACCTCGCCTTTCGGCTGCAAGTCGGCAATCGCGACCGCCCGGCTCAGCACGTCCGCGGCCGCAGACTCGGTCATTTGATTGATCGCAGCTACGCCGGTCTTGCCATTCTTGACGACGCGTACCCGCACGCTCACGTCGCGTTCGGCGACGTTCTGGTGGATCCCGTTGTTGGCAAAACGCGTCAGCGCGCTGTCCCATTCGCTGACCATCACCTCGGTCTGCTGCGCCGGTGAGCGCTCCAGCAGGCCGTGTATGAAAGTCTTTAATTCGCTCTCTTCCGTGAGCCGAGCAACTTCGATGCTTTTCATTTCAGGATTCCGACTTTGACGTTCTGGAAGCGGGTGGGCGCGGCGCCATGCGCCACGTGGGCGACCTGGGGCGGCTGCCCCTTGCCGCAATTCGCCAATCCCCAGACCTGCCATTCGGACTTGCCGGCCACGGCATCGCACGAGTTCCAGAACTCGGGAGTGATCCCCGCGTAGGTGGCGTTCTTGAGCATCCGGCCGCGCTTGCCATTGAGAATTTCATATGCCAGTTGGGTGCCGAACTGAAAGTTCAGACGCTTATCGTCGATGCTCCAGCTGCGATTCGTCTCCATATACACGCCGTCTTTCGTCTCGGCGATCATCTGCTCCAGTGTCGAATCGCCCGGCTGCAAGCTGACGTTCGTCATCCGAATCAGCGGAATTCGGTTCCAGCCATCGGCTCGCATCGTGCCGTTGCTCTGCTGGCCGAGCACGCTGGCCGTTTCCCGCGAGGTGAGATAGCCAACGAACAATCCGTCCTGGATGAGAAAGCTCCGTTGCGCGGGAACCCCCTCGTCATCCCAACCGAACGTCCCTAGTCCCGCTGGCGTCAAGGCGTCTGCCGTGATGGTCACCTTCGGCGAGCCATAGCGCAGGTGGTTTAGCTTCTCGGGGGTCATGAAGCTGGTCCCGGCATACGCCGCCTCCATGCCGAAGACACGGTCGAGCTCAGTCGGATGGCCGCAGGACTCGTGAACCTGCAGCGCGACCTGGCTGGCATCGAGAATGAGCGTCTTCACGCCACTTGGACACTGGGGCGCTGACAGCAATTTGACGGCTTCTTCGCCGATCCGCTGCCCGTGCCGGTCAAGTTGGAGCGCCGAGATGTACTCGTAGCCGCCCGCGCCCTGGTGCCGGCCAAACGAGTTGGGATACGACCGATTCTGAACCTCGTCCGGCGAGGTCGCCGTCGCCTCGATCCCGGCGCCGCTCTCGAAGAGCTCCTGTTCCGTGTAGGCGCCCTCGGTCGAGGCGAAAATTTTCTTCTGCTTGATGAACTCCATCGAGCCCTCGCGGATGGTCACGCCTTTCACCGAAGCCATCGCCTGGTCCGCCCTCAGTAATAGCTCGACTTTCTCAGTCAACGGCACAGTGAACGGATCACGCTCGACCGGCGTTCGATAGTGGCCCCTGGATGTGACCGGCGGTCCCAGGTCAACAGGCGCCGACCGGGCGCGGGCGCTGGCTCGGGCGATCCGGATCGCACGGTCGACGACTTCCTGGACTTCGCTCGTACTTAGCCGGGCGCTGCCGGCGAAACCCCAGGCGCCATCGACCAGCACCCGAACGCCAAGACCTTCGCTGGCGTCGTCGGATACGGCCGCCAGCTGGCCATTCTTTACGGTGACGTCCTGTTGAACGCGCTCGTCCAGACGCACGTCGGCATAGCTGGCTCCCTTCACCTGGGCCGCGTTCAGCGCCGCCTCAGCCAAGTCTTTCATGCAAGAAGCTTAGCGAGCATGCAGGCCGAGCTTGGCGCTACTGGTTGGTGTACCAGTCGGCGGTCTGGTTCATCCACCAGAACTCATTGCCTTTGTAGCCGCCGAGCTTCTTGTTGTAGGCCTCCACATCCACCGCCTGATAAAGGGGAATCTCGGGAATGAGATCCGCCAGCCGTCGCTGCGCCGCAATGTATTTGTCCTTCCGTTCCGAGAGCCTGACCGAGAGCCGCGCCTGGTCCAGCGCCTGGTCGAGTTGCGGGTCGCTGAGGTACGTCGTGTTCTGACCCACGCAGCCGTTGACATCCGTCGGGATCTGCGAGCTGTGATAAGCGGTGTAGGCTAGCGAATCTGGCTCAGCCGGATAGCTGTAATTGTTCGTATACAGTGCCAGGTCGAAGTTGTGGCTGTAGATGACGCCCCCGGCGGTGCATGATCCGAACATGCGGCTCGACGGCACGTTGGCAAACGGTTTCAAGATGTCGATGCCGATGCTCTGCAGGTCGGACGCGATCACGACCTCCTGCTCTTCGCGCAGCGGGAGGGTAGTCGTGACCAGATGAAGCCGCACGCAGCGCCCCTGTGGATCGGCGCGAAACCCTTTGCAGTCGCCAGAGTCCTGTAGTTTGTAACCGGCATCGTCCAGCAGTTTGTTCGCCGCCGCCGGGTCGTAGGGGCTGTGTTTCGCATTCGGATCGAGGCACCAGGCGCCGGTCTGAATGCACATCCAGGCGTCGGGCGGCACCACCGTCTTGCCCAATAGCAGCGTGTCGACGATCTTCTGGCGATCGATCCCCATCAGGATCGCCTTTCGAAGTGTCACATCCTTGAGGAACGTGTTGTGCAGATTGATGTCGATGTGCTCCGACGCGCTATCCAGGATGGTCACCGTCGTGACATCGCTCAGCCGCGACAGCGGCGGCAGCAGCGATGGACGGAGGTCCAGTCCCATGTCGATCGCGTTCGTGCGCAGCTCGTTGAGTTCCTGGTTGGCATCGGTGTCGAACTTGACCCGGATCTCGTTCAGGTAAGGTCGACCGCCGCCGCCCCACCAGTGGGGATTGCGAGCCAGCGTCAGGTGGTCGCCGGTCACCCATTCCTTGAACATGAAGGGCCCGGTGCCGACCATGACCTTGTCGAGCGTGTCCGAACCGTTGTAACCACCCGGGATGTTGACCGTGACCTTGTCCGTTGTGATGTTCCCGGTCTTGGCCCAGACCTGCTGCAGCAGATGATCCGGCAGGATGCCGTATGGACCAGTCCCCAGCGTGAGATAGGCAGCATAGACGATGTGGAAATGCACGATCGCCGTGTAGTCGTCGGGAGCCTCGACGCTTTCCACCTGGTCCCAGCCACTGGTCGAAACCAGTGGCGTCGGGTTCTTGTCGCGGTACTTCAACCACCAGAATTCGAAGGTCGCCTTGACGTCCTTCGAGGTGAAAGGGACGCCATCATGCCACTTGACCCCGTGGCGAAGCTTCCAGGTGACGTCCATCTTGTCACCGCTCGTCTTGACGCCTCCGTTCTCGAGGGTTGGCACTTCGACGGCAAGCTCCGGCACCCAGTAGTCAGACACCTTGGGGTTGTTCGGCAGCGGGTCCTGGTTGGCCTTTACGGTGAGCAGACCCTCCATGGCCGGGTTGATATAGGCGCAGGCATGGGTGGACGCCGCCGTGATATTGCAGGAGAGCAGGCTATCCTGCTCCTGCCATGACGCAACCGTCACCTTACCGCCGGGTTTGATCGACGTAGGACTATTGCTATTCCCTGGAGCGCAGGCGACCAGCAGCACCAGGGCGGAAGCTCCGAACACTGACAGCCTCAGCCTCCATCGAGGGCGGCGATGCCGGGTGATGGCGCTGATATCGGGCAGCATTCTACGAGCGATCGCCCGGACGGGTCAACGAACTATCGTCTTTTCTAAGGTTGTCTAACAAGGCGCTTCAGTCTACCCACCAGTCGGCCGCATTCCACAACGTGGTGTCGGGCGCGGGGTTGGGTGTGAGGTTGTGCAGATGCGGGCTGGCCAGGACGACGAGCACCCGTTCGAACAGCGGCAGCTCGAAGCCGAGGCGCGCGTAGGCTCGCTCGAACGCCGCATACGACCGGGCGCGCTCGACTGCGTTCAGTGAGCTGCGCCCTCGGTCCAGGTTGCGATCGATATCCGGGCTATCGAAGCGGCCGAAGTTGGATCCGCGACCCTGGTTCTGGTCACGGGGAATCTGGGAAGAATGCTCGAGTGGATAGACGCCATCGGGATCGGGTCCGATGCTCCAGGTCCACAGCCCGGCTTCGAACTGGCCGCGCTCCAGCCGCCCGCCCTCGGCATAGCCACTGAACAGCTCGCTGGGGTGTGCCTGCGTGGCACCGACCTCGGCACCGAGCTTCCGCCACTGCGCGATTAAGTCTTGACTTATGCCGTCGCGCAACGGGCTACCCAGCGCGGTGACCAACTGGAAACTCAAGCGCCGACCGTTCTTGCTGCGAATGCCGTCGGTTCCGACGGACCAACCATCGCCGTCAAGCAACTTCCTTGCACCACTCAGGTCGAAATCGAGAGCGACGTCGGGATCGTGATATTGAGTCAGGGCGCTCGGAATCGGTGAGTCGGCCACCTGGGCCTGGTCGTGGAAGAATTTCTTCACGAGGGCGGGCCGGTCGATGGCCCGCCGTAACGCCTGGAGCAGCGCTGGATCGTTTTTCCAAAGCGGAGCCTGGCCGGTCAGGGGGTTCGGATCTGCCTGGTTGAAGGTGACCTGTTCGTAGGCGAGCTGGGATCGTCGTTGCACCGTCATGGCGGCACTGCTCGAGAGGGTGGCGAGCTGGTCATCCGGAAGTTCCAGCGCGACGGCAACCTGCCCGGCGCGGGCGGCCTCGCGCAGCTGGCCAGCCTCGGGATAGATCTTGTAGATCACGCTGTCCAGGTGGGGCCGCTTCCCGGACCGCCCCTGCGACCAGGTGTCGTTCCGCACCAGGGTGATGTGCCCGTCAGGGATGAGCTCCGAGATCTTGAAGGGGCCGCTGACCACGTCCGGACGCGCCCAGAACGGGTCCCCGGGCAACTGTTCCGGGGAGATCGCAGCCAGGCGGTGCTGGGGCAGGACGGCCGGAAACAGGTTCAGATACTTCGGATAGACCCGATCGAAATGGAGCGTGAAGCGCTGCGAGTCGTGCATGTCGATGCGCGAGATCGACGCGTACCCGTCTGGGGAGAGAACGCCCTGCACCTTCGGATTGACAATCAGCCGCCAGGTGAAGATCACGTCGTCGGCGGTTAAGGGCTGGCCGTCCGACCACCGAAGGTCGGGCCGTAGCCTGTAGGTCACATCCATCACCCCAGTGGCGTGGTTCCAGGTCACGTCACCGTTCTGAAGCGTCGGCACTCGCTGCACCAGGTCCGCGACGGGTTGCAGGTTGGCATCGAACCGCACCAGGCCCGCATAGAGCAGGGCGTCGACCTGGGCGGCGGGTACTTCTTCGTTGAAGAGCGGCGAGAAGTTGGTCGGGCTCTCCCAGTCGCCCACCACCAGGGTTCCGCCCTCGTGGCGCGCCGGCTCCGGCTGGTACGGCGACGGCAGGGGGCTGGCGGTGCCGAGCGAAAGCCCGTGCACCGACGGCAGTGAGTTGCAGCTGGCGATCAGCGGCACCGCCAGGGCCAGGACGATGGCTCTAGATGTTATCGAGGATCTTGCGGCGCTTTCGTTGAAATTCGCTCTCGGTGATGGCTCCGCGCTTGCGAAGCTTGTCCAGCTGACCCATGTCGGAGATCAGGTCCACGAGAGGCGAGGAAAGCCGCTTATTCAGATGCCGATCTTCCTTCCCGTCAAACTCGGGCGGCCTGGTGTCCCAGGTTTTCAAGTAGAAGAGCGCTTTGAGGGCCGTATACGGGATGCCAAGCGTCTCGATCCGATCCTTCTCGACGCTCAGCAGCCGCAGGGTAAGCCCGTGGCTGGCTTGACGCAACTCCCCGTCGAGATAGCCCTTGAGGACCTCGCCATCCTGGAAGCGAATCGCCACCTTTCGCTCTGCGCGCGCCCGCTCCTCCGAGCTGGGTTCGCCGGCGGTCAGCGTAATTCGCTTGATCGAGGGCAACGGGATGAGCGCACGCTCGTTGTTGCTGGCCTCATCCGGCATCTCAAGCTCGATATTTGGCTGATTCAGGCTTACACTGGCCACCCGGCCCTCCATGATCTCGTCGTCAAGAAATCGGATGGTGACGGTGGTGGCTTTTCTGGCCCCCGGACTGCCCATTTGTGGCCCTCGTGGAACTGGACGACAGCGGCATTATAACGAGCTATTCGCGGAACTCCTGCGAAAAGATCGCGGCCGTGTGACAAAGTTGGAAATTGCGTCCGAGGGTCGTGCAACGCGCGCAAGAACGGGTGCTATGATTCGCCCGCGACTCGGCGGGAGGGACCTCACGTCGAACGATTTTGCCGAGTCGGGGTGGTATTCAGGGTAGTGACGCGAGTTGCCCGGGGGCCGTCGGATCTCGATCTGATCCGCGATTATCTCGCAGGTGACGTGGCCGCCTTCGATACCCTCTTCAGGCGCTACCACAAGGCCATCTACGGTCTGACCTTCCGGCTGCTGCGCGACCGGCAGCTGGCCGAAGACCTGACCCAGGAGACCTTCTTCCAGATCCTTCGCACCATTCACCGCATCAACGACAGCTTCAATTTCTCGGCATGGATCCACCGGATCGCCACCAACCTCTGCTACGACGAGCTGCGCAGACGGAAGAAATTCCCCGAAGCTCAGGAGATCGATGACGAGGAAAACGAAGATTCCGTGCTGCAAGTGCCCGATGCCGACGCCCGAAAGAGCCCGGAGGTGGCGCTCGAGATCAGCGAGCTGCGGGACGCCGTCTGGTCGGTCGCTCGGCGCTTACCCGAAAAATATCGTCTCGTCCTGACGCTGCGCGAGCTCCAGGGTTTGAGTTACGCGAACATCGCGCGCAAGATGAAAGTCTCGGAAAGCGCCGTTGAAACGCTACTGCACCGGGCCCGCCGGCGCTTCAAGGAAGAGTATCTCTTCATGGAGGGCAAGGCCCAGACCGAGGAGTCGCGCTGCCCGACGATCGCCTACCTGCTCGACAACTTCCCGCCCGGAACGCTACGCCGCGAGCAGCGAAAGATGGTCGCTCAGCATCTCGATTCCTGCCCGGCCTGCACGGAACGATATCCCAATCCTCCCCACCTCCAGCGCAACGACGTGGTGGTCCAGCTCAACACCGCCATCATCACCCGCCGCCTGACGTCGAAAGCGCGTCATCCAAAGATCTCCTTCATGGATGGCCGCGTTCAGGGCGGCTACCGCAAGCACTAGCCTATATTGGCCCCGGTGGCGACCGCGGTCCAGATCGTTTTCGACTGCGCGAATCCAGACGGGTTGGCGACCTTTTGGGCGGCCGCCCTGCACTACAAGAAGCAGGATCCACCGTCAGGCTTTGAAAGCTGGGAGGCTTTTTTGAAGGCCCAGGGCATCCCCGAAAGCGAATGGAACTCGGCCAGCGCCGTGGTGGACCCGGACGGTAGCGGCCCTCGGATCTACTTCCAGCAGGTACCCGAGGGGAAGCGGGTGAAGAACCGGGTCCACCTGGACCTGAACGTTGGCGGGCCGAGGACGGCGCCCCCCCAGGAGCGGCGCCGCCGGATCGACGCCGAGGTGGATCGGCTGGTTGGGCTGAAGGCGCGGAAGGTGAAGGCGGTCGAAGAGCGAGGCGAGTATTTCGTCAACATGCTCGATCCAGAAGGCAACGAGTTCGACGTCCAGTAAGGCCCTCAGGAGCTGGCCATGAGCTCCTCGAGGTCGAGCTGCTGGTAGTACTCGATCTCCCGGCTGTAGGGCAGGTCCGATTCGGCCAGCTGGATCAGCACCCCGTGAGTCTCACGCGGATGGAGAAACACCTCTTTCCACGTCGGATTGTCGAAGTTGGGCTTCACCGGCCGCCAGCCGAGATTTTCGAGCTCACGGGTGCGGGCTTCGATATCGCGGACCCGCAGCGTGACGTGATGAAGGCCTTCTCCCCGGTCTCTCAGAAAGTCCTGTAGGAATCCCTCTGAACCAACCGGCTCGAGCAGCTCGACAACACCGCCCCCCGGGAACTGGAACTGCGCCCAGCGAAAACCCTGGGCCGCCTCCGTTGCGCCCATGAGGTAACGCGCGCCCAGCACATCCCTGATCAGGGGGACCATCGCCGCGATCTTCCGGGTGGCGACCGACACGTGGTCCAGTCGGTCGGCCATGCCGCCGGTCGTCGCTCCCTCGGTGCCCGATTTCATGGCTATGCCAGGCGCCCCCCGGCGACGAGCAAGCGCATAACGCGGCTCGCCGCGCCCACCAGCAGAGGCCGCGCCTGCGCCATGGCATCGTCGAGCGAGCAGGGCTCCACCACGGTTGCCTCCACGCCGTCGAAAAGCAGGGAAAGCTCGGCTTCATCGGCAACGCTGCCGCCCAGCCCCACCACGGGAATGCCGGCATTCCGGGCATGCCGGGCGACGACCGCCGGCCCCTTGCCGAAGCGCGCCGTCTGCGAGTCGAGCCGGCCTTCGCCGGTCATCACGAGATCGGCGCCCTTGATCCGGTCATCCAGCCTGATCGCCTCCATCACCATCTCGGCGCCCGGGCGGAGTCGCGCTCCTGTGAAGGCGACCAACCCGGCCCCGAGCCCACCCGCGGCACCGGCACCAGGCAGCGGCTCGACGTCCCTGCCAAGGTCCCGCCGGATGATCTCGGCGAAGTGCCTGAGCGCCGCATCCAGTTCGGCCACCATCTCCGGCGTGGCCCCTTTCTGGGGTCCATAGACCGCACTGGCCCCGCTGGGCCCCGTGAGCGGGTTGGTGACATCGCAGGCGACATCGACCTCGGCCTGTTGCCAGTCGGCGTGCACGCCGCCCGTATGGATACGAGCCAGTTTCTGCAAGGCCAGGCCGCCCGGGGGCAGCTCGTGTCCGTTGCCGTCGAGAAGATGGTAACCAAGCGCTTGCGCCATGCCGGCGCCCCCGTCGTTGGTGGCGCTGCCCCCGATGCCCACGATAAAGTGACGCGCTTTTGCGTCGTAGGCGTGCTGCAGCAGTTCGCCAACGCCGTACGTCGTCGTCACGCGTGGATCGCGCCGGTCCGGCGGCACCAGCGCCAGCCCGGCCGCCTTCGCCATTTCGATCACAGCGGTTTTGCCGTTGTCGATCACGCCATAGTCGGCGTCGACTGGATGCGTGAGCGGCCCGCGTACCCGCAGCGTCCGACGCTCACCGTGGGTAGTAGCGACCAGGGCATCGACCGTCCCGTCGCCGCCGTCGGCAATCGGCACGAGCACGAGGTCGGCATCGGCAGCCGCAGCCAGGACGCCGTCGCGAATCGCCTCAGCGGCCTGGAGCGCCGACAGCGAGCCCTTGAACGCATTGGGCGCCACGACGATGCGCATCAGCTTGCGGCGTTCTGGCCGCGCGCCGCTAATAGACTGGCGTCAGCCAGTGACGGTATTTGCTATTGCGTCCCCGGACGATGTCGAAGTACAGCTTTTGTAGGCGGGTTACCACTGGGCCGATCTGGCCATCGCCGATCGGTCGGCGGTCGACGTCGATCACGGGCGAGATCTGCGCCCCCGTGCCGCAGAGAAAGATCTCGTCAGCGATGTAGAGCTCGGAGCGATCGATCGATCGCTCAACCACCTCGAGATCCAGCTCGCTCCGCAGCAGTTCCATCATGCCGAGCCGGGTGAGCCCCTCCAGGATGTTGTCGGAGGTGGGCGGCGTGAACACCTTGCCATCGCGCAGCAAGAAAATATTCTCCGCGCTGCCCTCGCAGACATGGCCCTCATGGGTGAGCATGATCGCCTCGTCGAAACCGTTCTCCATGGCTTCAGTCTTGGCAAGCGCCGAGTTCACGTATATGCCAGTGATCTTGGCCCGAGCGGGAGCGGCGTTGTCGTCGATCCGCCGCCAGGTCGACACCATGCAGCGGATGCCGCGCTCGATGTCGACGTAGTTGCCGAAGGGCGTGACGTAGATGGCGAACGAGTCTTTCAGATTGTGGAGGCGAACACCGATCTCTTCCGAGCTCTTGAAGGCCAGCGGCCGAATATAGATATCCTGTCGAAAATTGTTCTTCCGGACGAGCTCGATGCTGGTTTTGCAGAGCTCGTCCAGGCTGATCGGGATCTTGAGCTTTAACACCTTCACCGAACGCTGCAGGCGGGCGTAGTGCTCGCGCAGCTTGAGGATGAAGAGCTGCTCGTGCTCCGAGCTCCAGTAGCCGCGGATCCCCTCGAAGACGCCGGTGCCGTAATGCAGGGCATGCGTCATCAGGCCCAGCTGGGCGTCGGCGTAGCGCTTGAACTCGCCATCGAGAAAGACCCAGTACTGCGCCTGCTCCTTTTTTCGGGCCTCAGCCGCGCGCGTGATGCCCTCTGCCTTGATCGCCATCCGGGGACGACCTCCTTTTGCCCTGAACAGGCTGCGTGAACTGGGTCCGAATGTCGTTCTCCCGGACCTTGCGTCGATTATATGCCCGCTTCCGGGGACCGGCATAGGGCCCAATGGATGTAACGAAACGGGCGGGAAATGAGTTCAAAAAATGCTGTGCTAAGCTTGGGGCGCCGGTGGCACCCTTACGTATGAACCCCCGGGTGGTGCGCTGGTTCACCCCCGGCCTCCATGTCAAACGTTGGCTCGTCCTCCTGATGGTCGGGATGGTCCTGGTTAGCCTGGGCATCGGCTATGCACTGGCCAACGTCTACCGTTCGGGCCTCGTGCTCCCACACATCTTTTACTACCTGACCCTCCAGTTCCTTGACCGATACGCGAGGTTCGGGCTGTTCGCCGCCCTCGGTCTCGGCATCATCCTGTACGCGCTCTACAAGCTGACCCAGTCCGTCCTCGGCCCCTTCCTCCCGGGGCGGGACCGGGCCCTATCCGAGATCATCTACAACTACCGGTTCCTGCAAAAAGGTCCCCGGGTGGTCGCCCTGGGGGGCGGCACCGGGCTCTCCACCCTGCTCCGCGGGCTCAAGAAGTACACCGGCAACCTGACCGCGATCGTGACGGTGGCCGACGACGGCGGCAGCTCGGGGCGGCTGCGCGCGGAGTACCGCATCCTCCCGCCCGGCGACTTCCGGCAGTGCATCACCGCGCTGGCTGACGTCGAGCCCCTGATGACCACCCTCTTCCAGCACCGCTTCAAGGAGGGCAGCCTGAACGGCCATTCGTTCGGGAACCTGTTTATCATGGCGATGGCCGAGATCACCGGCGACTTCGAACACGCCATCCGGGAATCCGGGCGAGTCCTGGCCGTCCGCGGCCAGATCGTGCCATCCACCCTGAGGGACGTGACCCTGATGGCCGAGATGGCCGACGGTCAGACGCGGGTCGGCGAGTCCAGCATTCCGCATCCCAACGGTGACGACGGCAACGGCGCCGTCGCGACGGCGATCAAACGCGTCTTCCTCGAGCCGGAACCCACCATCAACCCGGAAGCCGAAGAGGCGATCTTAAATGCCGAAATGATCATCGTCGGCCCGGGGAGCCTCTATACCAGCATCCTCCCGAACCTCGTCGTCGACGGGATGGCCGAGGCGCTCAAAGCCTCGCCGGCGATCAAGGTCTTCGTTTGCAACGTCGCGACCCAGCCCGGTGAGACGGATGCGTTTCGGGTCAGCGATCACCTCAAAGCCATCGAGAGTCACATGAGCACCAACATCTTCGACTTCGTGGTGGTCAACAGCAACAACAATTTCCCGTTGCCACCATCAGCCCAAACGGCCGGCATCAAGCGAGTCGTCTACGACCCGGCGACCGTGAACCAGCGCAGCATCCACGCGGTGCTGGTGGACGTCGTCAACTCGCGGATCTCGACTCACCACGACCCCGACAAGCTGGCCCGCGCCATCATGAAGAAGATCTGGAGGTCGTAACCAGCTTCGGTTCACCGCGCGCCCGACGCCGCTGCCACCATTGGGTGAACGCGTCTTCGCCATAGAACGCCGCCAGCGCGAAGATCACGCCGCCGATGATGTCGACGATGTAGTGCTCGCCCAGGTAGACGATGCTGAGCCAGACGCCGAGGGTGTAAACCAGCGTGGGCCATGCCCGGCGGCCCCAGAAGCGTAAGGCGAAAAGCGCGCCCAGGAGGGGGAACGCGGCATGCAGCGAGGGCATGGCCGCGTACTGGTTGGGCGTGAGCCAGTGGTAGACGGTGGCCGGTACGGGTATGCCGGGCAAGTCCGTAAAGCTCGGCAGCGTATGGTCGATGATCTTCACGATGCCGGGAACAGCCTTCCACGGCGGAGCGACGGGAAGCAACAGATAGAAGACAAAGGCCGCGAAGGACATCGCGATCAAGGCGCGGGAGAAGCGCAGAAAGGTCCGCCGATCAACGATCCAGAAGAGGTATCCCAGACCGAGCGGAAAGGCGAAATGCAGGAAATAGAACATCGTGGCGGCGATGTCGTACCAGCTCACCTGGCCGGCGTGGTAGAAAGCCTGCTGCAACGCCAGGCTCGGCACCAGCCCGAAGCTGATCAACCGCTCGAGGGCGGTGACGTCATGGACGGGCATACCGACCTGGCCACCCAGCCCCCGCAGGTACTCATACGAGAGAAAGAGAATCAAGAATGGGATCCAGTCGGCGAGAAACAGCTTGGCGCGTCCGAGCACCAGCGCCGCGATCAGCATCAGGATCAACAGCCGTTCGGGTGACACGGAGAGATGCAGGACAAAGACCAGGAACAGGGTGACCACGGCCAGGTAGCCGCCCACCAGGGAGGGGAGTAGCCAGGACCGCCGAGGGGCTAAACGAGGACCCTGCTTCGCGTCAGCCGGCTGCACCGAAAGAGCTTACCTGCGGGAATCGGGCGACCCCGAGCTTGCTGAGATCCTCCTGAGAAGCGCCGGCGGTAATGGGATTTCGCCGTGAGCGCCGTTATATTGGGGCTGAGATGGCGGAAACGGCCCCGGACGCGACGCCGGTCCGCAACCCGAGGGTGCTCGTCGTCGACGATGAGCGCAGCATCGTGGACTTCCTCCGGCTGGGGTTGCAGTACGAGGGATTTCAGGTGCAAACGGCGCCCGACGGGCAGGCCGCGCTGCGGCTGATCAGTGAGTTCAAGCCTCACGTGGTCGTCCTCGATGTGATGATGCCGAAGCTCGATGGGCTGGCGGTCGCCGAGGCCATCCGGGGCAATAAGGACACAGGGGTGATCATTCTTTCCGCCAAAGACGAGGTTGCGGATCGGATCAAGGGGCTTGAGGTCGGCGCGGACGATTACCTGGTCAAGCCTTTTGACTTCGGCGAGCTGCTGGCACGGATTCGGGCGGTCATGCGCCGGCGGAATCCGAACGCCGGCCCGCAATTGCAAGTCCAGGACATTGTCATGGACGAAAGCAGTCGCGAGGTCCACCGCGAGGGGCGCGCGATCGAGCTTTCGGCCCGTGAGTTCGACCTCCTGAGGCTGTTGATGATGCATCCCAACCAGGTGCTGGCCCGCGATCGAATCCTCGACCAGGTTTGGGGCTACAACTTCTTCGGCGACGCGAACAACGTCGAGGTATACGTTCGTTATCTAAGGCAAAAGCTCGGCGACGAGAAGCACCAGCTGATCCAGACGGTGAGGGGCGTCGGGTACCGGCTCAAAGCATGAACCACAAGCCGCGCCGCGGAGGGCGCGGTTGATCATGGCCCGTTTTCGATCCCTACGCTGGCGCCTGACGGCTTTTTACCTGGGCCTGCTCGCCGTGCTGCTTCTGGTCGGCGGCTTTGCCCAATATTTCGCTGCGCGCGAGGTTCTGTTTCGGAGCAATGCCCAGGTACTGACCAGCGAGTACGCGGCGGTTCTCACCGCCTTTCGTAAACAGAATGTGAATCGTCCGGCGGTGGCGCTGCGCGCGCTCATCCTCTCGAATCAGTTCAGCAGCCAGCTGGCGTCCCGGCACACATCGGCCGCCATCTTCGACGTCAACGGCGGGCGGCTGGCCCAGGCGCCGGCGACCCTGAGCTCGACCGAAGATGTGCCCACCCTGACGACCCAGCAGTATCTCGATGCCATCAGTGGAGCGCCGCAGCCGTACTACATCGCGACATCCAGCGATGGCTCGACCCATCTCGTCGTGCTCAACGTCATCCGCAATGGGACCAAGGCGCTGGGCCTCGCCCAGCTTTCGATCCCTACCGATGAAATCGACCAGACCCTGCGCGCCGACCGGCAACTGGCGATCATCGGTTCGCTCCTGGTGCTGCTCGCTGCATTACTGTTGAGCCCGCTAATCGTGGGCCGGGCGCTCCGACCGCTCGAGCAGGTGTCTGCCACTGCCGGAGCCCTCGCCGCCGGCGACTACAAGCAACGAGTCACCGTTCCGAACACGAACGACGAGATCGGCAAGCTGGCGATCGCCTTCAACCAGATGGCCGCCGGCATCGACCAGGCCTTCGAAGTCCGGCGGCAGTCCGAAGCGGAAATGCGCCATTTCGTGGCGGATGCTTCGCACGAGTTACGCACCCCACTGACGTCCATCGCCGGCTACATCGACGTGCTCGGCCGCCGCCAGAATGTCGACTCGGAAACGCTCCGTGAGTCCCTGCACGCCATGCAACAGGAGAGCAGCCGGATGACTCGGCTGGTGAATGACCTGCTCACCCTCACGCGCTTCGAGACCGGTACCGCGCCAGACCGCCAACGGTTGGACCTCGATAGGTTTGTCAACCAGGCACTCGACGAGCTCCGCCTGGGCGAGCAGGGGGTAGTCGAGTCGCGCGACGTCCAGCCCGGGCTCGCCGTCGATGCCGATCCCGAGGCGCTGACCCGGGTCGTCAGGAATCTTGCCCAGAACGCGCTCAAGTACGCACCCGGCGCGGCGCAGCGCTGGAGCGTCTTTTCGGTTAACGGCCAGGCCGCCATTCGGTTGGAGGACGCCGGTCCCGGGATCTCACGCCAGGACCTCCCCCACATCTTCGAGCGCTTCTATCGAGGCGACAAGGCCCGCGATCGGTCAGCCGGAGGGTCGGGGCTGGGCCTCGCCATTGCCAGATCGATCGTCGAGGTCCATCACGGTCACATCGAAGCGCAGAGCGAGCCGGGAAAAGGCGCGACCTTCACCGCCTGGCTGCCGCTGGCGACCAAACCTAACGCTTGAGTCGCACGATCGCCGAGATTTCGACGGGAACGCCGAGCGGCAACTCGCTGGTCCCCAACGCCTGCCGGGTGTGCCGGCCCCGCTCGCCGAAGACCTTGTAAATCAGGTCGGATGCGCCGTTGAGCACCTTCGGTTGCTCCTCGAAGCCCGAGGCCGAGCGGACGAAGCCGCTGAGCTGGATGAACTGCTCCACCTGATCCAGCGAGCCGGCATGCTGTCGGACCAGCGCCATGATGTTCAGCGCGCAGATTTCCGCGGCACGGGCGCCGTCCTTCAGGCTCACGTCGCCCCCCACCACGCCGCGAAACTTGACCTCGCCGTTCCAGCTCGGAATGACCCCCGAGGTGTAAAGGAGCTCACCAACCTGCTGAACTGGAACGTAGGACGCCAGCGCCTTCGGCGCTTCTGGAAGCTCCAGGCCGAGCGTGCGCAGCGTTGCCTCTGGTGAGTCCACGTTCAGCATCCGCCTTGACCGGGTGGTGAGCAGGCGCGATCGACCTCCTGGGCCCTTTCACGACAGGCCGTAGCCACGAGGGTAGCCCCGCCGGCCGGCAACCGCCAGCGTGAAGCGGTGAAAGGATGGTTAACGGCGAGGGCCTGCGCGTAACAAACGGTCACGATCGATACGAGCTGCGGGTGTCGCGGCGCAGCCGCCAGCGCCGAGCCAGGACCGCGGCAACCAGGGCCAGCAAGATAGCGGCGGCGACGGCGTAGCTGGCAAAGGCCGACGCGCCGCTGGAGCGGCGGACGGGGACAGATACGGCCGCGCTCGGACGGGCCGTGGCCGACGTCGCCGTGCTAGCGGAGGGCGCCGTCGTGGGCGTCACCCCGGCCACGGTGGCGGCGGGATCGGCGATTCGATATGCCCCGGCGGAGCCATCGGTCGGATTCCAGGCGGCCGCCACCACCTGAGCCGGGTTGAGCGGCTGGAGGGCGAGCGCGGTGATTCGGGGTTTGGTTGGCAGGCCGGCGCCGAAGGTGCTCCAGCTGGCGCCCCGGTCGAGCGAACGGAAGACGCCGCCGGTTCCCTGGTCGCCGTCACTGCCCACATAAATCTGGTCGGGATTTGCCGGGTTGAAGGCCGCGATATTGAAGTCACTCGACGGCAGGCCTGCCAGCGGGCTCCAGGTGACACCGCGATCATCGCTGCGAAAGAGGCCTTGAGACGTGCCGGCCAGCACGGGCGGATCCGTGCCTCCCGACGCCGCGGACGCCACCGCCAGCGCCGAGACGATGGCGTCGCCCGGGAAGTTGCCCTTGACCACCGCCCAGCTGCCACCCAATCCCTCGGTCTTCAGCAGGTACCCGGCGCCGGCGGTGCCGTTGTCGGCACCGGCAAAGAGCGTGAACGCGTTGGTCCTGGCGAGCACGGCCACCGCCGCGATGCTCAACGTGTCGAGGCCGAGGGACTGCCAGGTGCCGGCAGCATCGTTGGAGTAGTAGACGCCCTGCGCGGTCCCGGCGACGATGAGTCCGCTGGCCAGATCGATCGCTCGCACGTCCAGGTTGTTCAGTCCCTGACTCTGCGCGGTCCAGGTCTTGCCTTCGTCGATCGACTTGTAGAGGCCTGCCGTCTGGGTCCCGGCATACGCCGTTGCCGGCTGTTGAGGATCGAAGCGGACGACCCAGGCGCCGTCGACACCCGCGATGACGCGGGTCCAGGTGGCCCCGGAGTCGGTGCTGCGCAGCACCCCTCGACCCTGGGTCGCCATCAAGAGGATCGATGGATGGGCAGGGGCGGCCGCAATGGACCACACCGGCCGGTCCGGCGTCCCAGGTTGCTGCGCGCCGGCTGAGGTCCAGCGCGTGTCGGCCCCGCTCGCAGTAGTGAGGGTGACGAGCAACCCGGCGGCCAGCGTGATGGGCGTAAGCAGAACGATTCGGCGCGTAAATCTCACGAGGGTGCCCGGAAAAACGGAGTAAGGATAGCAGACGATCTCCGCCGGACCTCGGCAATTTGGACCCAGCGTCCACGGTCCGGGCCTAATTCGAGAGAACCTCGACTACAATGCTCGACGTGCGACAGCTCTGGCGAGGGCTGCACGGTGTCCCGCAGTTGCTCCTGGTGCAGCCAGACCAGCTCGGTTACGACCTGGCTTACGCACTCGCCCTGTTGCCCCTCGTTGTCGCCGGGATCGTTTTCTTTCTACAGGATTCCATCCTGCTGTTTGCGATCTCCTTCCTCGCCGGCATCGTTTGCCTGCTCGCCCTTCAACTGGGTCGCCTGACGTTCGGACTTCCTGCCTGGATCGGTTTCAAGGCAACTCATCCCCTGGTGGCAAGCATGCTGATCGCGTGCTTCTTCTCCCCGCGGACGCCGGCGTGGGTCGCCGCGTCGATGGTGATCCTGTTCGTCCTCATCGATACGGTTGTCTGGCCACAGCTCCAACGGGTCATGCTGCATCCCGCGCTCATCGTTTTCGGCATCCTGTTCATCATCCAGCGGGAGCTGGGGATTGGCTTTGTCAATCCTTTCGATGGCCGCCACCTCGACGATCCGCTGACACTCTGGTACAAGCTGCAGATCGTCATCGACCCGGTCAAGCTATACGTCGGCAATGTCCCGGGGCCGATCGGCGTGACATCGGCCGGTGCGGTGCTGATCGGCGTCATCTATCTCTGGTACACGCGGAAGATCTCCCTCGGCGTGATCGCGGGATTTCTCTGTGGAGTGGCCGCCGTTGCCCTTGCCATTCGCTCCGATCTCGGCTTTCAGCTGGCCTCCGGACCTTCCCTCTTCCTCGCCGGGTACGTGGCCGCCGACCGCCGCCGGGTGCTGTTATCCGAGCGATTCACATTTGTCTTCGGCCTCGCGGCCGGCGCGGTGACCATGATCCTGCGCTGGTATGGCGAGGGTCAGCAGGCTGCCTGGCAGGGTTTGTTGTTGGTGAGCGCGGTGGTCACCGTGATCCTGCGCGTGCAAGCCATGCTGCGCCACCGTGCGCGGGAGACGAGCCGTCCAACGTCGGTCCGGACGCTGAGTGTCGAATCCGGCGAGCCGGACCCGCACCGGCTGTGGGCCCCCGTCCGCCCACCCGTGCGGCAACCGGTAATGGCCGCGTCGACGGTTACGACTGCCTACAGTCGAGGATCCGCCGGGCGCCCCGTCCGATCGTTCGAAACTCAGAGCGATTCCAATGACCTCGTACGCCAGATGCGCAATGCGGCGACCCGCAGCCGTCCGCTCGGTGGTGCAAGCGCAAGTCCTTTGCTGCTCTGGCCGGCCTTGCTGATCTTCAATCCGGTGGGGCTGTGGCTGACCTGGAGCAGCCCCTCCATCGGCCGCACCACCAGGCTGCTGGTGAGCGCCGTGTCGGTGCTCTGGTATCTAGGGGTGGCTGGCCTGGCGTTCGTGCTGACGCATCGTTAACGCTGCGGGACCGCCCTGCATCCAGATCGTCTGGTCGCGCGAAGGGCCGACCGAGACGATGTCGATCGGTGCTGAAAAGAGCTCGCTGAGCCGATCGATGTAGCGCCGGGCCGCCTTTGGCAGGTCCTCCGGACGGCGGACGCCAGCGATTGACGAACCCCATCCGGGTAACTCTTCATAAACCGGCTGGCAGTGCTTGAGATGGCTGATATTCGACATCGGGTACGTCTGGAGCTCGCCCTTGCTGAGGTAGCCGGTGCAAATCCGAATCGGATCGAAACCGTCGAGCACATCCAGCTTGGTGAGGGCAATCGACCGTATCCCGTTGAGCGCCACGCTGTAGCGGGCCACCACCGCGTCGAACCACCCGACCCGCCGCGGGCGGCCCGTGGTGGTGCCGTACTCGACACCGACCTTGCGAATCTGGTCTCCCAGGTTGTCCGCCAGCTCGGTTGGCATCGGCCCGTAGCCGACCCGGGTGCTGTACGCCTTGAAGACGCCGATCGTCAGATCGACGGCGGTGGGTGAGATGCCGGAGCCCGTCAGCGCGCCGCCGGCGGTCGGCGAGGACGACGTCACGTATGGATAGGTACCGAAGTCGAGATCGAGCATGCTCCCCTGGGCGCCCTCGAGCAGAACGCGGTCATTTCGCGCCAGCGCATCCTGAACTACCGGGAAAATATCCTTGATGTACGGGCTGAGCCGCTTGCCGTACGCCGTGTACTCCTCGAGGATGGATTGCCGATCCAGTGGCGCGACATGATAGAGCTCTTCCAGGGTGGGATTCTTGATCTTGCCGAGGACGAAGCTCAGCTTCTTTTCCAGGAAGCGCGGTTTTAGCAGGTCGCCGGCGCGAAACCCGATCCGCCGAATCTTGTCCGCATAGGCCGGGCCGATCCCGCGCCAGGTGGTGCCCAGCCGGTCGTCACCGCGCTGCTCCTCTTCCAGCTTGTCGAGGATGGGATGCCACGGCATGATCAGGTGGGCGCGGTCCGAGATCACCAGCCGGTCGATGCTGATCCCGCGCGATTGGACTTGCTCCATCTCCTCCAGCAGAACACGCGGATCCAACACCACACCGTTGCCGATGACGCAGGTCATCGTCGGATAAAGGATGCCTGAGGGGATCAGGTGAAACCGGAATTCCTGGCCGGCGTTGACGACGGTGTGCCCGGCGTTGTTGCCTCCCTGGGGGCGAATCACCATGTTGGCCTTCTCGGAGAGGAGGTCGATGATCTTGCCCTTCCCCTCGTCGCCCCACTGGCCGCCTACGAGGATCGTGACCATGGCTAGCTCCCCCGTCGCCGATCGAGATTGGCGAACTTCGTCTGCTCGTCGATGAACATCAGCTCCAGCTTTCCGGTCGGGCCATTTCGGTGCTTGGCGATGATGATCTCGGCAATGTTGCGCTTGTCTTCCGCAACGTTGTCGTTGTAAAAACGCTCGCGATAAATAAACAGCACCAGGTCCGAGTCCTGCTCGAGCGTGCCGGACTCACGAAGATCGGAGAGCTGCGGACGATGATCGGGACGCTTCTCGGGCTCGCGACTCAGCTGCGAACAGGCGATGACGGGAATCTGTAACTCGCGCGCAAGGCTTTTCAATCCGCGCGAGATGTCGGACACTTCCTGTACTCGGTTCTCCTGGTTGCGTCCCTGCATCAACTGAAGATAGTCGACGATGATCAGGCCCAAATTGTTTGCCGACTTCAGCCGGCGCGCCTTGGTGCGCATTTCCATGACGGACACATTGGGCGAGTCATCGATAAAGATCTGCGCTTCGGACAGCGCGCCCATAGCCTGCGCGATGCGGGGCCATTCGGCATCTTTCAACAGGCCGGTGCGCAGCCGATACGAGTCGACCGACGCCTCGCTGCACAGCAGTCGCGTGACCAGTTGCTGCTCGGACATCTCAAGCGAGAAGATCGCGACCGGAATCTTGTACTGGATCGACGCGTGCTGTGCAACATTCAAGGTAAGGCTGGTTTTTCCGACGCCAGGGCGAGCTGCAATGATGATGAGGTCCGACTTTTGGAAGCCGCCGGTTTTCGCATCCAGGTCGTTGAAGCCGCTCGGCACGCCAGAGATGACCGACTGGTCCTTGTGGATCTGCTCGATCTGGTCCCAGGTGGTCTTGAGGATGTCCTTGAGGGCGACGAAGTCCTGCGTGATGCGGCCTTCGGCGATGTTGAAGATGACACCCTCGGCGGTGTCCAGGGCCTGGGTTGCGGGCGTGCTCTCGTCGAAGCCCAATGCGGTGATGCGGCCCCCGGCGCTGATCAGCTTTCGCTTGGTGGCCGCTTCCTCGACCAGGTGGCCGTAGTACTCGACATTCGCCGCCGTCGGCACTCCGCTCTCGAGCTCGGCCAGGAACGCCTGCCCACCAACCCGCTCGAGCACCCGCATCTTCTCCAGCTCCGCTGCCAGAGTCAGCAGGTCGATCGGATCCGAGCGGTCGTAGAGGTTCAGCGCCGCGCGGTAAACCTGAGCATGATGGTCCAGATAGAAATCATCCGGACGGAGGAAATCGGCCACCCGGACGACCGCGTTGCGGTCGAGCATCAGCGAACCGAGTACCGACGCCTCGGCTTCAAGGTTGTGAGGCGGCACGCGGCCGCCGGCCGCCGGTGGAGCCGGCGCGCGTCTCAGGTCAATCGTCAAGCGGAGGTGACCATCAGCGGGATCCGGGCGGTGACCTCACGATGGAGCTTCACCTGCGCGCTGCCGGGTCCCATCGCCTTGACCGGCTCCTCGAACTCGATCTTCCGTCGGTCGAGCGTGATCCCGTGCTGCTGCTTGAGCGCCGACGCGACATCGGCGTTGGTGACGGCCCCGAACAGCTTGCCGTCCTTCCCACTGCGGAGCTTCAAGGTCACCTGGGCGGCCTCGAGGCGCACGGCCAGAGCTTTGGCGTCGGACAGCTCGCGCTGTTCCCGCTGGACCGCCGTCGCCTTTTGCCGATCGACCTGCTCCTGTGCGCCACGGGTTGCCGGCTGGGCCAGCTTGCGCGGGATCAGGAAATTTCGGGCAAAGCCGTCGGCCACATCTTTGGTCTCCCCGGCCTTGCCCGTCCCCTTGACATCTTCGATGAGAACGACCTTCATGTCGCCGTCCCCCGCCGGGCGCGCACGACCGCAAGCCCGCGGCCGCGCAGGGCATCGAGCCGCATCCGCAAACCCTCGCGGCTCTGCCGCAGGTCCTGGTCGAACACGCTGGTTCCGAGCGCAATCCGCTCCTGGTGCTCGGCAACCACGTCCTTCGGTGCCTTCTCGACGAACATCCGCACGGCGAGCACCGTGAGGGCGACAGCGTCCATCTCGCCAAACACCGGGATGCGAAGCGGTACGTCGACGAGGGGGTTGAGGATCAATGCCAGGGCGGCGGCGAGGGCCAACTTGTTTCGCTGCGGCACGCGCGGATCTCGATAGAGACAGTAGGTGAGTTTGCCATAGCGAGGAAGCTCGCGTGCGATCCGCCGGAGCAGCCGAAGACTGAGCAGCATGCTTCCCCTATTCCCCGCGAGACTTAGGTCGCGTCGAGCCCGGGATGGTCAGGACGCGTCCGTGGCGCCGCAGATTTTACCAGAGCAAAAGGCTACCGAACCGTCGCGACAGCTGTCTGTCGCGTTATCCCCAGGGCCTGGAATACCGGGCCTGTGGAAAGACCTTGGACAACCAGCGAAAGGAAGACGAAACCGAAAACCAGGGTGAGAATTTCGCCCTGGCCGCTGACCGCCGCCGGGACTCCCAGCGCCAGCGCGAGCGACAGGGCGCCCCGCAGCCCAGCCCAGACCAGACCCAGCCGCCACTTCCACGGCCACAGGTCCCCCCGAGGGAGCGTAACCATGATCACCATCAGCGTCCGGGCCAGCAGGACGGCGGCGACCAACACCAGCAGGTGACCCCCGACCCGCACCACCTCGTCAAGGCGGACCTGCAGGCCCACCAGGAGGAAGATGGCGCTCGACATGAGAAAGCCCAGCCGGCGCCAGAAGCGATGCACCTGATGGTGCGTCGAAGGTTGATATGCCGTGCCGAGGATCAGTGACAGCGCAATCACCGCCAGCAAACCGCTGGCCCCGATCCAGCCGGAGATCAGGTAGCCGGTATAGGCCGTCACCACGGTGATGGCGATCTGGGCGGGACGGGGCACGACCACGAGCAGCCGCTGGGTCAGCAGTCCCAGGCCGACCCCGACGCCAAGACCGCCGACCGTGAGCCAGACCGACAGGCCGGCGATGCCCGGCGCATCGAGCACGCGGCCCTCGACCACCGCCAGCCCGACCGTAAAGAGCACCACGGCGACGCCGTCATTGACCAGGCTTTCGCCCTCCAGCGCGACCCTCAGCCGTTCCGGCGTGTGGAGCCGCCGCAGCGAGGCGAAGACGGAGACCGGATCCGTGGCGGCGAGGATGGCGGATAGCACGATCGCGGCGGCGAACGGAAACCCCGCCGCAAGCAGCAGGCCGAGAACCACTCCCGCGCTCAGCACCGCACCGGCCAGCCCGAACAAAAGGATCCAGGGCAACTCCCGGCGCACCGCCGCGGCGCGCATCGAGAAGCCGGCGTCGAACAGCAGTGGAGGCAGAAACACGGCGAGCACCAGCGCCGGATCGACCCTGAACGCCGGGACGAGGCGCGCCGTCGCCAGGATCGCCCCCGCCAGCAGCAGCAGAAAAGGCCACGGCCAGCGGCGGACCGTGGTCATGGTTGGAGCAGCTCGGGATGCGCCTCGAGGTAGCGCCAGGCCGCCTGAGCATCGGGGGCCAGCGTGCCGTCGATGATGGCGTCCTCCAGGGCGGTCTTCACGCGCTTGATCCAGGGCCCGGCCGGCCTTCCGGTGCGGGCCATCAGATCCTCTCCGGTCAGTGGCGAGCGGATGGCGGCGATCGCCTGCGTATCGATCCGGCGGATCCGTGCTTCGAGGTCGTCGATCTTCTTGACGTCGGGATAGTGACTGGCCCGCATGTCGGCTCGGGCCAGTGCCAGCAGACGCTCCAGCTGGTCGCCGGCGTCGCGCACCAGTCGCCGAACGGCCTTGTCCTCCCATCCTTGTGGGTCGTACTGGATCGGCCGCATGTGCAGACGGACCAGCTTGACGACGGCATCGGTCAACTCGCCGGGATAGCGGAGGTGGCGGAGCGCCGCGCCGGCCATCCCGGCACCGATTTCCTGGTGCCCGATGAAGGTCGGCTTGCCATCTTTAAGTTCGTGGACGGCCGGCTTGCCCACATCGTGCAGCAGCGCGGCGAGCCGCGCGATCAACTCCGGCGGTGCCAGCGACGCGGTCAGCAGCGAGTGCCCGAAGACGTCGTGGCTGTGCCAGCCGCCCTGCTGCATCCCCTTGCCCATCTCCAGCTGCGGCACGATTTTAGGCAGCAGTCTGGTCGCGTCGAGCAGTTCGAGGCCGCGCTGAACCTGCTCGGCAACGAGCAGCTTGGAGAACTCGTCACGGATTCGCTCCATCGAGACCACCGGCGGCTGCAGCCTCCCCGCCTGCGCCCGGATCGCCGATTCCACGCTGGGGTCGAGGCTGAATTGCAGGGTGGTCGCGAAACGAACCGCGCGCAGCATCCGCAGCGGATCCTCGTCGAAGGTCGACGCGGGCTCGAGCGGCGTCATGATGCGGCGGGCTTCCAGGTCCTGCAGCGCTCGGCCGGTGAGGTCGAGCACCGTCCCATCCCAGTCCATCAAGAGCGTGTTGATGGTGAAGTCGCGACGCATGACGTCTTCCTCCAGCGTGCCCGGACGGACGTCTGGCTTTCGACTGCTCGGCGCATAGGATTCGACCCGGCTCGACACGAATTCGAGGGCACGATGATCCAGGTCGAGGTGCGCGGTGCCGAACCGCTCGAAGATCACGGGGGGCCGCAGCTTCAGGGCGCTGCCCACCGCCGTCGCCAGCTGGGTCGCGCCCCTGCCGTCCACCAGGATGTCGACCTCGCGAATGGTCTTTCCCCGTTCACCGCCGAGAAGCCGGTCGCGGACGTAGCCGCCGACGACGAACGCCCGAAGCCCTAGCTGCCGCGATTGCTCCTGGACGGTGGCAAAGGGCTGCTCCCATTCGGGAAGCGCCGGCGGGTCAAGCCTGAGGGGCATGTCGTGCGCGAAGACGTGCGAATTCGACGGCGCCGATCAATCCCGCGTCATCACCAAGAGCGGGGCGCACGATGCGCAGTCCGCGGCGAGACGCCTTCCACGACGAGGCGATCATCGACCGGCGCATGGGGCCGAGCAGGAGGTTCCCGGTCTTGACCACACTCCCGCCGAGCACGATCAGCTGCGGGTTGAACAGGTTAACGAGGGTCCCCATCGCCAGCCCGAGGTAGGTGCCGGCGTTCTCCAGGATGGCATTGGCCAGCTCGTCGCCGGCGCGGGCGCCGCGAGCCACGTCCTCGGCATGCGGATGGTCGAGCCCATAGAGCGCGCTACCTGGTGCGCCCGGGGCCAACTCGCTCGCCGCGCGGGCAATCCCCGTGCCACTGGCGATCGCCTCCAGACAGCCCCGGTTGCCGCAGGTGCACAGCGGCCCGTCCCGCTGCACGACGATGTGGCCTACCTCACCCGCAATCCCGTGAGCCCCGGCATAGAGCTCACCGCGCAACAGCAACCCGGCCCCGATGCCGGTGGACACGGTCACATAGATCATGTCGCTGGCACCCCGGGCCGCGCCCCGCCGATGCTCACCCAGCGCCGCCAGGTGGGCATCGTGATGGAGATAGCTCGGGATGCCGGTCGCCCGGGTGAGGATCCGGTTCAACGGCACGTTGCGAAAGCCAGGCAGGTTGGCCGGGCTGATCACAAGGCCGGCGGCTGGATCGACCGGTCCGGGGAGGCCGATTCCCAACGCCCGGATCCGGCGCGGCGATGTCTGTTCCTTCCGGAGCGCCTCTTTGACCGCCGCCACGATTCGGTCGATGACGTGGTCACGGCCGCGGGCCGCCTGGGTGGGCTCCCGGACGACGGTGCGCAGGCGACCGCGATCATCGGCCACGGCGACCCGGAGCTGGGTGCCGCCAAGATCAATGCCGATGAACCCCATCAGCGCCAGCGCGGGCGCGGCAAGGGCCGCAACGTGAGCGCGGCCAGCAGGGCGCCGATAAACAGCGCGACGGCGGTGGCGCGAAAGATCAGGTGATACTCGTCGAAAATTGCCTGTTTCACCTTCAACACATAGATCGCGTACTGGGTCGCGAAGTTCGGATTCAAGCCGGGCAGCGGGGGAATCAGATGGGCGGTCGCCCGGTGAAATTCCCACAGACTGAAGCCGGCCACCAGCGAAAACCCGACCAGCATGCCGACCAGCCGCATGACGATGAGGAACGACGCGCCCGCGCCCCTTTCTGTTTCGCCGACCGCATCCAGCAGCGCCGCGCTGACCGGCGCGATCTCCAGGCCAAGGCCGAACCCGGTGAGGAGCAGCTCCCCGTCGGCAACCGTCAGGGGCGACCCGAGGAGGTGCGGGGTGAGCGAGCCTTCGTTCCAGCCGGACAGCATCAGAAAGCCGACCGCCGCCAACAGCAGGCCGAGAGCCGCCACGAACCGATAACTGCGCAGTCGCTGCGCCAGGAAGCCGCCCAGCAGGGCACCCACAGGAATGCCGAGCATGAGACGGAACAGGAGGAGAGCGGCGCTGCTGGCATTCATCGAGAACACCGCATTGGCCAGCACCGGGATGTAGACGAGGGCCACCATCAGTCCGGCTCCCGCGATGGCATTCGTCAGCGCCGATCCGGTGAACGACGAGTCACGGAACCGGCGCACGTTGATCAGCGGATGCGGCGTTCGGCGCTCGTGCCACACGAAGAGCCCGAAGCACACGATGGCGGCCGGTAACTGCCAGATGAAGCCGTCCCCGACCGGGCTCTGCTCCGGCGTGGCCGCATAAAGCGCAAGCGTCAGCAGCGAAAGCCCGGCGGTCGCCAGCAATGCTCCCAACCAGTCGAGGTTGGCGGGACGGCGCTCCTCGCCGCCGGCTCGAACCTCGGGCCAGAGCGCCCACAACAACAGCGCCGCCGCCGGGATGTTGATCCAGAAGATCCACGTCCAGCCGAACGATGACGCGGTGATCAGCCCGCCCCAGAGCGGCCCCAGCACACTGCCGATCTCCTGGAGCGCGCTGACCGCGCCGAGCACCGGACTGCGGTCGCCCGCGGGATAGAGATCGGCCGCCAGCGCCAGCACGGCCGGTACCAGCGCTCCGCCGCCGGCTCCCTGAAGTACTCGGCCGGTGACCAGTTGAGCGAGGGAGGGAGCGGTGGCGGTCAGCAAAGAGCCGAAGGCGAACAACACCAGGCAGACGGCGAACAGGCGCAAGCGCCCGAAGCGGTCGGAGAGCCCGCCCGCCACGGGCATGATGGCCAGGTAGCCGAGCAGGAAGCCGGTAATGATCGGGGTCGCCTGTTCCGGGCGATTGACCGCGATATTCACGGACTTCAGCATCGGCAGCAGGGCAGTCACCACCACGTAGGCGTCGAGGGAGGCGAGGAACAGCCCTGCCCCGGTGAGCCCGAGCAGGACGGTGCGATTAACCGAGCGGAGGCGGGGTGGTCGAAACGGGGTGATCATGATTGCTGAAGTCGAAGGTGATGGTCGCGGGTTTTGCGGCGTCGAACAGATTTCCGGTAAGGCGAGCGCGCCACAGGTTGCTACCCTGGGTCTCCACCCAATAGGTGGCCCGGTAGCTTCCCTGGTCGCGGATCAGGGCGAGCAGCTGATGCATTCGCGCTCCGGAGACCTGGCCGGCGATGGGGTAGGTATCGTGCCCATTGACCTTCTCCGCGTTGCCCCGAGCAGCGGCGCTCGTGTCGCGCATCGCGGCGAACAGCCCCAACTGCGGATCGAACAGTGTCCGCGCGTCGAAGAACTGCGCCACCTGGTCCGGGGTGAGCTGCTGCCATCCCCCCGTGAACGACTTGAGATAGATGTTGCCGGCGGCAAAAATCACCTCCACTTCCAGGAGGATGCCGCCCTCCTTGAGGTTGACTCTGGCATGCAGGGCGGGCGGATGCGCGTCGCCCTGCGCGCTCTGCACCGGCTCGTCGGGTCCGGTGAAGCCACTGATCTGCATCTGAAAGTGAAACCCGTTGAGCCCGAGCATCCGCTGACTCGATTGTTTCAACAAGCTCGCCGCATCTGGCGGTGGGGCGCCGCATGCATTGAGACTGATGACGATCGCCACCCCGGCGGCGAGACCACGAGACGGCGAAGCGCCGGCGTGCATCAACCCCTCAGGATACGGTCATCTCCGACCCGGCGCGTGATCTTCTGGGCATCGAGCCATTCGAGTAGGGGAAGAACGTAGCGGCGGCTCGATCCCAGCACATCCCGGGCGGCGGCGACCGTCAACGTCCGATGCTCGCTGAGGTGCGTCCGCAGCCGGCCGACGGCGTCGTCGTACGCGGACCGGGCGAACACGGTGTCGTCATTGACGCGCACAATGCGTCCCTGGGTCACCAGGTATTGCACCAGCGATGGCGCCAGCTGATGCCGGCGCACGAGGTCGGCCAGCGGCGGAGGGTTGAACGGCTGCAGTTCCAGGTCGGCGAGGAAGGCGCCGGCGGCGGATTCTTGCTCCGGCGTGAGGCCGTGACGGTGACCGGCCGCCGCCACCTCGCCATTGCGCTCGACCACCACGCCATCGCCCGTCAGCGCGACGAGCGCCGGGTTAAAGAGCTCGGCCGGGATACCGGTTCGGCTGCGGAGCTCTTCCTTGGGCATCCCGGAGCGAAGCGGCTGCCCCTGGTGGTACACGGCCAGGGCCGCGGTGACCCGGGCTGAGAGCCGCTCCCATTGTTCGCGGGTCACCCAGCGCGAGCCCAGCCGGCGAATCGCGCCCCGGTCGGCGACCGGCGCCAGGGTGTCGGCCAGCTGCTGGCGGGAGCCCCCCAGGCGGCGGCCCAGGTCACCCTCGCTCAGGCCCCAGGCGTGCTTGCCCAGCTCGAGCACGACCGCGGTCCCCGGATCCGCGTGCTCCCGTAGCCCCAGCTCGCTGAGCACCACGGCGTCTTTGCGCCGATGGCGGCGCGGCGCGCTGTCGACGATCACCCCGCCGGCAACCGTCAAGGGCGGCGACGGCACGCGGAGGATGAATCGATCACCGTCCAGCGCAACCATCGGGCTGGTGACGTAGAGCTGACCCCACCCCTCCTCGCCGGGGCGCAGCTCATCGGCCTCGAGCAGGCTGAGCTCCACCATCGCCTCTGCGGTCTCGTGGTAGATCAAGAGGCGCTGGCGGTGACGCAGCGGTTGGGTGGCATTCGGCAGCACCACCAGGCGGGCGTCGAGGCGCCGGCTGACCGGCAAGCTTCCGGGGAGCGCCAGCACGTGACCTCGCCCGAGCTGGGCATGGTCGACGCCGCTGAGGTTGACGGCGGTGCGGCTTCCCGGCCGCGCCTCCTCCACCGGGCGATTGTGCTGCTGGAGGCCGCGGATCCGTACCCGGCGCTCGCCGGGTAGCACCACCAGGTCGTCACCCTGGCGGAGGGCGCCACCAACCAGCGTGCCCGTGACGACCGTTCCGAACCCTGCCATGGCGAACGAACGGTCGACCGGGAGGCGTGGCCGGCCCACGTCCGGGCGAGGCGTGGTCTGGCCGAGCTCAGCGTCGAGCGCCGCCCGGAGCTCGTCGAGGCCATCGCCGCTGGTGCCCGACACCGCCACGATGGGCGCGCGTTGCAGGGAGGTCCCGCGGAGAAGGCGGGCGACCTCCTCGCGCACCAGGCTGAGCCATGCCGCGTCGACCAGGTCGGCCTTGGTCAGCACCGCGACGCCATGCTTGATCGCGAGCAGGTCGATGATGGCCAGGTGTTCGCGCGTTTGGGGCATCGGTCCCTCGTCGGCCGCGACGACGAGCATGACGGCATCCATCCCGTGGACACCGGCGAGCATGTTCTTGAGAAAGCGCTGGTGCCCGGGTACGTCGACGATCCCCACCCGGCGCCCGCTGGGCAGCTGCAAGTAGGCGAAACCCAGGTCGATGGTCATGCCACGGCGCTTCTCTTCCTCGAGCCGGTCGGGATCGATCTGGGTGAGCGCTTTGACCAGCGTGGACTTGCCGTGGTCGATATGACCCGCGGTGCCGACCACGAAGGAGCTGGCAAACGGCTCCGTCATGACAGCGCACCGGCCACGGCGTCGACCACCACGTCGTCTTCATCGGGCAGCACGGTACGCGGGTCGAGCAACACGCGCTCGTCAGCGATTCGTCCGATGACCGGAGGCTCGTGCTCGCGGAGACGCCTGAGCAATTCCGTCGCGCCACCCTGCCGCGGCGTGATCGCGAGAACGGAGGTGGGCAGCCGCTCGCCCGGCAGCGACCCTCCGCCCACCGTGGACTCGGCGGCCGTCACCTCCGCGACGACGCCCAGTTCCGCCAACCGGCGTAGCCACGCCTGGGCTCGGCTTCGAAGCGACTCGGTTGACGCGCGCAGCATGCTCCAGATCGGCACCTCGGCGAGTGATTGGGTCAGGTAGAGATCCAGGGTGGCGGCCAGCGCCGCCGTCGTGAGCTTGTCGACCCGCACCGCGCGTGCCAGCGGGTGCTTCATGACGCGCTCCACCAGGTCCGATCGGCCAAGCAGCAGACCGGCCTGCGGGCCGCCCAAGAGCTTATCCGCGCTGGACGCGAGCAGGTCGACCCCGGAGAGCAGGCTGTCCTGGATGCGTGGCTCCGCGGCCAGGCCGACGGCTGTCGTGTCGAGCAGCGCGCCACTTCCCAGGTCATGGAGCAGCAGCAACTGATGCTGCCGCGTGATGCCGGCCAGTGGCTTGAGCTCAACACTCTCGGTGAAGCCGACCACCTGGAAGTTGCTCGCATGGACCTTCATGATGGCGGCCGTCTTGGGCGTAATCGCCGAGGCGTAATCCTCGATGCGGGTTCGATTGGTGGTGCCGACCTCGACCATGCGCGCCCCGGAGAGGCGCATCACCTCCGGCATCCGAAATCCGCCGCCGATCTCGACCAGCTCACCGCGGGCAACGATGACCTCTTTACCTCTCGCCAGTGCCGTCAACATCAGAAGCACCGCGGCGGCGCAATTGTTGACGACCGCCGCGGACTGCGCACCGGTCAGGTAGCGGAGCGTGTCGGCGACCAGGTCATGCCGCCGGCCCCGCCGTCCGGTCTGCGGATCGAACTCGAGCGTCGAGTAGCGCCCCGCGATCCTGGCCGTCGCCTCGGCCGCCGCCGCCGCCAGTGGTGCCCGCCCAAGGTTGGTGTGCAGAATCACACCAGTCGCGTTGATCACCGGTCGCAGACGCGGCCGGCGCAGGCCCTGGATCGTCGCCTCGACCCGGGCCCAGCGATCGTGCGATGTGTCCGTCGATGCTTGCCGGCGTTCGTCCTCCAGGACACGCTGCACCGCAAAGCGAACCAACGGACGGCCATGAGCGGCGATCAATGTGGTGGCCGGCTCCTCCTCGAGGAGCTGATGCACGCTGGGCAGTGCGCGCAGAGCGTCCATGCTCAGGTACCGACCGGGAACGGCGGAAGGCGAAGGATCAGCGTGGCTACGGGAAGATAGATGAACCTCAGAATGCCGGTCAGCAGCAGCAGGAGCACGAAGACCAGCATGATGGGCTGCCGGTTCTTGTCGATCCAGAGAAACAGCGCGCCGAATCGCCGCCGGAACAGCGTGGAAAAAAAGTTGTAGCCGTCCAGCGGTGGGATCGGAAGAATGTTCAGCACCGCCAGCGCGACATTGAGATAAAACCCCACGAGCAGCAGGCGCCAGGGCGGCGAACTCGCATCGAAAGTCCCGGCGTTGAGTCCGAGCTTGATCGGGATCGAGAACACGACGGCGAGCACCAGATTGGCGAGGGGCCCCGCCACCGCGACCAGCGCAGCATCGAACGGGCCGCGCATCTGGTAGGGGTTGATCCTGACCGGTTTGGCCCATCCGAACCCAACCAGCAACACGGCGATCGACCCTAGCGGGTCCAGATGATGGCTTGGGTTCAGGGAAAGGCGGCCATCGAGTCGCGGCGTCTCATCCCCGCGGGCAACGGCGACCGCCGCGTGGGAGAGCTCGTGACCGATCAGTCCGATAAGGAGCGCCGGAATCAAATAGAGCGCGTTGACGACGAATTGCATCGGATCGCTGAACAGCACGACAGTAAGTATCGGCCAAGACAAAAAGGGCCCGGATGGTTCCAGGCCCGCTCACGAGATGAAAACCGACGCGTCAGGCAGCGACGGCGACGACCTCAGTGCGAACGCCGACGGAAAC